>Ga0164242_10007583_pt1 | contig 11855 bp, 10 predicted proteins | sample OricomgcompostMG_FD_108783 | JGI IMG/M metagenome (GOLD analysis project Ga0164242, IMG submission 108783) | Miracle-Growth compost microbial communities from Emeryville, California, USA - Original compost - Miracle growth compost (MG) ... | reverse complement strand
GCGCGTCTTCATCGTCACGGGCACGCCGTACGGCGCCGCCGCGCTGACCGCGTGCTCGAGGATCTCGGCGAGCAGGCCGCGCTTCCACGGGAGCGCGCCCCCGCCGCCCTTCCGGGTGACCTTCGGGACGGGGCAGCCGAAGTTCAGGTCGATATGGGCCACGCCGTACTCGGCACACAGGATCTCCGCGGCCTTGCCGACATAGACCGGGTCGGTGCCGTACAGCTGCACCGAGCGGACCGTCTCGGCGTCGTCGAAGACGAGCATGTCCTTGGTGTGCTGGTCGCCCTCCACCAGACCGCGGGAGGTGATCATCTCGCAGACGTACAGGCCGGCGCCTTGCTCCGCGCAGAGCCGACGGTAGGCCGCGTTGGTGATGCCCGCCATCGGCGCGAGCACCACCGGGGTCTCGACGTGGAGGCCACCGAGGTCGAGCCCCGGGGACGGCCTGGCAGCGATGGACATGTCCCCATTGTCCGCACCTCTCGCCCCGAGGCCGAATCGGCCGGTCAGCCGGTCTTGTGCTTCTTCCCGGCCTTCCCCGGCTTCTTCGGGGTCGCCGCGGTGTAGGGCTTCACGCTCCCGGACCAGGTGATCGGCTCGGCCTGGTCGCTCGGGCGGTAGCTCACGCCGAGCAACTTGCCCTTGTTGGGCACGAGCACCACGAGACAGACCGACGCGGTGGCCCCCTTCGCGAAGCGCTTGGGCAGCACGCCGGGCTGACACGGGGCGAAGGTGCTCGCGAAGGTGGAGGCCTCCACGAGGTCATCGGCGCTGTCGAGGCCGTAGAGCGGCACGGCGTAGCCACCGAGGTTCCGGTTGCTCAGGTTGGTCACCTTCGCCCGGACGAAGTACGGCGCACGCGACGTCGTTTGCGGGTCGAGCTTCCAGCCCGAGAACGTCTGCTTGTACGTCGTGCTCTGCAGCTGCGTCACGGTGATCCGCACAGTGCCGGTGACCTTCTGCTTCGGGCTCCAACTCACCGTGGCGGGTGCGCCCAGCGAGAGCTTGGTGCCGCCCGGGGTGAGCGGGACACCGGAGGAACTTGCCGTCGGCGACGTACTCACGGAGCCCGACGCCGATGCCGACGCCGACGGTCCGCTGTTGCTGGAGGACCCACAGCCCGCCAGGACGCTGCTGGCAAGCAGCGCGGTGGCGAGGACGATCCCGTGACGCATGCGCATCATCATGCCCTTCCCTCGGCTCAGCAGCCGAGCAGGCGCTCCGCGAAGTACCCGCTCAGACCAGCCAGCGGGATCCGCTCCTGCGCCATCGTGTCGCGTTCCCGCACGGTGACCGCGTCGTCCTCGAGGGTGTCGAAGTCGACGGTCACGCAGTACGGCGTGCCGATCTCGTCCTGGCGACGGTAACGACGGCCGATCGCCCCGGCATCGTCGAAGTCGACGTTCCAGTGCTGGCGCAGCTCGGTCGCCAGCGCCTTGGCCTTCGGGCTGAGGTCGGCGTTACGGGACAGCGGCAGGACGGCCACCTTGACCGGGGCGAGCCTGGAGTCGAGCCGGAGCACCACTCGCTTGTCCACGCCACCCTTGGTGTTGGGCGCCTCGTCCTCGGTGTAGGCGTCGACGAGGAAGGTCATCAGGCTGCGCGAGAGACCGGCCGCCGGCTCGATGACGTAGGGCGTGTAGCGCTCGTTGTTGGCCTGGTCGAAGTAGCTCAGGTCGACCCCGCTGTGCTCGGCGTGGGTGGAGAGGTCGAAGTCGGTGCGGTTCGCGATGCCTTCGAGCTCGCCCCACTCCGAGCCGGGGAAGTTGAAGCGGTACTCGATGTCGACGGTCCGCGTCGAGTAGTGGGAGAGCTTCTCCTTGGGGTGCTCGAAGTGCCGGAGGTTCTCCGGCTTGATGCCGAGATCGGTGTACCAGGCGGTTCGGGTGTCGATCCAGTACTGGTGCCACTCGGCGTCCTCGCCGGGCTTGACGAAGAACTCCATCTCCATCTGCTCGAACTCACGGGTGCGGAAGATGAAGTTGCCGGGAGTGATCTCGTTGCGGAAGCTCTTGCCGATCTGGGCGATGCCGAAGGGCGGCTTCATCCGCTGGCTGGTCACGACATTGGCGAAGTTGACGAAGATCCCCTGCGCGGTCTCGGGCCGCAGGTAGTGCAGGCCGGACTCATCCTCGATGACACCGAGGAAGGTCTTGAGCAGGCCGGAGAACTGACGCGGCTCGGTCCAGGCGCCGCGCGTACCGCAATTCGGGCAGGCGACCGACTCGTTGATGTCGACCGTGTCAGGGTCCTCGATGCCCTTCTTCTCGGCGTACTCCTCCTGCAGGTGGTCCGCCCGGAAGCGCTTGTGACACGACTGGCACTCGGTCAGCGGGTCGGTGAAGGTCTGGACGTGCCCGGAGGCCTCCCACACCTGCCGGGGCAGGATGACGCTCGAGTCGAGGCCGACGACGTCCTCACGCGCGGTCACCATCGAGCGCCACCACTGGCGCTTGATGTTCTCCTTCAGCTCCACACCCAGCGGACCGTAGTCCCAGGCGCTCCTGGTGCCTCCGTAGATCTCGCCGCTCGGGTAGACGAAGCCCCGCCGCTTGGCGAGGGAGACGACGAGGTCGACGGTGGATGCAGGCGGCTTGGCCACGGGGAATCGCTCTTTCTCCGGTGCGGTCAGGGTGTGCGGCCCAGCGTATCGACAGCGTCGATCCGATTTCGCATCCGCACGGCGAGCGGCGCGATCGGATACCCTAGGTGGCATTCCACGGGAGGGAGCACGTCCCGCGGAAGACGAGCACCCCCGCGACCGCCGGTCGCAGGGGTGCTCGGTCGTTCGCAGCGCGCCGCAGGCCTGGATCGCGCCACGGGCGCTGCCACACCCGACTCAGACCCGGTTCGGGAGCGCGCCGCCATAGCGACGGTCGCGGGCGGCATAGGTCTCGATCGCGGCCCACAGGTGGCGTCGGTCGACGTCGGGCCAGAGCACGTCGGTGAAGACGAACTCGCTGTACGCCGCCTGCCAGAGCATGTAGTTGGAGAGCCGCTGCTCGCCGCTGGTGCGCCAGATCAAGTCGGCGTCGGGCAGCTCGGGCACGTACAGATAGCGGGCGAAGGTCTTCTCGTCCACCCGGTCGGCGTTGATCCGGCCGGCCGCGACGTCCTGGGCGATCCGGCGCGCAGCGTCGGCGAGCTCGGCGCGGCCGCCGTAGTTGACGCACATCGTCAGCGTGCAGACGTCGTTGTCCTTGGTCATCTCCTCGGCGACCTCGAGCTCCTTGATGACCGACTTCCACAGTCGCGGCGTCCGGCCGGCCCAGCGCACCCGCACGCCCAGCTCGTTCATCTCATCGCGCCGACGCCGGATCACGTCGCGGTTGAACCCCATCAGGAAGCGGACCTCGTCGGGGCTGCGGGTCCAGTTCTCGGTCGAGAAGGCGTACGCCGAGATCGCCTTCACGCCGATCTCGATCGCCCCCTCGACCACGTCGAAGAGGCTGCTCTCCCCCTCCTCGTGGCCCTTGGTCCGCGGCAGACCGCGCTCCTTGGCCCACCGGCCGTTGCCGTCCATGATGATCGCGACATGCTCGGGGACGAGGTCCTTCGGGACCGGCGGCGGGGTTGCGCCGGAGGGGTGCGGCGACGGCGTACGGAACTGCCTCTTCACAGCAGGTGAGCCTAGCCGGACCGGCCCCCGCCGGATGCTCGGGCCGCGGCCCCGGCGGCCGTTCATCAAGGTATGCAGACGAATACTCGCTCCCCCGGCGGAACTCCACCCCGGATGTGCGCATTGGTCTGCATACCTTGATCAGCAGCCGGCAGCCCCGCAGGGGCCGGAAGGCGTCCACAGGAAACGCCGAGGTGAGCGTGGTCCACAGCCGAGGCAGGATCTGACACGGCCGCCCGGCGCGGAGCCGGATCCTGACGCCATGGACCCGTTGCGAATGATCACGGCGAACGGCGGCTTCTTCACCCGGGCGGAGGCGAAGGGCGTCGGGTACGCCGACCGGCAGATCACCCACATGGTGCGACGCCGCATCTGGCACAGGATCCGTCGGGGCGCCTACGTCTTCGCCGACGAGTGGGCACGGCTCGACGAGGTGGGTCGGCACCGTGTCCGGTCAAGCGCGGTGCTGCGCTCGCTCGGCGACGCCGTCGCACTGAGCCACGTCTCCGGCGTGATCCGCCACGATATCGACTGCTGGAACCTCCGGCTCGACCGCGTCCACGTCACCCGGCTCGACGGCGGCCCGGGGCGAGTCGAGGGCGACGTGGTCCATCACGAAGGCTTCTGCACTGACGACGACGTCGTGACGGTCGCCTCCGAGCGGGTGCTCCGCCCCGAGCGCTGTGTCCTCGAGGCGGCCTCGAGAAGCGACACGGAGACCGCGTGGTGCCTGCTCGACTCCGGTCTGCGGGCCGGCGGCTTCGATCGCTCGGCACTGGAGAGGACCTACACCGTGATGGAGCACTGGCCCTTCATGCATCGGGTCGCGCCCGTGGTGCCACTGGCGGACGGGCGCGCGGGTTCGGTCGGGGAGACACGCGGACGGTGGCTGTTTTGGAGCCACGGTCTCCCGGCTCCACAACTGCAGTTCGAGGTCCGACGCGGGGACGGATCGATCGCGGGCATCACCGACTGGGCCTGGCCCGAGTGCCGTGCGTTCGGCGAATTCGACGGCAAGGTGAAGTACGGTCGGCTCCTCCGCCCCGGTCAGGACGCCGGCGAGGTGGTTTTCGAGGAGAAGCGTCGCGAGGACGAGCTCAGAGAGCTGACCGGGATGACGATGATCAGGCTGGTCTGGAGCGACTACGCCCGGCCGGTGGAGACCGTCCGGAGGGTTCAGCGGGTGCTGCGCCTCACCGGCTGATCGGCCTCGGGGCCGTGGGCGGCCACCTGCATGTGCGTCAAGGTATGCAGACCAATGCTCGCTCCACCGGTGGAACTCCACCTGGGATGTGCGCGTTCGTCTGCATACCTTGCTGGACAGTCACGCACGAGCCAGTCGCGCCGAGGCTGCTCAGCGCTCGACGTACTCCAGCGACCGGAGGCCGCGGCCGTGACCCTCGGCGCCGAGGTGCCAGGCGAGGTACGCCGCGACCAGACCGCTCGCCTCCTTGCTGGTGCGGTCCTCGGCACGGCCGACGGTCTCCCAGTCGCCGGCGAGCAGCGCGCCGAGCAGCGCGATCGTGTCCGCGGACGGAGATGCCGAGCCGGGCACCCGGCAGGTGGCGCACAGGACGCCGCCCATCGACGGGTTGAACCAGCGGTGTGGTCCCTCGAGTCCGCAACGGGCGCAGTGCTCGAAGCTCGGCGCATAGCCGGCGACCGCGAGCGAGCGCAGCAGATAGGAGTCGAGCACGTGCCGCGGTGACCGCTCACCGTGGGCGAGGACGCGGAGACCGCCCACGAGGAGCAGGTACTGCTGCAGGCTCGGCTGGCGCTCCTCGGCGACCAGACGGTCCGCGGTCTCGAGCATGGAGGTCCCGGCGGTGTAGCGGTCGTAGTCCAACCCGATCCCGGCGTGGAAGAGGCTCAGCGTCTCGGCCTGGGTGATCGTGTCGAGGGTGCGCCCCTCGGCCAGTTGCAGGTCGACGTGGGTGAACGGCTCCAGCCGGGAGCCGAACTTCGAGGTCGTACGCCGCACGCCCTTCGCGACCGCGCGCACCCGGCCATGGTGACGGGTGAGCAGGGTGATGATGCGATCGGCCTCGCCCAGCTTGTGCGTACGCAGCACGATCGCCTCGTCGCGGTAGAGAGGCACCCGTCTATTGTGCCCCGCATGAGCGCTGCCCAGCCGCCCGCCACCCCGACCGGCACCACCCGCGCGGCATCGTCTGGACGGCCCGCGCCGGCGGCGGGTCGGGTGGAGCGTGCGTTGCCTCGCGACGCGATCTTCCAGGCGGTGCCGCCGCACGTACCGCTGTACCATCGTGCAGCGGTACGCCGCCGGCCGGGCTTCGCGACCTGGCTCCTCGCCCTTGCCTCGCTGGTGTCCCTCGCCGCCCTGGTCTGGGTGCTCTTCTGGCATCCCGGTCAGCCCTGGCACGATCGCATCGTCGGCGTGGACGCGGCGGTCTCGGCGCTGTTCGCGCTGGCGTGGCTGTGGCGACTGTCCGCGGTCCGACGAGACCGGACCGTACTCGCCACGGCGTGGTGGGAGCTGATCGCGATCGTCCCCCTGATCACGCCGTGGGCCGGTCACCAGACCCTGCCCCTGGTGATCATCGGTCTGGCGCGTCTGGCCCGCGCCATCGACAGGTGCGACGACCTCTACGGCGACTTCATCACGATCTGGCTGATCCACCACTTCTCGGCACCGATCGTCGAAGCGATCAAGCGCCCGATCACGGTGGCGGTGCTCGACGAGGTCATCGACGTGATCAAGACCGGCACCTATGCGGAGAACGTCAAGAACGCCCTGGACGAGAACCACGCCGAACTGGAGTCGATGGTGCTGGAGCTGCTGCGCGAGGACCAGACGACCGGGAAGCTCAAGTACGTCCCCTTCCACGACGACATCGTGCGGCTGGTCGCCGACACCGTGCTGCGCCTGGTCGACGGCGCGCTGGAGGATCCGCGCACCACCGAGCTCATCAGCGACGTGATCCGCAACTCCGCGACGCAACTGCGCCAGGCGATCGGCGATGAGGACTGAGTCGGCGACGTAACCCGCGTCACACCTGGGGCGTTGGGCCTACGTGACAACCCGGCGACTCCTCATCCTCCTGTCCCCACTTCTCGTCGCGTTCGGCACTCTCGGCCTCGGGTCGACCGTGCCCGCGGACGCGGCGGCAGACAGCGCGACCGCCCAGCCGACGTACGCACCGCTGAACCGGCCCGGGCCGAAGCTGACCGTCCCGGCCAACCGGCTGCGGGCGGCGTTGACCTGCCATGGCGATCCGGCCACGGGCCCCGAGCCGGTCCTCCTCAACCCGGCGACCAGTGTGACGCCGGAGCAGAACTACTCCTGGACCTACGAGCCCGCGTTCGATGCCCAGGGGCGGGCCTGGTGCGCAGTGACCATGCCCGACGCCACGGAGGGTGACATCCAGACCGCCGCCGAGTACCTCACCTACGCCATCCGAACCCTCCACCACCGGGCCGGTCGGCGGATCGCGGTGCTCGGCCACAGCCAGGGCGGAATGAGCATGCGCTGGGTGCTGCGCTTCTGGCCCGACACCCGGGCGATGGTCGACGACGTGATCGGGATGGCACCCTCCAACCACGGCAGCACCGCGCTACCGGTCTGTCGTCCCGGTCTCACGACCTGTACGCCGGCGGTCTGGCAGCAGCAGGCCGACGCGCGGTTCATCGCTGCGCTCAACAGCCGGGCTGAGACCTTCGCAGGGATCAGCTACACGGTGATCTACACCCACCACGACGAGGTGGTGACCCCGAACGGCTCGGCGGCGACCTCGTCCTCCGCGCTGCACACCGGCAGAGGCGCGATCAGCAACGTCGCCGTCCAAGACATCTGTCCGCTCGACCCGAGCGAGCACCTGCTGGTCGGGACCACCGATCCGGTCACCTACGCGCTGGTCATGGATGCGCTCGCTCACCGGGGCCCGGCCGAGCCGGCCCGGATCGACCGCGCGGTCTGCCGCCAGCCGATGATGCCCTACGTCGACCCAGCCTCCGCCAACACCTATCTGCAGGTGATCCGCGCGCTCCCAGGCGTCGCGACGCTGCCGCTGCCGCTGGTCAACACCGTCGGCGCCCCGGAGGTGTCGGCGGAGCCGAAGCTGCGCTGCTACGTGTACGCCGCCGGCTGCTGACTCTCTCCGGAGCGCGGGCGTGGGCGAGGGCCGTGTCCCTCGCCCACACCGCGGGCCTCAGCCGGCGCGGTTGACCGCGGAGATGACCGCCTTGAGCGAGGCGGTGACGATGTTGGCGTCGATGCCCACGCCCCAGAAGATCTGGTCACCGACCGAGCACTCGACGTACGCCGCCGCCTGGGCGTCCCCGCCGGCGCTGAGCGCATGCTCGGCGTAGTCGAGGACGCGCACGTCCCAGCCGCGCTCCTGCGCCTCCGGCAGCTGGTTGAGCGCCTCGACGAACGCCGACAGCGGCCCGTTGCCCGAGCCCTCGAGCCGGTGCGGCTCGTCGTCGACGTAGACGTTGACGGTCAGGGCGTCCTTGGCACCGGCGGCCGCGGAGGTGTGGACGGAGTTGAGGCGGAGCGGCGTCGTGCGGTCGAGGTATTCGGCGCAGAAGATCTCCCAGATCTGCTCGGGGCTGACCTCGCCGCCCTCGGTGTCGGTGTGCTGCTGGATGACCCGGCTGAACTCGATCTGCGCACGCCGCGGCAGCTCCAGCTTGTGCTCGGACTTCAGCAGGTAGGCCACCCCGCCCTTGCCGGACTGGCTGTTGACCCGGATGACCGCCTCGTAGGTGCGGCCGACGTCCTTCGGGTCGATCGGCAGGTACGGCGCCTCCCACGGGACCTGCGAGACCGGCACGCCCTGCTCCGCGGCGATCCGCTCGAGGTCCTCCAACCCCTTCTTGATCGCGTCCTGGTGAGAGCCGGAGAAGGCGGTGTAGACCAGGTCTCCGGCATAGGGGTGGCGCGGGTGGACCGGCAGACCGGTGGCGTACTCGACGGTGCGACGGATCTCGTCGATGCCGCCGTCGACCGCGAAGTCGATCTGCGGGTCGATGCCCTGGCTGAAGAGATTCATCCCCAGCGTCACCAGGTCGACGTTGCCGGTGCGCTCGCCGTGACCGAAGAGGCAGCCCTCCACCCGGTCGGCGCCGGCCATCAGGGCCAGCTCGGTGGCGGCGACGGCGGTGCCGCGGTCGTTGTGGGGATGGAGCGAGATCGTGGAATGCTCGCGCCGGGTCAGGCCGCGACCGAAGTACTCGATCTGGTCGGCATAGGTGTTCGGCGTCGACATCTCGACCGTCGCGGGCAGGTTGAGGATGATCTCGCGACCGGCCTCGGGCTGCCACACGTCCGAGACCCGCTCGCAGACCTCGAGGGCGTAGTCGGTGTCGGTCTGGGTGAAGATCTCCGGGCTGTACTGGTAACCGAAGTCCTGGGAGCCGACGATGTCGCCGAGAAGCGACTCGGCGTACTTCATCACCATCTCCGTCCCCCGTACGGCGATGCCGATGCATTCCTGCGGGGTGACCTTGAAGACGACCCGGCGGAACAGCTCCGCGGTGGCGTTGTAGAGGTGTACGGTCGCGCGCGGCGCGCCGACCAGCGACTGGACGGTCCGCTCGATGAGATCCTCGCGCGCCTGGGTCAGCACCGAGATCTGGACGTCGTCCGGGATCCGGTCCTCCTCGATCAGCGTGCGGACGAAGTCGAAGTCGGTCTGGCTCGCGCTCGGGAAGCCGACCTCGATCTCCTTGTAGCCCATCTTCACCAGCAGCTCGAACATCATCAGCTTGCGCGCCGGGGTCATTGGGTCGATCAGCGCCTGGTTGCCGTCCCGCAGGTCGGTGGAGAGCCATCGTGGCGCGTGGGTGATCTTCTTCGTCGGCCAGGTGCGGTCCGGGAGGTCGACGGGTACGAACGCGCGATACCGCTCGAACGGCATGCCCGACGGCTTCTGCTGATTGCTGGTGTTGCTCAGGTTGGTCATGGCTTCCTCGCTGCTGTGCTGGTCATCCGGTCGGTGGGTGGCCGGGCGCACGAAGAACTCCGCAGCGAGGGGTCCGGCCTACTGGGCCCCGCTGCGGCAGCTAAGGAGGAGGCTGCGCATCATGACCCGGTCACCGTAGCACGAGCGGTACGCCGCGGAGTGGGTGCGTCCTGGTTCGCGGGACGCACCCACACGCCTGCGCAGGCGTCAGGAGGTGTGCGGACGCTGCCCCTTCTCCTGGCTCGGCATCGACTGATCGGCCGGCGGCGTCGGCAGTGGCAGCTGCGCGGTCTCGTAGAGCGAGCGGTTGTAGGCGCCCTGGGTGTCCGGCAGCAGCGGCGCCGACCGGGACTGCTCGAAGCGGAACGCGGAGGTCAAGTCGCCGACGGTCCGACGCCGCCAGGCGCTGATGTTGGTTTCCTTGACCCCGGTCACGAGCTCGAGGAACCGCAGGTGGGAGGTGTGGTCGAAGGTCTCCGAGGCGACCCATCCGCCCACCGTCCACGGCGACACCACCAGGCACGGCACGCGGAACCCCAGTCCCACCGGCAGACCGCCGCCGGCGACACCGGTCGGCGAGGTCGCGGTGACGATCTCGCCGGCGGTGCCGGCAGGCGCGGTCGGCGGCACCACGTGGTCGAAGAGACCGTCGTTCTCGTCGTAGGTGAGCAGGAAGACGGTCTTGCGCCACACGTCCGGGTTGGCCGCGATCGCGTCGATCTTGCTCGCGATGAACTGCGCTCCGGCCGCCGGCGTACGTGCCGGGTGCTCGTCGGCCGCGGTCGGCGGGAAGAGCCAGCTGACGGTGGGCAGGCGGTCGTTCATCGCGTCGTACTCGAAGGTGCCGGTGGGCTGGGCGACCAGCAGATCGGCCAGCCCCGACCCGGCCGGTGCCTCGACGTACTGCTTCATCCGAGCGATCGGCGGCAGGCCGGTCGCGCTGTCCGGCTCGTGGTAGAACCGGACGCTCACGCCGGCGTCCAGGAGCCGCTCGGGGTAGGTCTTCCACGAGTAGGTGCCGGTGGGTGCCCCGTTGTCCAGCGCCGGGCCGCCGGCCTCGCCGTCGGGGTCGAGCGTCCCGGTCATCCACAGGTAGCGGTTGGGGTGGGTCGGCCCCAGGACGCTGCAGTGGTAGTTGTCGCAGATCGTGAACGCATCGGCGAGGGCGTAGTGGAACGGGATGTCCTCGCGGGTGAAGTAGCCCATGACGTAGGGAGCCTTGGTGTCGCCATCCGCGGCCCGGTGCGCCGTCATCCAGCCATCCATCCGCCCGTTGTTCCACGCGCGGTGCTGGACCTCCCACGCGTGGCTGGTCGACGGGATCCGCATCGCGGCGGTCTGACGGGAGTCCAGGTGGTAGGGCAGCAAGAAGCCGTCGGGGTTGCGTGGGTCGGGCTGCTTGAAGACCGAGTCGCCGTTCGGCAGCCGGACGGCTCGGCCGTCCTCGAAGCCGCGGACGCCGCTGAGGGTGCCGAAGTAGTGGTCGAACGAACGGTTCTCCTGCATGAGGAGGACCACGTGCTCGACGTCCTCGAGCCGGCCACGGCGCTGCGGCTCGGCAGCGATGGCCTTCTGGACGTTCGGCGGGAGGAGAGCGGCGGTGGTGGCCCCGAGGCCGCCGGCAGCGGCGCCTCCGAGCAGGCGTCGACGAGTGAGCTGGGTCATCGGGGCAGGCTCCTAGCGAGATCTGCCGGCCACCCGATGCGGCCGGCACCCCGGCGACCCTGGCGGATCGGTGGCGACGTCCACCACCGACTCCGGCGACGAAGGATCGAAGCGCGGGCGACGACTTGATGATGGGCGCCCATCGAACCTCGCCGGCACGCGCCTCGCATCGCGCGCCGTCCGGCTGACACACTGGCCGCGAAGGCCCCGTCGTGGGGCGGGCACCGGAGAGGAGCAATCGTGGCCCACTTGGAGGAGCTGTCGGTCGAGGAGTGTTGGAAGCTGGCGCCGGGCAACGGGCTGGCGCGGATCGGCTGGACCGCGCCTGGCGGCCCGGTCGTGATCCCGGTCAATCATGTCGTCCACGACGGCTCGCTGTGGATCCGCACCTCGGCCCACTCCTCGTTGGCCGAGCAGGTCGACGAGAGCCAGATCGCCGTCCTCGTGGACGACATCGACGCCCAGACCCATCTCGGCTGGTCGGTGCAGTTCAAGGGCCGCGCGGCGGTGCTCTACCGCGAGGAGCAGGTGCCCGAGCAGGTCCGCTCGCTGCGCACGTGGCCCGCGGGTGTCCGGCCGCTGTGGATCAAGCTCTCCAACCCCGAGATCAACGGCCGTCGCCTGACGGCGGGGTGAGCGCG
>Ga0164242_10007582_pt1 | contig 11856 bp, 11 predicted proteins | sample OricomgcompostMG_FD_108783 | JGI IMG/M metagenome (GOLD analysis project Ga0164242, IMG submission 108783) | Miracle-Growth compost microbial communities from Emeryville, California, USA - Original compost - Miracle growth compost (MG) ... | reverse complement strand
GCTGAGACCTGACTGCACTCAGCCTGCTGTGGTGGATTGCGAGGTCGTGGCGAGCCTCTTGGATGACCGCACGCGCACGTCGGACGCCCGTCCGACGACGACGCCGCGCGGCACGACGAGCCGCTGTACGACGGCGAAGATGCCGTCCGCGATCAGGGCGAGCAGGATGACCAGCACGGATGCGCCCAGCATCTCAGCGTAGTTCTGCACGGCCAGGCCGTCGTAGATGAACCGGCCGAGCCCGCCGAGCGGGAGATACGCCGCCACGGTCCAGGTGGCGATCACCTGGAGACATGCCGACCGCACGCCCCCGATGATGATCGGCAGCGCGAGGGGAAGCTCGACCTTGACGAGCACCTGCCACCCGGTCATGCCGATCGACTTCGCGGCGTCGATGGTCTCGCGGTCGACGGCATCCACACCGGCGTACGCGCCGGCGAGGAGCGGCGGCAGCGCCAGAACGACCATCACGATCAGGGCCGGACCGAATCCCAGTCCGAGCAGAAGGGCGAGCAGCAGGAGCACGCCGAGCGTCGGCAGCGCGCGCAGCACTCCCGAGAGCTGCACAGCGAGTGCCCTGCCCTTGCCGGTGTGGCCGATCGCCAGACCGATGGGCACGGCGATGACCGCGGCGATCACAAGGGTGACGATGGTGTACAGCAAGTGCTCGCCGACACGGGCCGGGATGCCGCCTGGACCGGCCCAATTGGCGGGATCCAGCAGCCAGACGAACGCGAGATTCCAGGAGGTCATGCTGCACCCGCCAGCTGTGTCCTCTCGGCGGCCCGACCCCGCTGACGGCCGACGGCGCGGCTCGTCCAGGGCAGAAGCAGCCGGCCGACCGCGGCGAGCACGAGGTCGAACACGACCGCGATCACGACGGTGCCGATGATTCCGACCAGGATCTCCAGCGGGAAGTCACGCTGGAAGCCGTCGATGAAGAAGTATCCGAGGCTCGTCACGCCGATCACCGAGCCGACGCTCAGCAGACTGATGGTGCTGACCGACACCACCCTGATGCCCGACAGCAGAACAGGCCCGGCCAGCGGCAGTTCGACGTACCAGAACCGGCGCCACGTCGAGAATCCGACGGCGGTTGCAGAGAGCAGAATGTCGACATCCACGGAGGCGAACGCGTCCGAGGCCGTGCGCACCATGATCGCGAGCGCGTAGAGGCTCAGTGCGACCTCGATGTTGACGGGGTCGAGGATGCGCGTGCCCAGAAGGCTCGGCAGCGCGATGAAGAGCGGCAGTGACGGGATGGCGTAGAGCAGCCCCACGATGGCGAGCACCGTGCCGCGGCTCGCGTGGTAGCGATTCGCGAGCCAGCCGACGGGGATGGCGAGCACGAATCCGACGACGATAGGCACCGCGGACAGGGCCGCGTGAACCAGGGTCAGCTCCCAGATCTGACCCGCGTTCTCGACCAGCCAGTTCACGGCTGCCGATCACCCTGCGCCGAAGCACCCGAAGCGGTGGCGGCCGCTCCGGCCTCGTCGGAAGAACCGAGTGCGGTCGTCGTCGCCCGGCCTTCGCTGTCGTTTTTCTCCCCGGATCCGCGCGAGTCGTCTCGAGTCCGCCCGTCGACGAGCACGCCGGCGGCACGGCCGTCGCCGTCGACGACGAGCTCCCGTCCCGCCTCCGAGCGGAGGTGCAGCGCGCGCTTGCCGCGATCCGCTCCCACGAAGCGCGCGACGAAGTCGTCGGCAGGCTCGGCGAGGATCTCGTCCGGCGTGCCGATCTGGGCGACGATGCCGCCCTTCTTGAAGATGACGACCTGGTCGCCGAGCAGGAACGCCTCGTCGATGTCGTGCGTGACGAACACGACGGTCTTGTCCAGTTCGCGCTGCAGGCGCACGAGCTCCTGTTGCAGCTCGGCGCGCACTAGCGGGTCGACGGCGCCGAACGGCTCGTCCATGAGGAGAATGTTCGGATCGACCGCCAGTCCTCTGGCCACCCCGACCCGCTGCTGCTGGCCGCCGGAGAGCTGGCTGGGGTACCGGTCGGCCAGCGAACGATCGAGACCCACGGTGTCCATCAGCTCGAGCGCCCTCGCTCGCGCGTCGGTGCGGGACACGCCTCGCAGCCGTGGCACCGTCGCGATGTTGTCGGCCACCTTGCGGTGCGGGAGCAGACCGGAGTTCTGCATCACGTATCCGATGCTCCTGCGCAGACCGACGGGTTCGAGGGTGGACACGTCGGCGCCGTCGATCTCGATGGTTCCGCTCGTCGCGTCGACCATGCGGTTGATCATCTTGAGGATGGTGGTCTTGCCACTCCCGGACGACCCCACGAGCACCGTGGTCTTGCGCGACGGGATGACCAGGCTGAAGTCCCTGACGGCAACGGTGCCATCGGGGAACTGCTTCGTCACCGATCGGAACTCGATCATCGTCTGGCTGGCTCATTCCTGGGTGGCGACCGCCACGGCCGCATCGAGTTGCTGTGCCCCAGCGAATCACGGAACCGCTGCTGCTGGGCGGGGCGAACCCCGGAAACAACTATGTCGTAAGGCACCGACATTCAGGGCGTTGTTCAGGAAATACGCTGTAACCGGCGTTCCCGTTCGGTAGGACCGTTCAAGTGCGACACAGTCCGCGCCGCGCTCAGCTGGTCGCTATGGTCAGGATCGGGGACGCCGGCTCCGGTCAGTCGTAGTACTTCTCGAGGTAGGCGATGGCCACGACGGCCGCCTCGGCGAGGATGCGCGCGTCGCCGTCCGGCGCCCGCAGGTAGGCGCGCTCGATGAGCGACTGCGCCATCTGACTGGCGATGTCCAGCCGGAACACGAGCTCGTCGTCGTAGCTGAAGCCGTAGCTGGCGACCAGGATCTCGGCGAGGCGTTCGGCGAACTCGTGCACGTGGTCGACGGTGGTCGTGCCGTCGTCGACGCCGCGGACCTCTTCGAACCGCATGATGCGGAATCCGGGCTCCGTGCGGAACATCGCGGCGAACTGCTCAGCGAGCGTCGCGATCGCCTCCTGCCACGTCGCCGGTTGCCTGCGCTCCAGCTCCTCGGATGCCGCGAGCCGGTACCGGAGCACGGCGCGGTCATGCAATGCGGACAGCAGCGCGATGCGGTCGGGGAAGTAGCGGTAGACGGTTCCGATGGATGCTCCGCTCAGCTCCGCCACCTGCGCCGTGGTGAGCCGGTCGAAGCCCACCTCGTCGACGACGGCGGCAGCTGCGTCGAGAAGCGCATCGATCCGCGCGAGACTCCGTTCCTGCGCCGGTTCGACGCGAAGCGCCCCGGCACTGACCGTCTCCTGCGTTCCGACGAGGATCTCCTCGATCATCTACTGCCAACTCCTTTCACCGCGCGCGACACTGCGCACGTTCACCGCCATTGCGTCCGTTGCGACGGTACCCGACTGTTCTTCATGTTCCTAGGGTTTGCCCGAACCGTCACCCGGGGCAACGGGCGTGGAAGACTGTACCGATGGCCGAACGTCCCCGCTCCGTGACGCGCATCCACCGCGCAGCACGCATCGAGGACGCCTTCCACGCGTTTCGCGCCCGGCGCGCGTTGAAACGCGGATATCTGCCGACCGTGCTGTCGTACACCGGGTACGGGACGACCGAATGGATCCGCGTGCTCGGCAGAGTCGTGCTCGCCAGGGATCCACGGCCGGGATCCCGCGCCGAGCGCAAGAACCGCCGGCGTGAGGAGAGCGTGCGCGGGTGGCGCAGCTTCATGAGCGTTCCCTACAGCGAGGCCGAGGTGGTCGTCGAGGTCGACGGAACGCGTCATGCCGTCAGACCGGACCGCGGCGGTGTGATCGACGAGGTCATCCCCGTCCGGCTGGAGCCGGGCATCCACACGGTCACGCTGCGGGCGAACCGCAGCGGTCACGTTTCACAGGCGCCCGTGCAGGTGGTCGGGGATGACACACCGTTCGGCGTCATCTCCGATGTGGACGACACGGTCATGGTCACGGCGCTCCCCCGGCCCTTGCTGGCCGCCTGGAACACGTTCGTGCTCGATGAGCACGCCAGGGTGCCCACGCCGGGCATGGCCGTGCTGCTCGAACGGCTGGCCGCCTCTCATCCCAACGCTCCGGTGCTGTATCTCTCCACCGGCGCTTGGAACGTCGCGCCCACCGTCACCCGGTTCCTCTCCCGCAACCTCTTCCCGCCGGGTGCGCTGCTCCTCACCGACTGGGGGCCGACGCACGACCGCTGGTTCCGCAGCGGCAGAGAGCACAAGGAACAGAGCCTGCGGCGTCTCGCCCGCGAGTTCCCGGGCGTGAAGTGGCTCCTCGTCGGCGACGACGGCCAGCACGACGAGGAGATCTACGCGCAGTTCGCGAAAGAGCATCCGCAGAACGTGTCCGCCGTGGCGATCAGGCAGCTCTCCAGCACGGAGTCGGTGCTGGCCGGTGGCCGCTCGACGGCGGAGAAGCATGCCCAGACCAGCGGCGTCCCCTGGGTCTACGGCGGGGACGGCGCCGACCTGCTGGCGCAGCTCAAGGAGCTCGGCATCCAGGCCTGAGGCCGGTGTCGGCGGCCGCTGAGAGGATGACCGCATGACCGGCACACCGTCCACGGCCTGGCTACGCGCTCAACGGCTGCGCTCGCAGCTCCTCGACGGCACCGAGGCCTCCCCTCTCGAGGTGGTACGCACTCTGGGCGCCGTGCAGGCGCAGAACGCCCTCGCTGGCAGGTGGGCGATCGGCCTCCGTGCGGCCGGCGCGACGGATGGCGACATCGAGCGCCTGTACGCCGACGGCGCCATCGTGCGGTCGTGGACGATGCGCGGCACGTTGCACATCGTCGCCGCAGAGGACCTCGGCTGGATGCTGTCGCTCACTGCCGCTCGGCAGAGGGCGGGCGCCGCACGCGAGGCCGTCGTGAGGGGCATCACCGAGGCGGATTTCGAGCGGGCGTCGGAGCTCATCGCACAGGAGGTCGACGAAAGCAGTCCGCTGACGCGGGCAGAGGCGCTGGCGGCACTGCAGCGCTCCGGCGTCGACGTGGGCAACGAGCGCGGATACCGCTTCATCAGAGACGCAGCGCTGCGCGGCCTCGTGGCGTGGGGACCGTCGCGCGGCAAGCAGCAGCAGCTCGTCGCGGTGCCTGGCCCCGTCGCAGCGGCGAGCGAGGCGGACCGCGATGAGGCGCTGGCGCGCTTCCTGCTCCGATACGCCACAGGCCACGCACCCGTCACGGTGTCCGATTTCGCGTGGTGGTCGGGTCTCACGCTCACCGATGCGCGCCGTGCCGTTGCCGTGGCCGGCCGTCGCATCGAGTCGCTCGGCGAAGAAGGCTGGCTCGTGCCGGCCGAGGGCGAGTCCCTGGTGCAGGGCTCGCCGTCGGGCGGCACATCCGCCCTCGCGCCCGTGCAGGCGACGCCGGCATGGGACGAGTACGTGCTGGGCTACCGCGAGCGCTCCCCCGTGCTCGATCCGGCCTTCGCGGGCCGCGTCTCGCCGACCGGCAACGGCGTGTTCCTGCCGACCATCGTGTCCTCCGGTCGCGTCGTCGGCACCTGGCGCCACAGCGTGCAGCGCTCACGCCTGATCGTGCAGACGGATCCGTTCACGTCGCTCACGGCCTCGGAACGCCGTGGCTTCGATGCCTCCGTCGATCGGATGGCGCGGTTCCTCGGCGTCTCACGGGCATAGCGGCGACGGCGTTCGTCACTGCAGCCCATGGCATCGTTCGGCGTGCCTGTCCAGCAGCGCGACATGCGCCGCCCTACGTTGTGATCATGTCCGGCGACGCGACCCCCAGGGATACGAACGTGCACGACGCCGTTCCCAAGACGTTGTCCTCTCGCCGTCTGGAGGCGTACTCAGACGGCGTCTTCGCCATCGCCGCGACGCTGCTCGTGCTCGACCTCAGCGTGGACAAGCTGAAAGTGGGGTCTGATCCGACATCCGGCGAGCTCTGGGATGCCCTGGGCAAGGACTGGGCGAGCTTCCTCAGCTTCGCCATCAGCTTCATCCTGCTCGGGCTGCTGTGGGGCATCCACGTGCGCCAGTTCGAGTTCGTCGAACGCGTCGACGGCATGGTGCTGACGCTCAACACGCTCCGGCTTCTCGGCGTCGTGCTGATCCCGTTCACCACGAGCCTGACGGACAGATTCAACGAGACCGTGCCAGGCAGGTTCCTGCTCCCGCTCAACTTCTTCTACGTGATCGCCGTCGGCTGGGTGCAGTGGCGGTACGTGTCGTCCGCCTCCCGCGGGATGACCCCGAACATGTCCGACCACTACCGTCGGCTGTCGCAACGCAACGCCCTCATCGCCATGGTCATCTCCGCCGGCGTCGCGATCGCCTCGATCTGGGTGGGCTCCATCGCCTTCCTGCTCTTCATCGTGAGCAACGTGTTCGACGCGCGGGACCGGCGGCGGGCCAGGGGTGAACCCGGAAGGCGGAGCCGCCGCGAACGCCGGGAGGCCGAACGCTAGGCGGCCAGCCGCTCGCGACGCCCGTTCATCCCTTCACGGCACCGCCCAGCCCTCCGCCGCGCAGGAACGTGCGCTGGAAGATCAGGAAGATCACGACCGGAATGAGCGTCGCGATCGTAAGCGCGGCCAGGTAGACGCCCAGGTCCGTCGACGACTGGATCTGCGGAAGCCGCACCGACAGCGGCTGGATGCCGATGTCTTTCAGCACGAGATTGGGCCAGAGGAAGTCGGCCCAGGCGGCGTTGATCGCGAACACGGAAACGACGCCGAGGATGGGCTTCGACATCGGCAGCACGACCGACCAGAACAGCCGGAACGTGCCTGCGCCGTCGGTCTTGGCCGCCTCGAACACCTCCTTCGGCAGACTGTCGAAGAACCGCATTACGAGCAGGACGTTGAATGCGCTGGCGCCGGCCGGCAACCAGACCGCCCAGAACGTGTTGATGAGCGAGTGCCCGATGAGCGGAGGGTGCAGCACGGTGAGATACAGCGGGACGAGCAGCACCACGGCCGGCACGAACAGGGTGGCGAGCACGAGACCGCTGATGATCCTGCCGTAGCGGGGCTTCAGCACCGAGAGCGCGAATCCCCCGGTGGTGGCCACCAGAAGCTGAACCGCCCACTCTCCCGCCGCCATCCAGATCGTGTTGAAGAAGTACTTGCCGATCTGCACGTCGTTCCATGCCCTGGCCAGGTTCGACCAGGCAGCGCCGCCCGGGAAGAGCGCGAGCGGATGCGCGAGCGTGTCCTGGGTCGGCGTGATCGCGGACTTCAGCAGCCACAGCAGCGGAAGCAGGCCGACCGCCACCAGGCAGACCCCGAGGGCGACGCTGAGGATCGTTCCCACGATGCGCACCTGCGGACGGCGCCGATCGGCGGTGGAGAGGATGCCGCGATCGGCCTGCTCCTGAACGCTCCTGCGTGCACGGCGCCTCGGCGGCTCCGCGGCCTGCTCTGGAACGGGAAGCTCGGCCTGGATGCTGGTGGTCAATTGTCGCTCCATCTCGCGGTGAGCCTGAAGTACGCGATCGACAGCACGGCGAGGAACGCGGCGAGCATGAGGCTGAGCGCCGTCGCCTCCCCGTACGCCCCGCCGAGCGACTGGGTGAACGCGTACTGGTAGATGAGCAGCAGGATGGTCGTCGTCGAGTCGACGGGTCCGCCGCCGGTGAAGAGGAACGGCTGCAGGAACACCTGCGCGGTCGCGATGATCTGCAGGATCAGCGTGATGAAGAGGATGCCGCGCAGCTGCGGCAGCGTCACGTGCCAGATCTTGCCCCAGAGGGAGGCGCCGTCCACCTCCGCGGCGTCGTAGAGGTCGGGCGACACGGACGTGAGCGCCGCCAGGTAGATGATGATGGTGCCGCCCGCTCCCGCCCAGGTGGCCTCGAGCACAAGGGACGGCATCGCGGTGGCGGCATCCTGGATCCACGGCTGCGGCGGGATGCCGACCCAGCCCAGGATGGTGTTGAAGACGCCGCGCGGACTCGCGTCGTAGAAGATCTTCCAGAGCAGCACAGACACCACGGGCGGGATGACCACCGGCAGGTAGGCGAGCACGCTGAAGAAGCCCTTCATGCGCTTCACCTCGCTCATCAGCACGGCGGCGACGAGCGGGATCGGGTAGCCGAAGAGCAGCGCGAGCCCGGCGAAGTACCCCGTGTTGCGCACGGCGATCCAGAACACCGGGTCGCGGAACACCGCGACGAAGTTGTCCCAGCCGACGAAGACCGGTGCCGTCACCAGATTGGTCTTCTGGAAGCTCATGACCACGGCCTCGACGATGGGGGTCCAGGAGAAGACTCCGAAGATGATCAGGAGCGGCAGCAGGAAGACCAGCGTGGTCAGGCCGCCGCGCTGCACCCAGGTGACGGGGTTGTGCCGCCGCCCGATTCGCAGCCGCGCCGTGCCGCTCTGCGAACGGGCAGAAGTGTGAACGCTCATGGTGCTCTCGTCTCGATGTCGGACACCGCGACGCGTGGCCGCCGACCTGGGCCGGCGGCCACGCGACTCGCGGTCTGGCTGCGTGGCGTGCGGCTACTTGCCGTCCGCGTCCACCAGCGCCTGCACCTTCGTGTCCACACCCTTCAGAAGCGTGTCGACATCGGCGTTCTGATCGGTGAGCACGGCCTGCACGACGCTGTCGAGCGCTCCGTAGAGGTCCTGCGTGTGCGATGGCGGCTCAGGCGAGATCTTCTGGTTGAAGATGTTGTCGTTGAACGGCTTCAGGTTCTCGACGGGGATGTTGTCGTACGGCTTGATCCACTCCTGGTTCTGCTCCCACGTGGCCTTGTCGAACACCGGCAGCGTCGGCGCGTTCACGGCCTGGTCGCCCTTGGCCAGGGTCTTCGCGTTGTTGATCGCCGCGGTCTTGTCGACCGTGGGCTCGGTGCGGTAGAAGTTGATCCACTTCACGGCCGCGGCGACCTGCTCGGGGCTGTCCTTCACGTTCACCACGTCGACGTTGCCGCCGGAGAGGATGCCTGCGCTCGCGCTGGATGCCAGCGGGAACGTGGTCACCCCGTACTTCTTCTGGTCGAATCCGTTGGCCTGCATGAGCGAGCCGATCACGTCGGATCCGCTCATGTACATGGCGATCTGACCGGAGGCGAAGGCCTGGTTGATCCCGCTCCAGTCGAACAGGAAGTTGCTGCCCATCGAGTTGTCGCCCCAGCGCAGCTTCTTCAGCCAGGCGAGCGCCTGCTTGGTCTGCGGGTTGTCGGCCGTCACCGTGACCTTGCCGTCCGACGCGACCTTCTCGAGCTTGCCGCCCATCGACTGCGTCAGGGTGGCCAGCTCCCAGCCTCCCGTGTTGTCCTCGGTCATCTGCATGTAGCCGGCGACGCCCGGCACCTTCGCCGCGATGGTCTTCGCGTCCTGCTGGATCTCGTCCAGGGTCGTCGGCGGCTTGTCGGGATCGAGCCCGGCCTTCGTGAAGATGTCCCTGTTGTACGAGAGCGCCATGGCGTACGGACCCCACGGGATGCCGTAGATCTTCCCGTCGTTACCGGTGGCGACGTCCAGCACATTCTTGTTCCACTTGTCGGCCGTCGGCGTCTGCTTGAAGTACTTCGTGATGTCCGCGAGCTGTCCGTTGTTCGCCAGCGTCTTCGAGTCGGTGAACGGCACGTTGAAGACGTCGGGCAGCGTGCCGCCGGCGAGCTCAGCGGCGAACGTGGTGCCGGTCCACTGATACTCGATGGCCTTCACCTTGATGTCCGGGTACTTCTTCTCGAACTGCGCGACCCGATCGTGCAGCGACTTCAGCGCATCCGCCGTCGCGCCGGGCAGCACGGGTGCGACCACGAGGTTCACCTTGCCGTCGTCGCCGCCGCCGCTGCTCGAGGAGCAGCCGCTGAGGATGCCGACGCCGACGAGCGCCGCAGCGGTCAGCATCGCGATCTTTCCTGGTGACTTCATTGTCCTGTCCTTCCGGAGTGTGATGGTGCGGTTGGTGATTCGGGTCGTCTGTCCGAGCGGCTCGCCCGCGGCGTCCGCGAGGACGGGGGTCGGTGTCGGGCCGGACCGTGCCGTCATGTGCTGTCCCTGCGGCCGGTGTGCCGAGCGCGATGCGTCCCGTCGGGGTCGGTGCGAAGCCAGACCGTGGCGTCCGGGGGCAGCAGTCCCCGATCGAGCGGGCTGCTGGCCAGCAGGATGCCGTCGTTCTCAGGCAGCTGGACGCTCACCCCGGTCAGGTTGGTGACCGACAGGAATCGCTCGCCGCGTCGGAATGCGAGGATGCCGTCGGCCAGGTCGCGCCACGCGAAGGCGCCGCCTGCAGCTGCGTTGAGCGCGCGCCTGAGGCGGAGCGCCTGCCTGTAGAGCCAGAGCATCGACGACGGGTCCGCCTGCTGCGCCTCCACGGTGAGGGACGCCCAGTTCGCGGGCTGCGGCAGCCACGGCCGGGCCGTGGCATAGCGGGGGCTGAACCCGAACGGCGACGCGACCCCGCTCCACGGGAGGGGCACCCGGCATCCGTCCCGCCCGGGATCCACCCCGCCGGAGCGGAAGTGCATGGGGTCTTCCAGCACCTCCTCGGGCAGGTCCTCCACCTCGGGCAGCCCGAGCTCGTCGCCCTGATAGAGGTAGAGGGCACCGGGAAGGGCAGCCGTGAGCAGCCCGGCCGCGCGAGCCCTCCTGGTTCCGGATGCCAGGTCGGTCGGCGTCCCTGTGCGCTTCTTCGCGAACGCGAACGACGTGTCGTCACGTCCGTACCTGGTGACGGGCCTCGTGACGTCGTGATTGGAGAGCACCCACGTGGAGGGTGCTCCGACCGGCGCGTGCGCGCGCAGCGTGGCGTCGATCGACTCGCGCAGCTCACGGGCATCCCACGGTCGGGCGAGGAAGTCGAAGTTGAAGGCCGTGTGCAGCTCGTCGGGCCGCAGGTACTTGGCGAAGCGCTCGATGTCGGGCAGCCAGATCTCTCCCACCAGCACTCTGGTGCCCGGATAGGAGTCCGCGATCGCGCGCCAGTTCCGGTAGATGTCGTGGAGCTCGTCGCGATCCTGCGTCGGGTGTTCACCGGGGCCCGGGGTCTCCGGCACCTCCGGCAGGCTCTCGTCTTTCACGAGCAGCGCCGCCGAGTCGATGCGCACCCCGCCGACGCCTCGATCGAACCAGAACCTCAGAACGTCCTCGTGCATGCGGCGCACGTCGGGGTGATTCCAGTTCAGGTCGGGCTGCTGCGGGGTGAAGAGGTGCAGGAACCACTCCCCTGGCGTTCCGTCGGGATTCGTCGTGCGCGTCCAGGTCTCGCCCGAGAAGTTCGACACCCAGTGAGTCGGAGGCTCGGAGCCGTCCGCTCCTCGCCCCGGATGGAACCAGAACCGCTCGCGTTCCGGCGAGCCCGGCCCCGCTGCCAGCGCCGCTTGGAACCAGGGGTGCCGGTCGGAGATGTGGTTGGGGACGATGTCGATGATGGTGCGGATGCCGAGCGCCAGCGCATCCCTGATCAGTGCCTCCGCCTCCTCGAGCGTGCCGAAGCGCGGATCGATCGAGGTGTAGTCGGCGACGTCGTAGCCGCCGTCGGCGAGCGGCGACGCGTACCACGGCGTGAACCAGATGGCGTCGACTCCGAGATCCTTCAGATAGCCGAGACGGGATCGCACGCCGGCGAGATCGCCCACTCCGTCACCGTTCCCGTCCGCGAAGCTGCGGGGGTAGATCTGGTAGATGGCTGCACTGCGCCACCACGCGGGATCGTCCGACGACGGCGACGGACGGCCGGCGGCCGCCGCCTGTTCGACGGGCGCCGGCGGATGAGCGCGCACGGCATCGGCAACGGGAAGGTCCACTGAAGGAGCCTTTCTGGGGCGGCGGCACGGCCGCGCAAGGCGGCGATGCCGGAACAGAAGAGCGGGTTGAAGGGCCACGCGACACGGTTGACCGGAGGCTTGAAAGCCAAAAGTAGCTATCTCGACAAGATGACGCAAGAACTAAACATT
>Ga0164242_10007580_pt1 | contig 11858 bp, 12 predicted proteins | sample OricomgcompostMG_FD_108783 | JGI IMG/M metagenome (GOLD analysis project Ga0164242, IMG submission 108783) | Miracle-Growth compost microbial communities from Emeryville, California, USA - Original compost - Miracle growth compost (MG) ... | reverse complement strand
GACCGTCGCGCACGACGAGCGAGGGCCTCGCCCAGCGCGGGATGCGCTCGCCGCTCAGCACCGGGCTGCCCTTGACGACGCGGTAGGCGACCAGCTCGTGGTTGGCGGAGCCAGGAAGATCGACCTCGATCTTCTGCACGGGGCCGATGCGCGGCGGCACGACGAGGGCGAGCTTGCGGGCCATGGGACTGATGGTCCAGCCCTGCACGAGCAGCGAGACGAGGACGATGATGAAGGCGGTATTGAAGAACAGCATGCCGTTCTCCAGCCCGCCGATCACCGGCAGGATGGCGAGCAGAATGGAGACGGCCCCGCGCAGGCCGACCCAGGAGATGAAGAGCGCTTCGCGATTGGTGTATTTGTAGGGGATCAGGCACAGCCATACGGCGATCGGGCGCGCCACGACGATCAAGAAGACGGCGAGGCTGACCGCGGGAACGGCGATTGCGGGAAATTGCGAGGGGGTCGCGAGCAGGCCGAGCACGAGGAACATGACGATCTGCGCGAGCCACGTCATGCCCTCCTGGAAACGCCGGATCGAGGTCTGGTTCCTGATCTTGCGGTTGCCGGCATAAAGCCCTGCGATATAGACGGCGAGGAAGCCCGAGCCGCCAAGCGCACCGGTCAGCGAAAACACCAGAAGCGCAAGGGCGACGACGAATATCGGCGTCAGGCCGCGCTCCATGTCGAGCTTGTTGACGAGCCAGACGATCGCCATGCCGCCCGGCAGGCCGAGCAGGACGCCGAGCCCCATCTGCATCAGGAACATGTGGGCGACTTCGGCGATCGGCAGCGAGGCGTCGGGCTTTGCGGTCGCGAGGCTGACGAGAGCGATGGTCAGGAAGATCGCCATCGGATCGTTGGAGCCGGATTCGACTTCCAGCGTGGAGCGGACACGGTCGCGCACCGTGATGCCGCCGATCCTGAGCAGGAAGAAGACCGCGGCGGCATCCGTGGAAGCGACGATCGAGCCGAGCAGCAGCCCCTGGAGCAGCGGTACGTCGAAGATCACGCAGGCGGCGAGACCGAACAGGCCGGTCGTCAGCAACACGCCGAGCGTCGCCAGCGTTATCGCCGGCGCCGCTGCCTGCCGGAAGGCGTGGAACGACGTTCCGAAGCCGGAATCGAAGAGCACCACTGCCAGTGCCAGCGAGCCGATGAAATAGGCCAGACGCGCATTTTCGAATTCGACGCCAAGGCCGTCGGTGCCGGCAAACAGGCCGATGCACAGGAAGAGCAGCAGGAGGGGAGTACCGAAACGGAAGGCGAGCAGGCTGGAGAACGCGGCCATCAGCACCAGGAGGGTGCCGACCAGAATGATCAGGTAAAGCGCTTCCAACTCGGCGGGTCTCCTTCAGTTCCGTTTCGGACAAGATGAAATTCGGTTTGCACGCGTCGAAGCGACTGACCGCGAGCGTGCCTGCCCATCGCGATGAGTGCAAGCCATTCGGGCGTCAAGATGACGAGCGCATGCGACATCGCCCCCTTTATTGAATAAAGGGCGCAAAACCGAAAATAAAAGGGTTTGGGGCGGCTTTTCGGGTTTGGCGCGACCATGCCGCGAACGCCGCGCGCCGAGGGAAGCCGACGATGCGCGAGGGTCGTCGCTTCGATGCCGGAGCGGGGAGGCGGTTCGGGCGCCGCCCCGGTCGCCGGTCAGGCCGAAAGCTTGGCCATGACCTCGTCGGACACCTCGAAATTGGCGTAGACGTTCTGGACGTCGTCGTCGTCGTCGAGCACGCCGATCAGGCGCATCACCGACTCCGCCTTCTCCTCGTCGACCGGGGTTCCGGTTTGCGGCTTCCAGATCGGTTTGACGGATTCTGCTTCGCCCAGCGCTTCCTCGAGCGCCTTCGACACGTCGCCGATGTCCTCGAAGGCACAGATGATCGTGTGGCCTTCCTCGTCGGACTGCACGTCTTCGGCACCCGCCATGATTGCCGCTTCCATGACCGCTTCGGCATCGCCGGCATCGGGCTTGTAGACGATCTCGCCGACGCGATCGAACATGAAGCCGACCGAGCCGGTTTCGCCGAGCGCGCCGCCTGCCTTGGTGAAGGCTGCGCGCACGTTCGAGGCGGTGCGGTTGCGATTGTCGGTCAGCGCCTCGACGATAACGGCGACGCCGCCCGGGCCGTAGCCCTCGTAGCGCACTTCCTCGTAGTTCTCGCCGTCGCCGCCGGCGGCCTTCTTGATGGCCCGCTCGATGTTGTCCTTCGGCATCGATTGCGCCTTGGCATTCTGCACGGCCAGGCGCAGGCGGGGATTCATCGCGGGGTCGGGCGTTCCCATCTTCGCGGCGACGGTGATCTCGCGCGCCAGCTTGGAGAAGATCTTCGAGCGGACCGCATCCTGGCGACCCTTGCGGTGCATGATGTTCTTGAACTGTGAATGGCCGGCCATGGCACCCCTTCGTCAGTCTCTTGAAGCTCTGTTCTCGTACGCCGACGGTGAAGCCGCGTCCCGATATCGAAAAATTGCCCGCCTTATAGGTAAGTCGCCCCGCCGCGTCCAGATGCAGGAACGCTTCATGACGCCGGACGTTGAGAGCGGGAAACGACGCCGCGCGGTCGCTTCGGGCGATGCGCGTCACAATCACACCGTATGAAGGGAGTGCGCAATGGCCGACCTCAAGGCGACGAAGACCGACCCCGAGCATCAGCTTTTCGACGAGATCGACAATGTTCACGCCGGCATGCTCGGCATCGAGGGCAGCGGTAGTCTGCAGCCGATGGCGCCGGAACTCGACCGCGCGACCAAGACGATCTGGTTCTTCGCGCGCACCAGCAGCGACATCGCGACCGCTGCGGCAAAGCCGGCTGCGCGCGGGCTCTTCGTCCTCGTCGGCAAGCATCACGACTATCACGCCTGCCTTACGGGGCAACTGGAAGAGCGCCTCGACCCGGCGATCCGCGACCGGTTCTGGAATTCCGTGGTCGAAGCCTGGTTTCACAAGGGCAAGGACGATCCCGAACTGACCATGCTGGCGCTGACGCTGCAGCGCGGCCATGTCTGGGCATCGACCCACAGCACGCTGAAATTCGGCTGGGAAATCGCCAAGGCGCAACTCAACGACAAGGATCCGGACGTCGGCGTGGAACTCGAACTTCAGTTCTGAGGCCGGGTCATCCCCTGCGGGCGGCGCGCCGTCGGCGGTGCAGCATGTTCAGCGCCTCGACGAGGGCCGAGAAGCTCATCGCGGCGTATATGTAGCCCTTGGGGACATGGAAACCGAGGCCGTCGGCGATCAGCGTCATGCCGATCATCAGCAGGAAGCCGAGCGCCAGCATCACGATCGTCGGGTTGGCGGCGATGAAGCGCGACAGCGGTTCGGCGGCGACCAGCATGATCGTCACGGCTGCGATCACCGCAATGAACATGATGGCGATCTCGTTCGTCATGCCGACGGCCGTGATGATCGAATCGATCGAGAAGACGAGGTCGAGCAGCAGGATCTGCACGATCGCTGCGCCGACCGTCAGCTTGACGACTGACGAGCCGCTTTCCTCATGCTCAGTCGGATCGACGGCATGATGGATCTCCTTCGTCGCTTTCCAGACGAGGAAGAGGCCGCCGGCGAGGAGGATGATGTCGCGCCACGACAAGGGCTGCCCGAAAAGCTCGAAGACCGGCGTCGTAAGCTTGACGATGACGGAAATCGTCGCCAGCAGGGCAAGGCGCAGGATGAGCGCCGCGCCGATGCCGAGACGGCGGGCGTTCTTCTGCTTTTCCCGCGGCAGCTTGTTCGTCAGGATCGAGATGAAGATCAGGTTGTCGATCCCGAGCACGATCTCCATGACCACGAGCGTCAGAAGCGCCACCCACGCCTCCGGGTTGGAGGCGAAGGCGAAATGCGAGGTCAGCCAGTCCATGAAGCCTGATATCCGGTCTCGGTTGCAGCCTGCGACAAGTAGGCACGCCGCAGGGCCGGTTCAACCCGCCCAGAAGGCGGGGATGGTCTCTTCGAGCCGGGCGCCGAGGCGAAGCGGCGCTATCCTGTCGGCAAGGCCGGTACGGTCCGAGATTTCGACCCCGACGCCGCAGATCGTCGCCGGTCCGGACGCCGCTTCGAAGCGGCCACTCGGTATCTTGGAGACGAAGCGGGCGATCGGCTCTTCCTTCTCCATGCCGAGCGACGAATCGTAATCGCCGCACATGCCGGCATCCGACATGTATGCCGTGCCGCCATTCAGGACTTGGCAGTCGGCGGTCGGCACGTGGGTGTGGGTGCCGACGACGAGGCTTGCGCGGCCATCCAGATAGTGGCCGAAACACTGTTTCTCGCTGGTCGCCTCGGCGTGGAAGTCGAAGACCACCGCGTCGGCCTGTTCACCGAGCGGGCAGGCTTCCAGCAACCGGTCGGCGCATGCGAAAGGGTCGTCGAGGGTCGGGTTCATGAACACCTGGCCCATGATGTTGGCGACGAGCACGCGCGCGCCGTTTCGCGCTATCGCAAGCGTCGAGCCATGGCCGGGCGTGCCTTCGGGAAAATTCGCCGGCCGCAGGAACTGCGAATGCCGCTCGCAGAAGATCAGCGCCTCGCGCTGGTTCCAGACGTGGTTGCCGGTCGTCACCACGTCGGCTCCCGCGTCGATCGTCTGGAGGAATATGTCTTCGGTGATCCCGAAGCCGCCGGCGGCGTTCTCGCCGTTGACGATGACGAAATCCAGCTTGAGATCGGATACGAGCTCGGGCAGGCGCTGCCATACTGCCGTGCGGCCGGAGCGGCCAACCATATCTCCGAGGAAAAGAAGACGCATAGGGTCTCTATAGGGTGCCGGACAACGAACGCAAGCCGGACTCCGTCAACACGGCGTCGAGCGGCCGGTCGTGATCGTGGGTCGGAACGGCCTCGATCTCCTGGAGATCGAAGGCGACGCCGATGACGCGCGGAGAAAAGCCATCGGCGATCAGGCGGCCGATCGCCCGGTCGTAATAGCCGGCCCCGTAGCCGATCCGGTTGCCGCGGCCATCGAAGGCGGCAAGCGGCACGAGCATGAGTTGCGGCGCAAGGACGGCGGCTTCCGCTCCGGGGCCAACCGTGCCGAAGCCGGTCGGAACGAGTGGGGCTCCGCGCACCAGTTCGCGAAAGACAATGGTCTGCCGGTCGACGACCACGGGCAGGCAGAGCCGCGCTCCGTGATCGGCAAGGGCGGCCATCAACGGCCGCGTGTCGACCTCGGAGCGGATCGGCAGGAAGCCCGAGACGATCGTACCGGGGTCGAATTCGATGGAGACTGTTCCGTGATCGGCAATCGCAAGGCTCGCCTCGATGCGCGCCTGCTCACTCATCGCATCCCGGCGCGCCAGGGTCTCGATGCGCAATCGCTGCTTTTCCGGTATTCCCGCCATAAGCCTCTTCCTCGAAGGAGATGCTCATAGTCGATTTCCGCTTCAGGCGAAATCCCGTTCGGGGACATATGCGGGGATCGCGGCGGTTGCGTTCATCCCTCCTTTACGCTTGCGCCGGACTTCGCTTGGATCGTGCAACCATTCCTGACATCAAAGCGACATCTGCAACCGAAGCGTCTATGGGGGGATCGAAGCGATGCTGGACGAACTGGAGATCCTGTGCCTGACGCTCGTCGCCTACGGGCATTCGGCCACGTCGATCGCCATTCATGCCGACGTGCCGCGCAACGCTATTGGCGAACTGCTTTCGAGAGCATGCGGCAAGTTGCAGGCCGACAATCTGCTGCAGGCCGTCGCAAAGGCCTGCCGGCTCGATCTCTTGAAGACCGGCGAAGCCAGCTGAGGCCGGGGCGTCCTTATGTCGGGGAGAAGGCGAGATGCGATCCACGACGACCGATGGATGTTTTACGATCCCGGGAACCTACAATGTAGGTGGGCGCCATATGCAAGAGCCCACGGGCCCAGGCAGGGATAGCTCCCTAAGGATCGAGTAAGGCCCCGGGGATTGTGGATCCTGTCGGGAAGCGCAGACCGCACCCACAATATAACCCCGCGCCGACCTCGCTTCCAGTAGGAAAGCAGCGGCGGAGAAAATTCCGCCGGATGGGCGGCGTCAGGTCAGTCGGCCTGAACGCCCGTCAGCTTCGCCGTCATGCTCTGGATCTGGATGGTGACCTCGTCGACCGCGTCGGCCAGCGCCTGATCGGTGTCGTCGGCCTGGGCGAGCGCGGTGTCGCGGGTCTTCTTCAGGCTCTCCACCTCCGACTCGATGCCGCGCAGGCGACGCTGCAACTCGTTCAGTTCGTCCATGACCATGATGCCTGCCATGACGGTTATCCTGAGATCCCCGATCTCGCCGAACTGGCTTTTCAGATGCCCCACATAGCGGTCGAAGCGGCGGGCGAGTTCCTCCAGATGCTCCTCCTGGCCCTCCTCGCATGCCATGCGATAGGCCTTTTCGTCGATCGTCACCGTTACCTGAGCCATATCGTCACTCCGCCCAATGCGCCTTCCGTCATCGCCGAGCCCGTCCGGTCAGGTCCTGTCCAGCACGGCCCGGATCGTTTCCATCGCCGTCACCAGCCGGCGCGAGACCTCGCGATTGGCTTCCTCCAACCGGTTGGCGCGATGCTCCGATTTGTCGAGTTCCTCCGCCAGCCGGGACCGGTCGGTGTTGAGCCGTCGGACCTCGCCCTCGGCGTCGGAAAAGTCGCGCTGTTTCTCCAGCCGGCCGTCGATGGCGTTTTCGAGCCCGGTGAGAGCCCGGCGCAGGCCTTCCAGGGATGTCTTGACTGTCCTGTCGCTGGGCATATCGGCGTTCCTCGCCTCTAAATCGACAGCGAATCGCTTGTCGAACCGGCACTTACACATGGTTGATTATTCATTACTGGAAATAGGCGTCAATAAACCGCAGATGTCTTCCCCCAGCGATTTCCGCCGATTTGCGTGTGCGAAGCGTGAGCCGCACCACCACAGGGATTTGTTGACTCCGCGAGGCCAACTGCTATTTCTCGCCCACGGTGGCAGGCCTTCGATGGAGGGCGCGCCGCAGCCTGCGCCCCTTGCGATATTCATTGCGGCGCTCCCTTCAATCTGACGAGACGAGAGCCATGACCTCACGCGAAAAACACGACCGGATGGCGAATGCGATCCGCTTCCTGTCCATGGACGCCGTCGAGAAAGCCAATTCCGGTCATCCGGGCCTGCCGATGGGCGCCGCCGACGTGGCGACCGTTCTCTTCACCCGATACCTGACCTTCGATCCAAAGCAGCCGCACTGGCCCGACCGCGACCGTTTCGTTCTGTCTGCCGGTCACGGCTCCATGCTGCTCTATTCGCTGCTCTATCTGACGGGCTACGAGGACATCACGATCGAGCAGATCGAGAATTTCCGCCAGCTCGGCTCGCGCACGGCCGGCCATCCGGAATACGGGCACGCCGCCGGCATCGAGACGACGACAGGCCCGCTCGGGCAGGGGGTCGGCAATTCGGTCGGCATGGCGATCGCCGAACGCAAGCTGCGCGACGAGTTCGGCGAGGATCTCGTCAACCATTATACCTACGTGCTTGCCGGCGACGGCTGCCTGATGGAAGGCATCAGCCAGGAAGCGATTTCGCTCGCCGGGCACCTGAAGCTCAACAAGCTCGTACTCTTCTGGGACAACAACGGAATTTCGATCGACGGCAAGGTGAGCCTTGCCGATTCCACCGACCAGATCGAGCGCTTCAAGGCGGTCCACTGGAACACGATCGACATCGACGGCCATGATCCGGATGCGATCGCCGACGCGATCGAGCAGGCGCATCGCTCGGACCGTCCGACCTTCATCGCCTGCAAGACGACGATCGGTTACGGCGCGCCGCACAAGGCGGGCACCAACAAGGCGCACGGCTCCGCGCTCGGCGCCGAGGAGATCGCCGAGACGCGCAAGGCGCTCGGCTGGGATTCCCCGCCCTTCGTCGTGCCCTCGGACATCCTCGATGCGTGGCGTCTCGCCGGCCTTCGCTCGACCAAGGAGCGCAAGGCCTGGGAACAGCGCCTGCAGGAAAAGGGCAACGACCTCAAGGCGGTCTTCGAGCGCCGGATGAGTGGCGAACTGCCCGGCAACTTCACCTCCGCCATCGAAGACTTCAAGAAGAAGCTCGCCGAAGACAAGCCGAAGATGGCGACGCGCAAATCGTCGGAAGCCGCGCTCGAGATGCTCAACGGCGTCCTGCCGGAGATGCTTGGCGGCTCGGCCGACCTAACCGGCTCCAACAACACCAAGACCAGCCAGATGACGTCGATCACGCCGGACGATTTCTCCGGCCGCTACGTCCATTACGGCATCCGCGAGCACGGCATGGTCGCGGCGATGAACGGAATCGCGCTGCACAAGGGGCTGATCCCCTATGGCGGCACCTTCATGTGCTTCAGCGATTATTGCCGTCCCTCGATCCGCCTTGCGTCGCTGATGGGTATCCGCACCATCGTCGTCCTGACGCACGATTCGATCGGTCTCGGCGAAGACGGTCCGACGCACCAGCCGGTCGAGCACATGGCGGCGCTGCGGGCCATTCCCAACCTCTTGATGTTCCGGCCCGCCGACGCGACGGAAGCGCTGGAATGCTGGCAACTGGCGCTGGAATCGGAGAACCGTCCCTCCGGGCTGGTGCTGACGCGCCAGGACCTCAGGGCGCTTCGCACCGATTTCATCGAGGAGAACATGTGCGCCTACGGCGCCTACGACCTCGCGCCGGCGAGCGATGCCGAAGTGACGATCTTCGCCACCGGCTCGGAAGTCGAGATCGCGATGGACGCGAAGGCCCTGCTGGAAGAAAAGGGGCATGCGACGCGCGTCGTCTCCGTCCCGTCGACTGAGCTTTTCGAGGAGCAGACCGAGGAATACAAGAGCGCGATCCTCGGCAATTCCCCCGTCAAGGTGGCGATCGAAGCGGGCATCCGCCTCGGCTGGGACCGTTTCATAGGCAATGACGGGATCTTCATCGGCATGCACTCCTTCGGTGCATCCGGCAATTACAAGGAACTCTACGAACATTTCGGCATCACGCCGCAGGCGACCGTCAAGGCCGTGCTGGCGAAGCTCGAAGCCAGATCCTAACGATCGTCCGACACCGACACATTTCGGAGACACGAAAAATGACAGTCAAAGTCGCCATCAACGGCTTCGGCCGCATCGGCCGCAACGTCCTTCGCGCCATCGTCGAATCCGGCCGCACCGACATCGAGGTGATCGCGCTGAACGATCTCGGCCCGGTCGAGACGAACGCCCATCTGCTGCGTCACGATTCCGTTCATGGCAAGTTCCCGCACAAGGTGACGGTCGAGGGCGACACGATCGACGCCGGCCGTGGCCCGATCCGCGTCACCGCGATCCGCGACCCGAAGGAACTGCCCTGGAAGGATGTCGATGTTGCGCTCGAATGCACGGGCATCTTCACCGCGCGCGACAAGGCCGCTCTTCACCTTGAGAACGGATCGAAGCGCGTGCTCGTCTCCGCCCCGGCAAGCGGCGCCGACAAGACCGTCGTCTTCGGCGTCAACGACAAGTCGCTGACCAGGGACGACGTCGTCGTCTCCAACGCGTCATGCACGACGAACTGCCTCGCGCCCGTCGCCTACGTGCTGAACAAGGCGGTCGGGATCGAGAAGGGGTTCATGACGACGATCCACTCCTATACCGGCGACCAGCCGACGCTCGATACCATGCACAAGGACCTTTATCGGGCCCGCGCGGCGGCGATGTCGATGATCCCGACCTCGACGGGCGCCGCAAAGGCCGTCGGCCTCGTCCTGCCGGAACTCAACGGCAAGCTCGACGGCGTTGCGATCCGCGTACCGACGCCGAACGTCTCGGTCGTCGACCTGACCTTCATCGCCGCAAAGCCGACATCGGTGCAGGCGATCAACGATGCGGTGCGCGCCGCCGCCGAGGGCGAGCTCAAGGGTATCCTGAACTATACCGACGAGCCGCTTGTCTCATCGGACTTCAACCACGATCCGCATTCGTCGACCTTCCATTTGGACCAGACGAAGGTGATGGACGGCACGATGTGCCGCATCCTTTCCTGGTACGACAACGAATGGGGCTTCTCCAACCGTATGGCCGATACGGCCGTGGCGATGGGCAAGCTGATCTGAGCGCAGGCTTGCGCCGGCATTTCGAAGGGCGGGCCATGGGTCCGCCCTTTGCGTTTGCCTTCTATTCGGCCGCTGCCCGGCCGCTCGTGTTGCGGATGCCCGCGAGAAGCTCGAACGTCCTCAGCCGCGCTTCGACATCCCACACCGGGGCGGAGACGATGAGTTCATCGATGCCGGTCTCGGCGACGAAGCCGTCGACCTTGGCGCGCACAGTCGCCGGGCTGCCGACCAGCGCATAGCGGAAGGTGTGCTCCAGCCCCGCTTTTTCGTGGGGCTGCCAGATGCCTTCCATGCTTTCGACGGGCCGCGGCACGCGGCCGGGGCTGCCGCGCCGCAGATTGATGAATTGCTGCTGCTGCGACGTGAAGAGATATTTCGCCTCCTCGTCCGTCTCGGCGATCGCGGCCATGACGCCGGCCATGACGTAAGGCTCGGGGAGCGCTTCGGAGGGCTGGAAGCGGTCGCGGTAGATGGCGATCGCATCGAAGAGCATGTCGGGCGCAAAATGCGAGGCGAAGGCGAAGGGCAGGCCGAGAGCGGCGGCAAGCTGCGCCGAATAGAGACTTGATCCAAGCAGCCAGATCGGCACGTTCGATCCCGTGCCGGGCACGGCGTTGATGCCGCGCTGTGGGTCCGGCGGGCCGAGATAGGCTTGCAGCTCCTGTACGTCGTTGGGGAAATTGTGGGCGCTCTGCTCCAGGTCGCGGCGCAGCGCACGGGCGGTGCGCATGTCGGTTCCCGGAGCCCGCCCGAGGCCGAGATCGATGCGGCCGGGATAGAGCGCTTCCAGCGTGCCGAACTGCTCGGCAATGAAGAGCGGCGAATGGTTGGGCAGCATGATGCCGCCGGAGCCGACGCGGATGGTCTTCGTGCCGCCGGCGATGTGGCCTATGACGACGGCGGTCGCCGCGCTGGCGATGCCCGGCATGTTATGATGTTCGGCAAGCCAGAAGCGCCTGTAGCCGAGCGCCTCGACATGGCGGGCGAGCCGCAGCGACTGCGCCAGGGCCTGCGAAGGGGTGACGCCGTCGGCGATCGGAGAAAGGTCGAGTACGGAGAAGGGTATCATTCCCGGTTTCCTCGTAGTGGCGGAATTTGCCCTCCTGGCGGTCGGCCAAAGGGGTTGGTCGAAGGCGCATCTAGGGCCGCAGCGGCCTTGCTGCCAGAAGCGGCGATGCCGAATGAGCGGAGACGAGCGGGAATCGCAACGAATGTTTTTGATTTGTTCACATTTTGCGTTTCACCTCTCGCGACGATCAATAGGATTGGGCGCATGAACCAGGCGATTCGCATCATCGGCATCGATCCGGGCCTCAGGCGCACCGGCTGGGGCATCGTGGAGACGCTCGGCAACACGCTGCGCTTCGTCGGCGCCGGTACGGTGCGCTCCGACGACACGCTCGATCTCGCTTCGCGGCTGAGGCAGTTGCACGACGGGCTGGAAGAGATCGTCCACGCTCAGCAGCCCTACGAGGCGGCGGTCGAGCAGACCTTCGTCAACAAGGACGCGGTCGCCACGCTGAAGCTCGGGCAGGCGCGCGGCATCGCGATGTTGGTGCCGGCGCGGGCGGGGCTGCGTGTCGCGGAATATTCCCCCAATGCGGTGAAGAAGGCCGTCATCGGCGTCGGCCATGGCGACAAGAAGCAGATCCACATGATGGTCAAGGTCCTGTTGCCGCGCGCCGAGTTCGACACCGCCGACGCCGCCGATGCGCTTGCCATCGCCATCTGCCACGCCCATCACCGGCAGACCGCCGCCCGGCGGATAGCGGTTTGAGAAGGGAAGTATGTTCTTGACTTGTTC
>Ga0164242_10007579_pt1 | contig 11858 bp, 12 predicted proteins | sample OricomgcompostMG_FD_108783 | JGI IMG/M metagenome (GOLD analysis project Ga0164242, IMG submission 108783) | Miracle-Growth compost microbial communities from Emeryville, California, USA - Original compost - Miracle growth compost (MG) ... | reverse complement strand
CCTACTTGGCGCCGCTGACGTGTGCGATCGCCCGCTCCGTAGTCATCACATCAGCAAACCACTTGCCCATCACGCTCAGCGAATTTCGATGCATGTCGGCGGACGGCGAAAGCAGTGCGTCGCTGACCACGAGCGTCGGAATATCGCGGCTGTGTGCTTCGCGGACAGTCGATTCGACAGCCCGCGGCGTCGAACTGCCCGTGACAATGAGCCGCTGGACGCCGAGCGAGCGAAGCAAGAGTTCAAGGTCGGTCCCATAGAACGCGCCGACCCGCCGCTTGATAACGACCGAATCATCCACTGACGGCGCCAGTTCTGCGATGATCTGGCTGCCTGGGCTGCCTTCGCGGAGTATGCCTTCGGTCCTCGCCCTCGAGTTTTGGGGCGAGTCACGCTCAGGCACTCTATACGCGACGCACGTGTAGACGACCGGCACTCCCTCGTTTCTCGCCCAAGTTATGAGCCGGTGAATATTGCTGATTGCCACCTTCACAGGCTCGCTACTGTGGCCATTCACAATCTCGGCTTGCATATCGAGAACAAGTAGGCCCCATTGACCTACGGTCACTTCTGCTCACCATTTTGTTCGCGATGCCGGAAGTATGTCTTCGCCGCCGTGGGATCTGGGTCTTCGATAGCCCATATGTTGAGCGCCTCCATAAGAGGCCGATTTATTGCAGCCAAGAAAGTAGCGGGCTCGCTGTCGCTCGAGTTGACATTGTCGTGCCACGCCCAGATCGGGACGCAAAGCGTGTCGCCAGCTTCCCAGTCGACTCGCTGGTCTTCAACCGTTGTGTACCCATGGCCAGAGAGGATATGGATCACAGCTTCGTTGCGGTGCCGGTGGACACCAGTCTTGCCGCCTGGCGGGATCTCTCGAAAGAAGACCTGCATCGTACGCACCGGTGATCCGATCCACGGCGCCGCCACGTCGGCTCTACGCCCGCCGGACCGGCAGTCGATGAGCTTTAGGTCCTTCTTACGGACGATCAGTCCGTCGTATTCAGACTTCTCCGCCATGTCTGGGTCTCCTCGCCAGTAGTCTCAACGCTTCGAAACGGCTGCGACCATCATTGAATCGCGGCTGTCGCCGTCAAAGCAACGTCCACAGGTGTACGCCACCCGCCCACGTATGTAGATTAGTATGATGGTCAGCCCTTTCGCAAGGACGTTCCGACCTGCTTACACAAGAGCGTTTGCAGATCACTTTGCCTTGCTCGCCGCAGCAAGCAGCTCGGCTCCCTGCGCGGCGGTGAGCTGCACCGCGTGCCGTTCGATCTGGTGCAAGCGCATGGTGCGCAACAAGCCAGTGTCCTGGATAGCCAGATAGCGAGCACTCTCGTTATCATCCAGGTTAAAATGCTGGTGCCAAGCCCATCGCGGCGGTGCAAAGAGGGTGCCCTCGGCCCACTCGACCGCCTCTACGGGTTCGTCGTCGTAGTTGATGAGTGAGTAGCCGTGACCTTTGACGACGTACAGATATGCTTCTGTAGTGTGCCGGTGGCGCGCTGAGGGAGTTCCGGGTTTGAGTTCCGAAATATGCGCTGAGAGGACTTCGTAGCCCGCCAGATCGATATATTGGCCTCGATTGTTCCGCCACGGCCGCTCTGGCAAATCCATCGTGCGCAGATCATGCGGCACTGACAGCCCTCCCAGCGGAGGGTTCGCGCGATTGAACTCGTCACGCGCCGCGATCTCGGAGGAGCTAAGGTTCTTTTTTTCGCTAGACAAGACGCCGAATTGATAGTCGCGCACGGAGCCCTTCCTTCTGTTGCTGACCGAACATTCTGGACACACGATGGGCTGCCGGAGGGCCCGGATGCCCGAACGAACCATCTGCTCGTCTGCGCATCGATGCCCTCCGAGTTCGACGCGCAGACGGGCCTAGTTCAATCGACCGCGCTGACCACCTCCCGCGCCCCTGCGGAACTGCCTCTCATCCACTCGACGACATCGTCGAGAGAGAGAACGTCGGCGTACTTGCGGTGCATGTCGAATAGGCTCATCGCGTGCGCTGCCTCATGCCGATCGTAGACGCATTCCTCCACCACTATGACGCGAAATCGATATGACCGACCGTCGACGACTGTCGCGCGAACGCACCCTGACGTGGACTCGCCGCACACGATGAGTGTGTCTGCTCCAAGCGCGCGAAGGTGCGCGATCAGCGGCGTCCCGAAGAATGCGCTCGGCGCAGTCTTGCTTAAGACCGCCTCACCAGGCTCTGGCGCCGCCTCCTCAACGATCTCAAAACTACGAGCAAGGCGTTGCCCCTCCGGACTCGTCGGCGGCGCGACACCATAACCACGACCCCACGAACGAACGCCGGAGGTCATCGGCTGCAGTCCCGTAATGTGTACCACGGGGATGCCGGCCGCGCGACCTGCCGAGAGGAGCGTCGTGATATGTCCGATGGCTCGCCACCCGGCGAGCCCGGTGCTCGCGGGCCAGGTCTTGACCGCCTCGACCAGTTCAGTGGGCGTGTCGCCAAGCACTGAGCGATAGTTGTCGATGGACAAAATGACGGGATGGTCGCCAAAACCGAAAGGCGGCCGCCAGCCGACGGCAGCTAGGTGAGCATTGTCCTGGTCCGTCAAGAACCGATCCCATACCCGAGTCATGCCCGTTTGCCCTTCTAGGCTTGTGTTGCGTCCGACATGTCCGCCGCCATGCGTTCCCGCTTGTGGTCTGGGCGGCACCACTCAGCCGCCCAGACCACGATGCGAGAACCTTGCCTCACGTTCAGTGGCCGGCGCTCGCAAGCGCCGCCTTGTAGTCAGCGTCATAAGACGGGTCGCCCGCGAAGTCGGTCATGTCCGCGACCGTCGACGGATACTTCGTGATCGACTTGCGGCCTACTGTGCTGCTGCCGAGGTTGCCGTTGTCGACCAAGATCTGCTGACCCTCGGCACTTAGCGTGTAGTCGAGAAACAGTAGAGCGGCCGCAGGGTGCTGCGCTTTCGTAAAGACACCCATCGAGCATGGAACCAAGACCAAAGGAGAAATGACTCTGTCATCAGCCGTGGTGTAAGCGATCGGCGCGCCTTTCGCAATATTTCGACTCGACGTCGAGAGGAGAGCATCGAGCGAGAATTCATACTGCCCTGCTGCCAGTAGGCTGATCAAGGTGCCGTGGTCCTGAGCGATCGCGCTGTTCTTTATGAGCCCGTCAACGATCGCTCCAGCATCCGCGCGGCTCTTGCCTTGCCCCTCGTAGTATTGAACAAGCGCCGCATACCAGTCACTGTCGGAGTTCGCTACGAAAAGCTTTCCCTTGTATTTCGGGTCGACCAAGTCAGAGACGTTCTGCGGGACCTCGTTGTCAGGTACGAGATTCTTGTTCCACGTCACCGCGAAGACGTTGACGCGATCGGCGACGTAACCCTTCCCGACAGCGTTGGGTATCAAGTCCTGACTTTGATCGTATTTCAGTCCAGGGTACAGGTATGACGCAATTCCGTCATCGCTGAGGAATGGTGGCTGGGTTAGATCTACGACATCGGCGCCAAGTCTGTTAGCCTCCTCCTCCTGGCGAACACGAAGCACGAGAGGATCAGTGCTAATGTTATAGACATTCACTTTGACGCCGTACTTCTTCTCAAATGCGTCACCAAGGACGGTGAAGTTGTTAGCGACCGTGTAGAGGGTGAGCTGTCCCTCTTCTTTCGCGATCTTAGCGAGCAACGGATCACGCTCACTCACCGACATACCGGCATATTGCGCTAAGACGCCAGTTGGCGCAGCATCATTGCCGGATCCACCCGGCTGCGTCGACGGAGTTCCGCCCGACCCCCCGTTGCTGCTGCACGCCGCCGCCACCATCACCAGCGCTAACGTTGCCGCTGGCACAAACGCCGTTCGGATTCTGCTCATCGCCTTGTGCTCCTTGTGGATGATGTGGGATGCATAGTCCTTCCGATTTATGGAAGGGCCCCCTTCGCGAGGAGTTGCGTTGTGTCTAGAAAGGTGTCATTAGACGGTTCATCATGATTTGCTCGAGCGGCCAAGCCGTCATGAGATCGTTACATATGGCTGGCGAACTTTCGGTTGATCAAGTAGCCAATCGTCGTCAAGACGACAAGGCAGCCGATCAGGAGCGTTCCCAGCGCTGCCATGTTTCCCATCTGCCCTTGCGAGATGTACACCCACATTTCAATCGAGATCACCTGCTTGCCGGGGCTGTACACCAGGAGGGGAGCTGAAAGCTCCCGCAACGATGTAATGAGGACGAAGACCCATCCACCGATTATCGCGGGTCGAACAAGCGGAAGCGTAACGCGCCAGATCGACTGCCACCACGTGGCCCCACATACACGTGCCGACTCTTCGAGTTCCACTGACATCGAACGCATTGAGGTGCCGACGTACCGCATGCCGTACGGAAGGAGCTTTGTCGTGTAGGCGAGAAGGAGTATCAGAAGCGTTCCGTATATTGGCAGGCTACTCCGCAGATAAATGAAAAGGAGCGCGAGGCCTAATACTAGGCCAGGTATCACGAGTGGTGCCATTGTGGCGGTCTCGAGGAGTCGGCGACCGCGCACCGCTGTCCTATTGATCAACCACGAGACAATGCTAGAAAGCGCAATCACGACCGTTGCAGATGCGATCCCTAGGATTAGCGAGTTCTTGAATGCTCCCGCGGTCGTCTGACCATGCAGCACTGTGGTGAAGTTGTCGAGGGTGAGTGCCTTCAAGCCGGTCAGATCTAATGTCCGAAGGTACGGGGTCAGGGCCGCGTAGACGATGATCAGCACAGGGAGTGCGACGGTCACAACGAAATAGACAATAACGCAACCCGTGACAAGACCGCGCCGGCGGCCTAGTGGGCGAGGCTCAGGCCGAAACCCACGACCCGTAATGGTCTGAAACTTTCTACTCCCGCGGGCGAACCAAGTTCCCGCGAGCACCGCGACGAGCGCGAAGCCCAAGAGCACGCAGGCGAGCGCGCCTGCTGCACCGTAATCGATCGGGAATGTCTTCATAATGTCGTAAAGCTCGCTGACAAAAACGAAGATGCCGCGTTGCAGTTCGAGGACCGCAGGCACCTCAAACGACTCGATCGACAATACGAAAACGAGAAGGAGCGAAGATACGACTGCTGGTCTGAGAAGCGGGAGGGTTATACGGCGGAAACTGGTGAACTGACTTGCCCCGGAGACAAAGGCAGACTCTTCGAGTGAAGGATCCATAGCGCCAAAGGCTGAGACCATGAATAGGAATGCTATTGGTGATGTATGCAACCCTTGCACCCAGATCATGCCCCACAAGGAGTACGCGTTGAAGGGCTCTGCTCCGAAGAGCTGATGAGTGATGGTGTTGAAAAGGCCGATCTTTGGTCCGATCAGCATGATCCAGCCCAGCGCGTAGAGCAGGCCAGGTATGACCAGAGGCATCAGCGACGCGATCAACAAGAGTATTTTAAAACGAACGTCCGTTCTTACTTGGAGGTACGCAAGGCACGTGCCGATAGCAAGTGCCAGCACCGCAGAGATGATCCCGAACTCCAGGGAGTTCGCGATCATCTTTCCTGGATCGTGAGCTGCAGAGAACGCCCGTGAGAAGCCGCCGAACGCGCCGCCCTGTCCGCTGAAAGTTCGCACGAGAAGGTATACCAGCGGTGTCAGCGTCAGGTAGGCCACGATGATCACGCACAGCGTCACCGCGATATTGCGCGGCTCAGTCAGGGCGCGCAAGACTCCGCCGAGTCGCCGTCTTCTGGCGTTAGCGTCGCCAGCATGTTGCTGGTGCACGTTGAGTGGCGTCTGGGTGGCTGCCATGCGATCACGCCTCGCTAAATACTGCGCCAGCGTGTCGCCCGCGCGTGGCATTGCGGAGTCCGCGGCGCTGCACGTTGATTGGATAACGTGCAACAAAAACGGCGGCGGATACTCGCCGGCCTAGTGGTCCAGAAGTCGCACACGCGCATCCTGCTCCACTCTTCACCGGGGCATCGTATTGCCGTGCGGCGATCACTCTTGAGTCTCCTGTCGTAATAGGCCGAATGCCTCGAACTGAGGTAGGTCGGATGTGACGAAGAGTAATGCGCGGTCGCGGCCCACGTTCCTAAAACTGTGCCATGTCCAGTTGGGCACCACAAAGAAGTCACCCTGACTCCACTCGAGGCTTTGGTCACCTACGGTCGTGATGCCGGTGCCCTCGAGAACGTGAAAGATCGCGGAATTCGTATGACGGTGAACCCGTGTTGCCTCACCTGGGCGTAATGCCTGGATGTAGCACGACATGGTCGGGAGTGTATGACCTCTCGTGACTGGATTCGCATACTCGAGAAGGAGTCCGTCGTAAGGATCGCCCTGAAGCGCCATGAGACGATCGAGCTGGTATTCGACGTCAGTCCAGGCGTACCGAAAGGCGGGGTCGGCGCGTCCGGAATAAGCGACGTCGCCAGTCGGCACGACCAATCCAAACTTGTCGCGAGAGCGCTGCGTCGCGGGCGTCTCCTCTTGCTGTGGCATTGCGTACTTTTGCTGGATGCGGCAGCCAAGAAACTTGATCAATGGTAGGTCGAGGACGTCGATCCAGACGGTGTCACCGGTGCCGTCATTGCAGTGGTCATGCCACGACCACTGCGGCGTGAGGATAAGATCACGCGTCTCCATCTCGAGCGGGTCACCGTCGACAGTCGTGACCGTGGCGCCACCCTCCAGCACGAAGCGGATAGCAGCCATGGTGTGGCGATGGGCAGCTGCAAGCTCGCCCGGCTTCACCAGTTGCACCGACATATGCAGGGTGTGCAACGTCGTGTTCGAGGTCTCACGTAGCGCGGGATTGACGAGCCGGACCGTTCGACGCGCGTCGGAGTTGAGGCCGATCAGCTCACCCGCCGTCTCGAGCGACTTGCGCACATCCGCCCCCGGCCAAAGGTATGGCACACCGCGCGACTCCGGCGTATTCCAGCGACTGCGGTCCGTCTGCCAATGCCCCGCTAGGTTGCGCTCCTGCAACTCGGCAGCGAACGCGTCGAGACGCTGCTGCTGTGACTGCTGATCGGCTGCGATGTCGGCGGTCATCGTCTTCGCCTGCCCTTTCGCTGTAGGGGGAGGTTTAGGCTCATAGGTTTGGTGGGCAGCAGCTGCGGCCGTCGAGACCGGAGATCGCCAATGCGGGGGAGGCTCGATCCCGACACAGCCCGCCGGCGCCGACCCTTGACCCACCCTTCGGCCCGGACCACGCCGACCGCGCGAGTGAATGGAGTTCGCGTGTCACGGCGCTCGGCGTGTTCGCTGCGTCGTGACGCCAACACGCGGGCGAGCGTCCGCCAGCACCCTTGACAAGCGTTCCCTCCGTATCGTCGCGCGGCCCGATCCATGCAGAATAGTCTGATGGTCAGTCCAATGCAAGAGCCCGGATTTTGGGCCAGAGCACGGCCTGCGGGGCGGGCATGCGACGCACGCCGGCCCATGCGGCAGCGAGCCCAAAGGCTGCGACGTCGAGCCGAAAGGCACCCGGCGGGCGAACTATCCGGCCTCGAACTCGATCGTGCCGTTGTCGCTCAGCAGATCAGCCATCCCAGGAACTGTGACACGCCGCATACACCGCTGCATGAAGCGGCCAACCGGGATGTCAAGCGACTCTCCCTGCGCCATCACGAGCGCGTTGTCGATGTCCTTCTCGAACCAAGTGAAGCGCATGTTCTCCAGTTCGCGCAGGGTTCGACTGTCGACCGTGCCATCCATCAGCGCTTTGCGCATCTGGCTCACAGGCACTCCCAACCGAGCGCCGATCGACAATGCCTCCGAAAGCACAACGATCTGGCCCCAGTGGATGAGGTTGTTGACCGTCTTCCCCACCTGACCCATGCCAAGCACGCCGAGATGATGGACGGTGCGCGTCCAGGGCCGAAAGACCGGGGAGACGTGCGCGAGATCGTCAGCTGAACCGCCAGCGAGCAAATTGATCGTCCCGTCCGTCGCCCCTCGTATGCCGCCGGTCAACGCAGCGTCAAGCACCCGCACCCCCCTTTCCTTGGCGGCCGCGCCTATCGCCACGCAGGTGGACGGGAGCGCCGAGCTGCACACCACAAAGGTCGTCCCGCGTCGCGCGCTCGCGATGTACTCGACCGAGACCGCCGTAACATCAGCATCCGTAGGGACGAAAATCAAGGCAGTTGAGCAGCTCGCAGCCATCTCCCGTAACGAGGCAGCAGCAGACGCGCCCGCAGCGACTGCCGCGTCGACGCGGGCTGGGTCTCTGTCGTAACACACGACATCGAAACCACCGGCGACTAGGTGCTCGATCACCGGCAGGCCCATCACCCCCGCACCAACGACGCCCACGGGCTCCCTAACATCGACCGCCATTACTCTTCTCCTAGGTATAAATAATCGTGGCTGTAATCCACAGCGTCTCCCCTGATTCCGAACAGTACGTCTTGTGGCCCTTGGCGACACTAGAAGACCAAGTCGTCGCCAAGGGCCACAAGTCACTGCGCTCATCGTGTTTCCTTCGACATCAGCCGAAGTCTTCCGCAGGCCCCAGGTTCAGTTAGAGGTCGCTGCTTTGTAGCCAGAATCGTAAGACGGATCGTTAAGGTAGTCGGAAACGTCGACGGTCGTCGTCGACCCGGCGGGCAACGCCTTTATGATCGGATCGATGCCCTGCCTGCTTGCCGGGTTGCCATTGTCCGAGAGTATGGTCTGGCCCTCAACACTCAAGGTGTAGTCGAGGAACAGCAGAGCCGCCGCCGGGTGAGGAGCGGTCGCAAGAACCCCCATCGCCGCAGGAAGCAGAACAACGGGCTCCACAACACGCTTGTCGGCTGTTTGATACTGCAGCGGAGCTCCCTTGTCCATGCTTCGCAGGACAGTCGATGATTGCGCGTCAAGGGCAAAGTTGTACTGACCCGCGGCGACCAAGCTGACCAGCGTGCCATGGTCACTGGTCACAGCCGCGTTCTTCAGGACCGAATCCACCAAGGCCTGCGCGTCGGCGCGACTCTTACCTTTCGCCACATAGTACTGGATCAGTCCTGCGTACCAGCCACCGTCGGACTCGGCAGTGAACAGCTTGCCCTTGTACTTCGCATCGGCAAGGTCGCCAAACGTCGCGGGGACATCAGCGTCTGAGACTTGGTCTTTGTTCCACGTCACGGCATAAAGGTTCACCCGATCTGCGACAAGTCCTTTGCCAAGCGCGTTCGGGATCAGTTGATCTGCCTGGTCATACGTCAGCCCGCTGTAGAACAAGTTGCCAAGCCCTTGGATCAACGCTGACTCGTTCGCGTCGACGACATCGCTGCCCGTACGATTCGCGTCAACCTCTTGTTGCACGCGCAAAACAAGCGGATCTGTGCTGATGTTGTAGAAGTTTACCTTGATCCCGTACTTCTTCTGGAACGCGTCTCCGACCATAGACAGGTTATTCGCAGTCGCGTAGATCGTTACCTGTCCCTCCTGCTTCGCAAGAGTTGCCAAGAGCGGATCGCGCTCATCAACCGACATGGCACCGTACTTCTCGAGGACACTGCCCCCACTAGCGTCAGCGCTGCCGCTTGGGGCGGTCGTTTCCGCACTGGCGATCGGACTGGTAGTCGTCGTCGTCGCGTTCGTCTCGCTCCCGGTGGTCGCATTCGTCTTGCTCCCGCCGCTACTGCTGCATGCCGCCAAGAGAGCCAGCGCGGCGAGTCCACTTATCACCGGCAGCGTTCTCTTTGTACGAGTCATTTTCAACGCTCCTCGCTCTGATCGCCTAGACTATGTCGAAGCGTTCGATGGTCCGATGTGACTCATGTAGGTCTGTTGCTATGGCCCCGTATGCGCCCAGGTAGCCCTGGATCCATTCCTACGAGCGCAACTGGCACGCTCTCATCGCGACGCGCGCGCCTGCGACGTCCAGGCGGCCGCTACGACCCCCGCAGTCGCTCAAGGCTATTTGCTTCCCAAAGAATAGTCTGATGGTCAGTCCAATGCAACCATCTGGTCGAGGCCTTACGCGCAGCCTCGCCTGATCGGGATGCTGCCGTTGGCTTCGCCTGTCACAGGGGCGGCATCCCCGAAAGTGGTCTTGTGGTTGCTTCGCGATATTGAGACCTGTCTGCTATTGCCGCATGGGTGTTGCGTGCTTGCCGAAGAATCAAGCGCCATCGTCGCTAGGCTGGGTCGGCGAGGGTGGGAAGCCGCCCCTTACCCAGATCACCGGCCTGTCTTGTGCACGACCCAAAAGGAGGGCCAACCGCACGATCTTCGAATGGCGGTCGGGGTCTAGTCGACCCATGTTGCCGGTCGCCTGGTGGCACGGAGCTCCGGCAACCTGATCATGCCGAGACGGCTCCGCGAAGATCGGCAATGCGGGCAGTGACTGCCGGCCAGCGCAGGGATGATCTACGTCCACGAGGGGGGCAGGTCCGAGCGTCCGGCCAACACCGACATGTCCGAGGCTCGGCTCAGCGTGACGCTAGCCGACACGATCCAGGCGACGTTCCTGCCCACGCGCCACGCCGTCGGAATCCTCGCGCCTCTCCACTATCTGAGGGACCGCTCACTTGGACGGCGGGAACAGCGGCGCCAAACATCTTCCACAAGCTGCCAACCTCACAGGGGCGATGAGCCCTGATCGCTCGTGAACACGTGAAAGACATCGAAGGCCTGCGAGAAGCCGAGACGAGCAACCAATCCCTGCGTCGTCGACGGCCACCTGCACCTGCCGAAGCTACGAGTAACTCGATAACGCCACGCCGCAGAGGGTGCCCCGGTCACCATGCGAAATGGTGAGGTCAACGCGAGCCGAGCGCCCTTGTTATTCTCAAGCGCGGCATATCGACTACTCGGCAAACAACTGGCCAACCGATCAGCAACTGATCTACTCGGCAAGCAGGATAGTGACGTCCTCCGGGTCGAAACAGCATCGCACCGGCGTTCCCGGCGCAAGCGAATCCTTGGGACCGGTCTTTACCCGTAGCCGCTCGGTACCGACCGCGACGTCATAGCTTACTTCAGCCCCTAGGTACACCCGGGTGACCACCGAACCGGACAACTCGTTCACCGACCCGGTGGGATCTGCCTCACGCGATATCTTGATCGCCTCCGGGCGTACTGAGACAACGGCGTTACTCCCGACGGCGAGCTCGACTCCCGATGTTTCGCCCCACACCGCGCCGACCGGCGTCTCGATGAGATACCGCCCGCCACTCGCTGAGGTCACTCGACCGTCCAGCGAATTCGTCTCCCCGACGAAGTTGGCCACGAACCGACCGTTGGGACGACCGTACACCTCCCGCGGCTTGCCGACCTGCATGATTCGGCCACCATCCATCACGGCTATTCTCGTCGACATCGAGAGCGCTTCGCTCTGATCATGTGTCACATAGACGGTCGTGATTCCCAAGTCTCGCTGAAGCCGCTTCAGTTCGAAACACATGGAGCCTCGCAGCTTGACGTCGAGATTCGACAAAGGCTCGTCAAGCAACATCAACTTTGGCTCGCACACGAGCGCACGCGCCAATGCGAGACGTTGCTGCTGACCGCCTGAAAGCTGCGTCGCCGGCTGGTCCGCCTTGTCGCCCAGGCCGACAAGATCGAGTGTGCGAAGCACTAGTGCGCGTCGCTCAGCACGAGGCTTGTGGGATTTGTGCGGCCCGACTTGAAGTGGAAACGCAGCGTTGGCGAAGACCGTCATATGAGGCCAGATCGCGTAAGACTGAAAAACCATACCCAGCCCGCGAAGGTTCGCGGGCTTGATGATGTTCGCCTTCTTGTCGAAGAACGCCATTCCGTTGAGATAGATGCTTCCGGCGTCTGGCGTCTCGAGGCCCGCAATCATGCGAAGCGTGGTTGTCTTGCCACAGCCAGATGGACCGAGGAGGGAGAAGAACTCGCCCTCTTCCACCTCAAAAGTCACGCCGT
>Ga0164242_10007578_pt1 | contig 11859 bp, 15 predicted proteins | sample OricomgcompostMG_FD_108783 | JGI IMG/M metagenome (GOLD analysis project Ga0164242, IMG submission 108783) | Miracle-Growth compost microbial communities from Emeryville, California, USA - Original compost - Miracle growth compost (MG) ... | reverse complement strand
TACGCGGTCAACGGTTTACGTCAGCTGACTGTCGGCGGTATCGATGCTCGGCTGTGGACGTCGGTGGGGGTGCTGGCCGGGATTCTGGTGGTGTCGTTGGCGGCCAGCAGCTGGGCCGCGCGCCGAGATCGCCAGTACACCCTCGAACGGCTCTATCCGCCGATCGAAGTGTGACAGGCCTTGCAGCGGCGCACGTTTCTGCGCGGTGCCGGCCTCGTCGGCGCCGCCGCCGCCCTGGCGCCCGTCCCGGCGGCGTGCAGCGCCGACGACGACGCACTGACCTTTTTCTTCGCGGCCAACCCGGAAGAGGCCGACACCAGGATGGGCATCGTGAAGGCATTCGAGCGCCGGCATCCTGGCATCCGGGTGCGCACCGTGCTGGCCGGGGGAGACCCCACGCAGCAGATCTCGACCTTCTGCGCCGGCGGCCGATGCCCCGATGTGCTGATGGCTTGGGAGTTCAACTATGCGGGACTGGCCGACCGGGGCGTGCTGGCAGACCTCAATCCGCTGTTGGACGCCGACCGGGAGTTCGCCGCGGCCTTGCGCGCCGAGAGCATCCCGGCGCTGTATGAAACCTTCGGCTTCAGCGGTGGCCAGTACGCCTTCCCGGAGCAGTGGTCGGGGGCGTTCTTGTTCTACAACACCCGGCTCTTCGCCGAAGCCGGTGTGCCGCCACCGCCCGGACGCTGGGACCAGCCCTGGACGTTCGACGAATTCCTAGACACCGCAACCGCGTTGACCCGCCGCGCACCCAACGGCCGGACTACCCAGTGGGGGTTCGTCGACACCTGGTCACCGCCCTACACCGCGGCCCTGTTCGGGATGAACAACGGCACGCCGTGGGCCGTACCGCGGCTCAACCCTACCCACCTCAACTTCGACGACGGCGACTTCCTCGACGGCATCCAGTTCTACGCCGACCTGTCCAACCGGCACCGGGTGGCCCCCGCCGCATCCGACACCCAGGCGATATCCACCATGGGCCTGTTCACCGCGGGCCAGGCGGCGATGGCGCTCGGCGGCCACTGGCGCTACCAGACGTTCGCGCAGGCCGAGGGGCTCGACTTCGACGTGGCGGTCTTGCCCACCGGGCCGGCTGCGGCCGCCAAGGGGATGGCTGCCCGCTCAGCGATCGGTAGCACCGGCCTGGCGATCGCCGCGGCCAGCCGCCGCCGGGAACAGGCTTGGGAGTTCGTCAAATTCGCTGCCGGGCCGGCGGGACAGGCGCTGATCGGGGAGTCCGGCCTCTTCGTTCCGGTGCTGCGTTCGGCGATCGCCGCACCCGGGTTCGCCGCCGCCCACACCGGTATCGGCAATCTGGCGGTGCTCACCGGCGGGCCGGCCCACGCCGAGGGACTCCCGATCTCACCGGAGTGGCAGAAGGTGCACGCCCTGATGGACCGGGCCATCGGGCCGGTGCTGCGCGGGAAACTGCCCGCGGCGAGTCTGAAGACCGAGCTGTCACCCCAGATCGACGAGGTCTTGGCCACCGCATGAACCCGACACGCAGGCGCGCACGGGCGGGACGCTGGTTCATCGCCCCGAACCTGGCGGCGGTCGCGGTGTTCATGGCGTTCCCGCTCGCGTTTTCGCTCTACATGAGCGTCCAGCACTGGGACCTGTTCAGCCCGCCGGAGTTCGTCGGCGCGGCCAACTTCCGCGACCTACTCACCGACGATCCGCTGTTCGGTATCGCCGTCCGCAACACGGCGGTGTTCACCGTCGGCACCGTGCTCCCGACGGTGGTGATCAGTTTGGCGGTGGCGGGCTTGTTGAACCGCAAGATCACCGGCATCGGGCTGTTCCGGGCGATCGCCTTCCTTCCGCTGGCGGTGTCCTCGGTGGTGATCGCGGTGGTGTGGCAGTTCGTGTTCAACACCGACAGCGGGTTGCTCAACATCATGCTCGGCTGGTTCGGCATCGCGCCCGTGCCGTGGCTGACCGAGCCGCACTGGGCGATGGCGTCGCTGTGTCTGGTCAGCGTCTGGAAGAGCGTGCCGTTCGCGACGGTCATTCTGTTGGCAGCCATGCAAGGTGTGCCGGAGTCGCTGTACGAGGCGGCCCGCATCGACGGCGCCGGCGAGTTTCGGCGCTTCGTGTCCATCACGGTGCCGATGATCCGCGGCGCCGTGTGGTTTGTGGTGGTGATCTCAGTCATCAACGCGTTTCAGGCATTTGATCTGGTTTACGTCCTCACCGGAAGCAGCGGCGGCCCCGAGACCGGCACCTACGTGTTGGCCATCATGCTGTTCCAGCAGGCGTTCGCCTTCCTGGACTTCGGTTACGCCTCCGCGCTGGCATGGGTGATGTTCGCCGTGCTGCTGACGCTGACGATCATCCAGCTGCGGTTGTCCCGGCGAAACGCGGTGGACCAGTGACTCGCCAGGCTTCGCGGCACCGCATCGGTCGGCTGCTCGCCGTCTACGCCGGCCTGGCCGGTGTCGCCGCCTGTGCACTGTTCCCCATTCTGTGGGCGTTGTCAGGGTCGCTGAAACGCCAGGCCGAGATCAGTCAGCCGATGTTGTTGCCGGCCCATCCGCAGTGGTCGAACTACCTTGAGGTGTTCGCCCGAATGCCGTTCTGGCGGATGTTGTTCAACACCGTTCTCTATGCCGGCGCTGTGACCGCAGGGCAGGTGTTCTTCTGCTCGCTGGCCGGCTACGCGTTTGCCCGGCTCCCGTTCACCGGACGCGACACGCTGTTCGTCCTGTACCTGGCCACGCTGATGGTGCCGTTGACGGTCACCGTGATTCCGCAGTTCATCTTGATGCGGGTGTTCGGGTGGACCGACACCATGTGGGCGATGATCATCCCGGGGCTGTTCGGCAGTGCCTTCGGCACCTATCTGATGCGGCAGTTCTTCGCGACGCTACCCATCGACTTAGAGGAGGCGGCCATTCTGGACGGATGCTCGCCGTGGCAGGTCTATTGGCGGATTCTGTTGCCGCACGCCAAACCGGCGGTGATGGTGCTGGCGGTACTGACTTGGATCAACGTCTGGAACGATTTTTTGTGGCCGCTGTTGATGATCCAACGCAAGAGCATCGCCACCCTTACCCTCGGACTGGTGTGGATGCAGGGGGAGTACGTCGCCGAGTGGCCGGTGCTGATGGCGGCGTCCATGCTGATGCTGGCGCCGCTGATCCTGATTTACGCGGTGGCCCAACGCGCCTTCATCAGCGGCATCGCCGCCACCGGATTCGGTGGACGCTAGCCATGGCTTCGGTGACGTTCGATTCGGTGACCCGGCGCTATCCCGGTGCCGACCGCCCCGCGCTGGACGCCTTGAACCTGGCCGTCGAGGACGGCGAGTTCATGGTGCTGGTAGGGCCGTCCGGCTGCGGCAAGACGACCACGCTGCGGATGCTGGCCGGCTTGGAACCGGTTGATGCGGGCCGGATCTGCATCGGCAATACTGATGTCACCGCGACCGACCCCGGCGCCCGCGATATCGCCATGGTGTTCCAGAACTATGCGCTATACCCGCACATGACGGTGGCGCAGAACCTGGGTTTCGCCCTCAAGGTCGCCAAGACGCCGAAAGCCGAGATCCGCACCCGGGTGACCGAGACCGCTCGGCTGCTGGGCTTGGAAGCGCACCTGGGTCGCAAGCCCAAGGATCTGTCCGGGGGTGAGCGTCAGCGGGTGGCGATGGGCCGGGCGATCGTGCGTCGCCCGCAGGTGTTCTTGATGGACGAGCCGCTGTCGAATTTGGATGCCATGCTGCGGGTGCAGACCCGCAATCAAATCGCCGAACTGCAACGCCGGTTGGGCATCACCACCGTCTACGTCACCCACGACCAGGTGGAGGCGATGACGATGGGGGACCGGGTGGCGGTGTTGCGCGACGGGGTGCTGCAGCAGTGTGCGCCGCCACGCGAGCTCTACCGCACCCCGGCCAACGTCTTCGTCGCCGGGTTCATCGGCTCACCGGCGATGAACCTGTTCACCGTGCCGGTGATCGATGGAGCGGTGACGTTGGGCGGCTATACCGTGACGGTGCCGCGCGAAATCGCCTCGAGCCCAGCGGAACTGGTGATCGGCGTGCGGCCAGAGCATCTCGTGCTCAGTGACGGCGGTTTCGACGTCGAGGTGAATCTGGTCGAGGAACTCGGCGCTGACGCCTACGTGTACGGCGGAATCATCGAATCAGGCGCAACCTCGCGCCGGCCCGTTACCGCCCGGGTTGGGGGCGACAACTCCGTGCGGCGCGGTGAGCGCCTGCGGTTGCGCCCCGACCCTGAGCACGTGCACTTCTTCAGTGTGGACGGCATGCGGCTCGGGTAGCGCAGCCCGCTGCATATCTCGGCAAAACGGTGTATATTCGAACATATGTTCGATATCAAGCTTCCGTCGCTGGCGGGGATCCGCGAGTGTGATGACGCGGGCTTGGTCGATGCCATGCAGGCCGCGGCGCGTCTGCAGGCGGCGTTCCTGGCGCGGGTGTTTGCCGCGGGGGCGGAGTTATATCACCGGCGGTTGGCCGAACAGGAGGTCGCGCGTCGCGAGATCTGGGCCATCGATGGTTGGGAAGCAGTGGCCGCCGAGGTGGCGGCGGCCCAGGGCATCAGTCGTGGGCGTGCGGCGGGGCAGTTGCGGATCGGTCTGGCTCTCGCGGAGCGGCTGCCCAAGCTCGCGGCACTGTTTGCGGCAGGTCTGGTGGACTACCAGGTGGTCGCGGCGGTGGTGCATCGCACCGAGTTGATGATGGATCCGGATGCCATCCCGCGGATGGACCGGTGGTTGGAGCGCAACGCCGCCCGGTGGGGCACCTGGTCGCGCAGCCGCATCGTCGAAGCCGTCGACTACTGGGTGCAGGTCCTCGAACCAGCTGCGGTGCGCGAAGCGCGCACCTTCGAACGATCTCGCCACATCGGTGTGATGCCGCAGCATTCGGGTTTGGCCGAGATCTTCGGCGACGTGCGCACCCCCGACGCGTTGGCGTTCGATCAGCGGCTCAGCGAACTGGCCGCGACCGTGTGCAAAGCCGATCCGCGCACCAAAGGCGAGCGGCGGGCCGACGCCTTGCGGGCGCTCACCGCGGGCGCCGCCACGATGGCGTGTGAATGCGGCTCGCCGGAGTGCCCCGCCGCCACCGGCGATGCGCCCGTGGGTGCGGTGATGATCCACGTCATGGCCGAACAGGCCACCCTCGACGGGAGCTCCGAGGCACCTGGTTACGTCCCCGGGTTCGGCGGCATATCGGCGGAGGCGCTGCGCGAGGTCGCCAAGTCGGCCAAGGTGCGCACGGTTCGTCACCCGAAGGATGCGCCGCCGGAGCCGGGGTATCGTCCGTCGACGGCGCTGGCGGACTTCGTGCGCTGTAGGGATGTGACATGCCGGTTTCCCGGCTGCGGGCGCCCGGCAGAGTGCGCCGACATCGACCACACGGTGCCGTATCCGCTCGGACCGACGCACGCATCGAACCTCAAACTGCTGTGCCGTCCGCATCAGCGGACTGGCAAACTACACTCTAGGTTATGCGTGCCGCCCTGTACACCAGAATCTCGTTGGACCGTGCCGGCCAGCAGCTCGGCGTCCAGCGACAGCGCGAGGACTGCTATCGGCTTGCGAAGTCGCTGGGCTGGCAGGTGGTCGCCGAGTTTGATGACAATGACCGCAGCGCGACCAGCGGTAAGCCGCGTCCCGGCTTCGAGGCGCTGCTTGAGGCGATGAGTCGCGGCGAGGTCGACGCTGTCATCGCCTGGCACCCCGACCGGCTCTACCGCAAACTGTCGGACCTGAGCCGGCTTTTGGACGTAGCCAAAGGCGTCGAGTTCCGCACCGTGACCGCCGGCGAACTGGACTTGTCGACGCCGACCGGACGCATGGTCGCCAGCATCATGGGCAGCGTGGCGACCGCCGAGGTGGAACACAAGTCTGAGCGGCAACGTCGGGCGGCGCAGCAGCTTGCCGAGCGTGGGATACCGAAGTGGCGCAAGGCGTTCGGTTATCTCGATGCCGGCGGTGACCGCCGGGAGCTGGACCCGAAAACTGCTCCGCTGATCCGTGAGGCTTACGCCGCTGTCATCGCAGGTAGTTCGCTCAATGACATCTGTCGGTCGTGGAACGACGCCGGGGCGCTGACCATCGGCGGGAAGCTGTGGACGGCCCCGCAGGTCTCCAATTTCCTACGCAAGCCCCGCAACGCCGGGTTGCGGACGTACCGGGCGCAACGGGGGCCGGCCGACCGGGACAACATCATCGGCCCCGGTGCTTGGCCGGCCATCGTGGACGAATCGACGTTCTGGGCGGCGCAGCGCGTACTGGAGGCCAGCGGCCGCAAGCCGGGGCCGAAGAGCGTGCGGCAACACCTGCTGACGGGGATGCTGTGGTGCGGCAAGTGTGGGCACCATCTATCTGGACAGTGGGTGATGGTCGCGGTCGGTAACAAGCCTGGTCGCCCTAAGGCTGGCGAGGTCAAGCCGGCCAAGAGGCGCGAGCACCGGATTTTCTACGGCTGCAAGGGCTGTCACGGCATCTCTATCCGCGCCGAGCAGGTGGAACCGCGTGTTCAGGTACTGGTAATCGACCGCCTGGCCGCGCCGGATGCGCGTGACTTACTCAAGGCGCAACAGCACGACACCGCCGAGGCTGAACGCATACGGATAGAGCTGGGCACGTTGCACAACGAACTGGACGCCATCGGCGAAGAACGTGCAGACGGGCTGTTGACCGGCAAACAGGCCAAGATAGCCACCGACCGGATACGGGCGAAGATCGAGATGCTTGAGGACCGCGCCCACGATGCTGAGCGGGTGCGGGTATTCGACTCAATCCCGCTGGGCACACCCGAGGTCGAGGACGCCATTCTGGCTCTGTCACCAGATCGCTTCCGGGCGATTATGGATGTGCTCATGCGCGTAACGATTGCGCCAACAGGCAAGGCAGGCAACACGTTTAAGACCGAGCGGATACAGGTGGAATGGCGATGAATGAGCCGATAACCCAAGTGACGGTGGTTTGCGATAGTCCGCGACATCCGGGCAAGCTCGCAAAGGTCGTTGTCTTTGGCGCTACCGGCGCCGGCGAGTGGGTGCCGCATGGAATCGTGAAGAAACGACGGATTGGCCGGCGCGCCGATATTGCGGATTCTGTATACGGACTCGAGGGCGACCAGCGCACAAACTACATCCTTGCGCATCCACGTCAATGCAAGTTATGCGGTCGGAAATTTTCGCTCAGAGTCAAACGCTGGGCCCTATTCGCGGCATTGAACGAGCTTGCAGCTAGGGGCGAGTCGGAAGTCCCTATTGGCGAACTAAGCCTGCTAGCATCTACGGAGCACGAAAAAGGGTAGCCACTCGCCCCATCGGCAGACCACCCGGTACCCATCCCGCAAAGGGGCGACTAGGCGCGGCATACGCCTAGGGGTCAATCCCTCCCAGCAGCAGGGGAGTTGATTCGACCCCCTGGAGTGTCCCAATGGCTGCACTATCCCCGGCCGCTAAACGTGTACGCGGCCAAGTCGCCGCATTATCTCGTGCCGTTCGTAACGGCGAACGTCCGAAAGCCGACCTCGACGCGGCCAAGGCCAGATTTCAGGCAATCCGCGACGAAGACCGCTTTCGGGAAATTCTGGCCGAAGCCCCGAAGCTGACCGATGAACAACGTAACCGGTTGGCCGAATTGCTGCGGCCGGTCCGCAAGGGCGGTGGTGCCTGATGACTCGCCAACGCAGGCGTCCCCCTAAAGAAGTAGCGGCCCCGCTCCCCAGCAAGGCCGCCACCGCCACCAGCATCACCGCCATCCAGTCTAGCGAATCGCGCCGTCAAGACGGCTACGCAGCGCCGACCGCGGAGGACCGGGCCGACGCCGAGTTACTGGCAGAGGCGGAACGTCGGGGATACCGGCTGGCGGTGCGTTGTGTCGACTGCGGCCATTACGTCGTTAGCGCGGCCAGTATCGCTGCACACCGTGGTCCCAAGTGTCGCGCCCGTGCGGGGGTGAGCATATGAGCGGTATCGCATCCCGCACCACCGACTGGTGGTCCGTGCGTTCGTTCGTCGCGCCCTACCTCGATGCGGCAGGCGACTACCCAATGGCCGGCACGTTGGCCTGGCAGGAGCTTCCCGCGGCTGATGCGCGCAAGTGGGCGGCCCTGCTCGATGCGGCAAGCCATCACATACTGAGGGTCGAAACCGCGCAGGAGGCCCGAGCCGAGGCGGCGAAGGCCGTTGCTGCTGCGGCGGACTGGCCCAGGGTGGCGCAGGAGATCCGGCAGCGTGAAGCGTTCCGGGAAGCGCAACCGTGGGCGCGCCGCAAGGGGGTGGGCGCGTGAGCGACAACGATTACGCCCAGGAATTGCGCGACTGGTATGCCGAGGACAGCTCAGATGGCGCGCGGCTGCTCGATGACACGCTGAGTACGTTCACCCGGTACGTGGTGTTCCCGGACGAGCACGCCGCAGTCGGCACGGTGTTGTGGGTAGCTGGCACTCATGCGGTCCCGGCGTTCCAGCACGCGCCGCGGCTGGTCGCCAACAGCCCGGAGAAGCGTTGCGGGAAAAGTCGATTGCTCGATGTCATTGCCGGAACCTGCCATAGCCCGCTGATGTCGGTGAACGCGACGGTGGCGGCCATCTATCGCAGTATCGGCGACAAGCATCCGCCGACGCTGCTTGTTGATGAGGCTGACACTTTGTTTGGGTCGAAGAAGGTGGCCGAGAACAATGAGGACTTGCGGGCGCTCTTGAATGCTGGTCACCAGCGGGGCCGGCCAGCTCTGCGGTGCGTCGGTCCCGCCCAGGTGCCGACTGAGTTTCCGACATTCGCAATGGCCGCATTGGCGGGTATTGGGCAGATGCCGGACACCATCACTGACCGGGCGGTCAACATCACGTTGCGGCGCCGCAAGCCCGACGAGAAGGTGGCGCAGTTCCGCAGCCGGCGTGATGGCCCGATTCTGGCCGACCTGCGCGACCGGCTCGCCGCGTGGTGCGCTGACCAGCTCGACACTCTGGCTGATGCCGAACCGGAGATGCCGGTGGAGGACCGTGCTGCGGACACCTGGGAGCCGTTGATCGCGATTGCTGACGCGGCTGGCGGTCGGTGGCCGGAGCTGGCCCGCACTGCCTGTGCGGTGCTGGTCGCCCGTGCCGATGGCGAAGATGAGGACCGGTCGCTGGGCGTGCGGCTGCTGACTGACATCCGTGACGTGTTCAGTGAGCGCGGGGTGGCGTTCCTGGCGTCGGCTGACCTTGTTGCGGAACTCCGCAAAGTGGATGAGTCGCCATGGGACGGGTTCGACCTCAATCCCAGCAAACTCGCTTACCGGCTACGTGAGTACAAGGTGAAGCCCGGTCACAACACCGAGAAAACGGCGCGCGGTTACCGCCTGGAAGACCTAGCAGACGTGTTTTCGCGCTACCTCCGTCCGAAGCCGTCCGGTACGTCCGAAAGCCGATATGACCAGCAGCAATGTCGGGACGGCCTGGAAACGCCGGACGGCTCTACCCGTCCGGCGGACACTCTGCCCGTCCGAGATAAAGCTACCCGTCCCACCGAAATGGCAGGTCAACGCATGTTTGGGACAGGTTGGACGGGTTCGGACGGGGGGACGGACGAAAGTGGCTCGGAAACACTGGGATTCACCCCACCGACCGGCCCCGACCGCTGCCAAGAATGCGGATGGCACACGCCGACTCAGGGCCACCGGGACGGCTGCCAGCAAACGAGGGCCGACCGGTGAGCGCGCCGTGGGTCGACCTGCTAGTCGCCATCTTGCGCGGCGTCCCGCGCCTGCCCGGCCGCGCCGCGTGTCGGGATCACGTCGAGACGTTCGATGCCGCCATCGACGGTGACCGCGAAGCCGCCGAGGAGGCGGTGGTGATCTGCGAATCGTGTCCGGTGCTCACCGAGTGCGGCGAATGGGCCGAACACACCCATCCCCGCCGAAAACCCGGCGGCGTTATCGGCGCCGTCTACACCCCACCACCCACCAGTAGAAAGAAGAAAACCGCATGACCAATTACGGCCCCTACGTCCCCGGCGAAACCTTCCCCGTCCTCGACGCCGACCGAAGCCACGCCGACCGCGAATATCAACGCCACGTCATCGCCGAAACCGGCTATGCGGAACCGTACATCGCCGAACTCGACGACTGGGCCACGATGCCGCTACGCGTCGTCGTGGACAGCGCCGCGGACGTGCACATCGAGTTCGGGCCCTATGACCTCAACATCGCCGACATTCAGGCGCTCCAGCGTGCAATCGGCACCTATTACGAGAACGTCAATCGCACGCAGTTACGGGTCATCGACGGCGGGGCCGACCGGTGAGCGAGCAGCAGTTGACCCGGTGCGATAAATCGTGTCCGTGGCGCAACAGCGCGACGTGCCCGACCCACTCCGAGTACGCGCCGCAGCCCGCGCCGCGTATCCCGCATATCCCAAGGGAATGGATGGAAGACGAATGAGCGACCTATTTGACGACGACAAGGAGGGGCATAACCCATGAATCCCGGCGTGAAACAAGCCGACCGCGACCTCGACGCGGCAACCCGGATGATCGACACTTGGCTAGCCGCCAGGCAAGCCGGCCACGACGCCCCGGCCACGATGCTGACTGATGACGCCAGGGTCGGGCATCGAATCATGTTGAGCGCGGCGTTGATCAAACTGGCGTCAGCTACGGTGCCGCCAGTCGAGTCCAGCGACACCCTGAACACCGGTGACTACCGGCGCGCTGCCGCACTCGCCTGCGCTGTCGCCACGAACGACACCCTGGGAAGTGATGTCGTGGTCTGCGAAGCCGCAGAGAAGGGCAGGCTGCGGCACACTCTGCTGGCCGCAGCGGTGAGCATCGCGCAGGGATTCCGGGCCGACACCCAAGAGGGACTAGCGGCTCTGCGGCACACGGTCAACGAACTATCGAAGGAAGAAGGAAACTAGGCCATGACCGAGACCTCCAACGCTGAGATGACACCTGCGCCTGAGGAAGGCGTGGACACCACGGCCACAACTGGCACCCCCGAGGTGTCGGAGGGCGAACCGGCCGCGACCAGCCCCAACCGGGAAGCCGCGAAATACCGTGTGCGCCTGCGCGAAGTCGAGGCTGAACGAGACCTGTTGGCCAACCGGCTTCAGGCCGCCCAGGAGCGCATTGTGACCACCGAGGCGGCAAAGCGCTTCGCGGACCCGGCGGACCTCTGGTCCACGACGAAGCTGGCGGACCTGCTCAATGAGTCCAACAGCGTCGACGCCGACAAGCTCGATGCGGCGATAGACGCGGCACTGGAAGCCAAGCCGCACTGGCGCAAACCGGCGTCGGTCACCGAGTCCACGTCGACCGTCCGCAGCAATGACCTGATCGGAGGTGGCGACTCACAGCCCACCTGGTCAGACCTGCTGCAGGGCAAGCTGGAGAGGTAAAGTGGGTAGTTGCAGGCCCGGGCGTTAACCCCAGGCGGGTCGCCCGGCCTGCAAGACTCGCCCCAGGTGGGCAACCGCGAAAGCCCAGGCGGCCAAGCGACATCCGATACACACGCGCGTTCAGTGTGATCGCTGTACGCCCACCTATAGGAGCACACAATGGCATTTCTAACCACCACCGGCGGCGCCATCCTTCGGCCCGAAGAAATCGGCCCGCTGATCGTTCAACCCGTTCAGGAACTCTCGGTCGCTTTACAGGTGTCCAACCTGCTGACCACCACGTCGCACGAGATGCGTCTGCCAATCGTCAAGGAGGACGTGTCGGCGGGCTGGACACCGGAGGGCACCGACATCAACGTCGATGACCCGACCGTGGACGAGCTGGTCGTCACGCCCCGCAAGTTGGCGAGCTTGACGTTGATCAGCAACGAGCAGGCCAACGACACCACCCCGGCCGCGGTCAACCTGGTCGGCGAATCCATCGC
>Ga0164242_10007577_pt1 | contig 11859 bp, 8 predicted proteins | sample OricomgcompostMG_FD_108783 | JGI IMG/M metagenome (GOLD analysis project Ga0164242, IMG submission 108783) | Miracle-Growth compost microbial communities from Emeryville, California, USA - Original compost - Miracle growth compost (MG) ... | reverse complement strand
GGGGAATTTTCTATCCCCCCTATTAGACCTTACCTCGATACTAACTATTTTCCGTAGCACATGGAACGGATGGACCCCTCGACATTCGCCACCCGCGCCTCCCTCATCCTGACTGGTCTCGGCTTTAACAAGACTACAATCCACAAGAAGACCAAGGACATGTCTGGTGGTTGGAGGATGAGAGTTGCCCTGGGCAAAGCTCTCTTCGTAAAGCCTACTCTCCTACTTCTCGACGACCCCACCGCTCACTTGGATCTCGAGGCCTGTGTGTGGCTCGAGGAGTACCTCAAGAAGTGGGATCGTACCCTTGTCCTAGTCTCCCACTCCCAAGATTTCCTCAACGGTGTGTGTACAAGCATGCTCGACATGCGGGACAGGAAGCTCATATACTACGGTGGAAACTACGACTCTTACGTCAAGACCCGTACCGAGCAGGAGACCAACCAGATGAAGGCATACCAGAAGCAACAGGATGAGATCGTCCACATCAAGAAGTTCATCGCTAGTGCCGGTACCTACGCCAACCTGGTGAGGCAGGCCAAGTCACGGCAGAAGATCCTCGACAAGATGGAGGCGGACGGCTTCATCCAGCCTGTTGCTGCCGACAAGGTGTTCACTTTCCGATTTGCCGATGTCGAGAAGTTGCCACCGCCTGTCCTGGCCTTCGACAATGTCACCTTCTCCTACTCTGGCAACGCCAAGGATGATCTTTACCGCGGCCTAGACTTGGGCTTCGACATGGACTCGAGGACCGCGCTTGTCGGACCAAACGGTGTAGGCAAGTCGACGCTGCTGCGACTCATGACTGGCAAGCTGTCTCCCACCGAGGGTGTCGTCGCCCGCCACACGCATCTCAAGCTTGGCCTATACTCGCAACACTCTGCCGAACAACTCGACCTGACTAAGTCGGCGCTCGACTTCGTGCGGGAAAAGTACAGGGAGAAGTCGCAGGACTACCAGTACTGGCGCCAGCAGCTTGGCCGATACGGGTTGTCGGGTGAGTCCCAGACAGCTCTGATCGGCACTCTCTCCGAGGGTCAGAAGAGCCGTATCGTGTTCGCTCTGCTTGCCATCGAGAGCCCCAACATGCTGCTGTTGGACGAACCTACCAACGGCTTGGATATCCCGACAATCGACAGTTTGGCCGATGCCATCAACGCCTTCAGTGGAGGTGTCGTCGTCGTCAGCCACGACTTCAGGTAAGCTAAATCCCACGTGCTCCATGATCTCTAGGATGAGACAGAACACTGACCACATGACTTTCTATAGATTGCTTGACAAGATTGCGAAGCAGATCCTAGTCTGTGAGAACAAGACCATCAAACCGTGGAATGGCGGTATTGCGGATTACAAGAACTACTTGCGAAAGAAGATGGTTTCTGCAGGAGCCGTTTGAACAGAATGAACCAAACACATGATGACTTTGCATTTTTAGTAAGATAGAGGGTTGATGACTTTTGTCGGGCCAACATTTGCATGCATCTGCGCGAGTCTGGGAGAAGGCAGTTTGCGCCTGACGACAAAAAAAAGGGGGGGCTGCTAACTTTGAAAGGCATCATTGGCCCGGTAGAAGAAAGAAGACGGGCAGGAAAAAAGACTGCGCGCGCGTGGAAGCCTGGATATCCCGAAGGAGGGGGAAGCAAGGCAGGCGCGCTTTTTTTTTTGGGTTTTGGAACGGGATAGAATACTTTCTGCTTGACTGCATCGAATTGAATTCCATCTTTCCAGAGGTTGCCATTGTGACGCTTCGGATTGAATGTTTGGGAAGGTATTAATTTGGGGGTGTGACCCGGCGAACTTTGCCACAAGTGTGGAAGCGAGCCCGTTAATCCCTGCGCGTGGGTTTCTTAAGTCCGACGATCTGAAGCCATCCCAAGAATTGCCTACCACCAACATTCGTGGCTCTCCTGAAACGTACAGGGCCGGACTTCCATACTAACCGAGATAGTAACGAGTTGCTCAAACCACATCTGACCTTTCCGACTTCATAGGCCATGGATATTCGCGTGTTGCTGGTGGTGGACGGTCCTCAGCAGAGGAAGCGAGGCGACCTGGGACGGCCAACGATCTGGAGTGTTGTCCTTTCGGCTGTGTGAGAGAAGTGGGTCCGAGGCGAACGCAGGGTACAAAGGTACTTTGTGTTAGGCTTGGATGCACGTGCCAGGGAGCAGCCCCAGCAGATGATTTTGGACCAGGGCTGACGCTGTTTTTGGAAGTGGGGCGAGGTGTGAGTGTAGTAGGATTGTTAGTCCGGGTACGGTATAGGGAGAGAGACCTTGAGCAGGACATGACTGAATCATGAAGGAATGGGCCCATTTGCAGGATCACTGCAGGGCCACCTTTTGTCGTGAGCCTTTTCATGGGGGAGGGGGATGCAGAGTTGGGAGGCAAATGGAGGGATTTGTCACTTTTTTTAAAGGCAATCTTGGACCTGTCATTATCCGCTGGCTCATCTCTGTATTCCTGATCCTTTCCATGTTATGTTGGCTCCATATTGTTGTTGCGTTGTTGGTTGTGCGAGACCTGCAGCAGGTGAGGCGGTTCCCTCATGGAGAGTTGGAGGGCAAGGAGGGTAACCTCCTCCTCGTTCCCTTTGAGTCCGTGCAGAGTCCCCCCCTCACTAACAGGGGCTAGGGGGTGTGCATAGTGAAGGCTGACGTCCGTCGGGAAGTCTGGGCGGTACGAACCTGGAACTTTGATGGGTGGGCTGGATTGACTGATGGATCACCTTCGCGAGAGGTGAGGAAGAAGAAGCGGGTGTCAAAGGCGCATTTTTTGGGGGGATTTCTAGGGGAAAGACTCTGCACACACACAACGCTTGGGAAAAACAAGCCGTGGCCAAACCCAGTAGACTCAGTAATGAATAATGCCAGTCTTCTGACCAAAACCAAGCTGCCCCCTTTCCCATCTTTCCCCAACATCACCAACTTTCCATTCCCCCCCGTACTACAGCATCAGAGCATCGTCAACACCACCCGCCAGTCCGTCGCCGCCCGGCCAATTCCATCCCCGACCGCTGCCATTTTCCGACCGGCTCTGGGGCTGTTGAACTCGCAACGCCAAAACGCCACGCCCAGATCGCCGAATCTTCCCGGTGTTTTTTTTTTGTCTTCGCCATCACGACGAACTCGCGCAGCCCCGTGCAAATCATCAACACCACCCCTTAGACGTCGCCGTCGAGCCCTCCCCGTCGTTGATCCGGTGTCGCATCGGCATTTCTGTCCCTACTCTGCCCGCGCTTTTGAACTTGGACGTTTTGCTACCATTCGACGCTCTACCCGTAAATTAATTGCAACGTCTGCGAACCTTGTACACGTTCTTCGAGCTATCCATCCTCCCCCACCACTTCGAATTGCGACGCGATAAATCGAATTCCTCGATGTGTCGACGATAAAAACAACTTGTAGGGAAACAGGACTGCTCGCAGCGCGTGGAAGGGAGCAAATCATTAGTAGCGGGAATGGATAACTTCCACTCGACCGTGTTGCAGCAGCCGGCCCATTTCGGCGAGAATGGCGGCAGCAACAAGAACGCCGCCGGCCAGTCTGGAGGGGGCGACGATCGAGTTGGTGGAGGTGGAGGAGGAGGACGATTGCGCGACATTCTAAACCCAGGGAGCTCGGCCGCCCAAACACCTCCGCCGCCAGCTGCTCATGGGCCACCAGCACCACCGCCTCCACGCCCACCACACTCGTTCAGTCTGAGATCCCCGACACAAACTGAATTTCATCACCATCCACCTACCTTTTCCGCCTCCCCGCCATCGTCGTCTTCCAACAACACCACCAACCCCGGCTCGCGATCTATCCTCAATAACCCCTTCGCGGCATCGCCTGCGACGGGTCCTGCATTGCCGCCACCGCTACAGCCACCAGTGTCAATATCGTCATCGTCGCCCTCAAGGCCGTCAAATTTGCAGCCGCCCCCCCGATCACCGTTGCACGCACCGCCTGCCTACTATCCACGCGACGTCCGTGACCGTGACCGTGATCGCGACCGTGACCGTGATTGGGATCGGGACCCAATCCGCGAGAAGCCGCCTGCCGGCAGCTTCTATGACCCGACCACTGACACCAACAAGGAACGCCCGACATCTGACGCGGGCTCCTGGCATAACGCGGCCGCCCCTCGAGTCTCAACACCAAAGGTAAGGGGCATCTCTCGTGTTGAACCTTCCCTGACTTATCCGGGTGACAATGACCTGTTCAAATTTTGCCTCCCTTCATTCGTCCGTCCACATCACCACCCAACTTTTTTTTTTTTTAGCTTTCATCCACACGAATGCCAACACCCTAACTCCGTTTCCTTACATTGTCATCAGCCAATTCACCCGCCCCTCCCAGAGAACAGTATTCACTAACCCGAAATTTTTGCACTTTTCAGGCTCACGACCCGTACTACTCTCAACCTCCACCAGAGTCAGCGTACTACAACGGAACCTATACATCGCCGGCAGCCCCGTCTTTTCGATCACGTAGCCCTGTCTCACATTCTCATCTCGGACCCGCAGCTGGGTCTACCAGCCCACCGGGCAAAATCCAAAAGATGGCATCGCCGAGTATAAGACATGCTCCTATCCACAGCCCAGGCTCGTCCATCGCCACCCCATCAGCTCTACCGCCTTTGGCAAGAACTGAATCGCCAGCACCCCCGTCAAGGGTCACCGCTGCTGCGAGTGTAAGTAGCATCATGAAACCCCCACTCTCACTCTCCGGCCTGCCTTTCTTTTCCTCCCGCTGACATCTAACCTCCAGACCCCGAGCCGGGCCGCCGGAGTCATGTCTTTCTCCAACATCCTCTCAAGTTCCGAACCTCTTTCCAGGCCGAGACCCAAGTCGCCCTTGATCTTCGAAGACAAACCCATCAAGACCGAGAAACTCGATAAGACCGATAAGCTCGAGAAGACCGATAAAGCTGAAAAGGAGAAGAAGCCGGCACGACGGGCTGCGAAAGGACGCGCTTCTGATGTTCGACACTCCGAGGCTACCCCAAAGTCCACTAGTTCGCGTAGAGCTTCCTCGAAGCATGATGCCCCGTCATCGGCGCGGGTACCCGCGAAGCGACAGGCCAATGGTCACCTCAAGCAAAAGTCGTTCTCTGCGGATAAGGAAAAGCGAATCCGGGACTTGATGGAGCAGTTTGACGACCAAGCTGATGACGTCGACGAGGAAGACTTTGCCGAAGAGTTGCGAGCCTGGAAGGAGCGAGCCCTCCGCCGGCGCCGGGAAATGATCTCTCGGGACGTTGAACAGCGCCAGAGCCGTCGGTCCGACTTCGCCGAGGTCGAGACTGCGAAGCTCAGCCTGCACTCGGACCTTGGCAAGCGACGATACGACGATATGTACTACGATGAGGCGCTGCAGGAGGTTCGTGAACGCGAGCTCTTCGCCGAGAAGGAGCGCAAGAAGGACATGCAGCGTAAGCGGCGGCGGGAGAAATCCATGGCAACTACCATGGAGCAAAAGAAGGCTGCCCTCGCCCGCGCGCAGGCTGCCCAGGATGAGGCCGAAAAGCAGAGGCATCTCCGCGAGGCCGAGCGGGCCAACAAAAAGGTCCAACAGACCAAGCTCATTCTCCAGAAGGGCATCAAAGGCCCCGCTCGGAACCTGGGGTCCATGGAGCCGAACCTCGAGGGCGGCACCATGGCCACCTTCCAGGCCGAGAATATGGAGCCTGGAAAGGGCAAAGGTAGAGGCCGCGGTGGTCCTCGACCCAAGAAGTCGAAGGAGCAGAAGCAGGCCGAGAAGGAATCCGCAGAGGCTGCGCAAGCCGCGCTGGACGCCGGAGAGGAGCTTCCTTCCAAGGAGGAGACCAAGATCCGCATCAAGCTCAGCAAGTCCAAGACCAAGGGAGACGACGCCGACAAGGACAAGGAAAACAAGGAGCCCAAGGACAAAGACAAGGACAAGGCCGATAAGGATGCTAAGCCTACCCTCGAGACCAAGTTCCAATCCAAGGGATTCAACCAGATCTACGACCAGATATCGCGTGACCTCGCGCGTAAGGACGTCAACAAGACCTACAAGCTGGCCACGGACTCGTACGCCACGAAGGCGTCGAACCTCAAGAAGACTGCCATCCTCGCGTCCAAGGAAGCCAAACGATGGCAACTACGGACCAACAAGGGCACCAAAGATCTCCAGGCCCGCGCGAAGCGGGTCATGCGCGACATGATGGGCTTCTGGAAACGTAACGAACGTGAAGAGCGTGACTTGCGCAAAGCGGCCGAGAAGCAGGAGCTGGAGAACGCCCGGAAGGAGGAGGCCGACCGCGAGGCCGCCCGCCAGAAGAGGAAGCTCAACTTCCTCATCTCCCAGACCGAGCTCTATTCCCATTTCATCGGGAAGAAGATCAAGACCCAGGAGGTGGAGCGGAGCACCGACCACCCGGACGAGGCCCCCGAGAAAGACCATGCCGCCGCCAACGGCGACATGGAAGACGTCGACGAGCCGTCCGGCCCGGTTGGGGCCAAGGTCACAAACTTTGAGAACCTCGATTTCGACGCCGAGGACGAGACGGCTCTCCGCGCCGCCGCCATGGCCAACGCGCAGAATGCCATCGCCGAGGCGCAGAAGAAGGCCAGGGCGTTCAACGGGGAGAACGACCTCGACGAGGACGGCGAGATGAACTTCCAGAACCCCACGGGCATGGGCGACGTCGCTATCGAGCAGCCTAAGTTGCTCAATTGCCAACTGAAGGAGTATCAGCTCAAGGGTCTCAACTGGTTGGTCAACCTGTACGAGCAGGGCATCAACGGCATCCTCGCCGACGAGATGGGTCTCGGAAAGACGGTCCAGTCAATCTCGGTCATGGCCTACCTAGCCGAGAAGTACGACATCTGGGGCCCCTTCCTCGTCGTCGCCCCGGCATCGACGCTTCACAATTGGGAGCAGGAGGTTACCAAGTTCCTTCCCGACTTCAAGACCGTTCCGTACTGGGGTAATGCCGCAGACCGGAAGGTGCTTCGAAAGTTTTGGGACCGCAAACACACGACCTACAAGAAAGGATCCGCGCCCTTCAATGTCGTCATCACTTCGTACCAGATGGTGGTTCAGGATGTCACCTACTTCCAGAAGATGAGATGGCAGTACATGATTTTGGACGAGGCTCAGGCTATCAAGAGCTCTCAGAGCTCTCGATGGAAGTGTCTCCTTAACTTCCATTGCCGAAACAGGCTCCTCCTTACGGGCACACCCATTCAGAACAACATGCAGGAACTCTGGGCTCTGCTCCATTTCATCATGCCGTCTCTGTTTGATTCCCACGACGAGTTCAGCGAGTGGTTCTCCAAGGACATCGAGTCCCATGCCCAGAGCAACACCAAGCTCAACGAAGATCAGCTGAAGCGTCTGCACATGATCCTGAAGCCGTTCATGCTTCGTCGTGTCAAGAAGCATGTCCAGAAGGAGCTTGGCGACAAGATCGAGCTGGACATCTTCTGCGATCTCACCTACCGCCAGCGAGCCATCTACCGCAATCTGCGCAACCAGATCAGCATCATGGATCTCATTGAGAAGGCCACTATCGGCGAGGACGACTCGGCTAGCCTCATGAACCTCGTCATGCAGTTCCGGAAGGTCTGCAACCACCCCGATCTCTTCGAGCGTGCCGATACCACGTCGCCCTTCTCCTGCGGCTTCTTTGCCGAGACCGCCTCCTTCGTCCGCGAGGGGCCCAGCGTTATGGTTGGGTACTCGACGCGCAGCTTGATTGAGTATGATCTACCGAAACTCGTCTGGCGAGAGGGTGGCCGTCTACATAAAGCAGGGACAGACAACGAGAAGGCGGGCTTCAGAAACAAGTATCTAGGCTCCATGATGAACGTTTGGGCGCCAGACAACACGCGCGACAGCCTCGGAGGAACCGGCAACTTCTCTTGGCTGAGATTTGCAGATACCAGCCCGCAGGAGGTTTACAAGGCTAGTCACCAGAACATCTTCTCGCGGGCTGCCGAGTTGTCACAGAAGGAGAACCGGCTCGGCTACATGAATGTTGCGTACGACGATCTGGAGGACAAGAACTTCACTCCAGCAACCGCCCTGTTTAACATATCCGCTCGTGCCGACCGCAAACCCCTCGCCGACGTCACGAACGAAGGTGTCCTAGGCCACCTCATGAACGTGTCTCGCGAGTCCTACTTCGACTCTGGCTTGGGTCGTCTCGAGCAAGCTGGTCGACCTAATGCATCTGCTCCGCCCGTTGAGGTCATTTGTAACAGCCGTGGATCGATCATCGAAAAAGAAAATGTCATGTTCAACAAGCCGATTAGGAAAGCTATGTTCGGGCCGAACTCCATCGAAGAGAAGGCCTTGATTTTGCAGAAGGTGCCGCTCGAGCAGTACCCGGCGCGGGCGCTGCTTCCGCCACCGGACAACGAGAAGAAGCGCTTCACTAATATCGTTGTCCCGTCTATGCGCCGCTTCGTCACCGACTCCGGGAAGTTGGCCAAACTGGATGCCCTGCTCTTCAAGCTGAAGGAAGGTGGCCATCGTGTACTTCTGTACTTCCAGATGACTCGCATGATAGATCTCATGGAAGAGTATCTCACGTATCGGAACTACAAATATTGCCGCCTTGACGGTTCGACCAAGCTCGAAGACCGTCGTGACACGGTCCACGACTTCCAGAACCGGAACGACATCTTCATCTTCCTGCTCTCGACCCGCGCCGGCGGTCTCGGTATCAACCTCACGGCCGCAGATACCGTCATCTTCTACGACTCGGACTGGAACCCGACCATCGACTCGCAAGCCATGGACCGAGCCCACCGCCTCGGCCAGACCAGGCAGGTCACGGTCTACCGCCTCATCACGCGCGGCACCATCGAGGAGCGCATCCGCAAGCGCGCGCTGCAGAAGGAAGAAGTGCAACGCATGGTCATCTCGGGCGGCGCGTCGGCCGGACCCGCAGGCGGCGGCGTCGACTTCTCCGGACGTAGGGCGCCCGAGAACCGGAACCGCGACATCGCCATGTGGCTCGCCGACGACGAGCAGGCCGAGATGATCGAGCGCCGCGAGAAGGAGCTCCTCGAGAGCGGCGAGTACGACAAGGCGACCAAGAAGCGCGGCGGGAAGCGCAAGAGGGGCGGCGGTGGGGAGAAGGCGAATGTTAGCCTGGACGAGATGTACCACGAAGGTCAGTAAACATTCCATGGGGGCTTGACTCCGAGCGACGAAGGATCTGTCACGTATGCTAACAAATGATGTTGCAGGCGAGGGTAATTTCGACGACAACAGGGCCTCAGGCGCTGCTACTCCCATCGCCCCGTCCCAAACCCCCAGCAACAAGCGCAAGAAGGTTGCTGGCGGTAAGAAGGCCAAGACGACGAAGCAGCGCCTCGCCATTGCCGATGGCCAGATGGATGGTTGATCATGGTTATCATGACCATGATCAACCTTCCCACTGCCGCTCGACTGTCTCCTCTTCGACTTCGTCGTTAACGAGTTACACCGCCCGTCAAAAGCAAATTACGTGCAACCAACTTGTATTCGTGGAAACGCCACCCGTATCCTCTTTTTTTGTTCCTGCTCTCTTTTCCTTTTCACTTTTTTTTCTCCTGTTCATCCGCTACTTTCGGAACAAATTCGACAAAGACTCGGGGATGCCTTGTAACTGTAGGAATATAATGCGCATGTGCATAACAGGAAGAACGCTAGGGGGGGAGGATCCCAAAAAGAGGTCCCCAACAGCGAGAAACAATATCGACACAAAGACCGGGCTGTGAAAGGGAAACAATATACGGCATACCACGGTATGGTATGATAGGGTATGGTGTTTCAGGGGCGTTCTTTTGTTTTTTTGTTTTCTTCGTTCTTCATTCTTTTGGTAGTTCTTCGCAGCTGGCAAACTGTTAGATCGGTCGCCGAAAGGGAGTTGGGAGAGAGGTGAGACACGGCGTGATGCAGCGGGATCTATCATGGTCTCTCTGCCCACGCGCCGTTGTTGATCTCTAGCAAACTCTTCCTCTCCTTGCTTCCCTCTCCCTGCCGCGTTTACCCGCCGGTTCAGGCGGACGAGGATGCGGAAATGCTGCCAGTATCTCAAAAGTGTGCGGTGGTTTATCGGTGGTGGCGTCTAGATTAGCATGCATGAATAGACACTTACACACACATCCATGACCGTCGGGTGATATCATGCATGCTAAAAGGTGTGGAATGGCCGATGAAATGTTCCGCCTACCAAGCCATCTTGTCGATATAATACTAGAAGCACGTATATACTACGAGTCCATGGCCAGTCATGCAGAGCTTACAACTTTCCAAAACTCCTAGCAAGGTCATTAGATTGACGGAGTGAAGTCAGTGGTAGTCAATGATCGTATTGATTAGATGTTTCTACATCGATGTCGCTGTTCATTCCATTGGGGACATAGAATAACAATGGTAATACATGTAGAGTCCGTCTCCATATTCTCCATTTACCAAGTTCCAGGCACCATCCGACCCAGGCTTAACGATATAGCTCTAGTAATTAATCGCTGACGGCCAAAGAAAACTCGCTGGTGGATCTCGGAGTGGCTAGTTCTCGCCGGGGATTAAACCGTATCTTTACGCCTGCCTCCCAGGCCAAGAAGAGGAAAAAAAGAAAGGGGAGAGAGACGAGAAGAGGTGAAGCGAGGTTTCGCCTGTGCGTGGGCAAAACATCGTGAGAAAGGGTAACTGGCGTGACACGACCGGCGTAGGCGGACGCATCGACTTGTCAACACGCGGTCAGGTCGGCGCGGCCACGACCCGCGAGCGTAAGATGTAGTGCGGCTTCGATTCTTTAACAACGGTGCTCTTCCAATCTATGCGACGAAGCAGCTCTCCGGTCGCATTATTGGAAAGGCCGCTGATTCCTTCCTCTAGGCGGGTCGTGGATGTAGACGCCTTGACAATACCCGACTCTGGCGAACATGTTTGTTGTTTTGACCCATCCTTAGCCCGACCCATTCCACATAGGGGTGCCCATCGCCCAACGCCCTGGTGCCAATCTTCGATCCGAATCGGTTCATTTCGAAATCTCGGTTGCTCAGGAACTTCTTGCTGAGGTCCTTGGGTCTGGATCGCTGGCCCTTGCTCTAAATCTTGTACAACATCCTTCCGAGATTCATGGGTTTCAATCTCTGGTCTCCGAGGTTCTTGTTGCTGAACGACTTCATGCTGAGGTTCCTGGGTCTGGATCGCTGGCGTCTGCGGTTCCTGTGGCCCAACAACGTCTTTCTGGCTATCATCGGCCCCAACCGGTCCATGCGGCGATTCACGTGGCCGAACAACTTCCTACCGAGGTTCCCGGGCCTGGACCACTAGTTTCTGGGCGTCCGTTTGTTGAACAGCTTCCTGTTGAGGTTCCTGGGCTTGGACCACTAGCTTCTGGGTTTCCGTTTGCTGAACAGCTTTCTGTTCGGTCCTCTGGGGCTGGCTTACCTCAGCCGTGCAGGTGGCTGTCCCGAGTATCTGTTGTTCCCGGCTCTGGTTGAGGTCCGGCTGGGGTTTCTGTTGCCGAACAGCTTCCCGTTGGGATTCTTCCTCCGAAGCTACTAGAGCGTCTCGGAGAGCTTCTCGGCGAGCTTCCTCCTCCCGAAATGCTAGGGCTTCCCGGACAACTTCTAGGCGAGCTTCTTCATCCCGAGCTGCTACAGCTTCTCGGCGAGCCCCCTCCTCCCGAGCTTCCAGAGTTTTCCGGAGAAGTTCTAGGCGAGCTTCTTCCGCCCGAGCTTGTAGAGCTTCCCGGCGAGCTACCCAGAGAGCTTCTTCCTGAGCTTTTGCCTGGCGAGCTGCTTCCCGCGATTCTTCCCGGCGAGCATTTTCCTGGCGGATCTCAAACGGCGACTTGGGAGGGGGGTCAAGCCACGAAGCCTTCTTCGGAAAGAGTGTCCTC
>Ga0164242_10007576_pt1 | contig 11861 bp, 12 predicted proteins | sample OricomgcompostMG_FD_108783 | JGI IMG/M metagenome (GOLD analysis project Ga0164242, IMG submission 108783) | Miracle-Growth compost microbial communities from Emeryville, California, USA - Original compost - Miracle growth compost (MG) ... | reverse complement strand
TGCCCCCGCGGATCGGCGGACGCTCGCTGGGCGAGGACCGAGCCGTCGTCGCCGACGACGGCGACCGAGGTGCCGATCGAGGTGTCGATCGCGAGGATCATGCCCTCTCCTCCGCGTCGGGGACGACCGAGGCGAGGCGCTCGGCGGTCCATGCGGGGCCGTGGGCCTGGACCGCGACCCGCCGCAGGCCGTCGCCGTCGTCGGCCTCCGGCGAGGACGCGCTTTCGGCCGCCGCGCCGCCGCGAACCGCCTCGAGAGCGCCGCCTCCCGAGCCGGACGCCGGGCCCGACCGCTCCCGATCGATGCGAATGCGCAGCCACGAATCGGCGACGTCATCGAGCAGCCCGTCGCCCCACTCCACCACCACCGCCGCGCCCTCGAAGTCGAGGTCGAGGTCGTCGAGCTCGCGGGCGCTGCCGAGTCGGTACGCGTCGACGTGGACCAGCGGGACGTCATGCCCGGCGGCGACGGGCGGGTGCACGCGGGAGAGCACGAACGTCGGCGAGGTGACGGGGCCGCGCACCCCCATTCCCTCCCCGATGCCGCGGGTGAGCGTCGTCTTCCCGGCGCCCAGCTCGCCGCTGAGGATCACGAGGTCGCCGCGGCGGAGCAGCGCGCCGAGCCGGCGGCCGAGCGCCTCCATCTCCGCGGCGCTGACGACGCTCAGCGTCGCGGCAGCGCCGGCCTCGGGCCGTTCCGGGTGCATCGCTCAGCCGCCATTCACGTATCTGCGGTGGACGCGCGGGCCCACCTTCGTGAGGAGCTCATAGGCGATCGTGCCGGCGGCGTCGGCCCACTCCTGGACCGACGGGGCGCCGGTCGCCGGATCGCCCCAGAAGACGGCGCGGTCGCCGACGCGCACCTCGTCGTCGCCGACGTCGATGACGACCTGGTCCATCGCGATCGTGCCGGCGATCCGGTAGCGCTTGCCCCGGATGACGACGGGAGGACGTCCGCTCGCCGAGCGGGGCAGGCCGTCGGCGTAGCCGAGGGGGACGAGCGCGAGCGTCGTCTCGCTCGGGGTGACGTAGCGGTGGCCGTAGGAGACGCCATGGCCGGCCGGGACGCGCTTGACCTGGACCAGGGTCCCGGCGAGCTCCATCGCGGGCGCGAGCCCGAACTCCGCGGGACGCCGGTCGCCGAACGGCGAGACGCCGTACGCCGCGATGCCGACGCGCACGAGCTCGCGCGCCTGCTCCGGGTGGGTCAGCATCGACGCGCTCGACTCGATGTGCCGCACCTCCGGCGCGATCCCGGCGAGCCGCGCGATCGCGAGCGCCCGGTCGAACGCCTCGAACTGGGCGCGATCCGCCTCGGGCGATGCGTTCGCGAGGTGCGACCAGACGCCGCGGACGCGGATCTCGTCCGCCTCCTGCAGCTCGGCGGCCCGGAGTACGAGCCGGCGCCACTCCTCCTCGGTCGCGCCACCGCGACCCAGGCCCGTATCCGCCTTCAGGTGCACGATCGCGGGCCGGGACTCGGCGCCCGAGCGCTCGGCGAACGCATTCACGGTCCGCACCGCGATGCCGACGCGCTCGAGGACCTCGAGCGAGCCGACGCCGAGGTCGACGTGGTTCGCGATGGCCCACGTGAAGTCGGCGTCCGGTCCATGGAGCCACGCGAGGATCGGGTCGACGATGGCCGCGGCGCGGAGCGCCTTCGCCTCGTCGAGATCGACGACGCCGAAGCCCGCGACGCCCGCCTCGGACGCCGCGCGGGCGACGGGGATGAGGCCATGGCCATACGCGTCCGCCTTCACCACGGGCATCAGGGCCGCGGGCGCGACCCTCGCGGCGAGCGTCCGGATGTTGTGCCGGATCGCCTCGAGGTCGACGAGCATCTCACGCATGGCGATACCAGTCTCGCCGACGTCAGGACTCGGCGACGACGAACGCGATGGCGACGCCCGCGTCGTGCGACATCGTGAGGTGAATGCGCGCGATCCCGCGGTCGAGGACGGCGGCGGCCGCGGTGCCCCGCAGCGCGAAGCCGGGATTGCCGAGCGCGTCCGAGACGACCGGCATGTCGTGCCAGGTGAGGTCGCCGGAGTCGCCGAGGGCCTTGATCAGCGCCTCCTTCGCCGCGAAGCGGCCCGCGAGGGAGCGCAGCGGGAGCGGCTGCCCGTCCCGCATCATCTCCGGCTCGGAGAAGAGGCGGGCCCGGAGCCGGGGGGTGCGGGACATGGCCCGCTCGAAGCGGGCGACGTCGACGAGGTCGGCGCCGATGCCGAGGATCACGCGGTCACCGCCGCGCCGCACTCCCCATTCATCGCCGGCGAGGTGGGTTCGGGACGCCCGCCAGCGGCGGGCTCCTCGACCACCGGCACCGCGTTCACTCGACGGTGACGGACTTCGCGAGGTTCCGCGGCTGGTCGACGTCGAGGCCCTTCGCCGTCGAGAGGTGCATCGCGAAGATGTGGAGCGGGGCGACGGCGAGCATCGGCTCCGTCCATCGCCCCGCGAGCGGGAGCGCGATGACCTCGTCGGCGAACGGGAGCACCGCGGTGTCGCCGGCCTCGGCGATCGCGATGACCCTGGCGCCGCGAGCGCGGATCTCCTGGATGTTCGAGATGACCTTCTGATGGAGCTGCGCGCTCTGCCGCGGCGACGGGACGATGACGAAGACGACCTGGCCGTGGTCGATGAGCGCGATCGGCCCGTGCTTGAGCTCGCCGGCCGCGAAGCCCTCCGCGTGGATGTAGGCGAGCTCCTTGAGCTTCAGCGCGCCCTCGAGGGCGATCGGGTACCCGACGTGCCGCCCGAGGAACAGCACCGACCGCGTGTCCGCCATCCAGTGCGCGAGCTGCTCGACGCGGTCCTCGGCGTCGCGGATGAGCGTGCGGAGCTGCTCGGGGAGCCGCTGCAGATCGGCGACGACCTCCCGGTGCGTCCGCTCGTCGATGCGGCCGAGGGCGCCGCCCACGTGGAGACCGATCAGGTACAGCGCGGTGATCTGGGCGACGAACGCCTTCGTCGACGCCACCGCGACCTCCGGCCCGGCATGCGTGTAGACCGCGACGTCCGACTCGCGGGGGATGGTCGCGCCCTGGGTGTTGCAGATGGAGAGCGTCTTCGCGCCGAGCTCCTTCGCGCGCTTCACGGCGAGCAGCGTGTCCATCGTCTCGCCCGACTGGCTGATGGAGACGACGAGCGTCCGCGGGGTGACGATCGCCTCGCGATAGTTGAACTCACTCGCGAGCTCCACCTCGACGGGGATGCCGGTCCAGGCCTCCATCGCGTACTTGCCCGCGAGGCCCGCGTAGTGGGCCGTGCCGGCCGCGAGGACGATGATCCGGTCGATGGCGGCGAGCTGCCCCGCGTCGAAGACCTCGGCGAGCTCGGGGATCGACACGAGGCCCTCGTGGATGCGCTCGAGCAGCGTGTTCTGCACGGCCTCCGGCTCCTCGGCGATCTCCTTCGCCATGAAGGTCGGCCAGCCGCCCTTCTCGGCCGCCTTCGCATCCCAGGCGACGTCGTACGGCTCGCCGCTCACCGCATTCCCCGCGAAGTCGGTGATCTCGACAGAGTCCGGCCGGATCGTCACGATCTCGTCCTGGCCGATGGCGAGCGCGCGCTTCGTGTGCTCGACGAAGGCGGCGACGTCCGAGGCGAAGAAGTTCTCGCCCTCGCCGAGTCCGACGACGAGCGGCGAGTTCCGGCGCGCGCCGACGACGACGCCCGGCTCGTCCTCGTGGACGGCGAGGAGGGTGAATGCGCCCTCGAGCCGCGAGACGACCTTGCGGAATGCGCGGGTCAGGTCGTGGGTCTCGAGATACGCCCGCTCCATGAGATGGGCCGCGACCTCGGTGTCGGTCTCCGACTGGAAGACGACGCCCTGCGCCTGCAGCTCGGCCTTGAGCTCGGCGAAGTTCTCGATGATGCCGTTGTGGATGACGGCGAGCTTGCCGTCCTCGGAGAGATGCGGATGCGCGTTGCAGTCGGTCGGTCCGCCGTGGGTCGCCCATCGGGTGTGGCCGATGCCGGTGGATCCGTCGTGGAGGCTGCCGTCCGCGAGATCGTCGGCGAGCACCTGCAGCTTCCCGGCGCGCTTCCGCGTGCCAAGGCGCCCCTCGCGGTCGAGCACGGCGACACCGGCCGAGTCGTAGCCGCGGTACTCGAGTCGCTTGAGTCCCGCGAGCAGGATGGCCGTCGAGTCACGGGGACCGACGTAGCCGATGATGCCGCACATGCCGTGAATTCTACGAGGGGGCCCTGGGAAGGGCGGGGAGGCGGCGGCGGGGGCTCCGGCGCCGTCGGCCTAGGCTGTTCGCCATGGAGGAGCGCGTCTCGGACCTGCGCCCGACCGTGTTCCAGCGGATCGACCGCGACGAATGGGCGGCGCTCGCCGCCGGCATGGGCAGCCCCCTCACCCAGGCCGAGATCGCCGCACTCCGCGGCACGGGCGACGAGCTCGACATCAACGAGGTCGAGCAGGTCTACATCCCGCTCTCCCGGCTCCTCAGCCTCTACGCCGCCGACGCGCGGCGCCTCTACCGCGATACGCAGGACTTCCTCGACGGCGCGGGCATCGATCGGCCGGCGGCCACCCCGTTCATCATCGGCATCGCGGGCTCGGTCGCCGTCGGCAAGTCGACGATCGCCCGTCTGCTCCGCGAGCTCCTCTCCCGCTGGGCCTCGACGCCACGCGTCGAGCTCGTCACGACCGACGGCTTCCTCTACCCGAATGCGGAGCTCGCCCGTCGCGGCATCATGGAGCGGAAGGGCTTCCCCGAGTCGTACGACCGCCGCGCGCTCCTCGACTTCGTCGCCCGCATCAAGTCGGGCGAGCGCGAGGTCCGTGCGCCGCTGTACTCCCACCTCGTGTACGACATCGTCCCCGGCGAGGAGGTCGTCGTGCGGCGCCCGGACGTCCTCATCGTCGAGGGGCTGAACGTCCTCCAGCCGGCCCCGCACGGGCAGGCCCTCGCCCTCTCCGACCTCTTCGACTTCAGCGTCTACATCGACGCGGACGAGGAGGACATCAAGAGCTGGTACCTGAACCGATGGTTCAAGCTGCAGAAGGGCGCGTTCGCCGACCCGAGCTCCTACTTCCACCGGTACGCGTCGCTCGACCCGGAGGCGGCGCGCACGACGGCGCTGGGGATCTGGGAGCGGATCAACGGCCTGAACCTCGTCGAGAACATCCTCCCGACGCGCGACCGCGCGCGCCTCGTCCTGCAGAAGGCCGCGAACCACTCGGTCGAGCGGGTGCTGCTCCGGCTCGTCTGACGGGCTAGATCGCGAGGCGCTCCGCGACGAGCGCCGCCAGCCGGTCGGCGACGCCCTGCGCGATGTCGGCCGTCGCGGCCTCGACCATGACCCGGATGAGCGGCTCGGTGCCGGAGGGTCGCAGCAGGACACGACCGTTGCCCTCGAGTCGCGCCTCCTCCTCGGCCACGGCCGCCGCGATCTCCTGCGCGTCGGCGAGACGGCTGCGGTCCACGCCGGGCACGTTCACCAGGATCTGCGGATAGACCGTCATGCACTCGGCGAGCTCGGCGAGCGGCTTGCCAGTGCGAGCGACCTCGGCGGCGAGCTGCAGTCCCGTGAGGACACCGTCACCGGTCGTCGCATGCTCGGCGAAGACGATGTGGCCCGACTGCTCGCCCCCCAGGCTCGCACCGAGTGCGCTCATGCGCTCGAGGACGTAGCGATCGCCGACCGCCGTCTCCTCGATGCGGATCCCGCGCGTGGTCATCGCGCGCTTGAGGCCGAGATTCGACATGACGGTGACGACGAGCGTGTCGTCGCGGAGCAGGCCGCGCTCCTGCAGCGAGATCGCGAGGATCGCCATGATCCGGTCGCCGTCGATGATCCGCCCCGTGTGGTCGACCGCGAGGCACCGGTCGGCATCGCCGTCATGGGCGATCCCGAGGTCGGCGCCGAGCTCGACGACCTTCGCCTGGAGCGCCTCGAGGTGGGTGGAGCCGACGCCGTCGTTGATGTTGAGCCCGTCGGGCTCGGCACCCATGACGGTCACCCGGGCCCCGGCGTCGGTGAAGGCCTGCGGCGAGACCCCTGCGGCGGCTCCGTGGGCGGCGTCGATGACGACATGCAGCCCCTCGAGCCGATGCGGGAGCGTGGCGAGCAGATGGAGGACGTACCGGTCCTCCGCGTCCGCGAAGCGCCGGATGCGGCCGACGTCCCCGCCCGTCGGGGTGAGCTCCTGGGTGCCGAGGGCGGCCTCGATGCGGTCCTCGACCTCGTCCGGCAGCTTCTCGCCGCCGTAGGCGAAGAACTTGATCCCGTTGTCCGGCGCCGGATTGTGCGAGGCCGAGATGACGACGCCGAAATCGGCCTGGATGTCCCGGACGAGGAATGCGCAGGCCGGCGTCGGGATCACCCCCGCGTCGAGCACATCGATGCCGGAGGAGCTCAGCCCCGCCGCGACGGCGGCCGAGAGGAACTCGCCCGAGATCCGCGGGTCGCGCGCGAGCACGGCCCGCGGTCGTCGCCCGGCCGCACGGTTCTCGTCCGCATGGCGCCCGCGGGTGAGCACCCATGCGGCGGCTTGGGCGAGGTCGAGGGCGAGCGCAGCGGTGACGACATCACCGTTCGCGAGACCCCGGACCCCGTCCGTGCCGAAGAGACGACCCACAGCGCGAGCCTACGACGCCTGACTTCCGCCTGCTGCGGGAATCAGCGCTTCGAGAACTGCGACGCCTTGCGGGCCTTCTTGAGACCGGCCTTCTTGCGCTCGATGACGCGGGCGTCCCGGGTGAGGAAGCCGGCCTTCTTGAGCGCCGGCCGGTTGTTCTCCCGGTCGATCTCGTTGAGGGCGCGCGCGATCGCGAGGCGGAGCGCACCGGCCTGCCCGGAGGGGCCGCCGCCCGTGATGCGGGCGCTCACGTCATACGCGCCGGCGAGCTCGAGCACCGTGAACGGCGAGTTGATGAGCTGCTGGTGGAGCTTGTTCGGGAAGTAGTCCGCGAGGTCGCGGCCGTTCACCTTCGCGACGCCGCTGCCGGGGGTGAGCCGGACGCGGGCGATCGCCTCCTTGCGGCGGCCGACGGCCGCGCCGGGGACGGAGAGGACGGCGCGCGGGGCCTTCGGGGCCTCGGCGGCGGGAGTCTCGGTCGTGTAGGACTCGAGCTGCGTGTCGGTGGTGTTGATCTCAGCCACTTTTTCTGATCCTTAGATGTTCGCTCGAGCTCAGGCCTGCTGCGAGACCTGGGAGATGGTGTACGGCTTCGGCTGCTGGGCAGCATGCGGGTGCTCCGGGCCGGCGTAGACCTTGAGCTTCGTGAACTGGGCACGGCCGATCGAGTTCTTCGGGAGCATGCCCCGGATCGCCTTCTCGACGGCGCGCGCCGGCTTCGCCTCGAGGAGCTCGGCGTAGCTCGTCGCGGTGAGGCCGCCCGGGTAGCCCGAGTGGCGGTACGCCTTCTTCTGCGCGAGCTTCTGGCCGGTGAGCGCGACCTTGTCCGCGTTGACGATGATGACGAAGTCGCCGGTGTCGACGTGGTTCGCGAAGGTCGGCTTGTGCTTGCCGCGGAGGAGCGCCGCGGCCTGCGAGGCGAGACGGCCGAGCACGACATCGGTGGCGTCGATGACGAGCCATTCGCGCTGGATGTTCTCCGCCTTGGGCGTGAACGTACGAGTCACAGGAGTCCTGCTTTCGATCGGTGGAGGTTCGTGAATCCCGCTCCCGTGGGGCTTCGTGCGAGCAGTTCGCCGTAAGCGCCCGGTGGAGGGCTACTCGATCTCGGCCCGCGGTGCGGACCGACGGACAAGGATAGCAGTTCCGCCCGGACGCCCGAAATCAGGCGGGCTCGGCGATCGGCGTGCCCTCGAGGCCGCTGTGCAGTGCATCCGGCCCTTCGGGGATCCGCATCTCGAACGTCTCGCCGACGACGGCATAGGTGTGGTAGCCCATGCGGGCGATCGGCCGGACGCGCGGGATGTCGACGAGGCCGTCCGGCGTGAGGAAGCGGTCGTCGAGGTGAATGCGCTCGACCGTCGCGTAGACGACGTCGACGACCGTGTCCGGCGTGTTCCCCGGCAGATGGTGGATGTCGAGCACCTTGCACTCGTAGTGGAACGGGCTGTCGGCGACCATCGGGACGGGGCAGAGATCCGCCAGCACCCGCCGCAGCCCCGCGCGGTCGAACTCGCTCACCCCGGCGGGGAACTGGGAGGCGCTGATGTTCACGGCCTCGCGCAGATCCCAGGTCGCCATGTTCCAGACGAACCAGCCGGTCGCCTCCGCATTCGCCACCGTGTCCTTGACGACGCCGCCCGAGTGCCGGTTCGCGGCGAACATGACGGTCGGCGGGTCATAGGTGAGGTTCTGCCACTGGCTGTACGGCGCGAGGTTCTCCACGCCGTCGGCGCTCACCGAGGAGAGCCAGCCGATCGGACGCGGCACGGTGAGGGCCTTGAACGGGGCGTGCGGGAGAGGGCTGCGCTCGCGCGGGGGGTCGTAGTGCACCCTCGCTCCTCTCTCAGACGGTCCGGTCCGCCTCCCGGAACACTGTACGGGTCGCCCCCTAGGCTGGCGCCACCTCGACCGAAGGACGTTCGCATGACGGGATCGCGCCGGATCGGATGGATGGCCGGCGGTGCGATCGCACTCGGCGCCGTCCTCGCCACGGCCGGCGGATGCTCGCAGATCGAGGCGGCCCTCCGCCCGCCGGACGCCCCGTCGTCGTCCGCGCCCGCACAGGTGACGCGGATGCCGGGCGACGACACGACGGTGCTCGGCGGGGATGAGGACGAGCTCGCGATCGCGACGAGCGAAGCCCTCTTCGCGCACGCCGACGTCGTCGTGCTCGCCGACGCGAGCGCGGTCCCGCTCGCGGCCGGCGTCGCGGTCCGCCTCGGCGCGCCGGCGCTGCTTGCGCCCGCCTCGCAGACGACGCCGACCCCCCGTGCATCGGACGCCGACGGATCGCTCATCGACGAGCTGGAGCGCCTCGACGCCTCGACGCTCGTCGCCGTCGGCCCCGGCGCGACGGAATGGGCGACGGCGCACGGGAGGGAGGCCGGGATCGGCCACGTCGTCGCGAGCCTCGAGTCGGCGCTGCTCCCCGTCTCGCAGGCCGATTCCCCGCTCGAGCGCCTCACGGTCGTCGCGCTCCCCGGCGCGAGCGCGGCGCGCGCCACCGCCGAGGCCGCCGGGGCGGCCGTCGTCGAGCTCCAGGATCCCGACCCGCGCCGGACCGCGGCCGATGCGACGGCGCTGAGCGGACGTTCACTCGATCACGTCCTCGCGCTCGGCACCGCATTCGGCGCACCCGACCGACTCCGCGACCGCGTCGAGACCGCGGCCACGGGCGTGCAGCTGCCGGGCGGCGGCCAGGTGCTCTTCCCCGGCCATCGCTTCGTCGCGCTCTACGGCCACCCCGGCGCGCCCGTCCTCGGCGTGCTGGGCGAGCAGGGCATCGACGACTCCATCGTCCGCGCCCGCCGGCTCGCCGACCAGTACCAGGCGGCATTCGGTGAGACCGTGGTCCCCACGTTCGAGATCATCGCCACCGTCGCCTCCGGCGGCGCCGGCCCGGACGGCGACTACTCGGCCGAGACGTCGGTCGACGACCTCCGGCCATGGGTCGATGCCGCGAAGGCGGCGGGCGTCTACGTCATGCTCGACCTGCAGCCCGGCCGCACCGACTTCCTCACCCAGGCGAAGCGCTACGAGTCGCTCCTCGCCGAGCCGAACGTCGGACTCGCGCTCGATCCGGAGTGGCGGCTGGGCCCGGATGAGCACCACCTCAAGAACATCGGCCACGTCGCCGCCGCGGAGGTGAATGCGGTCGGCCTGTGGCTCGAGCAGCTCGCCGAGGGGCATCGGCTGCCGCAGAAGGTCTTCATGATCCACGAGTGGCGCCGCTCGATGCTGCCCGACCGGCAGGCGATCGTCACCGATTACGACGATCTCGGCGTCGTCATCCATGTCGACGGCTTCGGCAGCACGGGCTCGAAGCTCCAGACCTGGGGCGCGATGCTCGCCGACGCGCCGACGGGGGTGGCCTGGGGCTGGAAGAACTTCATCGACGAGGACAAGCCCATGCTGACGCCCGAGCAGACGGTCGCGACCGTCCAGCCCGCGCCGGTCTTCATCTCCTACCAGTGAGCCGTCACCGGTCAGGATTCAGGTCGCGCGAGCGTGATCTCGGGCATGGACCGATATCGACCCCGCGTCACCTGAATCGTGACTACTCGCCGGGCTCGAGCGAACGCAGGCCGCGGGTCCGCTCGGCCCTGGCCGCGAGCTCGTCGTCCGGCGGATAGCCGACCTCCGTGAGCACGAGACCCGCGGCGGGCATGACCTTGAACGCCTGCGTGCGCAGCCGCGCGTCCCGCAGCCGCGCCGGGTCCGCGGCCTCGAGCGCCCCGCCGCCGACCGCCACGCACGCGCCGACGAGCGCGCGGACCATCGAATGGCAGAACGCATCCGCCTGCAGCCGCGCGACGAGGACGCCGTCCGCCTCCCGCTCCCAGCCGAAGGCCTGCAGGTCGCGGATCGTCGTCGAGCCGGCCCGCGGCCGGCAGTACGCCGCCCAGTCGTGGAGTCCCGCGAGCTCGCGGGCCGCCGCGTCCATCGCGGCGACGTCGAGCTCCCGCGGCCACCAGACCGTGAACGTCCGGGAGAGCGGGTCCTGCGCGGCCGCGGCATCGGCGATCCGGTACTCGTACCGCCGCCAGACCGCGGAGAACCGCGCGTCGAAGCCGGCGGGGGCGAGCGTCGCGCGGTGGACGCGAAGATCGCCGGTACGACCGGCAAGGCCGTTGAGCTTGCGGACGAGGCCGGCGAGCGCGTCGCCGTGGCCGACGTGGACGAGGTGCTCCCACTGATCGGGGGCGAGGTCGAGGTGGGCGACCTGCCCACGTGCATGGACGCCGGCGTCCGTCCGGCCGGCGACGACGAGCCGGGGAATGGGCGGCCGCCGGAGGAACAGCTTCCCGAGGGCCGCCTCGAGCTCGCCCTGGACCGTCCGGCCCTCGGCCTGGATCGCCCAGCCGGAGAAGCCGGTGCCGTCGTAGCCCAGATCGAGGCGGACGCGGCGCACGGCGCTCAACTCACCGGAATCCACCCGGACAGCGTAAAGGGGCCCTGCCGTGCGGCAGGACCCCTTCAGCGCTGGTGCGAGACTCAGGCCTCGGGCGACTCCTCAACGGGAGCGGCCTCGGTCGCCTCGTCGGCGGCCGCGGCGTCAGCGGCCTGCGATGCCTCCTCGGCGGCCTCGAGCTCGACGGCCTGGGTCTCCTCGGCCGGGACCTCCTCGGCGGGGGCCGGCTTCTCCGCCTTCGGCGCGGCCGCCGCAGAGGCCTTCTTCGCCGACGGCTTCTTCGTCACGGGCTCGAGGACGAGCTCGATCTGCGCGAGCGGCGCGTTGTCGCCCTTGCGGAACCCGAGCTTCGTGATCCGGGTGTAGCCGCCTTCGCGCTCGGCGACGAGCGGTGCGATCTCCGCGAAGAGGACGTGCACGACCTCCTTGTCGCCGATCACGGCGAGGACGCGCCGACGGGCGTGGAGGTCACCCCGCTTCGCGAAGGTGATGAGCCGCTCGGCGAGCGGGCGCAGGCGCTTCGCCTTCGCCTCGGTCGTCTTGATCGACTTGTGGGTGAAGAGCTGCGCCGCGAGGTTCGCGAGGAGGAGCCGCTCGTGAGCGGGACCGCCGCCGAGGCGCGGGCCCTTGGTAGGGGTAGGCATGATGGCTGGCTTTCCGGTGGTTCGTTACGTCGGTTCAGTCGATCGAGTCGTCGTCCTCGTAGGCGCTGTAGAGGTGCGCGCCATCGAAGCCGGGGACCGCGTCCTTGAGCGAGAGGCCGAGCTCGACGAGCTTGTCCTTCACCTCGTCGACGGACTTCTGACCGAAGTTGCGGATGTTCATGAGCTGGACCTCGGAGAGGGCGACG
>Ga0164242_10007575_pt1 | contig 11862 bp, 6 predicted proteins | sample OricomgcompostMG_FD_108783 | JGI IMG/M metagenome (GOLD analysis project Ga0164242, IMG submission 108783) | Miracle-Growth compost microbial communities from Emeryville, California, USA - Original compost - Miracle growth compost (MG) ... | reverse complement strand
TAGAAGAGCTCACGCGTCAGCAGCGGCGAGTCGGCCGGCGGCAGCAGCACGCTGACCTCGCGCGCCTGACTGCCCTGACTCTTGTGCACCGTCATCGCGTGCAGCGTCTCGACCTCGCCGAGGCGGGAGGTGGCATAGCTGTCGCCTCCCGCGATGTGGACGCGCAGCGTGCCGTCGGAGTCGGCGACGGTGACCCCGGTGTCGCCGTTGCGCACGCCCAGCCCGTAGTCGTTGGCGGTGATCAGCAGCGGCCGCCCGGCATACCAATCCGCCCACACCGGATCCCCGGTCTGCTCGGAGACCCAGCGCCGCAGCTGACGGTTCCAGTGATTCGCCCCGTGCGGGCCGTCGCGGTGCGCGCACAGCAGCCGGTGCTCATCGAGATTGCGCAACGCCTCGCGGGCGTCGCCGAGCAGCGCCGCCTGGCGCACCCGCACAGCGTGCGGCACCGCGATCGCCGCCAACGCATCGGCCAGCGCTGCCGGACTTGCCGCGTCGATCCATTCCCGGTGCTCGTCGCCGGAACGCAGCAGCGAGATCACCGTGTCGCCGTCACCGGCGCGGATTGCCGCCGCCAGCTCACCGATCGGCTTCTTGTAGCGGTGCGCGGTCAGCAACGTCGCCACCCGGGTGCCCGGCCGCGCGGCCAGACCGTCCACCAGGTCGGCCAGCACCGCCCCGGCCTCCACCGACGCCAGCTGGTCGGGGTCGCCCACCAGGATCAGCCGGGCGGTCGGCCGCACCGCCTCCAGCAACCGGGCCATCATCGTCAGCGACACCATCGACGTCTCGTCGACCACGATCACATCGTGCGGCAGCCGGTTGCCGCGATTGTGCTTGAACCGCGCCCCGTTTCCCGGCCGCGCACCCAGCAGCGAGTGCAGGGTGCTGGCCTGCAACCCCGCCAGCCGGGCCCGGTCCACTTCGGCGAGCCCGGCCACCTCCCCGGCGACCGCCTCGGTCAGCCGGGCCGCGGCCTTGCCCGTCGGTGCGGCCAGCGCGATCCGCAGACCCGGGCGTCCGGACACCTCGGCCTGCTCGGCCAGCAACGCCAGCAGCCGGGCCACCGTGGTGGTCTTGCCGGTGCCCGGGCCACCGGTCAGCACCGTGACGGCCTGGGTCAGTGCGATCTCGGCGGCGCCGCGTTGTTCGCGGAACTGCGGCGGGAACAACCGCGCGAACGCCGCCGGCTCGGCCGGCTCGGCGTGCGGCGTGGACAGCGCCAGCAGGTCAGCGCAGACCTGCTCCTCCTCGCGCCAATACCGGTCCAGATACAGCAGCCGGTCGGCGTACAGCCGCAGCACCTGCTTGGTCACCAGAGTGCTGTTCCGCACCGCTGCCAGCCACGTCACCGGATCCGGCCACGCCAGCTCCGGCAGGTCGATGCCGGCCGCCACCGTGGCCAACTCCACGCAGACCGACCCGGTGCGCAACGCCCGCACCGCCAATGCAACTGCGAGCGCGACGGTTTCGTCGGCCTCGCCGCCCAGTGCGCACACCCGACGGGCGGTGTGCACATCCGCGGCGTCGAGCACGCCGGCCTCGTTGAACTCGCGCAGCAGGCCGGTCGCAGTGAGGGCCACCCGGCAGGACCACGGATCATCGATGGTCAGGCTCATGCGGCCACTCCCTGATGCAGCAGGTCCGACAGGGCGATCACCAGCGCGGCCGGCGGCTGCCAGCTGAACACCCCGGCGGGATGGCGAGCGAGAATCGGGGTGTCGGGTCCGCACATGCCGCGCACGAACAGATACAGCACCCCGCCCAGATGCCGCTGCGGGTCATAGCCCGGCTGGCGCCACCGCAAAAACCGGTGCAGCACGGCGGTATACAGCAATGCCTGCAACGGATAATCCGAGTGCAGCATCGCCTCGGCCATCCGGGGAAAGCTGTAGTCGGCGGCCGTCTCGCCCAGGTTGTTGGTCTTGTAGTCGACCACCAGATAGCGCTGATCCGGCAGGCGCAGCACCACGTCCAGCGACCCGGACAGATACCCCCGCAGCGACTGGCCACCGAGGGCATCGGATTCCAGCCGATCGGCGTAGCCGGCGAACGGATCCTCGGGGGCCAGGTGCTCGCGCAGCAACGCCCCCACATCGGCGACCCGCACCTGCGGCGCCGCCCCAGGGGAGTCGCCACCGGCCAACGGGATCTCGAAATCCAACTCCCGCAACCGATCCGCCGTTCCGATCTGTCGCAGCGTCAGGCCGTCGGCCAGCGGCCCGAGCGGGGTGTCGTGCAGCGGCACCAGCGCCGTCGCCAGCACCTCGGCGTCGACTCCGATCGGCCACCACGGTTCGTGGACCCGCACCCGTTGTGTCAGCTCAGCGGCCAGATCCCCGGCGAACGGGTCGGCGGTCTCCAGCACCGCGTGCACGAGCGACCCGAACGTCGTGCCGCCGGGCAGATCCGCCATCGGCGAGCGCAGCTCGACGCCGGTGTCGGCGGCCGCCTGCAGGACGGTGACGTCTTCGGATTCGTCGTCGCGGGTGTGGGCCTCGGGCTCACTGTGCACCCCGGCGTCAGTTCGGGCCTCATCGGCGCCGCGGATCAGCGCCGAATAGGAGGTACGCCGCCACCCGGTGTCGATGTGGCGGTGGAAGTGGCGGACCGCCAGTTCACCGGGCACCTCGCGGGGCACCGCCGGCGTCGGCGGCCCGATCACCGACTCCTCCACCACCGGCCCACCCACGGCCTGCCAGCTCTGAAAGATCACCTCGGCGTCGTCGTCGGAGATCCGCGCCGCGCACCGGTCGGGCACCTCGGCCTGCCCCGGCGCCCGGCCGCGCAGCAACCGCGACAGACCGCCGTTGATCTCGTCGCCGGCCGGTGCCCACCAGGCGATCACCTGGGACTGGGCCCGGGTCAACGCGACATAGGTGATGCGGATGTGGTCGAGCGCTTCTTCCAGCCGGTGCAGTTCTTTGACCTGCGCGTCCGGCCGGCCGCCGATGTGCAGGCAGCGCACCTCGGCGCCGTCGGCCCCGACTTCGTGGTAGAGCAGGTTGCCCTTGTCGCCGATGTGGCGGCGAAACATGAAGGGCAGGTAGACGATCGGGAACTGCAGGCCCTTGGCGGCGAACACCGTCATGATCTGCACGGCACCGGCGTCACTGTCCAGGCGGCGGTTGCGCTCGGTGGCGCCGGTGCGGTCTTCACGCTGGCGGCGCAGCCAGTCCCGCAGCGCCGGCAGGCCGAGCCGATCGGCGTGCGCAGTTTCGTGCAGCAGCTGACCGATGTGCGCCAGATCCGTCATGTGCCGCTCACCGCCGCGCTGGCTGAGCACCCGCCGTCCCATCCCGGCGAGCTGGGCGGCCTCCAACACCGCGGCGACGCCGCGTAACCGGACGTGGTCGGCCCACTCGCGCAGCGTTTGGGTGACCCGGTCGGTGAGCTGGTCACCGCCGCGGGCCAGGGATTCGGCGGTCTCGCCGAAGAACATCGTGCAGGCCGCCGCGCGGACCAGCCCGGTGCGGCCCGGCTGGTCGAACGCCTCCAGCAGGCACAGCCAGTCCTCGGCGGCCCGGGAGGCGAACACGTCGGTGTCGCCGGTGTAGACGACCGGGATGCCGAGCTTGGTCAGCGCGTCGCGGCACAACGCCGCATCCTGGTGCTGCTCGACGAGGACCGCGATGTCCCCGGCGCGCACCGGCCGGTCGTCATAGCGGGCGCCGGAGTTCAGCAGGGCGCCGATGTCGGCGGCCAGGTCAGCCGGGATGTGGTTGCGCAGTGGGCCGATCAGCAGGCTGTCGAGGCCCTGCCGGCCCAGGGTGGGCCGCTTGACGACCCGCAGCCGGAACGGGGCGTTGCGCGGCGCCCCGCTCAAGCGATGCCCGCCACGGTGGGCCTCGACCGGCGGCACGGTGATCTCGGGGTGGCCCAACTGCGCGCCGGCCAGCACGGTCTGCAGGCTGTCGACGAGCACCTTGTCGCTGCGGTAGTTGGTGGCCAGGGTGCGCTGGTCGGCGGCGCGGACGGCGGCCAGGTAGGTGTAGATGTCGCCGCCGCGGAAGCCGTAGATGGCCTGCTTGGGGTCACCGATCAGTACCAGCGTGGAATGGCCGGTGAAGGCCCGGTCGATCACCTGCCACTGCACCGGGTCGGTGTCCTGGAACTCGTCGACCATCACGATCTGCCAGCGCCGGCGCATCCGGTCCGCGGCGTCGGAGCCGGTGCGCTGCAGGGCTTCGGCCAGCCGGGTCAGCAGATCGTTGTAGCCGAGGATGCCCCGCCGGCGCTTGCGGTGCGCCAGCTCGTCGAGCACCGCCTCGGCGAACGCCAGCCGAACCCCCGCCTCGGACCGCGGGTCGGGGCCGGCGGGGCGCAGTTGCGCGGCCGGATCTTCGACGACCTGGGTGGCCAGCTCGATCGCTTCTTTGCGGGTCAGCGGCGGGGGGTTCTCGTCGTTGCCGAAATGGGCCAGGTAGTAATCGTCGACGATCTCGGTGACCAGATCGGTGAGGCTTTCCACCAGGGTCGCCGACGAGGCGGTGTCACCGGCGACCCCCAGCGATTTCAGCACCATCGCGCAGAACTGGTGGATGGTCACGATCGTGGCGGCGTCGAAATCGGCCAGCGCGTCCCGCAATCGGACACAGTGCTGCGCCGCGTCGCCGGTGTCCAGCAGGTGCGACTCCAGGTCGTTGGTGGGCTCGCGGCGGCTCTCCAGCACTGCCAGGGCGTCAGCGATCTGGTCGCGGACCCGCTCGCGCAATTCCCGGCTGGCCACCCGGCCGAAGGTGATCAGCAGCAGCTGATCCACCGTCGCCACGCCCTCGGCCAGATAGCGGGTGACCAGGCCGGCCAGGGTGAACGTCTTGCCGGTGCCGGCGCTGGCTTCCAGCACCACGGTGGACTGCGCGGTGGGCAGCGGCCCCAACAGATCGAAGCGATTCGTCACGAGAGCACCTCCGCGCTGAGCAGCGGTGCCCACAGCCGCACCGCCAGCGCCCCCAACCGGGTGCCCTCCCCGGTGACCTCCTCGCCCGGGCGGGGGACGCCGAGCAGCGTGTCCAGCGGGGTGTTCGGACCCCACACCTTGACGTGGGCGGCATCGGTGCACTCCCCGAACTTGCCGCCCCAGACCTGCCGGGCCGCCTCGAGCGGGTCCTCGTTCTCGCGCCGGGCCGACGCCCAGGCGCACGATGTGGCCAGCGGTAGCGGTAATGGCTCGCGCCGGCCGGCGTCGTAGATCGCCACCAGAGCACCGAGCACCGCGGCCGGGTCCGGGGGCGCAACGAGAAGCCGCTGCCGGATGTGGTTGCGGCCTACCCCCCGGCCGATGCACACCGCGCTCCACTGGGTACCGGGGTGTTGGGCGGCCAACGCCAGCAACGGAATCCAGGACGCCAGCACATGTTTTGCGGCCAGCCGCGAATAGACCACCGTGACGGTGCGGCCGCGATACACCCCGGACACGGTGCCGGTCAGCCGCCGGCCCGGGAGGTCGACGTCGACATCGTAGGCCTGCGGGTCCCCGACGCGGTGACCGAACGCGGCCTCGGCGAGCGCGCGGGACAGGTCGCGGATCTCGCAGGCGGTGCGCATGCCGAGCCGGCCGGGCGGCAGGGTGCCGCGCCGCCATTCGGCGTTCGCGGCGTCGTCAGGGTGCATGCCGGCGAGCATGTCGGCGAGCATCCGGTCGCCGACCGTCCACTGCTTGAGGCTGTCGATCTCGACGGGCATGGCGTCCTCCACCCCCTCGACGTCCCACGGCAGGGTGTAGTCCAAGGCCCGAAAGTAGCCCTTGACCGGATCCTTGAAGAAGCGCGTCAGCTCATCGAGTTCGACGTCGGAAGCCGGGGGCGGCGGCAGCACCGCGGCGAAGGTGTCAGTGGGTTCGGTGCGTTTCCCGGCGGCGGCCTCGGCGGCGGTCAGCGCCGTCGGGTCGAACGTGAACGGCTGACCGGGTACACCCAGCTCGCCCGGCTGGACGTTACGGATGTCGAAGGGCTGCAACGGGTGCCGCACCACGACGTGGTCGCGAACCGGCTCAGGCGTGGTCGCGTCGAGCGCGTCGAGCAGCTCGGCGAGCGGCACCGCCGGCGGGCGCACCTTGCCGGTGCTCTCGTCGGCGCCGGCGTAGGTGATGACCAGTGTCTCGGTGGCCGCACACACCGCATCGAGCAGCAGTTGCCGGTCTTGGGCACGGACGTCGCGTTCCCCGGTCAGCGGGCGGCGGCACAGCACGTCGTCGCCGTCGATGTGATCGACACGGGGAAACACCCCGTCGTCGAGACCGACCAGACACACCACCCGATGTGGCACCGAACGCATCGGCACCATGGTGCACACCGTCAGCCCGCCGGTGCGGAAGTTCGCCCGGGTGGGCCGGCCGGCCAGGCGCCCGGCGAGCAGGGCCCGCACGTCGGAGAGCTGCAGCGCGGTGCCGGCGTGCGAACCTGCCTCGACCACCACCTCCGACAGCTCCCGCTGCAGCTGGCCGACCTGCCAGCCGTCGTCGATGCCGACCCGGGTCAGGGCGGTCACCCCGTCGATCAGGGCGGTGATCCATTCGGAGAGCGGCCGCGCCCCGCTGAGCGTGTCGGCGGCCGTCTGCAGCCGGTCGACGAACTCGGCGAGCCGCCCGGCCAGCTCCACCCGATTGCTGCCGACATCATCGAGCGGTAGCGCAGTACCCAGCCACGCTCGGGAGTCTTGGGACATCACCACCCCGGTCAGGATCCGGTCCAACCCGAATCGCCAGGTGTTGTGCTGAATGCTGTTGAGGCCGTACGGCTCCCGGTGCGCCGCGTCGAAACTCCACCGCACGTTGGCTTCCTGCACCCACGCGGTGATGTCCTCCAGGTCGTCGTCGGTGAACGTGAACCGCGCCCGCACCGGCGCGGCCTGCGCCACATTGAGCACCGCGCTGGCGGTGGCGCGGCTGTCGGCGATATCCAGCAGCTGCTCGGCGACCCCCAGCAGCGGGTTGGTCTGGGTGAGTGCTCGGTCGGCCAACTGCACTCGCAGCAGGTGCGCCGGATGGTTGTCGCCGACCAGCTCACCGAGGCCGAAGCCGGCGACGATCAGCGGCGCATAGCTTTCGATGTCCGGGCACATCACTACGATGTCGCGCGGTTGCAGTGTCGGGTCGTCTTCGAGCAGGCCGAGCAGCACCTCGCGCAGCACGTCGACCTGGCGAGCCGGGCCGTGGCAGGCGTGCACCTGAACCGACCGGTCCGTTGGTGTTACCGAGCGCCCGTCCGGGCGTACCGCGTTGGCGGCGATGTCGGCCTGCAGCCACCCCAGCAGCGTGTCGGATTGGTGTGCAGCGCCATGGTATTGATCGCTGGCCGGGGTTGCGGGCAGGGCGCGCTGCAGCTCGCGCAGATCGCGGCCCAGGGTCTGCAGCAGCGGATGGTGGGCGCGGTGCCGGCTTTGGTCGGTGGCGCGCGGTACCGAGCCATGCACCCCGCTCAGCGCCCGCCACAGCACATCGGAGGGATGCGGCAGCCACAGATGCAGCTCGTGGTGGGTGGCCAACGCGTCCAACAACTCGATGTCGGTGTACGACAACCGGGTATGCCCGAACAGCGACAGCCGAGCCGGCAGCCCGGCCGCCGCCTTGTGCAGCCGATCGACGGCCTGGCGATGCCGCAGGTGCGGGGGTTCGGCCGGAACCGCTGCGGCCAGCGCCCGCCACAGCGGCGGCTGCCAGGCCAGATCGGAGTCCAGTTGCCCGCCGGCGCCGTCACCGGATCCGCCGTCGAGCCAGTCGGCCAGCATGCCGGGCCGCTCGCGGGCGTAGGAGGCGAACAGCCCGGCCAGCCGCCGGGCGACCGCGTAGCGGCGGCCGCGCCGCACCTGTGCGTCCTCACCGGTGTGGAAATGACCCAGATGGGTTGCCAGCGTGGCACACCAGGGCTCGTCGAGGCTGGCGTCGATCACCGACAGCAGCGGCCAGCTCATCGCCTCCGGTGACCACGGATCATCCTCGGCGGTTCCGGTGATCTCGGCGATCAACGACCCGGGGTTGCGAAACTGGACCCCGGCGCAGACTCCGTCGCCGCCGCAACCGGCGCCGAGCACATGCGACAACCGCTGGGACAGCCAGCGCTCCACTCCGCGGGCCGGCACCAGCACCAGTTCCTGGGTGAACGGGTCCGCCGGCGGCGTCGCCAGCAGCGCGCCCAATCCGACGACGAGGGCGTCGGTGCGTTCGGCCCGGTGCAGGTGCAATCCCATCGCGGCCACCATAAACCGCCACCCCGACAGTGCGGCCTCGTAGGCTAGGCGAGGTGTCCTCCGGCATCAAACGCATCGCGATCAGCACCGGCGGTGGCGACGCTCCGGGCCTCAACGCCGTCATCTACGCCACCACCTTGGCCGCCCGCAACCGCGGCTGGGACGTCGTCGGCATCCGCGACGGCTTCAACGGGATGCTGCTGAGCGACGACTACCCCGACGGCGGGCTGATCGAGCTGACCCGCGACCGGGTGCGCGGCATCATTCATCAGGGCGGCACTATCCTGGGCAGCACCAATCGCGGCAACCCGATCGCCTACCCGGTGCAGCAGGCCGACGGCACCTGGGCCGAGGTCGACCGCACCGAGGAGTTGCTCGGGCGCTTCGCCGACCGCGGGATCGACGCGCTGGTCACCGTCGGCGGCGACGGGTCCCTGACGATCGGCAACCACCTGCACAAGGCCGGGCTGCGGCTGGTCGGGGTGCCCAAGACCATCGACAACGACCTGGACCGCACCGCGTCGACGTTCGGTTTCGACAGTGCCGTCGGGTTCGCTTCGGAGTGCATCGACCGGCTGTTCTCCACCGCCACGTCGCACAGCCGGATCATCGTGGTGGAGGTGATGGGCCGCTACGCCGGCTGGATCGCCCTGCACGCCGGCATGGCCTCCGGGGTGCACGCCATCTTGATCCCGGAGATCCCGTACCGCCTCGAACCGATCGCCGAGCTGATCAACCAACGCGCACAACGCGGTTCGACGTATTCGATCGTCTGCGTCGCCGAGGGCGCCACACCGGTGGGCGGGCAGCGCACGGTGGCGGCCAAGGCGGTGGGTCAGGCCGAGCGGCTGGGCGGGATCGGCGCCAAGGTGGCCGCCGAACTCGAGGCGCTGACCGGGCGGGAATCGCGCGCGGTGGTGCTCGGTCACCTGCTGCGCGGCGGATCGCCGACGTCACTGGACCGGCTGCTGGGGCTACGGTTCGGGGCCGCTGCGGTGCGTGCCCTCGATGAGGGACACAGCGGGGTGATGGTGGCGCTCAACCCGCCGACGGTGGACTATGTGCCGCTGGCTGAAGCCATCAGCCGGCAGAAAACCGTTCCGCCGGACTGCGATTCGATCCAGACCGCACGCGACATGGGCATCCGGTTCGGCGATGAGGAGGTTGGGCGTGGCTGAGTCGGCGACGCGTCGGGGCGACTACGGAATCGACGGATCGTTTCACCGGGTGCCGCTCGGCGGGCAGCTCGCCGTCTTGGGGCTCGGCTGCGCTGCGCTGGCGATCTACGCCGGCTTCGCCTTGGCCCGCGGACCGCACTGGGCTGCCGTGGCGGCAATCGTGCTCGACGCCGGCATCCTCGCCCAGGTCGGGCTGTACTGGCACGCCACCCGGGCCGGCAAGTTCGCGGTTTGGGAACGCATCCTCGACGGCCTGCGGCTGCGCGGTAGCGAAACGGTGCTCGACATGGGCTGCGGACGCGGTGCGGTGCTGTGCGCCGCGGCCAAGCGGCTGCCCGACGGCCGGGTGATCGGCGTCGACCTGTGGCAGGCCGACCAAACGGGCAACTCCGCGGCCGCCACCCTGGCCAATGCCGCACTCGAGGGTGTGGCCGAGCGAGTCGAGGTGCGCACCGGCGACATGACCGCCCTGCCGCTGGCCGACGCCAGCGTCGACGTCGTGGTGTCCAATCTGGCGATCCACAACATTGCGAGCGCCGACGGGCGCCGCCAGGCGCTCACCGAGGCCGCGCGGGTGCTGCGTCCCGGTGGCCGGCTGGCGATCGCCGACCTGTGGGGGATCCGGGGGCATGCCACCCAGTTACGCGAAATCGGCTGGGCCGAGGTGAGTTGGCGCAGCCTGGGTTGGCGGATGTGGTACGGCGGGCCGTGGGCCGCGACCCGGTTGGTCACCGCGACGAAGCCGGGTTGAGGTCGGGCGGTCCGGCCGTGCCCGGGCGACGACGGGGGGCGGGGAGGTGATGTGTGCCCGGCTTTCAGCGACAAGGCACGTTATGTCAGGTCCGGGCGGGCGCCGGTGCGGCGGTGCTTCGAGCGGGGCGAGGCGCGACGGGAATTGGCCGCCGCCGCAGCCAGATTGACATAATCGCAGTTGTCGCTGAGAGCCGGGCAACACCCCTATCTCCTGGCGTGGAGACGGCTGTGGTGGCAGTGACGAACGGGGCGGGCGAGAAACGCTCAATACCCCACCGTAAACCCATGCCGCAACACCAGATCCACCGTCACATCCGGGCGCTGCGACAGCGGCCACGCCTGCACCTTGAACGCGTCGACGGCGAAGAAGGCATAGTTCACCGAAGTCTCCGGCGTGGTGCGCGACCGGTAGACGATCGCGTCCGGGCATTCCTCGGGCTCGGGCCACCAGCGCCGCACCGCATCGGCGAGTTGCTGGCAGGTGGCCCACACCGCGTCGTGCTGGCCGGTGCTGATCTGGTCGTCGACACCGAGGGCGTCCAGGTTGCGTTCGGTACGCAGGTCGAGCACCCGCAGATGCCGGGCCGCGGTCAGCCGCACCAGGTGGTGGCCGGCGTGGTCGGCCGGGATCATCAACCCCGTCAGCCGGTAGCGCTCCCGGAACGCCCCGAGCAGATCGGTTGCGGCATAACGGGTGCGGAAGGCCCCGGACGGCGGATCGAAGCGATAGCGCGGTGCGGCGAACCCCTCCCACGTCCAGGCGCCCGGATGCTCGGCGTCCAGGCGCCACAGCTGGGTCCCGGCGGTGATCCGCCGGCGGCGCAGCCCGGTCGGCCGAGTCTCGGGCAGCGGAGCCCGGTAGCCGGCGGGAAGCTCAGGCACCGAGCGCGGTGAGCATCCGCCGGGCAGCCGCCGCGGTGTCGGGATGGCGCAGCGCCTCGGCGATCGAGACGCCGCCCAGCTCGTCATGGGTGAGCCGCATGATCCGGTCGGCGGCCAGCGCGTCGGTGGTGAACCGGCCCAGCAACTCCAGGATCTCGGGCAGGTCGGCGCGCATCCGGGCGTCGTCGAATTGCCAGGCCGGGAACCAGGTCTGGTTGCCCACGGCCGCGCCGATCAGCCTGCCGCGGCTGCGTAACCGGTGCACGGCCTGCGGCGTGCCCAGCCGCAGCAGCGCCTGGACCTTCGGGGTAGGCAGCGCCCCGGCGACGAAGTCGTCGATGAGGGCGGCGCGGCGCTGGTCGTTCAGCGCGTGGGCGGCGATGCGCTCCAAGGTGCCCTGCGGCGCAGTCGGGGCTTCCAGCAGGGCGTCGAGCACCTGGGCGAACCCGGCATCGGCGCGGGCGCGTTCGGCGACCTGGCGGGCGATCGGTGCAACGGCGGTAGGCATGGGTTCATACTACCCGCGTCGGCGCAGTATTGAAACAATTGAAACAGACGCCAGTGCGAGGATCACCGCCAGTAGCGGCCAGACACCCAGCGCGTCGACCCGATCGGCGAGCCAGGACTGCACCGCGCCGGCCGCGCGGATCACCGGATCGTCGGCGTCGGCGCCGGAGAAGTACAACCGGATCTCGTAGTAGCCGTAGTAGGTGACGTACACGCCGGTCAGCAGCACGATCACCCCGGTGGCCGCCGCGCTGGCCTGCCAGCTGTAGACCGGCGGCGGGCCAGCAGCGCCACCGCCGCGACCACCACCACCCCCCCCCCCAGCAGCGGCCACACCCCCAACGCGCCGACCACC
>Ga0164242_10007574_pt1 | contig 11863 bp, 11 predicted proteins | sample OricomgcompostMG_FD_108783 | JGI IMG/M metagenome (GOLD analysis project Ga0164242, IMG submission 108783) | Miracle-Growth compost microbial communities from Emeryville, California, USA - Original compost - Miracle growth compost (MG) ... | reverse complement strand
GGCCATCATGCGCAAGCTGGTGCATTGGTGTTATGCCGTGCTCAAGAATCGGCAGGCGTTTGATGTGCAAAAGGCCCTTGCCAGAGGGTGAGCAACACAGTATCTGCGCAGGCGGGAATCCAGTACCGGCGCATCAAGATACCTGTGCGGGCTTCCAGGCATAGGGCGTCGGCAGCATTGAACATCCCTGCAATCCTAGCCATGTTTCCGGAAGGATTTGGCGCATACGCAGGAGATGTGCTTCCCAATTCCGCTTGCCGGGAACGGCATGGCAGGAAGTCTTCTTGAGGGATGCCAGATTCCAGAGCGCGCCGCCGGGTTGCAGTCTTCCGACACGCCAACGGGCGTTTCTCCGGCTGTCTTGCCGCGGCGTCGCCCTTACGATGGCGGGACGATTCCACGGAAGCCCGCCCATGCCATCTCCACGCAACGCAGCCGCCGTTCCGCCTCATGCCGATGCCGCCTGCCGCGACGCGCGGGCGGCAGGCCTGCGCCACGTGGACGACGGTTCGCCGGGCATCGCCCGCCTGCGGGAGGACGGCGGCTTTCGCTACGTCGATCCGCAGGGCAAGCCGGTCGCCGACGAGGAAACGCTGGCGCGCATCAAGTCGCTCGCGATTCCGCCGGCCTGGAACGACGTGTGGATCTGCCGCTGGGCCAACGGCCACATCCAGGCCACCGGGCGCGACGCCAGGGGCCGCAAGCAGTATCGCTATCACCCGCAGTGGCGCAGCGTGCGCGACGAGGTCAAGTACGGCCGCATGCTCAGCTTCGGCCGGGCGCTGCCGGCGCTGCGCGGCCGCGTGGAGCAGGCGCTGAAGCTGCCGGGGCTGCCGCGCGAGAAGGTGCTGGCCGCCATCGTCTGCCTGCTGCAGGTGACGCTGATGCGCGTCGGCAACCGCGAATACGCGCGCAGCAACGATTCCTTCGGCATGACGACGCTGCGCAAGAAGCACGTGCGCGTGGACGGCTCGGACGTCCGCTTCGAATTCCGCGGCAAGAGCGGTGTCCGGCACTCGATCACGTTGCACGACCGGCGCCTGGCGCGCATCATCCGCGGCGCGCGCGAACTGCCGGGGCAGGAGCTGTTCCAGTACGTGGACGAAACGGGCGAGCGCCATGCGATCGGTTCGGCGGACGTCAACGATTATTTGCGCGAACTGACCGGCGAAGATTACACGGCCAAGGATTTCCGCACCTGGTCGGGCACCCTGCTGGCGGCGGCCGTCCTCGGCAGCCTGGAGCCGGCGCAGTCCGAGGCGCACGGCAAGAGGCAGATCGCGCAGGCGGTCGAGATGGTGGCGAAGAAGCTCGGCAATACGCCGGCGGTATGCCGCAAATGTTACGTGCATCCTTGCGTGCTGGATGCCTACCTCGACGGTTCGCTGCAGGCGATCGCGATTCAGGCCGGTGCGGCGGGCAAGGCCGAAGTGCTGGACGCGCAGGAGGCGATCGTGCTGGCCTTGCTCGAACAGGCGTCCGTGGCGCCGACCGGCAACGGCGAGGCGAAGCGGGCGAGAGCAGCGAAGGGCCGCGTACGCCGACGTGCCGCACGGGCCGGTCCTGCGATGCCGGCGGGAAAACCGAAGCCGGGCGGATTCGCCGCCGCAGGTTGATGCGTGCGATGCCCGCGCCGTCGCACGCGGGAGCCGGGCAGTCGGCGCTAGTCCGGCTTCATCGCCTTGACCACGCCTTCCTTGCGCAGCGCATCTCCCCACGATTCGATCTTGTACGCGTCGCCGAACTTGTGGATCGTCATTCCGAGCTGCTCGCGCAGCTTGTCGACTTCCTCGTCCACGATGGTCTTGTCGATGCCGGTCAGGTCATCGATGGCGGTGGGCGTGGCGCGCTCCAGCAGGTCGATGGCCGAGGCGAGGACGAACAGGCGGCGCACGTCGCCCTGCGGATATTGCGGCACGCCGAACTGGTTCCTGGGGTAAGCCATGCAGTCTCCTTTCTCATGATCCGCGTAGCGGTGGCGGTCCTGTGCCGACAGGTCCCGTGACGATAGATCGTCGCGGCCGGCCGGTGTTTCAAGCTTCGGCAGCGTCCGCAAAGGCGAGCGGCGTGTAGCCCAGCCGTTCGCGCACGGCTTCGGCGCCAGCCGGCGCCCGCTCCTTGGCGCCGTTGATGAAGTACAGAAAGACGTCGCGCGGCGCCGCATGCGCCGGCTTGCCCTCGATCATCGGCACGTCGTCCGGCCACGCGCCGCTGGCCCAGGCGCGTGCGCGGCCAGTCCAGGCATCCAGCGCGGCGGCCGGATAGCCGGTGGCAACGGCGCTCTCGCTGCGCATCAGCCGCGCATAGATGAAGTCGGCGGTCGGATCGGCGAAGGACGGATAGTCGGCGGAATCGGTGAACACGGTCGCGACCCGGTAGCGGCGCGCCAACGACAGGAAGGCCGGCGTCATGAAGCTGTCGTGCCGCACGTCGACCGCGTGGCGCAGCGGCAGGCCATTGATGCCGGCCGGCAACAAGGCGAGGAAGGCTTCGAAATCGTCCGCCTCGAAACGCTTGGCCGGCGCGAACTGCCAGACGATGGGGCCGAGTTTGTCGCCGAGTTCCGCGATGCCGCTGCCGATGAAGCGCGCGATGCTGTCGCCGGCTTCCGCCAGGATGCGGCGGTTGGTGGCGTAGCGGGAAGCCTTCAGCGAGAACAGGAAGCCGGCCGGCGTCGCGTCGCGCCACTTTGCGAAGGTCGTCGGCTGCTGCATGCCGTAATAGGTGCTGTTGATTTCGATGGCGGTGACGCGGCGGCTGGCGTAGTCCAGTTCGCGGTGCTGCGGCAGGCCGGGCGGATAGAAGGTGTCGCGCCACGGCGCGAAATTCCAGCCGCCGATGCCGACGCGCACGCGCAGCGCGACGGCGTCCGGTCCCGCGTTGTTCCGTTTTTCCCGCATTTCCATTATTTCCTGCTCCTTTCCGCGTGATAGCCGCGCACGGTTCGCGATGCGCCCACCGTCGCCGGGCGGGGCTGCGGTCTCTGTGGTCTATAATGGCAGCCTTCATCTTCGGCGCAACCCGGCGATCCAGGCGGGAGACAGCGGCCGGCCCGGATAGTTTTCGGCATCGCCGCGGCGCCATCGGCGGACATCTTGACCTACAGCGTAAAAGAAATCTTCTACACCTTGCAGGGCGAAGGCGCGCAGGCCGGCCGCCCCGCGGTGTTTTGCCGCTTCGCCGGATGCAACCTGTGGAGCGGCCGTGAAAGCGACCGCGCGACGGCCGTCTGCCGGTTCTGCGACACCGACTTCGTCGGCACCGACGGCGAGGGCGGCGGCAAGTTCGCCGACAGCGCGGCATTGGCGCAGGCGATCGACGCGCTGTGGCCGTGCACCTACACGGCCAGCAAGTACGTGGTCTTCACCGGCGGCGAACCGTTGCTGCAACTGGACGCGCCGCTGATCGCCGCCATGCATCAGGCGGGATTCGAGATCGCGATCGAAACGAACGGCACGATCCCGGTGCCGGACGGCGTGGACTGGATCTGCGTGAGCCCGAAAGCCGGCGCCGAACTGGCGGTGCGCCGCGGCAGCGAGATCAAGGTCGTCATTCCGCAGGACGGGCAATCGCTGCAGGCCTACGAAGCACTGGATTTCGTCCATTTCTTCGTGCAGCCGATGGACGGGCCGCAGCAGGCGCAGAACACGCGGCTGGCGATCGAGACCTGCAAGCGCAATCCGAAATGGCGCCTCAGCCTGCAGACGCACAAGCTACTCCAGATACCGTAACCATCATGCTCACCATTACCCGCAAACTCGAATTCGACGCCGGCCACCGCATTCCCGACCACAAGAGCCAGTGCCGCAACCTGCACGGCCATCGCTACACGCTGGAGATCACGCTGGTGGGCGAGGTCATCGACCAGGAAGGCAATTCGGACAACGGCATGATCATGGACTTTTCCGACGTCAAGACGCTGGCGAAGCAGCACCTGATCGACGTGTGGGACCATGCCTTCCTCGTCTACGAGAAGGACGTCAAGGTGCGCGCATTCCTGGAAAGCCTGCCCGGTCACAAGACCGTCGTCATCGCGCGCATTCCGACCGTGGAAAACCTGGCGCAGACGGCATTCGACATCCTGAAGCCGGTGTACCACGACCGCTACGGCACCGGCCTGCGGTTGCACAAGCTCGTGCTGCACGAAACGCCCAACTGCTGGGCCGAGATCACCGAAGAGGACTGACCGGCATGGACGACGCGGTCTACATGCGCCAGGCGCTGGACCAGGCGCGCAACGCCTGGGCGCTGGGCGAGGTGCCGGTGGGCGCGGTCGTCGTGAAGGATGGCGACATCGTCGCCACCGGCTTCAACCAGCCGATCGGCACGCACGATCCGACCGCGCACGCGGAGATCATGGCGCTGCGTGCGGCCTCCGCCATACTCGGCAATTACCGCCTGCCGGGCTGTGAACTGTACGTCACGCTGGAGCCGTGCGCGATGTGCGCCGGCGCGATGCTGCACGCGCGGCTGGCGCGCGTGGTGTACGGCGCGGCCGATCCGAAGACCGGCGCATGCGGCTCCATCGTCGACCTGTTCGAACAGGAGCGCCTGAACCATCACACCGAAGTGACGGGCGGCGTGCTGGCGGAGGAGTGCGGCGCGCTGCTGCGCGAGTTCTTCGCCGAGCGGCGCAGGATGGCGCAGGACGGCACAGGCCGGGGACTCGCGGGCAGCGGGCCGTTGTAATCGCCTTCGCGGTCCGCTGGCACGCTTGCATGGCGGACGGTATGATTTGTTCACTCCGTATCGTCAGAAAGCCGCATCTTGCCGACAGCCCAGGTCAACGACATCACCATCGCCTACGACGTGCAGGGCGATCCTGCCGGGGAACCGATCCTGCTGATCATGGGGCTGGGCATGCAGCTCGTGTCCTGGCCCGATTCCTTCTGCCGCGAACTGGTCCGGCAGGGTTTTCGCGTCATCCGTTTCGACAACCGCGACAGCGGGCTGTCCACCAGGCTGGCCCATCTCGGCCGGCCCAATCCGACGCTCGCCGCCCTGAAGCTGATGCTGCGCATGCGGCTCAAGTCCGGCTACATGCTGGACGACATGGCGGACGACGCGATCGGCCTGCTGGATGCGTTGCGGATCGACAGGGCGCACGTGGTCGGCGCATCGATGGGCGGCATGATCGCGCAGCTGGTTGCCGGCCGCTATCCGGAACGGGTGCTGAGCCTGACCTCCATCATGTCCACCAGCGGACGTCGCGGCCTGCCGGGTCCGACCAGGGAAGCGCGCCGCGTGCTGTTCGCCAAGCCGCCTGCGCCGGAATGCGTCGAGGAGGTTGTGCAGCATTTCATCGATGCGCTGCGCGTGATCGGCAGTCCCGGCTACCGCACGCCCGACGACGTGCTGTATCGGCGCATCCGCGCCAGCGTCGAGCGCAGCTTCGATGCTGCCGCGACTTTGCGCCAGTTGCTGGCAGTCGGCGCGTCGGGCGACCGGGTCGAACTGCTGAAGCGGCTGCGGGTGCCGACGCTGGTCATCCACGGCAAGCAGGACCCGCTGATTCCGCTCGCCTGCGGGCGCGAAGTGGCGCAGCTGGTGCCGCATGCGGTGATGAAGGAGGTCGATGGCATGGGGCACGATCTGCCGGACGAGTTGAATCCGCTGCTCGCCGGCTGGATCGCCGCGCATTGCCGCGCCGCGAGCGCGCTGCAGGTCGCAGGGCAAGCCAAATGAACGCCGAACTGAACCGACGCCTGCGTGCATGGATCGGCGCCGCCGGCAAGGCGCCGCTGGTCGCCATCGTCGCGCCCAGCGGTTATCCGCCGGACAACGAGGCGATGCAGCGCGCCATCGTGAACCTGTGCGATCAGGGCTGCCGCGTGCGCAACTACTACGAAAGCGACCGGCGCTTCCAGCGCTTCGCCGCGACCGAAGCAGGCCGGCTCGCGCAGGTGCATGCGGCGGCGCGGGATCCCGAGGTGGACGTCGTGCTCGCGCTGCGCGGCGGCTACGGCCTGACGCGGCTGCTGCCCGCGCTCGATTTTTCCATGCTGGCGGCCAGCGGCAAGCTGTTCGTCGGGCACAGCGATTTCACCGTGCTGCAGATGGGCTTGCTGGCGCACGGGGCGGCGAGTTTTGCCGGACCGATGCTGTGCGACGATTTCCTGCGCGACGAATTGAGCGCCTACACGCTGGAACATTTCTGGCAATGCGTGCTGCAGCCGGAACACCTGGTCGAGGCCGAAGCGCGTGGGAATCCGGCGGTCGAGCTCGAGGGCATGCTGTGGGGCGGCAATCTCGCGATGCTGACGCACCTGGTCGGCACGCCGTATCTGCCTGCGATCGACAACGGCATCCTGTTCGTCGAAGACGTCAACGAACATCCGTACCGGGTCGAGCGCATGCTGCTGCAACTGTCGCATGCCGGCATCCTGGCGCGCCAGCGCGCGCTGTTGCTCGGCGATTTTTCCGCCTATCGCCTGAGCGAGTACGACAACGGCTACGATTTCGCGCAGATGCTGGCCTGGCTGCGCGCGCATCTGACTATCCCGGTGCTGACCGGACTGCCGTTCGGCCACGGCCGTGACAAGGTCACGCTCGTCAACGGCGCGAAAGCGCAGCTGCAGTCCGACGGTAACGGGTTCCGGTTGCGCATGCACGGCTATCCCTTCCTGGGCCAAGCCGGTCGGTCGTCCCGCATTCCTGCTTGAAATCGGTGCCACGCGTCGGCATATCGGTCTTTCCGCTGGGTATGCATCCCGGCCGACGGCGGGCGAATGGTAAAATGCTCGGTTGTCCACACATTCTCCTCAAAGGTTTTCTCCAGTGCTTTCCACCGCAAACATCACGATGCAGTTCGGCCCCAAGCCGTTGTTCGAAAACGTTTCCGTCAAGTTCGGCGAAGGCAACCGCTACGGCCTGATCGGCGCCAACGGCTGCGGCAAGTCGACCTTCATGAAGATCCTCGGCGGCGATCTGGAACCGACGGCCGGCAACGTGATGCTGGATCCGGGCGAGCGGCTGGGCAAGCTGCGCCAGGACCAGTTCGCCTATGAGGACATGCGCGTGCTGGACGTGGTGATGATGGGCCATGCGGAAATGTGGGCCGCGATGAGCGAGCGCGACGCGATCTACGCGAACCCGGAGGCGACCGACGACGACTACATGAAGGCCGCCGATCTCGAAGCCAAATTCGCCGAGTACGACGGCTACACCGCCGAGGCGCGCGCAGGCGAACTGCTGCTCGGCGTCGGCGTGCCGCTGGAACAGCATCAGGGCCCGATGAGCGCGGTGGCGCCCGGCTGGAAGCTGCGCGTGCTGCTGGCGCAGGCGCTGTTCTCCAATCCCGACATCCTGCTGCTGGACGAGCCGACCAACAACCTCGACATCAACACGATCCGCTGGCTGGAGAACGTGCTCAACGAGCGCAACTCCACCATGATCATCATCTCCCATGATCGCCACTTCCTGAACCAGGTGTGCACGCACATGGCCGACATGGACTACGGCACGCTGAAGATCTATCCGGGCAACTACGACGACTACATGCTGGCGTCGTCGCAGGCGCGCGCGCAGCAGCTGGCCAACAACGCCAAGGCCAAGGAAAAGATCGCCGAGCTGCAGGATTTCGTGCGCCGCTTCTCGGCCAACAAGTCCAAGGCGCGCCAGGCGACGTCGCGCGCCAAGCAGATCGAGAAGATCAAGGTGGACGACATCAAACCGTCCAGCCGGCAGAATCCCTACGTCCGTTTCGAAGGCGAGAAGAAGCTGCATCGCCAGGCGGTGGAAGTGCAGGGCCTGGCGAAGAAGTACGACCGCCAGCTTTTCAACAATTTCAACATCCTGGTCGAGGCCGGCGAACGCATCGCCATCGTCGGCGCCAACGGCGCCGGCAAGACCACGCTGCTGCGCTGCGTCGGCGGCGCGGACGTCACCGGCCTGGCGCCGGATCACGGCGCGGTGAAATGGTCGGACAACGCCAACATCGGCTACATGCCGCAGGACCCGACCGAAGAATTCGCCGGCGACAAGACGCTGACCGACTGGATGGGCCAGTGGACGAAAGAGGGCGACGACGACCAGGCGGTGCGTTCCATCCTCGGCCGCCTGCTGTTTTCCGGCGACGACGTGAAGAAATCGGTCAAGGTGCTGTCCGGCGGCGAAAAGGGCAGGATGATGTACGGCAAGCTGATGCTGGGCCGCCACAACGTGCTGCTGCTGGACGAGCCGACCAACCACATGGACATGGAATCGATCGAGTCGCTGAACATTGCGCTGGAAAAATATGCCGGCACACTGATCTTCGTGTCGCACGACCGCGAGTTCGTGTCCTCGCTGGCAACTCGCGTGCTGGAAGTGAAGGACGGCGAGATCGTCGACTTCCAGGGTACTTACGAGGATTATCTGGCCAGCCAGGGGATCGAGTAAGCACGGGGTTTTTGCGGCGGCGATGCGTTTTCTGGATTCCGCGCGGCCGGCCGGGCCTGCGCGGGACAACTCGAGCAGGAGAATGGTAAGCGGCGTCGTTCTCGCAGGGTGAAGCAGGAGGAGGTTTGCCTGCAAGCTGCCTGCGGAACGGTCGGCGTGCAGACGGCATGCGTAGTGCGAACGAGAACCCGGAGTGCATGTCACGCGCAGCGATGTGCCACTTCACTTTCTTCCGGTGCAATGAACAGGGCGAAGAAACCCACCGCTTACGAGCAATGCCGAAATCCGGCATGAACAGGCTGACGCGTCGCACTGGATTCCCGTGTGGCCGGCTAGGCCTGCGCGGGAATGACAAGAGTAGTAAATGTGCATTGTCGTTCCCATGTAGGCGGGAACTCAGAGATGCCCAAATGGCCGCCTGTAGCCACATGACAATCCCCTTGTTTTCGTATTTGCAAACACCATTTATTTTGTCTGACATTTTGGGCAGCGCATCCACCATCCCTTGCGCAGGCCCAGCCAGCCGTCATATTCGAATAAAGCTACAATCTACAAGCCGTATCCGGCAAGAAGCAAGCCAAACCTCGGATTCCCTACCGATCAGCCATGCAAATCCAGTCTATCAAAACCGTTGAGTTCGAACGTCCCATGATGGAGACCGGCACCAGCTGCGTCGCCGAGGCATGGGCGCGCACGCCGGCTGCGCCGTCGCCGGAAGAAAAGGTCGCGCTGAAGGCGCGCATCAAGCAACTGCTGAAAGAGAAGGAAGCGGTGCTGGTCGCGCACTACTACGTCGATGCCGACCTGCAGGATCTGGCGGAGGAAACTGGCGGGTGCGTATCCGACTCGCTGGAAATGGCGCGTTTCGGCCGCGACCATCCGGCCAAGACGCTGATCGTCGCCGGGGTCAAGTTCATGGGGGAGACGGCGAAGATCCTGAGCCCCGAAAAGACCATCCTGATGCCGGACCTGGACGCGACCTGCTCGCTCGATCTCGGCTGTCCGGTCGATGAGTTCACCGCCTTCTGCGATGCGCATCCGGACCGCGTCGTGGTCGTCTATGCGAATACCAGCGCCGCCGTGAAGGCGCGCCCCGACTGGATGGTGACCTCGTCGATCGGCCTGAAGATCGTCGCGCACCTGCATGCGCAGGGCAAGAAGATCCTGTGGGCGCCGGACAAGCATCTTGGCAGCTACATCCAGAAGCAGACCGGCGCCGACATGCTGTTGTGGCAAGGCTCCTGCCTGGTGCACGACGAATTCAAGGGCATCGAGCTCGAACTGCTGAAGCGCGAACATCCGCGCGCGAAGGTGCTGGTGCATCCGGAATCACCTGCCGCGGTGGTGGCGCAGGCCGACGCGGTCGGCTCGACCTCGCAGCTGATCCATGCGGCGCAGACGTTGGATGCGACCGAATTCATCGTCGCCACCGACAACGGCATCCTGCACAAGATGCGCGCGGCCGCGCCCGGCAAGGTCTTCATCGATGCGCCGACCGCCGGCAACAGCGCGACCTGCAAGAGCTGCGCGCATTGCCCGTGGATGGCGATGAACGGCCTGCAGAACCTGCTGGACGTGCTCAAGACCGGCCGCAACGCAATCCACGTCGATCCCGAGACCGGCCGCAAGGCGCACGTCTGCATCGACCGCATGCTGGCGTTCGCCGCCGCGCAGAAGGCCAACGTGCGGCCGTCGGGCGATCTGGCGAAGGAACAGCAACTGTTCTCGGGCGTCGGACCGGCATGAGCACGCTGAAGAATCCGTTCGCGCCGTTCGACGCCGCGCTGGCCGCGGCCTTCGAGGCGAATATCCGCGCCGCGCTGGAAGAGGACGTCGGCAGCGGCGACGTGACGGGTCGGCTGGTGCCGGAAAACGAATGGGTGAAGGCGCGCGTGATCGTGCGCGAGGAAGCCGTGCTGTGCGGCGCGCCGTGGTTCGAGGGCGTGATGAAGCAGCTCGATGCGCGCATCCGTATCACATGGCGTTATGCGGAAGGCGACCGCATGCAGGCCGACGGCGAGGTCTGCGCGATCGAGGCGCCGGCGCGCGCGCTGCTGACGGCCGAGCGCAGCGCCTTGAACTTCCTGCAGCTGCTGTCCGGCGTCGCGACGGCGACGCGCGCCTACGTCGACCTGGTGGCTGGCACTCGCGCGCGCATTCTCGACACGCGCAAGACGCTGCCGGGTTTGCGCCTGGCGCAGAAGTATGCGGTGCGCGTCGGCGGCGGCGACAACCAGCGGCTGGCACTGTACGACGGCATCCTGATCAAGGAAAACCACATTGCCGCGGCGGGCGGCGTGACGGCGGCCATGCAGGCGGCGCTGGCTCTGCAGGCCGGCGTGCCGATCCAGATCGAGGTCGAGACGCTGGCCCAACTGGACGAGGCGCTGGCGGCCGGCGCCGCATCCATCCTGCTCGACAACTTCGCACCGGATGCGATGTGCGAGGCCGTGGCCCGTACGCAGGGTAAGGCGCTGCTCGAAGCATCCGGCGGCGTCAACCGCGACTCGGTGCGCCGCATCGCGGAAACCGGCGTCGACCGTATTTCGGTCGGCAGCCTGACCAAGGACGTGTGCGCGACGGACTATTCGCTGCGCATTCTGTGAGCCGGCACGGGCTGTCCCGCAGGCGAGAAAAAAGCCGCTGATGCGGCTTTTTTGCTTTTGACGATCGTCAGAACGGCCGGTGCGGCGACAGCACGCTCGGCAGCGCCTTCGGCAGCGTCTCCGGATAGTCGCGGCTGTAGTGCAGCCCCCGGCTTTCGCGGCGCGACAGGGCGCTCTGCACGATCAGCGACGCGACTTCGACCAGGTTGCGCAATTCCAGCAGGTCCGGCGTGATGCGGAAGTTGGCGTAGTACTCGTCGATCTCTTCCTTCAGCAGGCGGATGCGGTGCTGCGCGCGTTCCAGCCGCTTGGTGGTGCGCACGATGCCGACGTAGTTCCACATGAAGCGGCGCAGTTCGTCCCAGTTGTTGGCGATGATGACTTCCTCGTCGGCATCGGTGACCCGGCTTTCGTCCCATGCCGGCAGGCTGGTGGGCTTCTGCGCGGGCTGTTCTTCGATGTACTGCGCGGTGGCGCGGCCCAGCACCAGGCATTCGAGCAGCGAATTGCTGGCCAGGCGGTTGGCGCCGTGCAGGCCGGTGCAGGTCGCTTCGCCGACGGCGTACAGGCCGGGCAGGTCGGTGCGGCCGGACAGGTCGGTGATGATGCCGCCGCAAGTGTAGTGGGCCGCGGGCACGACGGGGATCGGTTCCCTCGTGATGTCGATGCCGAATTGCAGGCAGCGCTCCATGATGGTCGGGAAGTGCTCCTTCAGGAAGGCCGGGGACTTGTGGCTGATGTCGAGATGGACGTAATCCAGGCCGCGCTTCTTCATCTCCGCGTCGATGGCGCGCGCCACGATGTCGCGCGGCGCCAGCTCGGCGCGTTCGTCGTAATTGGGCATGAAGCGCCTGCCGGCATCCTTGCCGGCGCTCGGC
>Ga0164242_10007573_pt1 | contig 11863 bp, 12 predicted proteins | sample OricomgcompostMG_FD_108783 | JGI IMG/M metagenome (GOLD analysis project Ga0164242, IMG submission 108783) | Miracle-Growth compost microbial communities from Emeryville, California, USA - Original compost - Miracle growth compost (MG) ... | reverse complement strand
TCGAGCATGTGGCAGTGCACCATGAACACGCCGGGATAGTCGGTGAACTGCGCGGCCACCTTCACGCTCTCGCCGGGGTCGAGGCGCCACACGTCCTCGAGCCCTCGTTCCCACGGCGGCGGGCGCTTGCCGTCGCGCGCGATCGTGTGCCACTCCTCCTCGTGCAGGTGCACGTAGTGGGTGATGGACGTCAGGTTCTTCAGTAGCCAGGTCTGCGTGCTGCCCAGCGGCACGCGCACGTCCACGGTGTGCGGGTCGTACGGGTGCCCGTCGACCGTCCAGTACGTGCCGGTCGCGCTGTCGCCGCCCTGGCCGAACGTCCAGGTGTGTGACACGTGTGCCGGTGCGTGGATCGTCGGCACCGGTTCGAGCGTCGCCGGGACGCGCGTGTGGTCGGCCGGGCCGCGCGCGGTGACGCGGAACTGCATGAGCTCCAGCGACGGGGTGCCGATGCCGCGCGGTGCGTTGTCGGTGCGCGGGATGCTCTCGAGCACGACGTCCTTGTGCAGCTCGCCGTGGAAGTCCACGACGACGTCCGCACGCTGGGCCGGGCCGAGCAGGATGTCCTGCCGCACAACGGGTTTCGGCAGCAGCCCGGCGCCCGTGCCGATCTGCACGAGCGGACGGCCGTTCGAGAGCGCGAAGTCGTAGGATTGGAAGTTGGACGTGTTGAGCAGCCGAAGTCGGTAGCGGTGCGTGTCCACGTCGAAGTACGGGGTGACCCGGCCGTCGACGAGCACCTGGTCGCCGACGGTCGCGTCGCCCGGCACCGGTGAGCGGGTCGCGAACGGGTCGGTGAGCGTGTTGTCGGCGTTGAAGCTGCGGTCGGACACCATCAGCGGCACGTCGTACTTGCCGGCCGGCAGCGGCAGCGACCGCTCGCGCCTGCTGTCGACGATGACCATGCCGTCGAGGCCGTGCCACGCGTGCAGACCGGTCTTGCCCATCCGGTGGTCGTGGTAGAAGTCGAACGCGTCGTGCTCGGGCCGTCCGCCGTCGGTCAGCGGGTAGTGATAGGTGCGGCTCGCGCCCGGCTTGATCAGGTAGCGGTCGGGCTGCCCGTCGTCGGCGGCCGGATGGTGGTCGCCGTGCAGGTGGATCGTCAGCGAGCCGGTCGACGAGGGCAGGTGGTCGGTGAACGTCACGGTCGTGGCCGCGCCGGCCGGGCGCCGGATCGTGGGTCCGGGATAGCTGCCGCCGAACGTCCACATCGGGGTGGCCGGTCCGGTCGGCAGCACCTGCACGTCCCGCTGCACGATCGGGATGCGCAGGTGCGCGCCGGTCAGCACCTTCGGCAGCCGCAGCGGCTGGTCGAAGCTCGCCGGCGCCGGGGTTACTCCCCCGCTGCCGCCCTCGACGACGAGCGTGCCGCGCATCGTCGGGTGGAATCGGCAGTAGAAGCTGTATCTCCCGGCAGCGAGCTGGCCGGCTCCGTCGACGGCGACGGTCGCGCCGGCGGGGACGAACGCGTCGAACAGCGGCGCGCCGTCCACGCCGTGTGCGACCGAGGTGACGGTGTGGCTGATCGAGTCGAGGTTGACGACCGAGAGTGTCGCGCCCTGACTGATCGTCACGACCTTGGTCTCGTAGCCGTGGTCGGCGGCGTCCTTGCCGATGACGACCGAGCCGGACGTCGGCGCGGACGCGGTGACGACGTGGCCGAGCAGGACGCCCGGCTGCGTGCTCAGCGTGCTCAGCGTGGATCGCGGCGCGCCGCCGTGCGTCGGCGCCAGCGCGAGGCCGGCCGCGACGACGACGCCTGCGGCGAGCAGCGCGGAGCTGCGCCAGCCGGACGGCTGGTCGAGCGACGGACGCATCGGTGCCCTCCCGGCGCCGTAACGACCGGCCCGGGGTGCCGGCGCAGTCGCACCGGCACCCCGGGTCGCGGTCAGCTCGCGGTGACCAGCCGGACCATGCCCATCAGGGCGTGCGGCATTCCGGTCTTCGGGTCGGGCTGGAAGCACAGCTCGACGTAGCTTCCTGCAGGCACGCTGTAGGTCAGCGTCACGCGGTTGCCCGGGTTGATCGAGTCCGACCCGGTGCCGCCCGGCAGGGCGAACGCCGGCGGCTTGTTGCTCTCGGACTGCAGCGCGGCGATGATCTGCTTCATCGTCGTGCCCGGCTTGACCTGCTGCAGGACGAACATGTGCGGCGACTTCGTGTCGGCGTTGACGATCGAGATCGTGCCGTGGGCCGGGATCGTCTTCGCACCGCCGAACCGGCTGCCGGCCAGGAACCGCACGGTCGCCGACGAGGCGGGCGCCGCGCGCTTGACCGACGGGCCGGTGACGACGACCGGGTGACCGTTGCGCGGGCTGTTGCCGTTGTCATCGAAGATCGTGTACCGACCGGGCTTGAGGACGACGGTCATCGTGGTGTGCTTGCCCGGCTGCGCGTCGGGGCCGCCGAGGTAGTCGACCTTCTTCAGCACCGAGTCGTACAGCGCGATCGCCTTCTTCGGCGACTTGCCGAACAGCTGGTTGGTCTTGATGTAGTCCGCGCGGTACTGGGCGAACGAGTAGCCGGACGCGAACCGGACCAGCGAGCCGGCGGCGCCGGTCTTGCCACCGGACACGACGACGCGCACCCGGCCGGCCGTGACCGACGACGGCACGTGGACGCTGAACGACTTGCCGCTGCCGCTCACGCGGATCGTCGGCAGACCGGATCCGGAGTGCGTCGCGGCACCGGCCGACGGAGCGACCGCGCCGGCGATCACGGCCGCGCCGGCCGTCACGAGGGCAGCGCAGAGCTGCAGCCTTTTCATGGGTATTTCCCTCCCCATATCGATCACCGCGGCTGACGCGGTGCACCATCGCGCCCACTGCTGGACGAGGCCCCGGCAGACTACGACGAAGGATTCGCTGTGAGAAGCCCGAGTCCGAGAAGTCAGGGAAGGTCGGTTGTGAACGTCGCGTCAGGCGCGCACGTGATCAGGTGACCGGAGCGCGGGCGGACGACGTGGCCGTGTGCGTGACGCCGGCGCCCTTGCCGAACATCGCCCCGAACGCGATCTTGCTCGTCTGCCGGCAGGTGAGCGTCAGCGTGCGGGCGTCGGCCGACAGCGCGATCCGGACGTGCACGTTCGCACGTGACGGATCGCGGGCCAGGTACGCCGCGACCGCCTGCTGCACGTCGCCGAACCGCAGCGCGCTGCCCGCCTCGACCGGATGACCCCGCTCGAGGTCGATCGCCGTCGCGGCCGCATCGGTGACCGCGCCGTCGCAGACGTCCTGCAGGTTGCGCTGCTGGACGAACGCGTCACTGGCCGCGACCGAGCCGGCCGTGACCAGTAGCGCCACGAGGAAGAAGCCGAGGATCAGCGGCAGCGTCGAACCGCGATCATCGCGCGTCATTTCGGTGTCTCGCGGAAGTCGTCGACGTGCACCACGTACTTGCCGACCGTGGTGATGCCGCGACCGGCGACGACGGTCGGGACAGCAGGCACGGTCACGTGCCGGGTCACGCAGACGGTGAACTGCGCACCGGCGCTCAGCTGCGGCGTGATCGCCGGGCCGTCGCAGCTCGCCCCCGCGGCGACGAACCGCAGCGTCACGTCGTCGGGCAGGCCCTGGTCGGCCAGCGCGAGACGGGCCGCGACCTGCGCGCGGCCGAGAGCCTCGCTGCGGGTGTCGCTCGTGACGTACGCGCGACCGGCGTCGCGGGCGGCGTCGGAGACGGCGAGCGTGCTGCGCTGGACGTCCGCGATCGTCACCACGAGATAGACGAGCGGCACCATCACGAGGACGGCGACGAACACGAACTCGACGATCGCGTTGCCGTCGTCGCAGTGCGCACGGCGCCGCCCGATCGCCCGGCGCAGTCGGCCGATCATGGCACGTGCTCCTGCAGGACGGAGGACGTCACGTCGATCGACAGCGGCAGCCGCAGCGGGGCGAACAGCGCGTGCACGCGTCCGGTGCAATGCACCGTCGACACGGGCAGTCCGGAGGCCGCGTCGACGTGCGCGCCGCCGGTGCAGGTGATGTCGGACGCGCTGGCACCGAGCCGCTGGCGGATCAACTCCGCGGCCCGCTGCGGCCCGTCCTGCGCGGCACCGACCGCCGCAGCCGAGCGCGCCGCGTCGGCCGCGGACGCCGCGACGATCGAGCGGTCGTAGAAGAACACCGCCACCTGCAGCACCGCGAAGAGCAGGAAGATCAACAGGGTCGCGATCATGACGAACTCGCTGACCGCGGCGCCGCGATCACGCACGGTGCTGCGGCCGGCGGCGAGCCGGCGCACGTGGCCTACTTGCTGCCGGTGACCGAGTCGATCGCGTTGCTGATGGCGCCCTTGATCTGCGGCTCGAACACTCCGATGATCGCGACCACGAGGATCGCGGACATCACCGTGACCATCACCCACCCGGGCACGTCACCGCGGTCGTCACGCGTACGCATCCGATCGACAGCCCGGCCGCCTGTCGTGAGCAACCATGCGGCCAGGAACTGCACCTTCGCCATCGCGGTCTCCTTCGGTTCTTCGGGGTCGGTCAACGGGCCAGCGACGTCAGCGTGAGCAGGCCCGGGTACAGCGCGAACAGCACGGTGACCGGAAGGATCAGGAAGACCACCGGCACCATCATCGAGATCTCTTTGCGTCCGCCCGCTTCGAGCAACGCGCGCTTGCCGACCTCGCGGACGTCGACCGCCTGGGCGTGCAGGACGTCCGCGAGCGGTGTCCCGCGCTCGATGCCGACGACCAGGCCCTGCAGGAAACGGGCGAACGGCTCGAGCGTCGTGCGCTCGGCAAGCGCGCTGAGCGCGGTCGTCAGTGGCACGCCGGCGCGCGCCTCGGCGAGGGCAGCGTCGAGGTCGCGCGCCAACTCGCCCGCGGTCAGCCGGCACGCGCGTCGCAGTGCGTCGGCAGGCGCCTCGCCCGCCACGACCGCCAGCGCGAGCAGGTCGGCGAGCACCGGGAACTCGGCGAGCATCCGGGTCTCGCGGCGTTCGAGCTGACGCGACAGCCACCAGTCCCGCCCGAGCAGACCACCGAGCAGCCCGACGACCGCGGCCACCGCGACGAAGAGCGGCTCGACCCCGCCGCGCGCCGCGCCGACCACACCGACCAACGCGCCCAGACCGAGCAGACCACCCGCACCGCACAACACCTGCTCGATCCGGAAGTCCTCGACGGTCATCGTGCTGCCCAGCCCGCCCAGCCGGCGGCGCACGGATGCCGCGCCGCCGATCGTGCGGTCGATGACCGCCACCAGTTCGCTCAGCGCCGGGCCGAACAGCCGGCGCGCGACGGCGAACGGCGCGGAGGTGTGCGACGGCGCGAGCAGCCGGGACGGCCGAGGCGTGTCACCGAGGTACGGGGCGACCCGATCGGCCAGACGCACCGGACGCATCGGCGGCGCGGCACGCACCGCGATCAGCGCGCCCGCGGCGGCGAGGCATCCGAGCAGTGCGCCGACCAGCCAGGACGTCATGCCGCGATCCGCCGTTCTTCCGGAAGCCGGCCGATGCGCAGCATCACCCGATAGGCGACGACACAGACGACCGCTCCGATCGCCAGCAGCAGCACGCCACCGGCCGAGTCGTACGCGGTGAGCGTCGTCGACTGCGTTCCGAGCAGCAGCAGGACGAGCCACGGCGCGGCGACGGCGAGCCGGGCACCGTTCACCACCCAACCCTGCCGGGTCTCGAGCTCGGCCCGGGTACGCGCGTCCGAACGCAACAGCTCCGACAGCGTGCGCAGCACCGTGCCGAGGTCGTTGCCGCCTACCTCGCGCGCCATCCGCACGGTCTCGCAGACGCGGTCGCCGACCGGATCGGCCAGCTCGGCCTCGAGCGCGTCGATGCAGTCGGCGAACCGGCCGGTCGCACGATAGGCCGTTCCGAAGCGGGCGAAGGCCGGACGCAGCTCGGCCGGGCCACGCGTGCCGAGCGCGGCGAGCCCTTCGGGCAGCGACATCCCGGCCCGGACCGCCGAGGCGAGGTTGTCGACGGCTTCGGGCCACAGCTCGCGCAACGCCACCTGGCGGCGGCGCCGCAGACGCCCGACGATCGCGGTCGGCAGGAAGAACGCGAACACCGCGAAGCACAGCGAGACTGTGCTTGTCGACGTGATCAGCAGGACGCCCCCGCCGGCGACGAGCGCGCAGACGATCTGCACCGCGAGCAACTGCGCCGAACCCACACCGTCGATCCCGGCCTGGCGCAGCCGGTCGGTGCGCCGCTGCGACCAGCCGTCGCGGTGCTGCGCCGAGGCGCGCTGCGGCGCCCGCGGCCCGCTGCGCCAGATCAGCAGCAGCCCGACCCCGAGCAGCAGTCCGATGACCGCGCCCATCTCAGGCCTCCCGCAGGGGCGGCGCGTGCCGCCCGTCCAGGACCTGCACGATGTCGATGCCCGCGCTCTCGTACCGCTCGGCACGCGGTGGGTGCCCGTCGCCGCGCTCGAGCCGTCCGCCGCGCAGGGCGAAGACCTCGGTCGTCTCGATGACGTCGCCCTCGGTGCGCCCGGTGACGCCGACGATCTCGCGGACGCGGCGGTGCCCGGCGGCGTCCATGCCGAGGTGGACCACCAGGTCGACCGAGGTGGCGACCGTCGGCACTACGAACGACGCCGACACGTTCTCGCCGGCGAGCAGCGGCAGGGTGCACATCTTCACCAGCGCCTCGCGTGCGGAATTGGCGTGCAGCGTGCACATCGCCGGCAGGCCGGAGTTCGCCGCGATGAGCAGGTCGAGGCATTCCTCCTGCCGCACCTCACCGACGATCAATCGGGACGGGCGCATGCGCAGCGCTTCTTTGACCAGACGCCGCAGCGGGATCTCGCCGGTGCCTTCGAGTGAGGGCTGCCGCGTCTGCATTCCGACGACGTCGGGAAGTTGCACCTGCAGCTCGAACACTTCCTCGACGGTGACCACGCGTTCGCGTCCGGGAATCGCGCCGCAGAGCGCGTTCAGCATCGTCGTCTTGCCGGACTGGGTGCCGCCCGCGACGAGAATGTTCAGCCCGGCAACGACGGACGCCTCCAGGAACCGCGCCGCCTGTTCGGTCAATGAACCGACCGTCACCAGTTCCTCGAGCGAGGTCAGGCCGAGGACGAACTTGCGGATGTTGACGGCCATGTGCTGGCGGGTGATGGACGGAATCACCACGTGCAGCCGCGAACCGTCGGGCAGCATCGCGTCGACGAACGGGCTGGACAGGTCAATGCGGCGACCCGACGATCGCAGCATCCGCTCGACGAGTTCGGCGACCTCGTCGGCGGTCAGGATCAGCGTGGTCAGCTCGGAGCGTCCGCGCCGCGCGACGAACACCCGGCCGGGCTCGTTGATCCAGATCTCCTCGACCAAGGGATCGTCCAGATACGGCTGCAGCGGGCCGAAGCCGGCGATCGAGTCGATCACCGATCGCGCGACGGACTCGGCGTCGGCGATCGGCGGCAGCTGGGACGTCGTGGCGCGGTCGGCGTAGTCGCCCAGCGCGGCGTCGATCAACCGGACGACCTCGTTCGGTTCGGCGACCGGGTCGACGCCGTGCCGCCGGACGAGCTCGCGCACCTCGGTCTCGACGATCCTGCGCGCGGTCGTCATGCCCGGCCCTCCCGTCACCGCATGTCCGATATGCCCCGTTGAGCGTGTGCTGAGCGTACGTCCGAAATGTCGCCATGGAAATGCGGTCCCGCCGCCGCTGTGGACGAGGCGGGACGGCTGCGGTCCACGGGACTGCTGTGACACGGCGCGATCCCCGACCCGACCAACGCACGCCACGCGCGAGCCTGAGCTTTGTCACAGCAAAAGTGGACGCATTCCGAACGAGCGAAATCGTTGCGATGCGCAACATTGGACGCGCCGCCGGAGGCGGCATTAGCGCTGCGCGCAGCGGACGGTCTATTCTGCTGTCATGGCAAAAAAGACCGTCACCATGACCGAATACACCGACGACCTCGACGGCGGAAAGGCCGACGGAACGATCACGTTTTCGTTCAACGGCACGAACTACGAGATCGACCTGAGCAAGAGCAATGCCCGGGCCTTCGAAAAGGCGCTGAAGCCCTACGTCGACGCGGCCCGCAAGGTCCGCGCGACGCGCGGGCGCGGGCGCTCCGGCAGCCGCGGCTCCGGCCCCAAGGCCGACCTGACCGCGGTGCGCGATTGGGCCCGCGAGAACGGCTACACCGTGTCCGAGCGCGGCCGGCTCGCCGCGTCCGTCCTCGAGGCCTACGAGGCCGCCCAATGATCCTGCCGCTGCACAAGCGGCGCGGTGACGGCAGGGCCGTCCGGTTTCCCCAGCGGAAATCGGACGGCCCTGAGTCGTTTCCGGCACAGCGCGTACCGGAGAATCCAGCCGCTTACCCCGTTTTCCGATCCGCTACGGCGCCGGCCGGCAAATGCGCGATGATCACCGTGCAGAGCCTGCGTATCCTGTAGCGCTGCGGCGGCCGTCACGCGTTACAGCTGAACACGCGCGTTTCCCAATCCCGGCGACGGATCGCAATACGACGTTTTCGCCGGCGCCAGGTTCCGCGCCCGATCGACGTGCCCGGTCGCGCCCCAGCCGCTCGCCACGACCGTCCGAAAGCGATTACAGTCCGCGGGAGGCCCCTCCGCCCCGCCCTATCCGCACGATCCACGCCACGTTCGACCCGAGGAACCCGATGACGTCCGCCGTGCTCGCCCCGGCCGCGCCGACCCCGCAGCTGCGCCGCGCGCGCGTCGCGGTGGCGCTCTCGTTCGTCACCAACGGCATGCTCGTCGGCTCCTGGGCGCCGCGCATCCCCGACGTGCAGCGTCACCTCGGTCTGTCGACCGGCGCGCTCGGCGTCGCGCTGCTCGGGCCGGCGCTCGGCATGATCCTCATCGCCCGCCCGATCGGCGCCGCGACCGCGCGCTACGGCAGCCCGCGCGTCACCGTCGTCGCGTCGCTGATCTTCTGCGCGCTCGCCTGGGTTCCCGGCGTCGCGCCGAACCTCGGCCTGCTCGCGCTGTCGCTGCTCGTGTGGGGCATGGCGATGGGCACGCAGGACGTCGCGATGAACTCCCAGGGCGTGACGGTCGAGCTCGGTTACGGACGACCCGTGCTGGCCGGCTTCCACGCGATGTGGAGCGTCGGCACGTTCCTCGGCGCGCTCGAGGCCTCGATCGCGATCACGATCGGCGCTCCGGTCGCGGCGCAGCAGGCGGTGATCGGCGCGGTGCTCGCCGTCGGCTGCGTGCTGGGCGGCCGACTGTTCGTCCCCGACCCGCCGCACGAGGCTGCGCCGACGGTCGCCCCGCGTATCCGCCGGCCGAAGGCGCCCGACATCCGGCTCGTCCTGCTCGGCATCGCCGCCGCGTTCGCGATGCTGTCCGAGGGCTCGGTCTCGGACTGGAGCAGCCTGTTGCTGCGCAATCACCTGCACGTCACCGGTGGGCGGATCAGCCTCGCCTACATCGCGTTCACCATCTGCATGACGAGCGGGCGCTTCCTGGGCGACCGGGTCGTGCACGCGCTCGGCCGCACCCGCTGCCTGACCGGCCTGGCGATCCTGGGCGCGGCTGGGCTGGGCATCGGCCTGGCCACGAACTCCCTCGCGGGCGCGGTCGTCGGCTTCGCGCTGCTCGGCATCGGCCTGTCGGTGATGGTGCCGGTGCTGTTCAGCACGGCTGCGGACACCAACGGCCCGTCCGGGCCGGCGATCGCCGCGGTGTCGGGCATCGGCTACGTCGGCATGATCGCCGGGCCGAGCGTCATCGGCTTCGTCTCGCAGGCCACCGGGCTGTTCGGTGCGCTGTTCATGATCGTGCCGTTCACGCTGGTCGCGGGCGGGCTCGGCATCTCCGGCGTGCGGCTCACCGCGCGCCGCAAGACCGCCCGCGCCGCCCGCACCGCCCGCGCCGCCGCCTGAGCAGCCGGCCAGATCAGTTCGCGGCGGCCGGCTGCAGCGTGCCGGACGGCTCCTCGTCGGAGTGGATGTAGCGCCTGCCGCGCAGCAGCGACGCCGCGGCCCCGATCAGCGACATGGCGATCGCCGCGGTGAACACGATGACCAGCCCGGTGTGGAACGGGTGCGCGATCAGGTTCGGGAAGAACTCGCGCCCGGTGAGCGTGTTGCGGTCGGACGGGTGCAGCGACGCCAGCGTGTGGTTCGGGACGAGCGTCTTGATCGGGTTGTAGCCGAGGAACGCCGCGAACAGGCTGCCGACCGGCGGCGCGTCGGCGATGCCGCGCGCGATCGTGCCCGGCACGTGGTGGTGCGTCAGCCCGCCGAACAGCGCACTGGGCAGGGACGCCGCGAGTCCCGCGATCATCAGCGAGAAGAAGATGCCGATCGACAGCGACGACCCGGCGTTGAAGAACGTGCCCCGCATGCCGGACGCCGACCCGCGCTGATGTGCAGGCACGCTGTTCATGATCGCCGTGGTGTTCGGCGCCGAGAACAGCCCGGAGCCGATGCCGTTGAGGACGAGCAGCGCCGCGAAGGCCCAGTAGTTGAAGTCCACCGGCAGCAGCAACAGGCCGAGGAAGCTCGCCGCCACGATGACCAGCCCGCCGGTGGCGAACGTCCGCGCCCCGAACCGGTCCGACAGCGCACCGGACAGCGGCCCGGCGATGAGGAACGCGCACGTCAGCGGCAGCAGGTAGATGCCCGCCCACAGCGGGGTGTCCTCGAACTTGTAGCCGTGCAGCGGCAGCCAGATCCCCTGCAGCCAGATGATCAGCATGAACTGCAGCCCGCCGCGCGAGACGGACGCGAGCAGGCCGGCGAGGTTGCCCGCCCAGAACGCCCGGATCTTGAACAGCGACATCGCGAACATCGGCTGGGGCACGCGCGTCTCGACCACGCAGAACGCGACGAGCAGGACGACCCCGCCGATCAGGCCGAGCAGCACCCACGGGTTCGTCCACCCCATCGAGTGGCCGCCGTAGGGCTGGATGCCGTACGTGATGCCGGCGAGCAGCGCGGTGAGCCCGATCGCGAACAGCGCGTTGCCCCACCAGTCGATGCGCTCGTGACGGCGCTGGCTCAGTTCCTGCAGGCTGAGGTAGGACCAGACCGTCCCGATCAGGCCGAACGGCACCGACACGAAGAACACCAGCCGCCAGTCGACCTCCGACAGCAGTCCGCCGACGATCAGGCCGATGAACGAGCCGGCGATCGCGGCGACCTGGTTGATGCCGAGCGCGAAGCCACGGCGCTCGACCGGGAAGGCGTCGGTGAGGATCGCGGTCGAGTTCGCGAACAGCATCGCCGCGCCGATGCCCTGCACCACCCGCCAGATGATCAGCCACAGCGCGCCGCCGCCCGCGTGCAGCGGGTCGAGCGCCAGCGCGATCGAGCCGAGCGTGAAGACGACGAAGCCGGCGTTGTAGATGCGCACCCGCCCGTACATGTCGCCGAGGCGGCCGAGCGTCACCACCAGCACGGCGGTGACGACCAGGAAGCCCATCAGCGTCCAGAGCAGGTAGCCGACGTTGCCCGGCGAGAGCGGGTCGAGATGGATCCCGCGGAAGATCGCCGGCAGCGAGATGATGACGATGGACGAGTTGATCGTCGCCATCAGCACGCCGAGCGTAGTGTTCGACAGGGCGACCCACTTGTAGCCCGGGTGCTCCCGGTCGACGGTCAGTGCTTTCCAGCCACGTACTCGCTCTGTCATCGGCTACCCCGCGCCACTCGCCCGTATCGTTAAGTTAGCCGAACTAACGATACTCGGCGGGCGGACTCGGGGTCAGGCGCGGTACTCCTTGAGCAGGCCGCGGCTGATGATCGTCTTCTGGATCTCGGACGTGCCCTCGCCGATCAGCAGGAACGGCGCTTCGCGCATCAGCCGCTCGATCTCGTACTCCTTGGAGTAGCCGTAGCCGCCGTGGATGCGGAACGCCTCCTGGGTGACCTCGGCGCAGTACTCGGACGCGATGAGCTT
>Ga0164242_10007572_pt1 | contig 11867 bp, 9 predicted proteins | sample OricomgcompostMG_FD_108783 | JGI IMG/M metagenome (GOLD analysis project Ga0164242, IMG submission 108783) | Miracle-Growth compost microbial communities from Emeryville, California, USA - Original compost - Miracle growth compost (MG) ... | reverse complement strand
GGGTTCCGGCGTGCACCGCGGGCATACGATGAGCACATGTTCCGCCTGTGGCTCGTCATCGGGTTCCTCGCCGCGGTCTTCTACGTCTACTCGATCGTGAACGCGTGCCTGGCCGACCGGCTGGCCGTGCGCGGGCTGCCGAAAGCGGCGTGGATCGCCGTGGTCGTGATCTTCCCGATCATCGGCGCCGTGCTGTGGTTCGCGGTCGGGCGGCTGGACCACGGCCGCGGCCCGATCATCGCCCCAGACGACGACGCCGAGTTCCTCGCGAGCCTCGGCGACCGCAAGCAGAAGCCCGGCGACCCCAGCGATGGGTGAGGCGAGCGTTCCCCACACAGGTAACCCCGCCACCGACTTCTCACTCGAGCTGCTCACCGCGCTCGTCGGCGCGGGAGTGCGCCACCTCGTCGTGTGCCCCGGCTCGCGCTCGCAGGCTCTCGCCCTGGTCTCCGCCGAGCTGGAGCGCGCGGGCGCCGTCGAGCTTCACGTGCGCGTCGATGAGCGGGTTGCCGGATTCCTCGCCCTCGGCCTCGCCCTCGAGTCGGGCGCCCCGGCCGTGGTCATGACGACGAGCGGCACGGCGGTCGCGAACCTGCACCCGGCAGTGATGGAAGCGCGGGAGGCGCGGGTACCGCTCATCGTGGTGAGCGCCGACCGGCCGCGCGAGCTGCGCGGCATCCGCTCGAATCAGACGACGACGCAGGCGGGAGTCTTCGGCGGCGCGGCGGAGTTCGTGGGCGACGTTCATGCGGAGGCGGGGGCGGATGCCTCGGCCGTGGCGGCCGCACTGGGGGAGGCCGCCGCGCACGGTCCCGCGCACCTGAACCTCGCCCTGCGCGACCCGCTCTCGGTGGCGGTGCCGGATCTCTCGGGGTGGGCGGCCTCCATTCGCGGCGAGCGCGAGTCGGCCCGCGACGCGCTGGCGGCCTCGGCCGCGCAGCGGCCGAATGGAGACCGAGCACTCCTCTCCGCCGGCCCGCGCACCGTCGTCATCGCCGGCGACAAGGCCGGCCCCGCCGCGGAAGAGCTCGCGCGAGCCGCCGGCTGGCCGCTCATCGCCGAGGCCTCGAGCGGTGCCCGCTTCGGCCCGAACCTCGTCGTCGCGTACCGCGCGCTGCTCGCCGACCCCGAGTTCGGCGGCGCGGTCGAGCGCGCGGTCGTCTTCGGCCACCCGACCCTGAGCCGCGAGGTGCCGGCCCTGCTGGGGCGCCCCGACGTCGAGGCCATCGTCGTCGACGACACGCCCGCTCCCGACTTCTACAACCCGGGCCACCGCGCCCGCCGCGTCGCCGCGGTCGAGCTCGAGGCATCCGTCGAGCCCGACAGCCCCGAGGCGCGACGGTGGGTCGGCCGCTGGGTCTTCGCGAGCCGCCGCCTCGTCGAGGAGGACGCCCGGGCGGCCGCAGGCGCCGACCAGCTTCCGCCCGATCTCGACGGGGGTCACTCGCACGATCACGCCGCCCGCGCGGCCTACGTGCGCGGCGAGCTTGCCGCGGTGCGCGAGCCGGTGACGCGGCGGATGCTGGCCGACGCCCTCTGGCGCTACACCTGGCCGCACGACCGCCTGGTGCTCGGGGCCTCCCGCCTGATCCGCGAGCTCGACGGCAGCGTCGCCGGCAAGAAGATCACCGTTCATGCGAACCGCGGCCTCGGCGGCATCGACGGCACGGTCTCCACCGCCATCGGCGTCGCCCTCGCGAGCACCGATCGCGGCGTGACGCGCGTGCTGCTCGGCGACCTGACGCTGCTGCACGACGCGGGTGCGCTGCTGCGCGCACCGGGCGAGCGGATGCCGCCGCTACAGGTCGTCGTCGGCAACGACCGGGGCGGCACGATCTTCGAGGGGCTCGAGGTCGCGGCATCCGCCGCCCCCGCCGCCTTCGAGCGCGTGCAGCTCACGCCGCGCGACGTCGACCTCGAAGCGCTCGCCCGCGCCTACGGCTGGCAGTACCGCCGCGCTTCGACGCGCGGCGAGCTCGACCAGGCGCTCTCGGCGGTGAGCCCTGAGCCCACCCTCATCGAGGTGCCGCTGGCCTGACCGCCAGAACCGCCCCTATCCGAAGGCCTCCACGATCGGGCGGAACTTCATGGTGGTCTCGGCCACCTCGAGCACCGGGTCGCTGTCCGCGACGATGCCGCCGCCGGCATACGCGGTGATGTCGCCCGCCTCGTCGACCTGCGCGCTGCGCAGCGCGACGGCCCATTCGCCCGAGCCGTCGGCGCCGATCCAGCCGACGGGGCCGGCGTAGCGGCCGCGGTCGAAGGGCTCGAGCTCGCGGATCACGGTGAGCGCGGCCTCGCGCGGCGTCCCCGCCACCGCGGCCGTCGGATGCAGCGCGGCGACCAGATCGAGCGCCGAGCTGCCGTCGGCGAGGGTGCCGGTGACGTCGGTGGCGAGGTGCCAGAGGTTCGGAAGCTTGAGCGTGAAGGGCCCGCGCGCCTCGAGTGACGAGGTGTGCGGTCGCAGCGCCTCGAGCACGCTGTCGACGGCGAAGGCGTGCTCGGCGAGATCTTTCGCGCTCGCCGAGAGGGCGGCCGCCGAGCGTCCGTCCGTGTCGGCGTTCCCGCCGCGCGCCGCCGTTCCCGCGAGGACTCGGGCATCGGCACGGCCGTCGGTCACCCGCACGAGCGTCTCAGGGGAGGCGCCGAGGAAGCCGTCGACGGCGAAGGTCCAGCAGTCGGCGTAGCCGAGCGCGAGCTCCACGAGTGCGCGGCGCACGTCGGCGCCGGCGGGCAGGTGCGCGCGCAGCTCGCGCGACAGCACGACCTTGCGCACCTCGCCTGCGCCGATGCGCGCGACGGCGGACGCCACCGCGTCGCCGTACCCCGCGGCCGTGAGGCGCCCGGGCCCCATGGTGAGCCGGAACTCAGGGCCGAAGGCGGTCGGCCGGGGGGATGCCGCGGCCGGGGCATCCGTCGTCGAAATCGTCGTGACCCACGAGCGACCGTCGCGTCGCCCGACGATCACCTCGGGGACGATGAGAACGGATGTCGCGGCCGAGTCGTCCGCGAACGCGAAGGTCCCGAATGCGACGAGGCCGGTGCCGGGAACCCGCACGGGGTCGCTCACCTGCGCGGCGGCCGCCAGCGTGCGCCACGCGTCGGCGGCGTCCGTGATCCGGGAGGGTCCGGTGAACTCGAGCCGCACGGCCGCGCCGATGCCCGCGATTCCTTCGCCGCGCCGCAGCCACAGCAGCGGGTGCCGGGCGTCGAGGAACGGGATGAGCTGGCGGACGTCGTCGAGCGGGGTCGTCTCGACGGTCAACGCCTGCACCGGGGCGGCGGTTCGTGTCACGAACTCAGACTTTACGCTCCGCCGATTCGCCTAGGCTGGACGGGTGAACAAGGCCGACCTCACGAAGCGACCTGACGAGGTCGCCTCCATGTTCGACGAGGTCTCGACGCACTACGACCGCATGAACACGGTCCTCTCGGCCGGCAGCGACCACCTGTGGCGCATCGCGACGACGCGCGCGATCGACCCTCGTCCCGGCGAGCTGGTGCTCGACGTCGCGGCCGGAACCGGCACGAGCAGCGCGGCCATCGCGGCGCGCGGCGCCCACGTCGTCGCCGCCGACTTCTCGGCCGGAATGATCGCGGTCGGCCGCTCCCGGCAGGCCGGCAATCCGCGCGTCGAGTTCGTGCAGGCGGATGCCACGGAGCTGCCGTTCGGTGACGACGAGTTCGACGCGGTCACGATCTCCTTCGGGCTGCGCAACATCGTGCAGCCGAAGAAGGCGCTCGCCGAGTTCCTGCGGGTCACGAAGCCCGGCGGCCGGCTCGTCATCTGCGAGTTCTCGACGCCGCCGCTCGCGCCCGTGCGCGCCGGCTACTACGCCTACCTCAAGTACGGCATGCCGCTCGTCGCGCGGCTCGCGTCGTCGAACGCGCCCGCATACGAGTACCTCATGGACTCCATCCGCGCCTGGCCCGACCAGCCGACCCTCGCCGAGTGGCTGCGCGAGGCGGGCTACGAGCGGGTGGCCTACCGCAACCTCACGGCAGGAATCGTGGCGCTGCACCGCGGCTACAAGCCGCGGCGCGCGGAAGCCACCGACGCAGGGAAGGCCTCGTGACGTCATCCGTTCTCACGAGCCAGTTCGGGCTCGCGGAGAAGCTCACTGCGACGCCCGCCGAGCGCGCGCTCGTCAAGAAGCTCGACGCGGCCCTTGAGCGCGTCGAGCAGGGCCTCAAGCGCGAGATGCGCTTCGCCGACCAGGTGGCCGACGTGACCGCCACCTACCTGCTCGACGCGGGCGGCAAGCGGGTGCGGCCCGTGCTCACCCTGCTCGCGGCAGAGCTCGGTGGCGGCGTCAACGACGAGGTGATCACGGCGGCGCAGGTCATCGAGATCACCCACCTGGCATCCCTCTATCACGATGACGTGATGGATGACGCGCCCCTGCGCCGCGGCGTGACGAGCGCCCAGCTCGTCTGGGGCAATTCGGTGGCCGTGCTCACGGGCGACCTGCTGTTCGCCCGCGCGAGCCAGCTCATCGCGGGGCTCGGCGAGCGAGCGATCCGCCTGCAGGCGGACACCTTCGAGCGGCTGTGCCTCGGCCAGCTGCACGAGACGATCGGCCCGAGGGAGGGCGAGGACGCGGTCGAGCACTACCTCAAGGTGCTGGCCGACAAGACCGGCTCGCTCATCGCGGCGGCCGCCCAGTTCGGCGTCGCGTTCTCGGGTGCGCCCGCCGAGTTCGAGCCGGCCGTGCTCGAGTTCGGCGAGAGGATCGGCGTGGCCTTCCAGCTCGTCGATGACGTGATCGACCTCTCCACCGCCGACGCCGAGACCGGCAAGAAGCCCGGAACCGACCTGCGCGCCGGCGTCGTCACGATGCCGCTGCTCAAGCTGCGCGCGCAGGCCGCGACGGATGCCGGTGCCGCGGAGCTCCTCGCCTACCTCGAGGCCCGCGTGATCGGCGCCGGGGAAGACGTCGACGTGAGCGAGGGCGTCGGGCGCCTCCGGGCGCACGCCGTCACGGCCGCGACGCTCGATGACGCCCGGGAGTGGGCACGGCAGGCCGTCGCCGCCCTGGCCCCGCTGCCTGAGGGCCCCGTGAAGAAGGCGCTGACGCGCTTCGCCGACTCGGTCGTCAATCGCACGAGTTGAGGCATCCGATCGCCGCCTCGTCTCCCACGCGCTTTCCCACCCGCCTTCCCACCTCCTTTCCCACCCCGCCCGACAGTTCCGACCCGAACCCGGGTACGAAATGTCGGCGGGGGTCGAAAAACGTGACCACCCAGACCCAAGGAGCATCAGCATGACCAAGCTGCGACTCGCGATCGTCGGCGCCGGCCCGGCCGGCATCTACGCGGCGGACATCCTGCTCAAGGCGGAGCGCAGCTTCGACGTGTCGATCGACCTGTTCGACCACCTGCCAGCGCCCTACGGGCTGGTGCGCTACGGCGTCGCCCCCGACCACCCCCGCATCAAGGGCATCATCAGCGCGCTGCGCGACGTGCTCGACCGCGGCGACATCCGCATCTTCGGCAACGTGCGCTTCGGCACCGACCTCACGCTCGACGACCTCAAGCACCACTACAACGCGGTGATCTTCGCGACCGGTGCGGTCCGCGACGCCGAGCTGCGCATCCCCGGCATCGACGCCGAGGGCTCCTACGGTGCGGCGGACTTCGTCAGCTGGTACGACGGGCACCCGGACTACCCGCGCGAGTGGCCGCTCGAGGCGCGCGAGGTCGCGGTCATCGGCAACGGCAACGTCGCCCTCGACGTGGCGCGCATCCTCGCGAAGCACGCCGACGACCTGCTGCCGACCGAGATCCCGGCGAACGTCTACGCCGGCCTCAAGGCGAGCCCCGTCACGGACGTGCACGTGTTCGGCCGCCGCGGCCCGACATCCGTCAAATTCACGCCGCTCGAGCTGCGCGAGCTGGGCGAGCTGCGTGACGTCGACATGATCCTCTACGACGAGGACTTCGACTACGACGAGCATGCCCGGCAGTCCGTCGCGGGCAACAAGCAGATCATGGTGATCGACCGGGTGCTGCAGTCGTGGCGGGCGCGCGGGACCGGTGCGGCGAGTCGTCGGCTGCACCTGCACTTCTACGCGAAGCCGGTCGAGGTGGCGACGGATGCCGCGGGCCGCGTCTGCGCCCTCAGGTACGAGCGCACCCGTCCCGACGGTCAGGGCGGCGTCGTCGGAACGGGCGAGCTGCGCGAGACGCCGGTGCAGGCGGTCTACCGCGCCGTCGGTTACTTCGGCTCGCCGCTGCCCGGGGTGCCGTTCGACGAGAAGCACGGCGTGATCCCGAACCACGAGGGCCAGGTGATCAACCCCGACAACAACGAGCAGGTCTACGGCGTGTACGCGACCGGCTGGATCAAGCGCGGCCCCGTCGGGCTCATCGGCCACACGAAGTCTGACGCGATGGAGACCGTCGAGCACCTGATCAACGACGTCGGGAACTGGTGGACGCCCGCCTCGCCGTCGGAGGAGTCGGTGGTCGAGCTGCTCGAGTCGCGCGGCATCCGCTACACGAACCTCGACGGCTGGCACGCGCTCGACGCGCACGAGATCGCGCTCGGCGAGCCCGAGGGCCGCGCCCGCATCAAGGTCGTGGACCGCGACGAGATGGTCGCGGTCTCGCGCCGCGAGTCCTGACGCCGGTCGACTCGCGCGAAGCGCGAATGGAGACCAGGCCCTACCTGAAGTTGACGAACTGCAGGTCGACGTCGAGGTCTTTGCCCTTCAGCAGGGCGATCGTCGCCTGAAGGTCGTCGCGGCTCTTCGACGAGACCCGCAGCTCGTCGCCCTGGATCTGGCTCTTCACCGACTTGGGCGCCTCGTCGCGAATGATCTTCGAGATCTTCTTCGCGGCATCCTGCTCGATGCCGTTCTTGAGCTTCGCCTCGATGCGGTACTCCTTGCCGCTGGCGAACGGCTTGCCGGCATCGAGCGACTTCAGCGAGATGCCGCGCTTGATCAGCTTCGACTGCAGCACGTCGAGCACGGCGTTCACGCGCTCTTCGGAGTTGGCCTTGAGCAGCAGCTGCTCGCCCGACCACTCGACCGACGCGCCGACGCCCTTGAAGTCGTAGCGCTGCTCGATCTCCTTCTTGGCCTGATTGACGGCGTTGTCGGCCTCCATCTTGTCGACCTTGCTGACGATGTCGAAGGAAGAATCTGCCATGCGCTCCAGCTTAGGGCGGGGCGGGCGAACGGATGCCTGGCCGAGCGCCTACCGATTTCGTGCGAGCGCGCCGCCCGGGTACGATAATCGGGCGCCTTCGATCGGGTGAATACACGCGGTCGAAAGCGTCAACGGCGAGTTACCCAAGCGGCCAAAGGGATCTGACTGTAAATCAGCCGGCATAGCCTTCGGGGGTTCGAATCCCTCACTCGCCACCGAACATCGCGTAGAGAACCCCCGGTCGGAAGTGCTTTCCGTCGGGGGTTTCGCTGTGTGAGGCAACACGCCCCGAACTGGGGAGACCTTCGTTGCAATGCCCGGACCTAGCATCGAGAAGACCTCAAGTTTGCATCCTGCAATGGAGCTGTTGTGAAACGTCTTCTCGGTTCCCTCCTCAGCGGCGTCGGCGTCGCGGCCGTCGTGCTCGGCGCCGTCGCCCCGGCATCCGCGGCCACCACCACCGCCGCCGCGACGACCGCTGCAGCCCCCGCGGCCGAGTCCGCGAGCGCGGTGCTCGATTCCCTCGTCGTGGCCGCCCCGCAGAGCGCGGGCTACGAGCGCTCGTACTTCTACACGGACTGGGGCGACCCGCTCGGCGACGGGTGCGACACCCGCGCCGATGTGCTGAAGGCGCAGTCGTCGACACCCGTGACGACCAACTCCAACTGCACGGTCGAGACCGGCACCTGGCTCTCCTGGTACGACGACGCGACGTGGACCGATGCCTCTGACCTTCAGATCGATCATCTCGTGCCGCTCGGTGAGGCCTGGGCTTCGGGTGCGTTCGGCTGGACGCCGCAGCAGCGCAATGCCTACGCCAACGACGTCTCGACGGGGTACGCGCTGCAGGCCGTCACGTCGAGCGTCAACGAGTCGAAGGGCGACCACGACCCCGCTTCCTGGATGCCGCCGGCCGCGGATGCCGCGTGCCGCTACGACCAGTACTGGGTGCTCGTCAAGTACAAGTGGAATCTGACGATCGACCCCGCCGAGAAGAGCGCCATCGCGGCGCGCTTCGCCCTCGACGGCTGCGGCGCCGCTGAGCTCGCCTTGCCCGCGAAGGCCGGCACGTCTGCGCGACCTGCCGCGAACGTGACCGCCGGCACGCAGCGCATCTCCGGCGGCGACCGCTACGGCACGGCCGTCCAGATCTCGAAGCAGAACTTCCCGGCAGGAGTGCCCGTCGTCTACGTCGCAGCCGGAGGCAACTACCCCGACGCGCTCTCCGCTGCGTCCGCGGCGGCGCTGGCAGGCGGCCCGCTGCTGCTGACGGCGACGTCATCGTTGCCCAGCGCCGTCGGCACCGAGCTCACCCGCCTCAGCCCGGCGAAGATCGTGGTCGTCGGCGGGACGAGCGCTGTGTCCGCTGCAGTGCTCCGTACGCTCGGGCACTACGCGCCCACGGTCGTCCGCACATCGGGCGCCGACCGCTACGCCACCTCGCGCGCCATCGCCTCTACGGCGTTCAGCGCGGCGAGCACCGCCTTCGTCGCGAGCGGCCGGAACTTCCCCGACGCCCTGTCCGCCTCAGCGGCGGCTGGGGTCCAACACGCGCCGGTGATCCTCGTCGACGGCGCGGCCGCGGCGCTCGACAGCAAGACCGCCGCCGTGCTGCGCGGCCTCGGCGTCACGAAGATCGTCGTCGCCGGCGGCACCAGCGCGGTCAGCGCGGGCGTCGCGAGCGGCCTCGGCAAGATCGCGAGCGTGACGCGGCTCGGCGGCAGCGATCGCTACAGCACGGCAGTGCTCGTGAACAACGCGTTCTTCTCCTCGGCGGCCAAGGCCTACCTCGCGAGCGGCGCGAACTTCCCCGACGCGCTCGCGGGCGCCGCGGTCGCCGGCCGCGACGGCGCCCCGCTCTACATCACCCAGCCGAACTGTGTGCCCGATAGCGTCGCCTCGGCGCTGTCCGGCAAGGGCGTGGTCGACCGGGTGGTTCTGGGTGGAACAGCGGCGCTGTCTGCGAACGTGGCCAACGGCATCGCGTGCAGCAAGCTTCCCAAGCCGGCCCCCGCTCCGGCGCCCGCCCCGCCGAAGCCCGCGCCCGCGCCGTCCACGTCGAACCCGAAGGCGGGCGAGTTCTGCTCGACCGCCGATCACGGGAAGACGGTGGATGGCCTGACCTGCACCTATTACCCCGGCAGCGGTACCTGGCACTGGAAGCGCGCGTAACTGCACAAGACGGCCCGGACCATGACGTGCGGGTCCGGGCCGTCGTGCGGCATCACCTGTCGAAGCGCGCGCCCTCGGGCCGCGGCCCCTGGAGGGCGAACACGAGCAGGATGATCCAGCCGATGATCGGCAGGAGCCACCAGAAGATGTGCCACCCGCTGTGGTTCGCGTCGTGCAGCCGGCGCCACCAGAGCGCGAGCCACGGGACCAGGATCGCGAGAGCCCAGAGCGAGGCGATGACCGTGAACACGATCGACAGGCCCGTGAGCGATCCGTCGGCGGTGCGGTGGTTCTCGAACAGCCCAAGAACGAAGTCGACGAGCCACGAGACGAGCGCCCACCACCAGAACTCGGCGCGGCTCGCACGGCCCGAGAAGGTCGCGTACTTCGTGAAGAAGCGCCGCGCCGCGGCCGGAAGCGGAGCGCCGTAGTAGGGCTGATCGAGCGGCGGTTCACCGACGTCCGCGCGAGGGCCGGAGCCGTACGCGTAATCCCCCGAGCCGGCCCCGGCGCCCGGCGGCGGAGGAGGAACGGGCGGCTGCGGCGGCGTGGGCGGCGGTGGGACATCGGACATTGCGACCTCCATCGGTGATCCCCCGTTGATCGAAGGGGTCGGGCGTCACACTAGAGCCTCTGCCGCCCCCGGCAACAGGGCCGCTGCACCGAAAAGGCGGCGGGCCCGGGTGAGTCGCACATCTCACCGGGCCCGCCTGCTAGGGAGGAATATCGGTCACGCACACCGACATCTGCTCCCACGCTGGCTCCGCTCGCTGGCAGGCGGCTAGAGCCGGGCTATGAATCGGGTGTTAACGGATGCCCCGCCCGCGGCATCCGCCGCCGTAGGCTCGACGCGTGACGCACGCGAACGACGAGCTGCTCGACATCGCCCGCTCCACCGCCATCGCAGCGGGCGAGCTGATCCGCGCGAAGCGCGCAGAGGGCGTCGCGGTCGCCGCGCTCAAATCCTCGCCCGTCGATGTCGTGACGGAGGCGGACCGCGAGTCGGAGGAGCTGATCCGCGGCCTGCTCGCAGACGCGCGCCCAGCCGACGGGTTCTTCGGTGAGGAATCTGGCATCGGCGACGCCTCGACCACGGGCATCACCTGGGTGGTCGACCCGATCGACGGCACGGTGAACTACCTCTACGACATCCCGCAGTACGCCGTGTCGATCGCGGCGGTCGAAGGCGGCACCGACCCGGCAGGGTGGACCGCACTCGCCGGAGTGGTCGTGAACCCCGCCCTCGGCGAGGTGTACTCCGCAACGCGCGGCGGCGGCGCATTCCTCGCCGGCCGTCGGCTCGAGGTGGCGCCCGGGAAGGAGCTCGCGACGGCGCTCGTCGCGACCGGGTTCAGCTATACGGCCGAGCGGCGCGAGCGACAGGCATCCGCCCTCACTCGTCTCATCCCGCGCATCCGCGACATCCGTCGTCAGGGTTCCGCGGCGCTCGATCTGTGCGCGGTCGCGACGGGCCGCGTCGACGCGTACTACGAGCGCGGCCTGCACCCCTGGGATCACGCGGCGGGCGCGCTGATCGCCGCCGAGGCGGGGGCGCGCGTCGCCGGGCTGGGCGGCGCGCCGGCCTCCGAGGACTTCACGCTGGCGGCCGAGCCCGGGCTCTTCGCGCAGCTCGAACCCCTGCTCGAGGAGTTCGGCGCCGCCTTGTGACCCGATCGTGGGTTGCGCTCTCCCAGCAGCATCACGGTAGGGTAACGAAATCGGTTTCCTGTTCGCCCAGCGATAAACGGATGCCGGCCCCGACCGTCCGCCTGAACGGCCCCCAACCGCCAGGAGTAGCTACCGCCGTGCACGAGCCCGCCGCCCCGCCGCAGACGCGGCGCGCCCTGCGTGAGCTCGAGCGCGCTCGCGTGCCGCGTCGCAGGCGAGCCCTCGGCCACCGCGACGCCCCTGCCGCGCGCCGCTCCGGGCCGCAGCCCGCACTGTCGCGGCTGCTGCTCGAGTCGGCACCGCCCACGCCACGGCCCGCGCGCCAGGCCGCCTCCGCACCCCGACCGCGGCGCGCCCACCCGCTGCTGACCGCTGCCGCGTTCGTCTTCGCCGCGAGCCTCGCGGCAACGAGCGTCGTGCCGATGCTGGCGCTCGGCCAGAGTGCCAGCGCGGCCGCGGCTACCGCCGTCGGCGTGCAAACCCCTGACAAGGTGCAGGCGTGGCGCTCGTCGTTCAGCAGCACGCTTCCGCGGGCATCCCGCGACGCGTACTCGGCCGAGATCGCCAGGCCGAGCTCCACGGTCGACGGGGCCGTCGGCGCCGCGAGCGGGAAGATCCAGTGGCCGTTCCCGTCCATCCCCCCGATCTCCTACGGCTTCGGCCCGCGGATCGCGCCGATGGAGGGTGCGTCCACGTTCCACGAGGGCGTCGACTTCGACCCGGGCGCCGGCACGCCGATCCAGATCATTGCGGCGGGCACCGTGAAGAAGGTCGTCTCGAACCCGCACGACTCGCTCGGCGTGCACGTCGTCGTCGACCACGGCATCATCGGCGGCCATCACATCGAGAGCTGGTACTGCGAGATGGCTCCC
>Ga0164242_10007571_pt1 | contig 11870 bp, 11 predicted proteins | sample OricomgcompostMG_FD_108783 | JGI IMG/M metagenome (GOLD analysis project Ga0164242, IMG submission 108783) | Miracle-Growth compost microbial communities from Emeryville, California, USA - Original compost - Miracle growth compost (MG) ... | reverse complement strand
CGCGGACCTGGCCGTGCTGATCCACGCCATCGCGCAGATCGACGGCATCGGCCGCATCCGCTTCACCACCTCGCACCCGCTGGAGTTCTCCGACTCGCTGGTCGAGGCCTACGCCAGCGTGCCGAAACTGGCCAACTTCCTGCACCTGCCGGTGCAGGCCGGCTCCGACCGCATCCTGGCGGCGATGAAGCGCGGCTACACCACGCTGGAGTTCAAGCAGAAGATCCGCAAGCTGCGCGCGGTGCGCCCGGACATCTGCATCAGTTCGGACTTCATCGTCGGCTTCCCCGGCGAGACCGACGAGGATTTCGAGAAAACCATGAAGCTGGTCGAGGACGTGGGCTTCGACCAGAGCTTCAGCTTCATCTTCTCCGCCCGCCCCGGCACCCCGGCCGCCAGTCTCGCCGACGACACCCCGCCCGAGGTCAAGCACGCGCGCCTGGCCCGCCTGCAGGCCAAGCTCAACGACAACGCCCGCGCCATCAACCAGGCGATGGTCGGCACCGTGCAGCGCGTGCTGGTGGAAAAGCCCAGCCGCAAGAACGCCAGCGAGATGACCGGGCGCACCGAGAACATGCGCTACGTGAATTTTCCCGGCGACGCGCGCATGATCGGACGCTTCGTCGACGTGCTCGTCACCGACGCCATGACCAACTCGCTGCGCGGGCGCGTGCACGCGCTGGCCGAGCAGGCGGCCTGACGCCTGCTTGACGCCTTCTCCCCCGCCGGGGAGAGGGCCGGGGTGAGGGACCGGGGCTCGCGCAACGCTTCAACCATATGCTCCGCCCGCACCCTCATCCGCCTGCCGGCACCTTCTCCCGTGGGGAGAAGGATTCACCCTTCGAGTCTTTCGCCAAACCTCATGACCCCTGGCATCAACGAACGCGATTTCGCCCTCGACCCGGAAGACAACGCCCGCCTGGCCAACCTGTGCGGGCCGTTCGACGAGCACCTGCGCCAGATCGAACTGCGCCTGGGCGTGGAGATCGACCACCGCGGCAACCTGTTCAAGGTGATCGGCGAAGAGGCGGCCACCCGCGCCACCGAGAAAGTGCTGCACGCGCTGTACTCGGCCACCGAAAACGAACCGCTCAACGGCGCCAGGATCAACCTGCAGCTGGCCGAGTCCGGCGTCGACGCCCTGGTCGCGGACGCCGGTGGCGAGGCCCAGGAAGTCGCCATCCGGGTCAAGCGCGGCGTGATCAAGGGCCGCGGCCCGAACCAGGCGCGCTACCTGCACGCCATCACGCGCCACGACATTAACTTCGGCGTGGGCCCGGCCGGCACCGGCAAGACCTACCTGGCGGTGGCCAGCGCGGTCGAGGCGCTGGAGGCCAACCGCGTGCAGCGCGTGCTGCTGGTGCGCCCGGCGGTGGAGGCCGGCGAGAAGCTGGGCTTCCTGCCCGGCGACCTGTCGCAGAAGGTCGACCCCTACCTGCGCCCGCTGTACGACGCGCTGTACGAGATGCTCGGCTTCGAGAAGGTGGCCAAGCTGATCGAGCGCAACGTGATCGAGATCGCGCCGCTGGCCTATATGCGCGGCCGCACCTTGAACGATTCCTACGTCATCCTCGACGAGGCGCAGAACACCACCGTCGAGCAGATGAAGATGTTCCTCACCCGCATCGGCTTCGGCTCGGTGGCGGTGATCACCGGCGACGTCAGCCAGGTGGACCTGCCGCGCAACGTGCGCTCCGGCCTGCGCCACGCGGTGGAGGTGCTGCGCGGCGTGGACGGCATCAGCTTTACCTTCTTCACCTCGCGCGACGTGGTGCGCCACCCGCTGGTGGCGAAGATCGTGCGCGCCTACGAGGCGTTCGAAGAGGCCGGGATTCGGGATTCGGGAGACGGGATTCGGGAAAAGCCAAAGCCGGCGGGCTGAGCGCCGTCGCGACCACGGATACCTGCCATGTCTCGTCCTGCCCCGCCGAATCCCGTCCTCGTGCACGTTGGCTATGCCGTGCCGCGCGCCGGCATCCCTTCGCCCGCCAGCTTCCGCCGCTGGGTGGAAGCCGCGCTGCGCGGCGCGAAGCGGCGTCGCGCCACCGAGCTGTCCATCCGCATCGTCGATGCCGCCGAGGGCCGCGCGCTCAACCGCGACTACCGCGGCAAGGACTACGCCACCAACGTGCTGTCGTTCCCCGCCGAACTGCCGCCGGGCCTCAAGCTGCCGCTGATCGGCGACCTGGCCATCTGCGCCCCGGTGGTGGCGCGCGAGGCCGCCGAGCAGGGCAAGCGCCCGCGCGACCACTGGGCCCACCTCACCGTGCACGGCGTGCTGCACCTGCTCGGCCACGACCACATCGAGGACGCCGAAGCCGAGGCGATGGAAGCGCTGGAAACGCGCATCCTCGCCGGCCTCGGCATCGCCGATCCCTACCGCGCGGATTGACGTCCCGCCTGACGCTGCTGCCGTCCGGCGGGTGCAAGACCCGCCGGCTGCACGGCGCCCAGGCGTCCCGAATAGCCGCAGCCCGGCCGGAAGCGCCCCACAAAAAAGCGCGGCGCCCCAGGCGCCGCGCCGCCCTTGCGGGCAGACCTCCCTGTCATCGCTACAGGCTGCGGTCGAACTCCTCGACCTGCTTTTTCGCCTCGTCCTTGGCGATGCCGTAGCGTTCCTGGAGCTTGCCGGCGAGGTACTCGCTGTTGCCTTCGGCGACCTTCAGGTCGTCGTCGGTCAGCTTGCCCCACTTGGCCTTGAGCTTGCCGCTCAACTGCTTCCACTGTCCCTTGATCTTGTCGTCGTTCATGGTGTCGCTCCCATTTTCTCGTTGTCGATGAATACGACCGGCAGCGGCGGCCGTCAGTCGCTGGACTTCAGGCCGGAATCGTCGACCTTGCGCACGCCCTTGACGCTCTGCGCCGCGGCGACGGCCTTCTTGACCGCCTCGTCGGTGGCCAGTACACCGGTGAGCGTGACCACGCCGTCGACCGTCTTGACGCTGACGTCCGTGCTCTTCACCCCGTCCGTGGTAGCCAGCTCGGTCTTCACCTTGGTGGTGATCCAGGAATCCTTGACCGGCTGGTCGGAAGACTCGGCCTGCATGCCGGCGACGGGCGCGCCCTGCGCCAGCGGGGCGGCGACGGCGCCGAAAGCCAGCAGCGCGGCGGCGCCGAGCGGCAGGAGGATGTATGCCTTGTTCATACCGCCTCCTTCAGGCGCCGGCCGGCTCGTCGCGCCGCGACGGCTGCTCGCGGCCGGGGTCGCGCGGCGCGTCCGTGCCGGGGCGCTCCGGCGCATGGCGGTCGCCGCCGGGCGACTGCCCGGGATTCCGGTCCGGATCGTTCGGCTCGGGGTACAGCGGGTTCGGGTACATTTTCGGGTTCTGGCTCATGATGTTTCTCCGTTGGGGGGAAAACTGCGGAACCGCTCCGTCGTCTTGCTGGAGCGTGATCAGGCTAGGCGCTGCCGCCGGCCCGCCGACAGAGCACGCCGTACCGGTTTCTCTAGTATTTTTCGACCATCCGCCCGGTATCCCGGGCGCCGACAATGCAGGCCCGTCCCTTCCATGCCGCGGCAACGTCCCGCCGCCAGGAGCACGCCATGCCGAACACGCCCAGGGTCGACCGCCGGCACCTGCAGCAGATCATCGCCGGGCTCACCGAGGGGATCGTGCTGATCGACCCCGACCGCTCCATCGCGTGGGCCAACGAAACCGCGCTGGCCATCCACGAGGCGGCGGAACCGGCCGACCTCGGCGCCACCGTGGACGAGTACCGCAAGCGCTTCGTGCTGCGCTACCGCAACCACCACCGGCTGCGGCCCGGGCAATACCCGGCCGAGCGCGTGCTGGCCGGCGAGACCTTCCGCGACGTGGTGGTGGAAGTCGCCAAGCCGTGCGCGCCCGATTTCCATGCCGTGCACCAGGTGCGCAGCCTGATCCTCGCCGACGCCGCCGGCGAGCCGGAGTCGCTGGTGCTGGTGATCAAGGACGTCACCGAGCGCTTCGGCGCCGAGGAGCGCTTCGAAAAAACCTTCAACGCCAACCCCGCCCCCGCGCTGATCTGCCGCCTGTCGGACCTGCGCTACGTGAAGGTGAACCAGGGCTTCCTGGACATGACCGGCCATCCACGCGAGGCGGTCGTCGACCGCTCGGCCTACGAGGTGGACGTGCTCGAGGACGCGGAAAACCGCGAGGAGGCGATCGCCGCGCTCAACGAGGGCCGCACCATCGCCCAGCGCGAGGCCACCCTGCGCCTGCCCGGCGGCGGCAGCAAGTTCGTCATCGTCGCCGGCCAGCCGATCGAGATGGGCGAGGAAGCCTGCATGCTGTTCACCTTCATCGACCTGGAGCCGCGCAAGCAGGCCGAACTGGCGCTGCGCCACTCGGAAGAGCGCTTCTCCAAGACCTTCCGGCTAGCGCCGGTGCCGATGACGGTGAGCTCGCTGGAAGGCTTCCGCCTGCTGGAGGTCAACGAGGCCTTCACCGCCGCCACCGGCTACGCCCGGGACGACGTGGTGGAACAGAACGCCGCCTCGCTGGCGCTGTGGGAAGACCCGGCCGCCTACCGCGCCATGGCTGCCGAACTGGAGACCCGCGGCAGCCTGCGCAACCACGAGATCCGGCTGCGCACCCGCGAGGGCGCGGTGCTCGACTGCCTGGCCTCCGCCGACACGGTGACCATCCAGGGCCAGCCCTGCATCCTCGGCGTGCTGCAGGACATCACCGAGCGCAAGCGCTCGGAAACCGAGCTGGTCGCCGCGCTGGAGGCGGTCATGCAGGACACCTCCTGGTTCAGCCGCAGCGTGATCGAGAAGCTCGCCCAGATCCGCCAGCCGGGCGACCGCCCCGGGCGCAGCGCGGAACTGGCCGACCTGACCGCGCGCGAGCGCGAGGTGCTGGGGCTGATGTGCCAGGGCCACGGCGACGCCGACATCGCCGGGGCGCTGCACCTCTCGCGCCACACCGTGCGCAACCACGTGGCCACCATCTACAGCAAGATCGGCGTGCACCGCCGCGCCGCCGCGGTGGTGTGGGCGCGCGAGCGCGGCGTCCTCGGCTACGAGCGGCCCGGCCGACACGGCAGGCGCCGCCGGTGACCCCGCCCGGCCGGATCGCCGCGCGGCAGCCGCCGGCCCGGCCTCCGACCGGCCGGCCGTGCCCTGAACCGTCACGATATTTCCGCTAAACTGCAGGCTCCGCCCATGTACCGGGCTGAACACAACCCCGTAATGAACGACGACCCTGGCAGTACCAACGGCCCGGCTCACCGCACCTGGTGGGATCGGCTGGGCCATCTGTTTTCCGGCGAGCCACGCAACCGCGAGGAACTGATCGAGGAGCTGCGCAACGCCCACGCCAACGGCCTGCTCGGCGCCGACACCCTGCCCATGCTGGAGGGCGCGCTCAAGGTCACCGAGCTCTCCGTGGACGACGTGATGGTGCCGCGCGTGCAGATCGTGATGATCGCCGCCGACGCGCCGCTGGGCGACATCCTCGCAGCGGTGGTCGAATCCGGCCACTCGCGCTTCCCCGTGCACGGCGAGGACAAGGACGAGATCCTCGGCATCCTGCTGGCCAAGGACCTGCTGAAGTTCTTCGGCGACGGCGAGCACTTCGACATCCGCGACATCCTGCGCCCGGCGGTGCTGATTCCCGAGTCGATGCGCCTGAACGTGCTGCTGGCCGAGTTCCGCCGCAGCCGCAACCACATGGCGCTGGTGGTCGACGAATACGGCGGCGTGGCCGGCCTGATCACCATCGAGGACGTGCTCGAGCAGATCGTCGGCGAGATCGACGACGAACACGACGACGAGGAAGAACCCGCGCTGATCCACGCCCAGGCCGACGGCGAATGGCTGGTCAGCGCGCTCACCCCGATCGAGGACTTCAACGAGGAGCTCGGCTGCCATTTCTCCGACGAGGAATTCGACACCGTCGGCGGGCTGATCACCGCCGAGTTCGGCCACCTGCCCGAGGTGGGCGAGGAAACCGCAGCCGGTGGTTACCTGTTCCACGTCACCGAGGCCGACGACCGCCGCGTGCAACAGTTCCGGGTGACCCGGCAGTAGATAACCGCCTGCGCCGGCCGGACTTTGCCTCGCGAAACTTCCGCCCGCCCTCGCTCCAGCTTATTGGTCCGGCCAGGGCTGCCGGCCCATCGTGACGGCGGTGGTCCTGCGGGGGCTTCGTTTATGGGAACCACTCACTGCCTTTGTGGGGGCCACTGCCCACGGGAACGCCTGGGGGAGCCACTGTCTTGTGCTCCCCCTCACCGCCCGATGCTCGCCGCCTGGGGCGGGGGGACATTTCCTTGTGGGAGCGGCTTCAGCCGCGATGCTCTTGCTCTGTGGCCTGTCCGCCTCAAGAGCATCGCGGCTGAAGCCGCTCCCACAGAGACAGTTGCTCCCACAGTGAAGCCAGCAGGCGTCGAGCGAAAGACCGTGGCCCCTCACAGGCAAAGCCCATCCCTGCGGGCCTGAATGACCGATCGCCTCCTGCACCGACAACGCTTTCTGCGCCCGCCGCCTGTTGCCATCTTCATGGCGGGAGCAACTACAGCCACGACCGCGAACAGCCCCTGAGACACCGGGCCGCAGCGCCCGCGCCCCCGATGCCCGGAGCCGCGCAACCAGGCGCCGTTCCGCGGTCAAAGCCGCGCCAGCCGCTATCATCCGCACCCATGCGCCCGATTCCCCGCCTGCCGATCCTGCTGCTTCTGCTCCTGCTCGCCGGCCTCGCGCCGCTGCGCGCCCGCGCCGACGTCGCCAACGCGCCCGGCGCCAACCTGGAGGTCTCGCTGATCACCTACGGCCCCGGCGCCACCTATTGGGAACGCTTCGGCCACGACGCACTGCAGTTGCGCGACACCGTGGGCGGCCAGTCGGTGAACTTCAACTACGGCGTGTTCGACTTCAACGAGAAGAACTTCTTCCTCAACTTCGCGCGCGGCCGCATGCACTACCTGATGGACGCGGAGCTGTCCGGGCCAGAGCAGGCTTTCTACGTGCAGGAAGGCCGCTCGATCGTGCGCCAGCGGCTCGCGCTCACCCCCGACCAGGCCGCCGCGCTGCGCGATTTCCTGTTCTGGAATCTGCGCCCCGAGAACGCCGGCTACGACTACGACTACTACGTGGACAACTGCACCACCCGCGTGCGCGACGCGCTGGACCGCGCGCTGGGCGGTGTCATCAAAGCCACCCTGAAGCATCGCCCCGGCGGGCTCACCTACCGCCAGCAGACCGACCGCCTGATGAGCGCGCAGCCGTGGCTGATGCTGCTGCTCGACCTCGGCCTCGGCCCCTATGCCGACCAGCCGCTCGACGCCTGGCGCGAAAGCTTCCTGCCGATGGTGCTGCAGGCCAACCTGCGCGGCATCGCGGTGGACGACGGCCATGGCGGCAGCCACCCGCTGGTGCAGGACGAACGCGAGCTGGCGCCCAACCGGCAAACCGTCCCGCCGCCGCAGGCACCCGATCTGCGCCTGCCGCTGGGCATGGCCGGCCTGCTGCTGGCCGCCGCCCTGCTGGCGCTCTTCCGCGCCTGGCGGACCGGCTTCGCCCTGCTGGGCACGCTGTACCTGCTTGCCGCCGGCCTGGTGGGCCTGCTGCTGCTGGCGCTGTGGACGCTCACCACCCACCGTTCCGCCTGGGCCAACGCCAACCTGCTGCTGTTCGACCCGCTCGCCCTGCTGCTGCTACCGGCGCTGTGGCGGGCGCGCAAGGGCAGGCCCGCCGGCCGCTTCGCCGACGGCGTGCTGCTGCTGCAACTGCTGGCCGCACTCGCCGCGCCCGCGCTGCACCTGCTGCCGGGCTCCGTGCAGCAGAACCAGCCGTGGATCCTGTTCGCGATGCCGGTGTGGCTGGCGCTGGCATGGTGCCTGCGAGCCCGCTCGAAACCACCGGCCGGCATGGTGTAGCGGACCATCGCATGCGAAGCGACTTCTGCGGGAGCCACGGCCTTGCAGGAGTTCTTTGTAGGAGCGGCTTCAGCCGCGACCGGCAGCCCCCGGCTTCGGCTATGCCGGTCGCGGCTGAAGCCGCTCCCACAAAAGCCGCTCCCACAGAAGCCGCTCCCATAGTGAAAATGGGATGGCAAGCCGGCGCCGAGTGAAAGACAGCCGCTCCCACAAACAGCAAGCCCCACAAGTCGACGGGCGATGACGCCCCCTCCGTACCGGCCGGGGAAACCCGTCACACGGCCGACACCCAAACGCATCCACGCTGCGCCATGATGGCGCGTTGCCCGCCAGGGACCCACGGAGCATCATTCGCGCATGCCTTTCCCCAACGAACCTGCCCATACCGCCTTCGCCAACGACGCGGCCATGGTGGTCAACTGCGTCGCCTACCGCAACGACGGCCACCGCATCGGCGAGGTCGGCATCGACGACATCAGCGAGGTGCTGAAGGAGCCGGACACCTTCGTCTGGGTCGGCCTGCACGAGCCGGACGAACCCCTGCTGCTGCGCCTCCAGCACGAGTTCGACCTGCACGACCTGGCCATCGAGGACGCCCAGTACGCGCACCAGCGCACCAAGATCGAAACCTACGGCGACTCGCTGTTCATCGTGGTGCAGACCGCCCAGCTCACCGAGGGCAAGATCGCCTTCGGCGAGACGCACATCTTCCTGGGCCAGCGCTACCTGGTCACCGTGCGCCACGGCGCCTCGCTGTCCTACGCGCCGGCGCGGCGCAACTGCGAGTACGCGCCGGAGATGCTGGCGCTGGGGCCCAGCTACGGCCTGTATTCGGTGCTCGACTTCATCGTGGACAACCTGCTGCCGATCGTGCGCGACTTCCGCGAAGAGCTGGAGGAACTGGAGCAAGACATCTTCTCGGCCACCTTCAAGCGCGACACCGTGCGCCGGCTGTACGACATGCAGCGCGACCTGATGACGCTGCGGCTGGCGGTGGCGCCGATGCAGGACATCATCAGCCAGTTGGTACGGCTGCACCCGCAGCTGATCCCCGAGGACCTGCGCGCCTACTTCCGCGACATCTACGACCACGTGTTCCGCGTCAACGAATCGATCAGCGCGATGCGCGAGATGCTCACCGCGGCGATCAACGTGAACCTGTCGCTGGTCACCTTCGGCCAGAACGAGGTGATGAAGAAACTCGCCGGCTGGGCCGCCATGCTGGCCGCCCCCACCCTGATCACCAGCTGGTACGGCATGAACTTCCACCACATGCCGGAACTGGACAAGCCCTGGGCCTACCCGGGCATGATCGTACTCACCGTGACCCTGGTGGGCAGCATCTACGCGGGGCTCAAGCGCGCCCGCTGGCTATAACGCACCACCCGGCTTGCCGAAACCGAAGCGCCCCGTGCGCGGCGAGCTGCCCACGTGCATCCCTCTCCCTGCGGGAGAGGGTGGCGGCAGCCGGGTGAGGGTACGGGCGGAGCGCAGCGTGGCGGCAAGACCGAACCCTCAAAACCCACCCCTCCCGCCGGGCGAGGGGAGCGACTCCAGCCGCACCGCACCCTTCGTCCTAGGGGCGCGGGCGGCAAACATGTTCGAGGTGAAAAAATCTGCCTGCGAGGATCGTTTTTCGACGATTCGCCGGCCCATAGGGGTTCCATGGGCCAAGCAGCGGCGGAAAAATAGACCGCAGGCAGGCTTTGGCCACCCGGACGATTTCTGCCGCCCTCGCTCCTGGGCACAGCGAAGCCGAAGGACCGCCCACCCCATCTACGACCAAACGCGCATTGACCGCCCCGCGGACTGCGGCGATTCTTCGCACCATATGTGCCGACGGCGCGCCCCGGGCGCCGCAGCCGGCGCATGTGTCCGCAGGGGGAGCCTCGTATGCGCGCCAGACATCCATCCCGACCGTCATCCGTGAACCCGCGCCCCCTCCGTGCCGGCACTGCCGGTGATTTGCCCAAGGAGCATTCAGCATGAAGTATCTGCTGCTATTGCCGTTCATCGGCCTGCTATGGGTGCCGTTCTTCAACCGGGAGATGCCTCCCCTGTTCGGCATGCCCTTCTTCTACTGGTACCAGTTCCTCTGGATACCGATCACCTCGTTCCTGACCTGGCTGGTCTACCGTCGCTACCATCAGGGGGAGGAAGAATGATGCCTGGCCATATCGACTGGACGGCGCTGTCCGTTTTCGTGTTCTTCTTCCTTCTGGTCACCGTGATGGGCTTCTGGGCCTCGCGCTGGCAAAGCAGCGGGCGCGACCCGAAGCACCTGGACGAGTGGGGCCTGGGCGGGCGCAAGTTCGGCACCTGGATCACCTGGTTCCTGGTCGGCGGCGACTTCTACACCGCCTACACCGTGGTGGCGGTGCCGGCGCTGGTCTACGCGGTGGGCGCCTACGGCTTCTTCGCGCTGCCGTACACCATCATCGTCTACCCGATCGTGTTCCTGGTCATGCCCAAGCTGTGGCACGAGGCGCACAGGCAGGGCCACGTCACCGCCGGCGACGTGGTCTGGGGCCGCTACCGCTCGCGCGCGCTGGAACTGGCCGTGGCGATCACCGGCGTGGTCGCGGTGATGCCCTACATCGCGCTGCAGCTGGTCGGCATGCAGGTGGTCATCCAGGGCCTGGGCCTGTCCGGCGAGATCCCGCTGGCCGCGGCCTTCGTGATCCTGGCGCTGTACACCTACTCCGCCGGCCTGCGCGCGCCGGCGCTGATCGCCTTCGTCAAGGACCTGATGATCTACATCGTGGTACTGGTGGCGGTGATCCTGGTGCCGGCCAAGCTGGGCGGCTACCATCACGTGCTGGAATCGGCCCGCCAGGCCTACGACGCCAAGGGCGGCGCCACCGGCCTGATCCTGAAGCCGGCGCAGTTCCTGCCCTATGCCACGCTGGCGCTGGGCTCGGCCATGGCCGCCTTCATGTACCCGCACACGCTCACCGGCATCTTCGCCGCCAAGAGCGCCAACACCATCCGCAAGAACGCGATCTACCTGCCCGCCTACACCATCCTGCTCGGCCTGATCGCGATGCTCGGCTACATGGCCTACGCAGCGAATGTCCATGTCAAGTCGGCCACCGACGTGGTGCCGGCGCTGTTCAGCAGCCTGTTCCCGAGCTGGTTCACCGGCTTCGCCTTCTCGGCCATCGCCATCGGTGCGCTGGTGCCGGCGGCGGTGATGTCGATCGGCGCGGCCAACCTGTTCACCCGCAACTTCTGGAAGGCCTACGTGAAGCCCGACGTGACCCCGGCCGGCGAGGCCAAGGTGGCCAAGATCGTTTCGCTGGTGGTCAAGGTCGGCGCGCTGGTGTGCATCCTGTTCCTGCCGACCCAGTTCGCGCTGGACCTGCAGCTGCTGGGCGGCGTGTGGATCGTGCAGACCTTCCCGGCGCTGGTGTTCGGCCTGTTCGGCTTCGGCAAGTGGTTCCGCGCGCCGGCCCTGCTGACCGGCTGGGTGGTCGGCATCGCCAGCGGCACCTGGTGGGCCTTCGCCGATGATGTAAAACCGGTGCACGCGCTGCACCTCGGCGGCGCCACCTATGCCGTCTACACCGGCCTGCTGGCGCTGGCCCTCAACATCGTGGTGGCCATTGTCGTGCAGTTGTTCTCCGGCAAGCGCGGCGAACGGGTCACCGGCTGAACCGGCGACAACACGACAAGACCGACGCGGCGGCCCCCTTGCGGGCCGCCGCGTTCTTATGGGTATAGCTGCCAGGCCCTGGCAGATCGCATGTAGTGGAACCCGCTCCAGAACCTGTTTCGCCCCGACGGATGCCGGGATCCAGCGCCCGTCGCTCATTGAGCACAAAGGCGCAGACGACCAGACCTCTGTTAAAGGGGTTTTTAGAATATCCGGCAGCTATCAAAGCTTGCTTTAAGTAAGGCCCGATTTTGTTCGTCATCCCAGCGAACGCTCACTGCTGTCTGGAATAATCCAGGGATGCCTCTGGAGAGCAAATGCCTACGCCGTTTATATGAGATGCAACGGGCAGGCG
>Ga0164242_10007570_pt1 | contig 11872 bp, 10 predicted proteins | sample OricomgcompostMG_FD_108783 | JGI IMG/M metagenome (GOLD analysis project Ga0164242, IMG submission 108783) | Miracle-Growth compost microbial communities from Emeryville, California, USA - Original compost - Miracle growth compost (MG) ... | reverse complement strand
TAATAGATTCATTTTAACGGCCGGCTAGGCTATGTCCGTTACTCTGGCCGATTTTTCGAGGCCTTTACCTTCAGGTTTCTCTGTAGGCAGATCGGTTTTCTTAGCCGCCAGTGTAAATCCGACGGTCGTTCCCACGCCTTGTTTACTGCGTACATGAATGGTCTGGCCATGCGCTTCTATAATATGCTTACAGATGGCCAGCCCCAGTCCCGTTCCGCCACTGTTGCGGCTACGTCCGCTGTCAGTGCGGTAAAACCGTTCAAAAATGCGGGGCAGGTGCTCTTCTGCAATACCGATTCCATTATCAGAAATTTCTATAAGGACCTGATTTTCGTCCATTTTATATACACTTGCCGTCACCTCGCCGATACTGCTGGCATATTTGGCTGCATTGGTCACTAAATTGATAATCACCTGACGTATCTTTTCTTTATCCGCATAGACATGTACGGGAGACTCACATCCTCTTTTGATGCCAAATTGCAGTTTTTTGCCTTCTATCTGTAAATTCAAATTATGCAAGACTTCCTTGATGACATCCTGAATGATAAAATCCGTTCTTTCCAGCTCCTGTTGACCGGATTCCAGTTTGGAGATTTTATCAATATCACTGACCAGGTGCACCATACGGTCTACATTATGCTCAGCCTTGGCTATATATTCCTGTATTTTATCCGGATCTTCAATATCTCCTGAAGACAGGATATTTAAATAACCCTGGACAGCAAAAATAGGCGTCTTGATCTCATGGGCAAAGTTCTGCAAAAACTCCTTGCGGTATTGTTCCATAAAACGCAGTGATTCTATTTCTTCACTGCGCCTATTGGCCCAGGCAGTCACATCCTGTTCCACTTCCTGGATGGACTTCTGCGGCAATACATGCTTATAATACATTTCTTCCCTTTTGGAGGCCTTGGTCTGATAGATTAATTTATAAATCAGCTTAATCTTTCTGAAGACGAACCGGCGCAGTACCTCCCGGAAAATAAAATAATTACACAAGAAAACACAAACGGTAGCAATAACGGCATGCCACCACAGGATGTTGAAAAACAGAAAACAAATACCCACTGCTACACTAATCAGCAGTGCGGTAAAGAGTGCCAGCTGGCTGGGCGAAAAGTTCTTTGTGCGCACCATAATTATACGCTTGTCCCGCGCGATTTTGGATGATTAACTGGGGAGTTCAAACTTATAACCGACTCCCTTTACGGTCGTTATACAATCCAAATCCAGCTTTGAACGAATCTTGCGTATATGTACATCTATGGTACGGTCACCAACAATAACATCCGTACCCCATACTTTATGGAGAATCTCTGTTCTGAGGAAGACCCGTCCCGGTTTTGAAGCCAGCAGATATAACAGTGCAAATTCCTTCTTAGCCAGTAATTTGGGTTGCCCCTCAATATACACAATAAATTGCACCGGATCAATTTTTATATCGTTAATTTCCAGAACTTTATCATCTTCTACCTTGGGACTCCGTCTAAGTAAGGCATTTATTCTGCTAATCAGCAACTTAGGCTTAATGGGTTTATTGACATAATCATCAGCACCCCCTTCTAATCCTTCAATTTCATGGGCATCCCCTCCCACAGCGGTCAGAAATATTATTAGCGTATCCTCAAAAGCCGGCTGCGCTCTTAAAATTTCCAGTACTTCAAGGCCATTTTTACCCGGCATCATCCGGTCAAGTACAATCAGATCCGGCTTTACCTGACGGGCCAGTTCAATAGCCCGGTTGCCGTCCGGAGCCTCATAGACATCAAAACCTTCTTTTCTTAAGTGATAACCAATGATTTCTAAGATATCCGGTTCGTCATCTACGATTAAAATCTTACGTGCTGGTGCATCCATATCTAATAATTTGTTGACACAAAATTAAAGGCTTATTCATCAAGCCCCTCTATTTAGAGATTATCTAATTGTTAACCGAAAACACAAATATAACATTATCTTCCATGTGTCCGGAAAGTCTGATTCTGATTCTCTGTTTGCTCAGCCCTTCTTACTGAGCTCCTAATTATCAAAGCAAAGGTTGTAATTGCTCCCATTTGGTCGTATTTTTGCTGTAATCCGAAAATATTAAAGGGCGATTTTTCCAAGTAAGGCCTCAGGGGTACTATTTTAACCATCGGGTATAGCATAGGCTATCGTTTAAACTAGCAATAACACCTGAAAATATAAACCTTTTCAGGTTCCGCAGGTCTGATACTGGTCTATTTATAACGTTTTAAACACTTTGGCAGTTCAGATTCAAAGCGGGTAGTTTGTAAAACTGACCTGCTCAACTAAAAAAGAAATTAAAAAACGTAATTTATTTTGAATCAATTATATTAATTCAAAATAAATACGACACCCTTGGGATAAAATAGAATGACCGGACAAATTATTATATTATACCATACACTAGAATAAAAATTAGAATAAATTAAATGAAGCGATTATTGACGAGTTCCTGCAACCTGCTGGCTAAATGTACAGCCATGACTGCCACTGCAGCCATGAGCCTCGGTCTTTTCTGGGGTTTTACGGCCAGCCGGGCTTCCGCTCAGGAAATTCCTTTTTCCAGACAAGGTTTTCACGCGCAGGTAGATAAGGCACAGTTATCCGTTTGTGCCGCGGATGGCACCAAGGATGATAAATTCACCCCTTATCCGGACAATCCGGAACTTAATAAGCTTGCTACAAAGGCCATTACCAAACAAGTAGATAAGGTTCAGAAATCCATAGAGAAGTCTGATCTGGATAACAATAGCAAGATTCGCTTTTTAAGAGGCCTGTATGAACTATTATACGCCTACAAAAATGCCTTTTTATCCAAAGATATTTCCGGAGCACAGCTGGCCAATACCGTCAAAGGATATGAGGACGCTATGGCTCTGGAAATCAAACATGAAGATATCAGCCCGATTCTCAAAGCCAATAAGGCAGAAGTGGCCGCTCTGCTGGCGGTCAACTTTTCATTTAAAGACAACCCGGGCAAGCCTAAATTCCAATACATCCTGCTGGATAAGGAAATTGCCTCCCATCCGGATAAAGCCTTATATATTCTTAGCAGAAATAGTGATTTTCCCGCGACCGACAGCGTAGTCAGTGTGGTTGCCAAAAGAGATGCTGATGCGGTTTACAACTACGCTGCCTCTTATACGGATTTAGGGGAGGCCATCCGAAAAAGTCAGGATCCGCTGGTGAACCTGATATCCAGGATTGCTTCTGCCAGGAACCAGTCCGGACAATTTATCGGCAGACAGCTGATGCCTTTTCTGGATGAAATCAGCGCCGGCAACCTGGATATAGAATCCATCGAAGCTAAAATGGACGACCCGGTCGCCTATTTTAAGCTCCTGGTACAAACAGAGATTCACTACGCTGCCCGGGTCATGAAAAAAGACACCCCGATGGCCATGCAACAGATTCAAGATAAGATACACCAGGTAGGCGTTGATTATTTTATTAATAAAATCAACGGTTTGCATGAGAAGCCCAATCAGGAGCGCTACGCCTGTTTAAAGCCTTTATCCGCCCTGGATCTTTATTATCTGACCATTACCAGCGAAGATATCATCTATACCTCCAGTTATGTGAACGGTAAAGATTATGGCGTGTACAATCTGCTCTGGCAAAAAGCAGGCAAAGGATTTTCCAGTGACAGCCTGCTGATGAAGGTCTATTTTGACAAGTATAAAAAATGGATCAAAATGGCCGCCAACTATAATACCCTGGATGATTTTCTGGGTCGTATGCAGCCTAAAAATGCCCAGCAGCTAATGCTGGCCTTCGTGCGAGGTCTGGATAAAGGCGTTGGTAAAGACTCCCTGGAAGATGCAGTGGATGTGGCGGGCAGCTATGCCTCCATTGATGATCCAAAGATCAGTGAACTGGTGCTCCATGAAGTACAAAGTCAGCTCCAGCAAGCCAGGGCTTCAGGTAATACCAAAAAGTTTAATATCTATGATATTTTAAACACCTTGTTTTTATCCATGAACCCCAAAAACAATATTGATCTTTCTGCCAGCCTGGGTATCGGACCTGTTTATTTTATGCCGATACAATACCTGAAAGACTCCAGCGGAAGGATTATTATTCAACAGTTTACCTATGGAGATGAAGACGGAAGGGCAAACTATGGCAATTTCATGAATGCCGTGAGCGGAGCAGGCTGGAAGTCTACTTCCAATCAGTACTGGTCCACGGTCTCCTCCACCTCCGGCACCCCCATTACCATCTATACCAATAAGCCGCTGGATGAGCTCCAGGCGCTCGATGACAAAGCCCAGCAGGAGCTCAACTCCTATCTGGAAGAAAATGATATCCATCCGACCATGGTCCTGCACAGAGGACATAGCTACTACCTGGAAAGCACGATAGACCAGTTAGTACCGTCCGCCCGGGTAGTGCTTTTGGGAAGTTGCGGAAGTTTCCAGTCCCTGAGCAAGGTACTCAATAAGTCACCGGAAGCTCAGATTATATCCAGTAAACAGACGGGTGTCGGAAACCTCAATCTGACCCTGATCATGGGTATGCTCAATACCCTTAAAAAAGGCGAGGATTTAAACTGGGTGAAAATGTGGGGCAATTTCTCTAAACAGCTGAGCGGAGATAACCGCTTTATTGACTATGTCCCCCCTTATGAAAACTTAGGCGCCGTCTTTTATATGGCCTACCGTAAACTGCAGGACAAGGAGCAGGAAAAGCAGGACAGCATTGAAGCAGACAAAGCAGGTATCACGATGAATGGCCAGTAGCCGGCCCCTGAAACCTGCCTTGCAAATACTTTTAAAACAGTGCATTGTCCCCGGTAGCCCATTGGCTGCCGGGGACAATTGCTTTTTACCGGACCGTCCGCCCGAAATTAGCATTCGCTTATAAGAAGGAATTGCTATCTTTATTGTACTATCCTAATAGACCAATCACCTAAAGCAGAAAGATCAGATGCAGATAATAACCTATGTTCCCAAAAAAGACAATCATACCCTGTTAAAGGCCCTGATTTGTCTTTTGACTTTCTTTTTAGTCTCCCGCAGCCCCGCACAAAAAATACCCTTTTCCAGGCAGAGCTTCCACGACAAAGTAGATCAGGCACAACTGGCTGTCTGTGCGCTGGACGGGAAAAAAGATGACAAATTCATGCCTTATCCGGACAATAAGTCACTGGATCAGCTGACCACTGAAGCGGTCAGCTCAGGCGTTGACCAGATCCAGGAAACGATAGAATCTTCCAGCCTTGACAATAACAGCAAGATACGTTTTCTCAGAGGCCTTCAGGAACTGCTTAATAATTATAAAACAGCCTTTCTGGGCAGAGATATCACCGGCATTCAACTGGTCAGTGCTATCAAAGGTTATAAAAAAGCGATGATGCTGGAGAGTCAGCATAAAGACATCAGCCCGATTCTCAGCGCAAATCATCCGGCCGTGGGCACCCTGCTGGCCTTTAACTTCGCCCTTAAAGACAATGTCGGCAAAGACCATTTCCAGTATATCCTGCTGGGCAAAGAAATCAATGCACGCCCTGGCAAGGCCCTGTATATTCTTAGCCAGAATAATGACTTTCCGGCCACAGACAGCATGATCAGTGTCATTGCCAGAAAGGATGCCGGGGCCTTATTTGACTATGCCGCCTCTACCACGCCGCTGGGAGAAACCATCCGCAAGAGTAAAGATCCGATGGTAAACCTGATAGCCCGTATGGCCACGGCGCATGATCCTTCCGGCAAGCATATCGGTCCGCAGCTGCTTCCCTTTTTAGATGACATCCAGTCCGGGGGCCTGGATGTGGATCAGATACGTGCCACCCTGGATAATCCCGTTAAATATTATAAACTGCTGGTTCAGACACAGATTCATTACGCGGCTAGGATGCAACAAAAAGATACGCCTCTGGCACTGCGGCAAATGCAGGACAGACTGCATACCATTGGCATGAATCAATTTATCAATAAAGTCAACGGCCTGCATGAAAGATCAAACGCCGTCAGGTATGCCTGCCTGAAACCCTTGTCCGCTCTGGACATATATTATCTGATCGTTTGTAACGAACTGGAGATCTATACATCCAGTTACATAAACGGGAAAGACTATGGCCTGTATAACCTGCTTTGGCAAAAGGCGCCCAAGGGATTTAACGCTGACAGTCTGCTCAGCCGGGTGCATATGGATAAATATAAAAAATGGATCAAAATGGCAGCCAACTACAATACGCTGGATAATTTTCTGGGACGCATGGCTCCGGAAAATGTCCAAAGCCTGATGACGGCCTTTGTCAGCGATCTGGATAAAGGGCAGGGTAAAGACTCCCTGGAAGACGCCGTAGACGTGGCAGGCAGCTTTGCCTCTATCGATGACCCTAAAATAAGTCAGTTAGTGGTGGACGAAGTCCAAAGGCAGCTGCAGCAGGCAAAAGCGGAAGGGAACAACAAAAAATTCAATATCTATGACATCTTAAATACCCTGTTCCAGTCCATGAACCCGGATAACAAAATTGATCTGTCCAAAAGCCTGGGCATCGGGCCGGTCTATTTTATGCCCATCAAAGACCTGGAAGATACCAGCGGTAGAATTATAATTCAGCAGTTTACTTATGGTGATGCAGACGGCAGCGCCAATTACAGTAATTTTATGAGTGCCATGCGCAGGGCCGGCTGGAAATCCACTGCCAATAAATACTGGTCCAAGGTGAGCTCCACCTCTGGCACCCCTATAACAATTTACACCAATAAACCGCTCGATGAGCTCCAGGGTCTGGATGATAAAGCACAGCGTGCACTGGATGATTATTTAATAGAAAATGACATCCACCCTACCATGGTCCTGCACAGGGGACACAGCTATTATCTGCCCACCACGATTAAACAGCTGGTGCCAACGGCCAGGGTCGTTCTTCTGGGCAGCTGCGGCAGCTTTCAATCCCTGAGTGACGTGCTTACCCAGGCTCCGGAGGCACAGATTATCTCCAGTAAACAGACAGGTGTAGGGAATCTGAACCTCACCATGATATTAGGCATACTCAATACCCTGAAAAAAGGTGAGGATCTGAACTGGTTAAAGATGTGGGGTAAATTTTCCAGGCAGTTAAGTGGTGACAACCGGTTTGCAGATTATGTTCCTCCGTATGAAAACCTGGGCGCCGTATTCTATATGGCCTACCGTAAACTCCAAGAGCAGCAACAGCAAAGAGCGGACAGTCTTGAGATCAATACAGCTGCAGTAGATGGCCAAGACCAGTAACATAGACCGGTAGCCAAAACCCCAGATCCTCCGCTGGCCATACTGTATTGAATAAGCCGTCAGCTTCAGGGAAATAGTCCGGGCTGCGATGGAGACTTCGCAGCCTTTCCTTAATGAAAGAGTGCCGGTCTGTTCTGGCTTTAAGACCGGCCCGTCATCCGGGCAAGACGATTATTATACCCCAGCTTTTTTTATATCTGCCGCTGTGTTTGCCTTCCCGCCAGCTTCATTACAACATTCGTAGCAAGGCAATACTTAGCTGATGCAAAGCACCGGACTATGAAGTAGGCAATATTTCTTATTTTTACGCCTATGTCTAATTCTAACCATTTAATCATCATAGGAGGTGGACTGAGCGGTCTTGTGCTGGCTTATCTGGCCACACAAAAAAAACGGCAAATAACTATCCTTGAAGCGACGGATCGGCTGGGCGGCAGAATACAAACCTATACAGGAGTTCGTGGTACTCCCATGGAACTGGGGGCAACCTGGTTTTCTGAGCAGCATCCCCATTTACTGGATCTGTTAACCGGCCTTGGATTAAACAAATTCCCTCAATATGACCGGGGTAAAAGCCTGTTTCAGACAAAATCCTTTGAACCGGCCCAGGCATTTGAAATCCCTTCCAATACCACGCCCTCCTACCGTTTTAAAGGTGGCAGTGAGACGGTTATTACAGCCTTGCAGCGGCTACTGCCTTCAGGCAGCATCCGGCTGAATAGCAAAATCATAGAAATCCGGCAGTCTCCTGAAATGATAATGGCCGTATCTGAAAACGGGCAGGTTTTTCAGGCAGATCAAATGGCCATTTGCCTGCCTCCCCAGGTGGCAGCCTCCATGATCAGATTCCCGGACGGTATGCCTGCGCCCTTGTTGGAACTCTTGCCCGAAGTTCAGACATGGATGGCTGGCGCTTTGAAATTCGTTATAGAATATGACCGGCCCTTCTGGCGTCAGGCAGGATATTCAGGCATGCTGTATAGTCATGCAGGAATCATTACGGAAATGTATGACCACTGTACGGAAGCGGAAGACAGATTTGCCCTGACAGGATTTTTAAACGGTGGCAGTAAAGATTATACCCGGCAAGTCAGGGAAAAATACGTAATACGTCAATTAACCGATTTACTGGGTCCCGAGGCAGGCGTTCCGGTGTATTATCAGGATAAAATCTGGAATCAGCCGGAACTGTTGGCGGGAAAACAGGTTTTTCAGGAGGCGCATTTTAACAACGGACATCCGGCCTTTGAGCAGACTTATCTGGACAACCGGCTTGTATTTGCAGGTTCTGAGACCTCTCTATTTCATCCGGGGTATATGGAAGGCGCTGTGATAGCTGCTAACAGGGCAGCCAGCCAGCTGCTTTTATAACGCTATGCAATGCCGGATTTGACTGAGCAAAGACGAGTTCTGGCATCCGTCAGAATTTTCTAGTTCAACTCTAATCTACCCGCCAGCCAGCTGTCCTTGATGGGTACCAGCCATTTCTCCAACAAATCCTTTTTACTGGACACCAGATTATTGAAATATAAAGTCTCCTTATTCAGAAATCCCTGGCTGATGGCATAATCCAGTTGATTTAAAGGCAGCACCTGGATTTCATCTTTAATGATGAAAGCCAGCAACTGGCGGTCAAAGAACTGCACCCCGAATTTCTTTTCCAGCTGTTTTACGAACCGAATGGAGCTATCGGTGCTACAGCCACTGACGGGCCCCTGGGCCTCATCGGCCATAATCACCAGAAATTGCCCGAAAAATAAATTGATATAAGAGGTATTGGCCCTTCCATGTGTATTCCAGTCAGCTGAAAAGGCCTGAATGTCGCTTTCCAGCTCTAAGGCTTCGGCCATACCAAGCCTTCTGCTGGCCTGATAGATCCACACTTTGGATCCGGCAGCAAATTCTACCGGTATATGTTTTTGATAATCTAAATCCATGCAACTAAAATCCTTAATTTAATGATTCTGCAATCAGTTCGGCAATGTCTTTTACCACGACATGGTCTTCCTGTTTTTTACTTTTAATTCCGTCTACCATCATGGTATTACAAAACGGACAGGCCGAGGCCACAATACTGGCCTCAGTTTCCAGTGCCTGCTCAGCCCTGGCTATATTAATACGGGTATCTCCCTTTTCTTCTTCCTTAAACATCTGGGCACCGCCGGCTCCGCAACACATTCCTTTGCTGCGGCAGTTTTTCATTTCTACCAGTTCCGCATCAAGAGCTTCCAGTACCTTTCTGGGGGCCTCATAAATATTATTGGCCCTGCCCAGATAACAACTGTCATGGTAGGTAATCTTCCTGCCTTTAAAATTTCCGCCCTCCTTTAATACGATGCGCCCTTCATCCAGCAGCTGTTGCAAAAACACGCTATGATGGATGACCTCATAGTTGCCACCGAGCACCGGGTATTCATTTTTCAGGATATTAAAACAATGCGGACAAGTGGTCACAATCTTTTTAATTTGGTAACCATTCAGTATCTGGATATTTCCATAAGCCATCATCTGAAACAAAAATTCGTTGCCGGCTCTCCTGGCCGGATCTCCGGTACAGCTTTCTTCTTTACCCAGCACTGCATATTTTATCCCCGTTTTATTTAGAATTGTCGCAAACGCTCTGGTGATACTTTGTGCGCGTTGATCAAAACTGCCGGCACAGCCTACCCAGAATAACACTTCCGGGGTTTCACTGTTCATCAGCATTTCTGCCATTGTAGGAACCTGCATGCAGTAGATATATTAAATGTTTTTTGTTAATGAGTATTCTTCAGCAAATGTACGGCTAAATTGTTAATTCTGGGGATGTCCTGTAAGGAACTACCCTGTCAAAGTCCCCCCTTTTGGAGTCGGGTTATCAGCAATTGCCCCTCACCGCTTCTTTAATCAGTTGAATTAACTACTTTTGGTTTATGAACGTACAGATCGCCCCTAGCTGGAAAAAAGTCCTGGCCTCAGAATTTGAACAGCCTTATTTTAAAGGAATTGTTGATTTTTTAAAGGCTGAAAAAGAGTTAAAAAGAACAATTTATCCCGCAGGTCCCCTGATTTTCAATGCATTTGAACAGACGCCCTTTGAGAAAGTAAAAGTGGTCATTTTAGGTCAGGACCCTTATCACGGTCCGGGACAGGCGCATGGGCTGGCGTTTTCCGTCAATAAAGGGATTGCGCTTCCTCCTTCTTTAAAAAATATTTTTAAGGAATTAGCAACGGATATCGGGCTAAAGACACCCACGCATGGCGATCTGACTCATTGGGCGCAGCAAGGCGTACTACTGCTGAATGCCACCCTTACCGTCCGGGCTGCGGAGGCCAACAGTCATGCTAAAATCGGTTGGATGGAATTTACGGACGCCGTTATTGCAAAAATAGCTGCGGTTCATACCGGCGTCGTTTTTATATTATGGGGAAGGTTCGCCCAGCAAAAAGAGGTTCTTATCAATCCAACCAGGCATCATATTTTAAAATCGGCCCACCCATCTCCACTCAGTGCGCATAACGGTTTTTTTGGCTGCAAGCACTTCAGTAAAACCAATGAGCTACTCGTTGGCCAAAAAAAAGACCCGATCGACTGGAGTCTGGACAGCTGATTAATATTACAAACCAATCACTTATACCTTGAAGCTTAGAAAAAAACTTAAAGATATATTCGGGCATATCTGGGCCGGCTGGGCACTGATCGTATTTTTTGTGACCATGCTTCCCTGTCTGATTATTATGAGCAGGTGCATCTGGCTTAAAGATCCACGCAAAGCAGGCTGGCAACAGGCCGTTTCCAGGGTCTGGATGACCGTATTTTTTGCGCTTACCGGCTGCAGGCGTAAAATGATTCACATGGAACACTACCGCAAAGACCGGAACTATATTGTCGTATGCAACCACAACAGCTTTTTGGATGTAATGGTGACCAATCCCTTTTTACCGGGTATTTCTAAAACCATCGCCAAAAAAAGCATGGCATCCATTCCTTTATTCGGTTGGATTTATCGCTGGGGTTCGGTCCTTGTGGACCGCACAAGCGATGAGAGTAAAAGGCACAGCTATCTGGAAATGAAAAAAGTCCTGGACCTTGGCATGGATATGTTACTGTTTCCCGAAGGCACCCGTAATAAAACCCATCAGCCGCTGGGGAAATTTCAAAGTGGCGCATTCAGGCTGGCCATAGAAACCGGCAAACCGATATTACCGGTCGTTATCCTGGGTACTAAAAAAATGATGCCAGCCAGCAAGCCTTTTTACTTACTGCCTGGCACCATTGAATTACATTTCCTGCCTCCGGTGGACCCTGCCGGTCTGACCCATATCCAGCTCAATCGCCAGATCTATGAATCCATGTGGAACTACTATGAGGCCAATTATTAATAAAATACAGCGGTAATAACCGCTAAAACGGACTAGTTGGCAGGAGGCGTCGTCTGCGGAGGATGCTCCCCACCCCCTTTATTGCGCCCTTCCCGGTTTTCCCGGTCTTCCCGGTCTCTTCTGGGTTTTGGCTTGCGGGATCCTCCCTGTGGCCCCTGGTTACCCGGAGCGCCTGGCTGAGGCTGAGCACCGCCGTTTTTCTGCCCCTGCGGATTTCTGTTTTGTTTGCCGGGCTGTCCGGGTTTAGCGCCCTGTCCCTGGTTTTGCCCCTGACGAT
>Ga0164242_10007569_pt1 | contig 11873 bp, 13 predicted proteins | sample OricomgcompostMG_FD_108783 | JGI IMG/M metagenome (GOLD analysis project Ga0164242, IMG submission 108783) | Miracle-Growth compost microbial communities from Emeryville, California, USA - Original compost - Miracle growth compost (MG) ... | reverse complement strand
ATATTGTCTTATTTGGTTGTATTCTGAATTCTCTAGTAACCTTACAGGGATAAGGAAGGAAGGAAGACAGGAAGCTGATATCTCAGAATTGTACATGGTTGACTGGTCTGGGAGAGTCGCAGGGTAGACCCACCGCCCAATAATAATAGTATTGCCCAATGTTCATAACTCCATATTTAACACGACAAACATGCCCAAGGGCTTTGCCTGTCACAAGTAATACGCAAGAGTAGTGGAGAGAATAATGTATGTTACCATCTCACTTGTCTATATGCTTACTTAGGGCTATTCCTGCGGATATCTGCTCCGTCCGAGCAATAATTTAGGATTGAATCCCAGCATCCATATTTGGAGCCACTGATGGTATCATTGCTAGTAAGACCATCATCGGGGTGCATGGGGAGACTCTCCCTCGAGTTTATACGACCGTGCTAAATGGATTACAGTCTGTTGGCTCAGATCTTCCTCCATCCGGGTCGCCTAGGACTTCCTTTCTGTCCTTCCGCTAGAAGTCGTCCTCCAGGTGTTTACGCATAATGGCTCTATAGGAACCTGACTAACGGTCGCCTGAACACCCATGCTAACTCATGTTGGGGCTGGCGCTACCTACCAAGGAACCTAAACGTCACCTGGAAGAGCGCGCTCGGGCCGATATAGTCCTCGAGTTTATTAGGGAGGAACCGGAACCCGCATTGTGTACCTAGCTGAATGCGGAACGCAGCCCCTTTGTGCCACAGCTTGAAATTGGGACGCTGATGCTTCTTGACGCCTCGCGGCGCTCCAATGCGAAAGCCGGAGCTATATCTAACCGGGCGACATTAGACTGCCGTAGAGAATACCGCTGTGGCTCCTGGCCTCCGTATTGACATCCGCTGTTTGATGGCGCCGTTTCACGGCGGGGCACTGGTCAACAGCTTGGTCCTTGCAGGCATGCTGCACTACTGGCTTACCCCTGTTCGACGGCAGTTTTCATGGTTAAAGTTTAGCGTATTGTATGGTATGGATACGCCTGCTTGCCAAGTAGCCAATGGCCTCCGGCACACCAGGGGCAGGGCTTGCCCGGCAGGCCCTCCCGCAGTCGCGTGCGGGTCATTCAATTTACGAAGTACGAGCCAAATAACAATATCTCGACCGATGTATTCTGTGTTTCTACGTCATCGCAAGTTAGTCAAAGACACCAGCCCTTACATTAAAGCAATGATCTGCATTCGAAGCTTTTTATTTCGCAGTTTTCCATTTTTGCTCATCGCTAATGGGTCCCAAACATCTCGGCTAACATCAATGAGAGACTCTGTCTTTCCTGCTTATCAAATTTTGTCGGCCTCTCCGAGCTTCTGAATGCAGCAGGGCGTTTGAAGCCCCACATTATTATGCTCCTGTGCGGGGAAGACCAGCGATTCCGGGCTGTAATAAGAAATGATTAGCGCGGAAAAACGCGTGATGTGGGGATGCAAATCCTCCACCGACTGCTGATTGGCCACTACTCGGTCAGCTTTCAAGCTTTCTGCCGATCCCAGCCGTCTTGGCGCGAAGGCATGGTTCATGATACCACCAACAACTGTACCTTCGGAGTATCTGCGGTCGCTGCCAGACAAAGGGAAACTGGCACATGGCCCGATATGCGAAGGCTACCGGAAAAACGTAATCAGAGTCGTAAGGTTGACTCGGCTGCACAGACTTGGTCGCAGCGAAGCCCACCCCGATTACTTTATGTACCGCTAACCTGCCCGATGTTTCCACTTTTCCTTGGGCCTCTTCCACTTCCACTCCTACTACTGCTCTCGCAATATTTGGGCCCGCGTACCCTAGCGTGAGACGTGGATTGCTGGTCTCTTACTCACCCAGTTACTTACAACCTGCTCAGGCGACCATGGCGGACCAAGTGCCAGAGAAAAAGATAAGTGTCGACGGCGGGGTCGCACAGAATGAAAACACGTAGGTTAAAAATGTTCTGCCCGCCTGCTTTTACGGACCTCAACTGCCGGGTTCTCATTTACCTTACCTGGGCTGCGTGATTCTTACACTCATCTTTACACTCCTCATAGTAAAGAGGCCGTTGCCGTGGAGCCGGTCCTAGACAGCGCGCGCCGCAAGAGCATCGTTCAGGCGCTGGCCGAAAATTTCGAAGGCGAGATCCGCAATCCCCTTAAGGACATCCCGCGCGCTGAGCTGCTTGAGAACGTGGTCGCCTTCCAGCGCAAGTATGGCCTGCCCGAAGACAGCGTCCCTTTCCTGCGCAAGGGTGGCCTCGTCGCCCAGAACCCGGCCAACTTCGAGAACGAGGAAGAACTCGACGAAGCCGATAGAGCCGCCCTACGCGAGGAGGTCACCCGCCGATGGAAGCACCCTTGGCCGCTGTACTATACTATTGTTTTGAACTCCATTGCCGCCGCTATCCAGGGTTGGGATCAGGTGAGTTCTTCCATCCACTGCTGCTAAACTATTTGAATGAACGGAGATCAAAGCTCATAAAATCCTCCCTTCCCCTTGCAGACCGGTTCCAATGGCGCGAACTTATCGTTCCCTGATGCTCTTGGCATTCCGAACGCGGCTGGTTCATCGTGTGGTCCGGATGCGAATGCCGGTGACTGTGCAAAGAACCAGTGGATTCAAGGCTTGATCAATGCGATGCCATACATTACGATTTGGATCTTGTAACTGCCCCATGCTTCCTCACCCCGCGTCTGCCTTTTTTGCCCCGGCATTATATTATCTTAAACTCTTATTCTGATGGCGCTTCTGTCAATGATAGTGCTGGGTGGGTGTCTGACCCTCTGAACCATTATCTCGGCCGTCGCGGTACCATCTTCATCGGTGCCATCTTTTCTCTACTCGCCCCGTTCGGCATGGCCGTCTCGCAGACCTGGGGCCAGCTTCTAGCATGCCGGTGAGTCGAGCACACGAATGAATTCCTTGGCAACACAATGCTCACTAGATATATTTGACAGTATGCTCCTGGGTATTGGGATGGGTCTCAAAGAAGTTACCGTCCCCGTCTTCTCCGCGGAGAACGCCCCAGCCATCATTCGTGGTGGGTTGGTCATGTCTTGGCAATTATGGACGGCCTTTGGTAAGCAAACATCGCAAAACGAAACTTTTGGAACAATTGGCGGGAAATGTTTAGCAAACTGACTCGCTTCTCTTTCCTTTGCTCTATAGGTATCTTTATGGGAACCTGCGCCAACCTTGCTGTGGGAAAGACGGGCGACATTTCGTGGCGGTTGCAGCTCGCCTCTGCCTTCATCCCTGCCGTTCCAATCGTCATTGGAATCTTTTTCTGCCCGGAATCGCCGCGGTGGTATCTTAAGAAAGGCAAATACCTCAAGGCGTACAACTCGTTGCTGAGACTACGCAACACGCCCATGCAGGCTGCGCGCGATCTGTATTACATGCACTGTCTCTTAGAGCAGGAAAAGGTGCTTGTCGAGGAATCTGGCCTGAAGGCTTCCAGTACCGTTTTCACCCGATTCGTGGAACTATTTACTGTTCCTCGTATCAGGCGCGCAACCTGGGCGTCTGGTATCGTCATGATTGCCCAGCAGATGTGTGGAAGTGAGTTTTCTCCCAACCCCCCTTTATACCGCTGGCGGAACGCTAATGAAAGACACGCAACAGTCAATATCATCGCTTTCTACAGCAGCACTATCTTCGAGGCGAGCGGTATCGATGCCTACACCGCCTTATGGGCTAGCTTCGGCTTTGGCCTGATCAACGTATGTCCTAGTTCCCAAGGTCACTCATCTCGACCACTTAGTGATATCCCAACCGCTTTTCCTTTTTCCCAAAATGGCCAAGACGACCTTTTAACCACGACATTTAAATTTTAGTTCCTCTTCGCCTGGCCTGCGGTGTACACCATCGACACATTCGGCCGCCGATCATTGCTCTTGTTCACGTTCCCTAATATGTTTTGGAGCCTTCTGGTGGCCGGTCTCTGCTACCTAATCGACCCAGGCGTGGAACAAAGCACGGCTCGCTTAGCGGCTGTCGCGACGTTCGTGTACATCTTTGCTGCATTCTACTCTCCAGGCAAGTCTTCCTTCACCTTCGTCCCCCGGCGCTGTTTCATTCAGACAAGGAGCGATATTCCCCTGTCTAGTTACCTAATTCCTCTGCACAATCGACGATTATTAATTTTCCCACAACAATATAGGCGAGGGTCCCGTACCGTTCATGTACTCAGCCGAAGTCTTCCCTCTCTCTCACAGAGAAGTTGGAATGGCTTGGGCCGTCGCGACAAACAACTTCTGGGCCTCTATCTTATCCATTAGCCTGCCGCGCATGCTCCGGGCCATGAAACCCACGGGAGTCTTTGGCTTCTATGCCGGACTAAACCTCGTCGCGTGGGTACTGATCTTCTTATTCGTCCCCGAGACGAAGCAGAAAACTCTTGAGGAGCTAGACTACGTCTTCTCCGTGCCCGATCGCAAGCTGGCCTCGTACCACATGAACACCGTCCTACCCTATGCCATCAAACGCTACATCTTCTTCCAAAAGGATGCCAAGTGCCCCGAACTGTATCACGATGCCCATTCTGAGGAACCACGCGTCGAGTCGACCGAGACGGGCGACGTGTAAAGTTAACCGCGCTGAGGATGAGTAGCGATAATGGTGGGGGACTTACGGACATACCACATCACACTCGCTTTATAGGTCGGACTAGCATGGTGAATGTAATTGGACGTGGGGATGTGTTGTGATCAGTGACGGACTAACTAACATTAACATTCGACGACAACTAATATTTACCCAAAACATTGCTCGGTCTAAGGTTAATATCTGCCACCGAAGTCTCGACCCTATCCACAGGCATAGGGTCTTGTAAGACAAGAAGCGGTATTACACTTTGGTTAGGCAGCTATCCAGTTCAGTAGTCACCCAATTTACCAAATCTTCAATAATCTTCAATAACCATAGCAACATAATACGTAGCAGGACAAGCTTATATCAATTAGTTATGGTTACCTAGATTTAGAGATAAACATACGTAAAACAATCGTAGCACCAAGAAGTGCAGGATATGTATCACGAGGTCAAGAACCCCTTTAACAGATATAGCATACGTAGCGTAAGCATTCGTCGATTTGACTTACTTAGAATACGCTTCAGCAAAACCCAACTTTCAAGTAATGATACTTAGCTACAAAGTTGTTTGATAAGTATGAGATGATTAACTTAAAGGAAAGGAGACAGAAAAACTATTCTAGATTTTTAAAGAAAATTATCAGACCGCATTCGCTTCAAGTACAAAAGCATTTAAAGAGTTAGAAGCATACAGTACAAGGGTAAGAAAAGAGTGGCAGCTACTAGTTGCTTATTTATGCGAGATTTAAAGGAAAGGTTTGAGCAGGGGGAAACAAATCACTTAAATCCCTGAAATATTGTCGAGAGTCACCCCCAGAAGTTAGGCAAGATGTCCCTGTGACTAGGGATCACGGGGTGATCGGTCAGGAATCGTCGGTATATCTCCATTCAGTCAGAGACTGATTCTTGTCAGGAAGAAGAGGCCCTCTTCCTACTCAAGAGCTAAGACTCTAAAATACTGGCGGGTTCTAGCGGACCTTTGTGACGTAGTTCTAAGGGATAGTGTAATAGGAGGTGGTTGCCCGGGCCGATATCTGGCCGATACGCGATTGAGCCGTATTAGAATAGCTGTAACACTGTCGTATTAATTTGTGCGCGGTGCACGACCTACTCTTTCTCTCCTTCTCGGCATTTGAGGCGGGGACTCGGGGACTCGCACCGAAAGCTGCCTAACAAGTGCGCACCCAGCGAAGCCCAATATAAGCGGGGTTACTTCTGATTATTTGGCACACTTCCCTGGTTTTTTAAGCAAGGACGATGTTCATGCAGGAACGAGTCTCCAAACAGCCCCTATTGGATGATACGAATCGGAGAGACTAACTTGTCAGTGCAGGAGCTCGGGCAAATAATTAACTTCCCGAGGAAATAACTAGCCGAGCCTCAACTCAAAAACGGTTCGGGGGAATAATGAAACGAGGATAATGGCCTAGTGTAGATTGTTCGGACTCCGGGCAGTATGGAATCACTTCGCGCCATCTGACCAATGGCTATCGTGGCCGAGGATCAAACTGTTGGGTTTTATGTCATCCGCCAAATAGCCCACTATCTCTAACCTTAGGGACATGTCTTCTAGTCATTTTACTCAGAAGAATTCTCCCTGCCGAGCCATGGCTGTGTCACCGCCCCCTAATCACCTTCTCCTTTTTGGAGACCAATCAGTTGAAAAGCTGTCCTCAATCAAGGATATAGTTCGTAATTCGAAAACCATCCCTGCCGCGAGAAGGTTCCTGCAGGAAGCCACGGATGTCGTTCAGATCGAGTTCAGTCGACTGGATCGACAAGAACATGGCTGGGACAAGGGGTTTGATTCTCTGCTGGGTATGGCAGAGGACAATGACGGTGCACATGATGGCACCAACCTCATCGTTTCGACCGTCTTGATGTGCGTCGGAAGGCTGGGCCAGCTTATAGTGTAAGTGTCTTCCCACCACCCCTCAGTTCGTAGCTGAGTCCCTGGAGTTGTAGCTGACTGGGTGTAAATAAAGGCATGCCGATCAGGACCCGACTATTCTTGGTTCTCCCATTGAGCCAGTTGAAATCATCGCTCTCTGTGGTGGCCTTCTTCCCGCGGTTGTGGCAGTGGCTGCTCAGGATACGAGCCAGCTCTTTATCCTAAGCCGTGAGATCATCTCAATAGCGTTTAGACTGGCATACGAGGTAAGCCGGCGGATGAAATTGATTGAGGACACACCGGAAAGCTGGGGGAAGACATACACCGGCCTCTCCAGGGAGGCGATTCAGGACATACTCGACCGATTCCATGAAAGCCAGGTAAGCTCACATCTAGTTGACACCACATGGACGCCGTCCGGATGGACGTTCAAACTAATAGCGGATTAGAAAATCCCCGAGTTTCGGAGAATCGCCCTAGGCGTCATAGCAAGAGACTGGACCACGCTGATCGGCCCCCCATCCTCTCTTCGACGGTTAGAAGATTGGTCGTCGGAAATTAGGGATGCTCCCAGTTTCGAGACCGACATCTCCGGCCCGATACACAGCAACTGGGTACCCAGGATAAACGCAGCCAAAGTCCTCGGAAGCTCTCCACTGCTGCTCCAGTCCCTAGACTTTGCCAAGGCACGGATGATATCGCCAGGCTCGTGTGTGGAATACAATCATCCTACGCTGGGATCACTTCTGGAGGAGATCATCGAGGATATTGCGCACAATCCGCTCCATGTCACCCGCTTGATTCAAAGGTGCGTGTCGGGTTTGGATGGGAAGAGGAGAGTCAAACTGTCAGTGATGGGGGCAACGAATCACTTGGCTGCCACAATTCAGGCACTGGGGGCCCACGGAATCGAATATCAGCTCAGTAAGCACGAAGCGACGGCGAGGATTGATGAGATGGCCCGCGGAGGCTCGGAACTCGTTGCTATCGTGGGCATGGCGGGGAGGTTTCCAGGCAGTGACACGGTGGACGGTTTCTGGGAAGGCTTGGTGGCTGGCAAGTGCCACATCAAGGAGGTAAGTACAAACTCGAGGAGCAGACGGGGACATATAAATTGACGCCAAGTGCGTGTTTATAGATACCAAAGAGCCGATTTGATCTCGATGCCTTCTTCGACCCGACAGGCGAGAAAAGAAACTCAACCACATCGCGGCACGGAGCTTGGCTCAACGACCCGGGGTTGTTCGACCACAGACTCTTCAACCTATCTCCCCGAGAAGCCGCGCAGATGGATCCCGGCCACCGCCTCCTCCTCACCACAAGTTACGAAGCCCTCCAATCGGCCGGCTACAGCCCCGACGGAAGCCTAGCGACCACCGGCTCACGTATCGCGACGTACTTTGGCCAAGCCGCCGACGAATGGCGCGAGATCCTCAACCAGCGGGGCGCCGACATCTACTACGTCCCAGGCTTCAGCCGGGCCTTCGGACCAGCCCGTCTGAACTACCACTACAAGTGGGGCGGCGGTTCGTTCGCGCTCGACACGGCCTGCTCGACGAGTGCGACGGCCGTGGCGCTGGCGTGCGCGGCCCTTTCAGCCCGCGAGTGCGACACCGCGCTGGCCGGCGGGGTCTCGGTGCTCAACTCGCCCAACACATTCTCGGGCCTCAGCAAGGCCGGCATGCTGTCCGCCACGGATGGGTGCAGGACCTACCACGACGACGCGGACGGGTACGCCCGGGCCGAGGGCGCGGGGGTGGTTGTGTTGAAGAGGCTGGAGGACGCCGTCGAGGACAATGACAACATCCTCGCCGTGGTGCGGGGGTCGGCGCGGACGTACAGCTCATCTGCGACGTCGATGACGCATCCCTGCGCGGCGGCGCAGCAGGAGACGTACAGACGGGTCCTGCGGCAGTCCGGACTAGATCCAGCGGAGGTGGCGTACGTCGAAATGCACGGGACGGGGACACAGGCGGGTGATGTCGAGGAGATGACCTCTGTTGTCAACGCGCTTGCGAGAGGGCGTTCAAGAAATAATCCCTTGACTGTTGGAGCAGTTAAAGCTGCTGTGGGGCATGGAGAAGGCGTGAGTTTTTAGATCGTGTCATGTCCCTTATTTTTTTAAGGATGCCGCTAATCCATTTCTTCGATATTACACAGGCTTCCGGTATAACCTCGATTATTAAGGTGGTCATGATGCTACGAGAGCTCCAGATTCCCCCACAGCCCAATTGGCCGTTCAAGTTCAACCCGAAGTTTCCTCCCCTAGCCACATCGAATGTTAAAATATCGACCAAAATATCCACGCTCCGGGCTAGCCTGAAAGGCGATAAGAGGATCAAAATGCTTGTGAACAGTTTCGATGCCTCGGTTAGTTCAACGAGAGGCGCATGGGAACAGAGCAGCTACCTCGCCTAGCAAGAGCAGACAGCTAACCATACGGTGCTTTAGGGCGGGAACGTATCGGTAGCCATCGAAGAAGCTCCGTCACGCCCGGCGAAGACCACCGACCCCCGAGCCTGGCACGTCGTGGCTATATCGGCACGAACGGCAGCCTCTCTGCAGAACAACCACGCAAGGCTTCTCGACTTCCTTGAGCGGCACCCTGAGACAATAATCGCGGACCTAGCATACACCACGACGGCCCGGCGCATGCACGAGTCGCTCCGGTGCGCCTATGTCGGAAACACCACAAAGAGCATCGTCCGCCAACTCCGCCTGCAGACCGAGGTCCCACGGACGAGACCGAGGGCCAGGGGCCGCATCTTCCTCTTCACAGGCCAGGGCGCACAGTACTCGGGTATGGGCGGAGACCTCTTCCGGGAGTGCCGGAGCTTCCGGGAGACGCTGTTCGCGTATCAAGAGATGGCCACAGGGGTTGGGCTGCCGGATTTCATCGACCTCATCTCGGGACAGGGACGAGTCGACGATCACGATGATGACATGTCCGGCCAGTCAACCACCAAGGCTCAGCTGGCCATCGTCGCATTGGAGATCGCCCTGGCCCGTCTAATGAAAATTTGGGGAGTTGTGCCGGACGTCGTCATTGGTCACAGCCTGGGCGAGTACGCGGCGCTCTGCGTCTCGGGGGTCCTGTCGGTGAGCGACGCCCTCTTGCTCGTCGGGCGGCGAGCAGCCCTCATGGAGACGCATCTGGCGGCCGACACGTACGCTATGCTCGCCACTGGGGCCGAGGAGAAGATGCTGCTGGATCTGTTTGGGGAGCTAGAACTGAGCTCATGCAGTATTGCGTGCGTGAACGCCCCGTCCGTGACCGTTGCTAGCGGTGCGCTGCATGACATCGACACGCTGCAGAGACATATGGAGGCGCAAGGAGCCAAGACTACTCTTCTGCGCGTCCCCTACGGATTTCACTCGGGCCAGGTCGAGCCCGTCCTCGAAGGGCTGCGGCGTGTCGCGGAGGGAGTCGTCTTTTTGAAGCCAAAGATCCCCGTCGTCTCCACCGTGACCGGCCGCGTGGAGCGGGATTCCTCTGTCTTCTCGCCCGCCTACCTTGCGCGACAGGCCCGGGAGAAGGTCGATTTTGTTGGGGCACTTAGATCATGTGAAGAAGCCGGTCTCTGCGGCGACGGTTCGCTATGGCTGGAGATTGGGCCTGATCCCGTGTGCTTAGGCCTGGTCCGCCGGACTCTCGGGATCCCGGCGTCACATCTGCTCCCGACACTGAGATCGGGCGAGAACAACTGGCGGACTACCTCGGATGTCCTGAGGCGTATCTACGAGTTGGGCGGCCCGGTCAGCTGGTCGGAGCTCCACAAGCCTTTCATTGGATCGGTGACACTCTTGAACCTGCCAACTTATGCGTTTGACTTGAGAGACTTCTGGACAACTTACGCAGAACCAGATCTGTCTCGCCAACCTGAAGGAGGTTCCCAACAAGTGACAGAGTTTTCTCGGGCTCCTGGGTTTCCTACCGCCTCTTTACAACACGTTGAGGACGAGAAGGTTGAAGGCCGTACGATCACGGCGACCTTTACCTCGCGCATCTCGGATCCGCAGCTTTTAGATGCAATTAGGGGTCATGTGGTGAATGGGCAGCCAATCTGTCCCCTGGGAGTCTTCCACGACATGGCGCTGACCGCCGCCAAGTATGTCTACTACAGAATGCATGTAGACTCTAAGCCGTCTGACATGTCCATCCGGAATGTGGAGATCAGCCAGGCGTTGGTAGCCAGCACAAAGACTCTCGATTCGCTGATTTGCGTCGTGGCAAGCACCTATCATGCTGAGGACAAGGTCGTCGACATACAGTTGCGTTCCAGAAATGGAGGAAATATGTCTGTCCACGGCAAGTGCCAAGTCACTTTCGACGACAATACCTCCTGGAAATCAAGTCTCTCGCAAACCCTCTTTCTCTTGAACTCGCGAATTGGCGCCCTTCGCACACAAGCGCTCTCAGGCAAGTCCCACCGCCTTCTCAAACCTGTCGTGTATCGGCTATTCTCCGGTGTGGTATCCTACTCGCCCACCTACCAGGCCCTGGAGGAGGTGATTATGGACCCCGGTTGCACCGACGCCATCGGCACCGTCGCGCTCCCGGACGTATCCCGTCTGGGAACCTTCTACGCCAACCCTTACTGGACTGATGCCGTCACCCACCTGGCCGGGTTCGTCCTCAACTCCGGCCTCAGGTACCCGCAGGACACGGCCTGCTTGGCCGTCGGCTTCAACACCTGGCGATCGGTCGAGGACCTCGTGCCCGGAGAGGTATATACCACGTACGTCTGCATGCAAGAGGTGCATGGAAGCAGCCACGTGGTCTCGGGAGACTGCTACGTCTTCCGCGGCGGAGAGCTTGTCCAGGCTACGCTAGGGATAAATTTCCTGAGGGTCAAGAAGGCCGCGTTGAGTAGCATCCTAGGAATTCCGGACCAAATAGCAGGCCGGCGGGTAGTGGGGCCGAACAAGACACTAGACGAGAGGACTGCCATCAACGACGACCGGAACATTGCCGCAGAGCCGAAACCTCAATCGCGTCGAGGTGAGGCGCCAGGACCCTTAGTCGCAGCTGCGGCGGAGAGAGATAATGGCGGCATCGACCCCGAGGAGAAGGTCTGGTCGGTTCTCTCCATCGTCGCCTCCGAGAGCGGCTGCAGTCCGGAGGACATGACTGACGACACACGGTACGCGGACCTCGGCGTCGACTCGGTCATGGCCATCACTATCTTTGCTATAACAGGCCGCGACCTGGGCGTGGACTTGCCGGCATCTTTCTTTCTGGAGAACGAGACCATCGGCGAGTCTAGGAGGGCGCTTCTAGCCCTCCTTGGTAGCGCAACCGACGAGGAGATAGGAGGGGCTAATACCATTGGCGTGAGCGGATCAGACGGAGCCGGCGCCGTACTGCCAGAGAAGCCGGCACAGCCTCGTTCGCTCT
>Ga0164242_10007568_pt1 | contig 11874 bp, 11 predicted proteins | sample OricomgcompostMG_FD_108783 | JGI IMG/M metagenome (GOLD analysis project Ga0164242, IMG submission 108783) | Miracle-Growth compost microbial communities from Emeryville, California, USA - Original compost - Miracle growth compost (MG) ... | reverse complement strand
GAGCTGCGCGGCGGACGCACCGCCGATACCGCCTCGGCCGAGGATCGCTATGATGCGCTCAAGAAGTTCGCGCGCGACCTGACCGCCGCTGCGCGCGAGGGCAAGCTCGATCCCGTTATCGGACGCGACGAGGAGATACGCCGCACGATCCAGATCCTGGCGCGGCGCACCAAGAACAATCCGGTGCTGATCGGCGAACCCGGCACCGGCAAGACCGCGATCGCGGAAGGCCTCGCGCTGCGCATCGCCAATGGCGACGTGCCCGACGGACTCAAGGACCGCAAGTTGATGGCGCTCGACATGGGCGCGCTGATCGCTGGCGCCAAATATCGCGGCGAGTTCGAGGAACGACTCAAGGGCGTGCTGGACGAGGTCAAGGGCGCCGAGGGCGACATCATCCTCTTCATCGACGAGATGCACACGCTCGTCGGCGCGGGGAAGAGCGAGGGCGCGATGGACGCGGGCAATCTGCTCAAGCCCGCTTTGGCGCGCGGCGAGCTGCATTGCATCGGTGCGACCACGCTCGACGAGTACCGGAAGTATGTCGAGAAGGACCCCGCGCTGCAGCGGCGCTTCCAGCCGGTGTTCGTCGGCGAACCTACGGTCGAGGATACGATCTCGATCCTGCGGGGCCTTAAGGAGAAGTACGAGCTGCACCACGGCGTGCGCATCGCTGACGGTGCGCTCGTGGCCGCGGCGACGCTCTCCAACCGCTACATCACCGACCGTTTCCTGCCCGACAAGGCGATCGACCTCATGGATGAGGCCGCTTCGCGCCTGCGGATGGAGGTCGAATCCAAGCCCGAGGAGATCGAGGGTCTCGACCGGCGCATCATCCGGCTCAAGATCGAGCGCGAGGCCTTGTCCAAGGAGACCGATACCGCCTCCAAGGACAGGCTCGCCAATCTCGAACGCGACCTTGCCGAACTCGAGCAGCAGTCGGCGGAGCTGACCACGCGCTGGCAGGCCGAAAAGGAAAAGATCAACGCCGAGACCACGATCAAGGCGCAGCTCGATGCCGCGCGCATCCAGCTCGACCAGGCGCAGCGTTCGGGCGACCTCGCCAAGGCGGGCGAGCTTTCGTACGGCACCATTCCGAGTTTGGAGAAGCAGCTTGCGGAAGCCCAGGGCGCGGCCAAGGGCGCGATGCTGCGCGAGGAAGTGACGAGTGAGGATATCGCATCGGTCGTCAGCCGCTGGACTGGGGTGCCGGTCGAGAAGATGCTGGAAGGCGAGCGCGACAAGCTCATCCGGATGGAAGAGGTGGTCGGCAAGCGCGTAATCGGCCAGACCGACGCGGTCGCCGCCGTCAGTCGCGCGGTGCGCCGCGCGCGCGCCGGACTGCAGGATCCCAACCGACCTTTGGGCTCCTTCCTGTTCCTAGGGCCGACCGGCGTGGGCAAGACCGAGCTCACCAAGGCCTTGGCGGGCTTCCTGTTCGACGACGACAGCGCGATGGTCCGCATCGACATGTCCGAGTTCATGGAGAAGCACAGTGTCGCCCGCTTGATCGGCGCGCCTCCCGGCTATGTCGGTTATGAGGAAGGCGGCGTGCTGACGGAGGCGGTCCGGCGTCGGCCCTATCAGGTCGTGCTGTTCGACGAGGTCGAGAAGGCGCATTCGGATGTGTTCAACATCCTGCTCCAGGTGCTCGACGACGGGCGGCTCACGGACGGGCAGGGGCGCACGGTGGATTTCACCAACACGCTCATCATCCTGACCTCCAACCTGGGCTCGCAGTTCCTCGCCAACCTGCCCGACGACGCATCGACCGACAGCGTCGAGCCGCAGGTGATGGAGGTGGTGCGCGCGCATTTCCGGCCGGAATTCCTCAACCGCCTGGACGAGATCATCCTCTTCCACCGGCTAGGGCAGGGCCATATGGGCCCGATCGTCGACATCCAGGTCGCGCGCGTCCAGAAATTGCTCACCGACCGCAAGGTGACGCTCGAGCTTACCGATGCGGCGCGGGACTGGCTGGGCCGGGTCGGCTATGATCCGGTCTACGGCGCGAGGCCCTTGAAACGCGCGGTGCAGAAATATCTGCAGGATCCGCTTGCCGAGGCGATCCTGCGCGGCGAGGTGCCCGACGGGTCGATCGTCACGGTGGATGATGCGGATGGGAAGCTGGCGCTTAGCGTGAGCTGACCAAAGCCCTTCCCCGTCAAGGGGAAGGTTGGGGTGGGTGAGTCTCCCCATAATAGCGCACTGGCCATCTGGTGAGCGGAGTGCCCCACCCTCTGCCCCCCCCTGCCAGGGAGGGGGGGATGGGCTGCCGGCCCTAAAGGGGTTCCCTTGTCGGTTCAGCTTCCCTAACGCATTCACCATGACTGGCGCTCCCCTCGACCAGCCTTATTCCGGCCGCTTCGTCGGGTCCGAACATCGCTTCATGGTGCGTGTCTATTATGAGGACACCGACGCCGGCGGGGTGGTCTATCACGCCACCTTCCTGCGCTATTTCGAGCGTGCGCGGACCGACATGCTGTCCTTATGCGGGATCGACATCGCCGCCGCGCAACATGCCGGTGAGGGCATCTATGTCGTCGCCGCGGCCGATCTCAAATATGTCCGGCCCGCACGGTTGGGCGATGCGTTGACGATCGTCAGTTCGCTGACGCAGGTCCGCCAGGCAGCCTGCGTCATTCAGCAGAGAGTCATGCGTGATGATCAGCTAGTGGTCGAAGGACTCGTCACCGTCGCGTTCGTCGGCGCGGATGGGCGGCCCAGGCGGCAACCGAAAGCATGGGTCGAGGCGTTCCAGGGTTTCAACGGAGCAGAACAAGCGCAATGAACGGCATCACCGTAACCACCAACACGCAGGCCGCGCTTTCGCCGGTCGCACTCTTCCTGCACGCCGATATCGTCGTGAAGATCGTGATGATCGGCCTGCTGCTTGCGAGCGTATGGACCTGGACGATCATCTTCGGCCGCGGCGGCGTGCTGCGCCGTGCCGACAGGCAGAATGCCGAGTTCGAGAAAGATTTCGCCAAAGCGAGCGATATCGATCGCTTCCACGAGGCCAATGCGCGCTCGGAGGTGCCGGCGGCCCGCGTCTTCGTCGCGGGCATGCTCGAATGGCGCAAATCGACTTCGAAGCCGAAGGTCGACAAGGCCGCGACGCGCGAGCGGCTGGGATCGGTGATGGCGACCGCGAGCGCGGCGGAGGTCGAGCAGCTTTCGAGGGGCCTCAACATCCTGGCCACGATCGGCAGCGTCTGCCCGTTCGTCGGCTTGTTCGGCACGGTCTGGGGCATCATGCGCTCCTTCGCCGATATCGCCGCTTCGCAGAATACGAGCTTCGGCGCGGTCGCGCCGGGTATCGCCGAAGCCCTCTTCGCCACCGCGCTCGGCCTGTTCGCCGCGATTCCCGCGACCATCGCCTACAACCGCATGGTCCATCGCCTGGATATGGTCGAAGCACGCCTCAATCGTTTCGCCGACGGCTTCCACACCACGCTCAGCCGTGAGCTGGACGGGGAGGGCTGAGTCATGGCGATGGGTTCAGCGCCCCGCCGCGGCCACGGCCGCAGGCGCGCGCCGATGGCCGAGATCAACGTCACCCCGCTGGTCGACGTGATGCTGGTGCTGCTCATCATCTTCATGGTGACCGCGCCGCTGTTGGTCGCAGGCGTGCCCGTGAACCTGCCCGACAGCCGCGCCAAGCCGCTCGAGCAGGATCAGAAACCGGTCCAGATCAGCCTGGATACCAGCGGCAAGATCTACATCGATGATGCCGAGGTGCCGCTACCGGCCTTGCCAGACCGGCTCGCTTCGATTCCGCACGGCGCCGATGCGCCGCAAATCTATCTGCGCGCCGACCGCACGCTGGATTATGGCCGCGTGATGATGGTGATGGGCGAGCTGAACCGCGCTGGTCTCAACAAGGTCGCGCTCGTCACCAACGAGGCGCAGGACCAGGAATAGTGGAACGGACTGACCAGAAGGGTCTCGGCCTTGCGGTCGTTGCCCATCTGCTGCTGTTCGCGGTGCTGACGATCGGCATCGCCAAGCGCGTGCCGCCCGTCACGCCGCCGCAGGAGCCGATGGACGTGCAACTGGTCGATGCGGTCGGCCTGCGCTCGGCCGCGCCCAATCCCGCGACGGAAGCGCCGCAGGAGATGCAGGCGCCCGATCAGGCGCCGCCCCAGGAAGCGCCGCCACCCGCGCCGAGCCCCACTCCGCCCGAGCCCAAGCCGGTGCCGGAGAAGCCGCAGCCCACCAAGCCTTCGCCGACACCGCCGCAGAAGCCCAAGCCGCAGCCGCCCAAGAAGGCGCTGTCGGACATTCTCAAGGACGTGCGCGCCAGCGCCAAGAGTGAGAAAGCAGGCAGCGACGCGCGCGCCAAGGCGGATCGTGCATCCTCCGAAAAGGTCGGCGACCTGCTCAAGGGCGTGATCGGCGCGTCGAAGGGCAAGGGCGAGAATGCGCGCGCGCCGATCAGCGGCGCGGCGATGAACGGCCTCGCCGCCGCGATCAAGCGCCAGGTCCAGCCCTGTTATCAGCTTGGTGGCCTGAGCGGTACGTCGGCGATGGAAATCGTCATAACGCTACGCCTGCGTTACAATCCCGATGGATCCGTCGCGGGAACGCCACAGATCGTCGACCAGACGGGGATCACCGCTGCCAACCGCGCTTATGCCCGGCAGATCGCCGAAGTCGCGCGGCGGGCGGTGTTGCAGTGTCAGCCGGTCCATCTTCCCGCCGAATTGTACGAAGGCGGCTGGGATGACCTGAATTTTCGTTTCACCCCCGGTCAGATGCGCTAGGCCGGATGCGAAGGATGAGAGGACCGATGAAGACTTGGCATCTGCTGGCTTCGATCGCTTTGGCGCTGACGCCGGGCGCGGCAGTGGCACAGAATGCGGCGCCGCAAGGGCCTGGCCCCGCGCCCGGCGCCGGCCCGCAGCCGGGACAGCGGCTGACGGTCGACATCACCGGCGGCATCTCGCAGCCGATGCCGATCGCGATTCCGGTGATGCCGACGCCGAATGCGCTGCATACGCCCGCGGGCTCGACCGATATCCTCGGCGCGCAGGTGGCCGATGTCATCACCAACGACCTCAAGAATAGCGGCCTGTTCGCGCCTCTCCCCAAGGGTCAGTTGAAGCCGGTCAGTTTCCCGCAGGTATCGGCGCCCGATTATGCCGCGTGGCTGCCCACCGGCGCACAGGCCCTGGTCCAGGGCTTCGTGCAGGCCAACGGGGATGGCACGCTGACCGTGGGCTGCTATCTCTACGACGTCTTCGCCAAGAGCGAGATGGTGCGTCAGGGCTTTGTCGTGAAGCCGGCCGAATGGCGGCGCGGCGCGCACAAATGCGCCGATACGGTCTATTCGCGGCTGACGGGGGAGGGCCCTTATTTCGACAGCCAGGTGATCTACGTTTCGGAAACGGGGCCTAAGAAGAACCGCACCAAGCGGCTCGCGATCATGGACCAGGATGGCGCCAACCACCGTTTCATCACCAACGGCCAGAGCCTGGTGCTGACGCCGCGCTTCGCGCCCAACCGCCAGACGATCGTGTTCATGTCGTTCGAGAACAACCAGCCGCGCGTCTATGTCTATGACGTGGGCTCGGGCCGCAAGCGGTTGGTGGTCGACAGCCGCTACACCACGTTCGCACCGCGTTTCTCGCCCGACGGGCGGTCGATCCTCTTCTCGATGATCGTCAACGGCAATTGCGACGTCTATCGCGTTTCCGCCAACGGCGGCACGCCGACCCGGCTCACGACCTCGCCGGGGATCGACACGGGCGGCAGCTATTCGCCCGACGGCAGCAAGATCGTGTTCGAAAGCGATCGGTCGGGCACGCAGCAGCTCTATGTGATGAATGCCGACGGATCGAACCAGCACCGGATCAGCTTCGGCGGCGGACGCTTTGCGACCCCCGTCTGGAGCCCGCGCGGCGATCTCATCGCCTACACGCATCTCGGTGGCGGCTTCGCGGTGGGGGTGATGGGCGTTGACGGGTCGGGCGCCAAGGATCTCACCAACGGCTGGCAAGACGAAGGTCCCACCTGGTCGCCCAACGGGCGCGTGCTGATGTTCTTCCGTACCGCCAAGGGCTCGGGCAAGACCGATCTCTGGTCCGTGGATCTCACCGGCGTGAACGAACACCCCATCCCGACTCCACTTGATGGATCGGATCCTGCATGGGGACCGTTACTGCCCTGAACTGACTTATTTCGTTCACATCAACAGAAGGAGTGCATCCATGAACAAGACCGCCACGCTGCTGACCACGGCGGCCCTGATCGGACTTGCAGGTTGCGCCAAAAAGCCGCCGAAAGAATTGCCGCCGCCTCCGCCCGCGGAAACCACGACGACCACGACCACGCCGGCTCCCCCGCCGGCCAATGAAGGGCCGACGCCCGGCTCGCGTGCCGATTTCGTGGCGCAGGCAGGCACCGATACCGTCCATTTCGTGACCGACAGCTCGGATCTCGATCCCGAAGCCCAGTCCATCCTGACCAAGCAGGCGCAGTGGCTCGCCAAATATCCGAACGTGCGCGTCACAGTCGAAGGCCATTGCGACGAGCGTGGCACGCGCGAATATAACCTCGCGCTCGGCGACCGCCGCGCCAATTCGGCCAAGAACTTCCTGGTCAATGCCGGCGTCAATGCCGCGCGGATCAGCGTGATCAGCTACGGCAAGGAACGCCCGATCGCGACCGGCTCGGACGAAGCCGCCTGGGCGCAGAACCGCCGCGCCGTGACGGTGGTGCCGGAGTAAGCTCGTAAATCCTCCCCATCTACGATGGGGAGGATTTTTACGTTTCTACCCCCAGCACGAAGTCCCGCAACGCTCGCGCGTCGTGCAGCGCATTATGCGGGACCCGGCTGTTGCGCGCGGTCGAGAAGCCGGGCGTGCGCAGGAAATGGAAGCGCAGGTTAGAGAGCTCGACGATGTGCCCGTCGCTCGTCTGGATCAACCGACAGAAGAGCGCGATATCCTCGGGCCAGTCGCAGACGATCTCCGGATCAGGATCGGTGCTGAGATAGGCTGCCAGGTCATGCGCGGCGCCGATCCGGTCCAGTTCGTTATAGAGCATTTCCGGCACGTTCCGGACATAGGGCATCACATGCTTGGCGACCCAGGGATGCGGCTCCTCGGTCAACGGCAGGACCACATAATATTCCTGGTCGCCTTCCTCGGGCACCAAAGCGAGGCTGATCAGGCTGCCGCCGAATCCATTATATTCGGTATCGAGGAAATAGCGCATCAGAACCGCTTAGGTCTGGGCGGATGCGCGACCTCGGGATGGTTGCCGTCAAGCGCTTCGTCGAGCAGCCGGGCGAGGCGGATGCCGCCCTTGGCCACCTGCAGCCGCAGCACCGGGATCAATTGCTCGATCTTGGCCTCGTCCATCGACACGTTGGTTGTGGTGGGCGTGTTGCAGGGATCGGCCATCACGCTGCCATAGACCTTGGTCCTGGCGATCTCCCAGCTCTCGCGGCTCCAGTCCTGGACCGTGCCCTTGGCGATCTCGGCGCGCCGTTCGGGCGAGATTTCCGACAGGATGCCGCTCGCGCCCGGCGGCGGCGAGGAAATGGCGCGGTCGGCGAGCAGGCCATCCCAGATCGAATGAAGATTGGTATGTGGGATCGCCCCGTAATTCCCCTTGACCTTGTTGCCGCCCTGATCGCCGTCATGCTCAGCGCCATGCAGAGGCTGGTGCAGGTCGCCCACGAAATGGACCAGAAACGCAAGCGCCATCAGTCGGTCGCGCGGCGGCAAGGCGCGGTCGGCGACCATGCGCTGCGCGCGCGCGATCTGCGCCGAGACGCAATTGCCGCCGGCACACGGTTCCTTGAGGTCGAACGGCTTGCAGATGTCGACGTCCTGGAAATGCCAGGCATATTGGTAGCTGAAGCGATCCCCGAGCGTCTTGATGCAATCGGGCCAGACCGAGGCTTCCTCGATCGTGCGCGCCGGACAGGTCGGCGTTTCGAGCACCTTCTGCCGTTGAAGAAGCCACAGGATCGACTGCTTCGTCCGCGGTTTGACCAGCTTCATCGCCACTTCGGCGGTCGTCTCATGCCCATATTCCCACCAGGCGGCGGCGGGCGAGGGGAGGAGAAGCATGGCGAGCGCGGCGAGGAGGGCCTGGAGGCGGAAGCGGATCATGCGGATGTCCGAACGGAAAGATGCGAACCGTTCGCCCGGAGCCTGTCGAAGGGCCGTGCTTTCTGTCCACGGACAGGAAGACGGGCAGGGCTTCGGCAAGCTCAGCCCGAACGGGGAGATTTCCACTGGCTCTAGACGGCTCCCATGGCCACGCAAGGTCATTCGTGGCCGTAAATGGCAATTTCGGGCGGCGAATCGTGGGTTTGCATCGCGCGGTACATCGCCTTGGTGTTGAACGCCCAGCCGCCTGAGCCATCGGGTGAGACCACGATCACGCCGCCCTTGCCGCCAAGATCGCCAAGCTCGTCGATCAACGTGTCGGCACTGTCCTCGATGCTCCAGTCCGCCAATCGCACGCGCGCGCAGATTTCGTGCGCCACGCCCAGCCGGATGAAATATTCGCCCGATCCGGTGCACGAGACCGCCGCAGCGCGATCATCCGCATAAGTGCCGGCACCGATCAGAGGCGAGTCGCCCACCCGGCCCCATTTCTTGCCGGTCAGGCCGCCGGTCGAGGTGGCGGCGGCGACATGGCCTTGCCCATCGACTGCAACCGCCCCGACCGTCCCATATTTCATGGCGCTGTCGAACGAGGTGTCGGGCCGCGCCAGGATTTCGTCCAGTTGGCGGCGGCGCTCGGTGGTCTCGAACCAGCTTGGATCCGCGGACTCGATGCCTTGCGCGCGCGCGAAGCCATCCGCGCCCGCTCCTGCCAGGAAGACATGCGCGCTCGCGTCCATCACCTCGCGCGCCAGCCGGATCGGATTCCGCGTCGAGCGCACCCCCGCAACCGCGCCGGCTTCGAGGCTTTCGCCGTTCATGATCGCGGCATCGCACTCGATCCGCCCCTCGGCGGTAAAGACCGAGCCGCGGCCGGCATTGAAGTGCGGGTCGTCCTCCAGCACGATCACCGCCGCCTGCACCGCATCCAACGCCGTGCCGCCCTCGCGCAGGATCGAGGCGCCGGCCTCGATCGCTCTGCCGAGCGCCTCGCGCGCCTCGCGCTCGCCGGCTTCGCCCAAGCTTTCCGGTGTCATGCTGCCCGCGCCGCCGTGAATGACGATGGTCCAGGTCGGCGCGGGTTCAGTCATGCCCGCCGCCCTAGACCAGTATCGCGGCGGCGGAAACCGGCTTGGAGACTGTTCGGCGTTTCAATCCGATCAGCGGGCGCAATGGCTCGACCCGGCGACCGACCAGGTAGAAGACCCAATTGCCCGCGACCGTCGCCGCCACCAGGATCAGGAAACGCTCCAGCGTGGTGGTGGGCGTGCCGAGCAGCCAATATCCGACCACGATGATCACGGTCTGGTGGATGATATAGAAGGGGAATACCGCCTCGGCGAGCATCGGCCGCCATGCGCTGTCACGGTTCCAGTGCGCCTCGGCGAGGCCGACCAGCGCCACGATTGCGCACCAGGCCTCGGTCGAGCGCGAAAGCCGGTAGAGCAGGCCGAGTGCGTAGCCCATGCGCGCATCCCCGGGATAAGCGAGCTCGGCCCACGCCAGATAGGACCAACCGAGGATCGCGGCCACCGCCGCCGGCTTCCACCAGCGTGCGACCGCCGCGCGAACGGCCGACGAATTGCGCAGCAGCACGCCGAACAGGAACGCGCCGAAATAATCGAGATGCGCGCTCCAATCGTTCACGAGCAGGTGCGTGTCCTCCCAACCCGGCGACACGAAATTATGGATGCAGAAAAACGCCGCAATCCCGAACGGAAGCAAAGCGGGGCTGGCCAACACCGTCTCCGCCGCCTGGCGCGCGCTCGTCAGCCAGCGTTGCGGCAGCGTGAGCAGCGCGCCCCAGATCAGGGTGTAGACCAGAAGGTAGACCACGAACCAAAGGTGCATGTAAGTCGGCACGAACACGCCATCGATCTGCTGCGGGCGGTAATAATCATGCAGCATGAAATAGCCGAAGCCGTGGGCATAGCCATGCTGGGTAACCAGCTCGACCCAGGGCTGCGGCGTGACGAAGATAAGGACGCCCGCGAGCAGCGGAATGCCGAGCCGCGCGATGCGCGAGCGCAGGAAGGCGCCGATGCCGTGGGTGCGTTCGAGCAAGGCCGCGCTGGCGAAACCCGATACCGCAAACAAGAGCGACAGGCGCCAGGGGTTGGTGAGGAACATGGGGATAACGGTCCATGCGATCGGGGCGCTCATCTTGATCGAGAAGGCCCACGGCACGAACGCCATGCCCACATGATAGAGGATCAGAAGCTGAAAGGCGCCGATCCGCAGCCAATCCATTCCGTAATGCCGGCCTGCCGGCTTGCCCGTTTCCATCGCCGTTTCTCCACTGGCGGTTGTCGTTGCGGACGGGCTAGATCGGGGCTTGGCCGGACCGCGACAGCGCGGGGATGTCCGGCGGCGCGGCGGGGATGAAGGCGGACGTGTCAGGGACGAGCGGCGGCGATACGGGGATGAGCGGCGCGCGCCGCCGGCTCGCATTCATCATGCTCGGCCTGTTCGCGGCGGTGCTGGCGTTGATCACGATCGGCAACGCCGAATCGATGATCAGCGATTTCGATGCGGCGGGGTTTCACGAGACCGAAGCGCATATCTGGATCTGGGAGGTGAGCAGCATCTTCGCCTGGATCGGCGCGATGCCCCTGATCTGGTGGGGCGTGGCGCGGCTACGGCCGCCGCGCTTCGGCTGGCCTGCGGCGGCGGCTTTGTTCGTGGCGGGGCTGCCGATCGCGTCGGGCATTCACATTGGCCTGATGATCCTGTTCCGAAAGCTCGCTTATTGGCCCGAGGGATTGAGCTATCATTTCGAGGGCGGGATCGCGTCTCCTTATCTGTACGAATTCCGCAAGGATGCCGCGACCTACCTCCAATTCGTGTTGCTGGCGGTGGTTTGCCAATGGCTGCTGGCGCGGGTCGGAACGGGAGGCGCCGCTTCCAGCGAGCCCGACCGCTTCCTCGCGGTTGGGGACGGGGCGATCACGCATCAGGTGCCGATCGCGGACATCGTCCAGATCAATGCCGCCGGCAATTATGTCGAGATCGATGCGGGCGGACGGACCCTGCTCCATCGCGCCACGCTCGCCGCGATCGAACGGGAGCTCGGCGACCACTTCGTGCGCATCCATCGCGGCAGACTGGTCAACCGCGACGCGATCCGCCGGGTCGAGAATAATCAATCGGGCGACTTTGAACTGGTGCTGGCGGATGGGCGCGCGGTGAAGGGCAGCCGCCGTTATCGCGCCGAGCTCGAACAGCGACTTTGAACCTTCACGGCTAAGGGCCTATAAAGGGCGCATGTCCTCCGTACGCCCCTGGCGCGACATCGCGCGCCGCCAATCGCGCCAGATCATGGTCGGCAATGTCCCTGTGGGCGGCGATGCGCCGATCACGGTGCAGACGATGACCAATACGCCGACCGAAGACGTGCGCGCCACGGTCGATCAGATTCGCCGCTGCGAGGAAGCCGGCGCGGACATCATCCGCGTCTCCTGCCCGGACGAAGCCTCGACCGCCGCGCTCAAGCAGATCGTGCGCGCGGCCAAGGTACCGATCGTGGCGGACATCCACTTCCATTATAAGCGCGCACTGGAGGCGGCGGATGCGGGCGCGGCCTGCCTGCGCATCAATCCCGGCAATATCGGCTCGGAGACGCGCGTCGCCGAGGTGGTGCGCGCCGCCAAGGCCAATGGCTGCTCGATGCGGATCGGGGTCAATGCTGGCAGCCTCGAGAAGGACCTGCTCGAAAAATATGGCGAGCCGTGCCCCGAGGCTCTGGTCG
>Ga0164242_10007567_pt1 | contig 11877 bp, 10 predicted proteins | sample OricomgcompostMG_FD_108783 | JGI IMG/M metagenome (GOLD analysis project Ga0164242, IMG submission 108783) | Miracle-Growth compost microbial communities from Emeryville, California, USA - Original compost - Miracle growth compost (MG) ... | reverse complement strand
GTTCGCCTATTTCCTGGTATTGCCGGCAGCCTTCCGGTTCTTTGCGGCGGTGACCCCGGGCGGGGTGGAAATGATGACGGATATCAATCATTACCTCGACTTCGTCATGCTGGTCTTTTTCGCCTTCGGGCTGTGCTTCGAGGTGCCGGTGGTGGTGGTGATCCTGGCCGCCGCGGGTATCGTCGATCTCGCCCGGCTGCGTGGCATCCGCCGCTACGCCGTGGTTGGCGCGTTTGCCATTTCTGCCGTCATCACGCCACCGGACATCACCTCGATGATCATGCTGGCGGTTCCCATGTATCTGCTCTACGAGCTGGGTTTGCTCGCCGTGAGATGGCTGATCGCGCCCCGTGCGGCGACCGTGGAGACCTGAGCGGCCGTGAAAAATCACCCGCCTATTGCAAGTGCAAAACAAAACGCCAGCCACCTGCCCACCTTCGCCACAGCAGCTGACCGGTGGCACGGCAACGAAACTGACCCGGCGGCGCTGCCCGACCATGCGCTAAACAGCGCAGTCGATTGGCAGCAATCGGCAACTTTGTCGACTTGGATCACGGTCGGCAGCTCTACGATTGGGCGCGCCGAACTTGCGCGACAGCGGCAGCTGGATCAAGTCGATTGCCAGGGTGAAAGCCACACCGACGGCTCGTCCAGCCAGACACCAGGCATAGCTGTCGTTGTTGTGGGGTTTGCTGGTGTTGTCGAAATATCTACGAACTACCTGCAGGAGGAGCCATGGTCATCATTACGCAGCACCGCTACACGCGCATCGCGATAGTCCTGCATTGGCTTATTCTCGCGCTGCTTGTCGCACAGTACGCTATCGGTTGGACGATGCCGCACATCGGCCGCAACACGCCGGTGACCACGCTGATAAGTCTGCATTTTTCGATAGGTGTACTGATACTCGGTCTCATCGTCGTGCGCCTGATCTGGCGAATCATCCACGGCGAACCCGCACCGGAGGCAGGCGTCCCGCCATGGCAAGTGCGTTCGGCACGCGTCATCCACTGGTTGCTGTACCTGCTACTGGTTATTGTGCCCTTGCTTGGCTGGATCAACGCTTCGCATCGCGGTATGCCGATCACGTTTTTCGGGCTTTTCCAGGTACCGCAGTTGGTGGGCACCCATGCCGCCGGCTGGGGCTGGACCGGCGACATCCATACACTTGTCGCGGAATACGGCATTTTGCCCTTGGTGGGCCTGCACGTCGCTGCGGCGTTGTACCACTACTTCATCCGCCATGACCGCGTTCTGCAGCGCATGTTGCCGGGCGCGTGACGCTGGCGAAACTCTCGGATCGACAAACAAAGGCCATTACAGCTCACGAGAACGTCCTTCTCGCCGTGTTAAGGATTGTTCGACGTCTGCCCCCGCGCCGAGTGTCCATTCGCGGGGGCGTCTGGCGGGCAGGTGTTTGGACAATCCTCAACAACAGGAGACCCTCAGGTGGTCAGCCAGCCGGCGATGCTGGTCAGTTCTGCTGCCGGGCGTGGTCAATTCAGTGGCAATTTGCAACCAAACTCCCCGAATTTCCCCGCAGCGTACCTTGTCACGAATGCTCGGCAACACGCTCGCTACGGCGATCGAATTTTCCACGGCCGCTGACGTTTCGGCGGTCATCTGCCGGACTCCTGCGATTGCGACAACGTAAATCAGACAGCAGTCTTCAGCGTCGTCCACAGGCGGTCCATGCGCTGTTCCACGTCTGCATCCGGAAAGATAGGTCGGCTCCACGCGCGGGTGGTCTCGGCGGGCCATTTGTGGGTGGCATCGATACCCAGCTTTGAGCCCACGCCGGCGACCGGACTGGCAAAGTCGAGGTAATCGATCGGCGTGTTCTCCACCAGCATCGTGTCGCGTGCGGGATCAACGCGGGTCGATACCGCCCAGATCACCTGGGCCCAGTCGCGCACGTCGATGTCGTCGTCGGTGACGACCACGAACTTGGTATAGGTGAACTGACGCAGGTACGACCATACCGCCATCATGATGCGCCGCGCATGACCGGCGTACTGCTTGCGGATGCTGACTACCGCGATGCGGTACGAACAGGCTTCCGGCGGCAGGAAGAAGTCCACGATCTCGGGGAATACCTTCTGCAGGACCGGCACGAACACGTCATTCAGGGCCATCGACAACACCGACGGCTCGTCGTGCGGTGCGCGGCCCATGTAACTTCCGTGGTAGATCGCACGGTGGCGCAGGCGCAGGCGCTCGATGGTGAACACGGGGAAACGGTCCTGTGCGTTGTAGTAGCCGGTGTGGTCGCCGAACGGGCCTTCCAGCGCGGTATCGTCCGGGTGGATGAAACCTTCGAGCAGGATCTCCGCGCCGGCCGGTGCATCCAGGCCGGTCAGTTCGCTACGCCACACGCGGGTGCGCTGGCCGCGCAGCAGGCCGGCGAATTCGTATTCGGACAGGGTATCGGGTACCGGGGCGACGGCGGCCAGCATGGTCGCGGGGTCGGCGCCGATGGCGACCAGTAACGGAAAGCGTTCCTGCGGATGCGCGGCACGCCAATCGGCGTAGTCGAGGGCGCCGCCGCGATGCGGCAGCCAGCGCATGATGACCCGATCCGGACCGATCACCTGCTGGCGGTAGATTGCCACGTTCTGCCGCGGCTTGCCGGTGCCACGGGTTACCACCAGTCCGAAGGTAACCAGTTTGCCGGCATCGCCGGGCCAGCAGTGCTGGATCGGCAGGCGTGCCAGGTCGATCTCGGTGCCATGCAGGGTTTCGTACTCGAACGCGGCCTCACTCACGTGCTGTGGCGCGACGTGCGCAAGTTGGGCCAGTTCCGGCCACGTGCCCAGAGCCTGGCGCAGACTGGACGGCCAGCGGGGTTCCTTGATCGAGGCGAGCAACTGGCCCAATTCGCGCAGTGAGGTCAGCGGTCGGTCGGCCAGCGCCAGTTCGATCCGGCGGCGGTGCCCGAACAGGTTGCCGAGCAGGGCGTGGCGGCTGTCGCCGGCATGCTCCATCAGCAGCGCGGGGCCGCCTTCACGCAGCGATTTCAGGCTGAGCGCGGTGGATTCCAGATATGGATCGACGGGTGCCGCGACACGCTGCAGTTGCCGCTCGCGCTCCAGCCGCTGCAAAAAGCCACGTAGGTCATGGAAACTCATACAGCCGGTGCGTCCGGCGCAGGGATGGCCAGGGAGTCGTCATCCATTTCGGCCAGCAGTTGGCGGTGCACCCGGTGCAGCTCGGCCAGCAATTCCGCTCGCGCTTCGGCGGCGAACGGGTTCTCGCGCTGGATTGCGCCGAACAGGTGGCCGGCATCACCACGCACCGCGGCGAGCATGTGCTTCATGCCCTGGAATGATGGTGGCGCCATCGGCATGCCATCGTCCACGCCGATATCGATCAGTCCCTTGGCGATGAAAAAAGCCAGGACGTGGGTTCTGGCCATGGCGCGGTCATGGGTTTCGGCGTCCTGGTCGATCACTTCGCAGCCCAGCTCGACGAACAACGCGCGGATACACTCGGCCGCCCGCGGATGCCGGGCGGATGCACAGATCACCGTGCGCCGCGGACGCTCGCCGCGGGCCAGGCTGAGCGGTCCGAACAGCGGATGCGTGCCGGCGTGAGGAATGGCGTCGGCCAGCAGTTCGTCCATGGCTGCGCACGGATGCATTTTCACGCTGCCAACGTCGAACACTACCTGTCCGGCATGCAGCAGCGGGCGCAAGGCCAACAGCGTCTCGCGCATGTGCGGCACCGGCATCGCCAGCACGATCCATGACGCGGCATCGACCGCATCGCGCATGGATGCAACGGCCAGCGCCGCGGGAACCGGTACATTCGGATCCCACACGTGTACCCGATATCCCGCGTGCAGCAGCATCCGGGCGAACGCTGTCCCGAAACGGCCGTAGCCGAGCAGTGCAAAGCAGGCTGGGGACTGCGTCATCCCGGTCATTGCGGTACCGGTGTGCGGCCGCTGGCAAGGCTGTCGCGCAGCGCCGCATCCCATGGCGCACGGTCTATCCGGTGCGCAGCCAGCCAGTCATGATTGAACAGCGTTTGTGCATAGCGCTCGCCACGGTCGCACAGCAGGCTGACGATGCTGCCGCGTTCGCCGCGTGCCCGCATCGCTGCCGCCAGTTGCAGGCACGCCACCAGGTTGGTCCCGGATGAACCGCCATAGCGGTGACCAAGCAAGTCTTCCAGCAGCCAGGCCCCGGCAACGGATGCGGCATCCGGCACTTCTTTCACCTTGTCGACCACGTCGAAAATGAAGCCCGGTTCGACGCGTGGCCGACCGATGCCCTCGATCAGGGTGGGCTGGCTGGCGACGGCCTTTGTGTCGCGTTTGCGCCAGCCGTGCACGTAGCTGCTACCGGTCGGTTCGGCCACGCACAGTTTCGTGTGCAGCCGGCGATAGCGCAGGTAGCGGCCGATGGTGGCCGAGGTACCCCCGGTACCCACGCCACAGACGATCCACGCAGGCTCGGACTCAGCCTCCAGGGCCAACTGGCCGATGATCGACTCGGCGATGTTGTTGTTGCCACGCCAGTCGGTGGCGCGCTCGGCCAGGCCGAACTGGTCGAGATGGCAGGCGCCGCGGGCGGCATGTTCGGCAGCGCGGGCATGCACCTGGGCGGGATCGTCGACCAGGTCGCAGGTGCCCCCCAGCGCCTGTACGTCACGGATCTTGCCCGGTGCGGTACAGGCCGGCATCACCGCAGTGAACGACAGCCCCAGCAGGCGCGCGAACCACGCTTCGGAGATGGCCGTGCTGCCGGAAGAGGCATCCACCACGGCCTGACCGCCACGCAGCCGGCCGTTGCACAAGGCGTACAGGAACAACGATCGGGCCAGCCGGTGTTTCAGGCTACCGCTGGGGTGCGCAGCCTCGTCCTTGAAGTAGAAATCGATGCCGTGGAAGCCCGGGAAGGTCAGCTTGAGCAGGTGGGTGTCAGCGGAACGTGCGGCCTCCTGGGCCAGTTGCGCCAGTGCGCTGTGCACCCAGCCACGTTCTGTCACATGTTGCATGTCGACCAGTTGCAGCTTGCTGTCCATGGATGGCTCCGGAGTCATGTGTCGTTGCGGGTGACGGCACGCAACGCGCGTATGCGCCGGCCCAGGAAGTCGAAGTAGCGATCGATATAGCTGATGCCGTTCTCGTGATCGATCAGGTATGGATTCATCAGCGTATGGCGAAGGATCATCAGCCGATCTTCGCGTGGATCGAGCGTGCTCGTGTCCAGGCCCAGTGCAGTGAAGATGTGCGTTGTCTGCGCGGGACCCAGCATGTCCGGACGCAAGGTGGTCACCGAACCGAAGAATTCCTTGGTCTGCAGCGGCTGGCGCGGGTCGCAGCGCAGCATGTCATGCAACTCCCGAACGAACGCGTTTGCCACCGCGATCGAGCGGTTGCCGCGCGGATTGAGCGCAAGGCAGACCAGGTTGCTGTCCGGCGCGAACGGCACCAGCGCCTGTACGTAGTCGGCCTGCTCGAGGGCAAAGCGCTGGGCGTGGGCGTCGAATATTTCGGCGGCACGCACGGTGGCACGCGGCAGGATGCCGAAATGGGCGTGGTCCAGTGGCAGCACCTTGTGGGTGACATAGACCGCCGCTGCCGCAGCACCGGATTTGGAGCCTTCCGGAATGAACTGGCCCAGGCTGCGGTAGCGTGCGAGATAGTCCCTTGGAATGCCGCCGTGGAACACGTAGTCCGCCCGTTCGGCCAACAGGGTCATCGCGCGATGATCCCGGCAAATGAACGCACCGCTGCCGTATGGCAGGTAACCTAGCTTGTGCGGGTCGACGGTGACCGAGTCGGTGGCGCCCAAGGCGGCAAACGCGGCATGCACGGCCGACGTCGGGAATTGCACATAGTCGGCGGCGACCTCGTCGCGTGAACGCAGCGAGCCATCCTCGTTGCGGAACAGGGTGGCCAGGTAACCGCCCCAGGCAGCGTCGACGTGCATGGCGAAATCCAGCCCGCGTTCACGCGATGCCTCACGGGCTGCGAGCACCTGATCGATCGGGTCGATGGTGCCGTACTCGGTGCCGCCAAGCACCGCCACGCACATCAGCACCGCTTGCCGCTCGCGGGCGCAACGTTCCAGCGTGTCGTGCAACGCGGCGGGGTCAAGCCGCATGTTCTCGGTGGACAGCAACGCCAGTTGGTCACGCCCGAGGCCGAGCAGCTTCAGGCCCTTGCTCCATGAGTAGTGCGCAGTCACCGGTGCCAGTACCAATGGCACCTTCAGGTCGGGATGCGCGGCGAAGAAGCCGGCCAGTCCGCGCTGCTCGATGCGCTCGCCTTCGACACGCTGCGACCAGCGCGAGCGCTCGACCGGTATCAGCGTGGCGAGCCAGGATTGCCACGCCGTCAGCAGCGCGATGCCGTCGGCCTGCGCCAGGTTGAATGCACTCCAGTCGTCCCCCGGCAAGTTCAGCCCGGGTACTTGCGCCGCGCGCAGCGCCACCGGGAATGCCTTCAACGCCAGCGCCAGGCGCAGCGCCTGATAGTTGGCCAGGGTGCCACCGGAAGTGAGGTGACCGAAGGCGCAGGCATCTTGCGCCGGATCATGCGGGTAGCCCAGCATGCGGGCCAACTGCAGGCCGGCCTGGACTTCCATGTCGACGGTGACTGGTGCGGCATCCTCGCTGACGTTGTTGGGGTTGTAGGGCAGGGTCAGCATCTGCGCGGCCAGCCCGGGCAGCAGCAGGTCCGAGGCCATGTGTCCGATATAGCGCGGGCTGTGGAACGGTACCGATTTCTTCAGCGCGGCGGACAGCTGATGCAGTTCGCGACGCATGCGCGATTCGAAGGCAAGATAGTCCGGATGGTGTGCCGCACCGGTGGCGATCGCCGGTGGATCTTCCGGGTGGAAATTGCGTCGCCAGTACACATGGTCGCGAAGGAACTCGACCAGCATCTTCTCCAGCAGGGTATCGTTCTCGCCATAGGGGCCGAGAAAGCACGCATCCAGCGTGTGGTTGCGCAATTCCATGTCGCTAAAAGGCTGGGCGGCGCTCATGTCAGGCATCCGCAGGACGCGTCGTCCCGACAGCGCGCACCGACGACTTTGGAGTGGCGAAAGGCAGTCATCTGACGGCTCACACCACCGGCTCGACACGATGCGGCAAACACTTCACCGCTTCCAGCCGGGATATCCGATTCATGCACATCATGGGTTCCCAAGTTCGCAGGAGGACGTATCTTGGACAGCTTTTCAAGCGAACCGCTTGATTCAAGTCAGGTACGGCACGAAAAGACCCGCGTTGCCTCGAGGGGAGCAAGATCGTGGCCTTTGGGAAGAAACGGCGTGGCCACGATGGTCGAAGGCCGGGCGTGTGACGTGTGAGGGCCCGGGTAAGGTTGCCCGTACGGGATGGATTTGCCCGGCCGGAGCTGTCGGCGCACCTATTCGCCCATTCGCAATCGCACATGCAGACGGATTCGCTCATGCCGCACCGGTATAAGCGGTGAGAGACAAGTCATTTGCCATGAAGGCAGTACCGCTCTAGCTTGCCGGTCCCTTCCACCGGGTCGATGCCACGCCCCGCGCACGACGCACCAATCGAGCCGGGCCTGACGTATACGGCACGAGGGCCCGGTATTCGAGCAGACCTGACGCTGGATTCCCAAGGAAACGCCCGTGATCCACGAAAGCATCCTCGACACCATCGGCAATACACCGATCGTGAAATTGCACCGCCTGGCGCCGAAGCACGTGAGCGTCTACGTCAAGGTGGAGGCGTTCAATCCGGCCGGCTCGGTCAAGGATCGGCTGGCGCTGGCGATCATCCTGGATGCCGAACAGCGTGGTGCGCTGAAGCCAGGCCAGACCGTGGTCGAAGCCACCTCGGGCAATACCGGCGTGGCGCTGGCGGCAGTGTGCGCCGCGCGTGGCTATCCTTTCGTTGCGGTGATGGCCGACTCCTTCTCCGTCGAGCGGCGCAAGTTGATCCGTGCCTATGGGGGCAAGGTCGTGCTGACGCCGGCCGCCGGTCGCGGTACCGCCATGGTCGTGAAGGCGGCGGAACTGGCGAAGAAGCACGGCTGGTTCCTTGCAGACCAGTTCGAGAACACGGCCAATCCGGCCTACCACCGCAATACCACTGCACCGGAAATCCTGTGCGACTTTGCCGGCCGCCGGCTGGACTACTTCGTGAGCGGCTGGGGCACCGGCGGCACGCTGACCGGAGTGGGCGAGGTGTTGAAGGTGGCGCGCCAGGACGTACGGGTGGTTGCCGCTGAGCCGGCCGAGGCCTCGCTGCTCGCCGGCCAGGAGTGGCATTCGCACAAGATCCAGGGCTGGGCGCCGGACTTCGTGCCGGGCGTACTCAACCGCGAGGTCGTCGACCGGATCGTTACGGTCGACGACGTGTTGGCCCGCGACACCTCGCGTGCGCTGGCGCAGAAAGAGGGCATCTTTGTTGGTCTCTCGGCAGGCGCCACGCTGGCGGCTACGCTGGTCGTGGCCCAAGGCGCGCCCGCAGGCACGGTATTGCTGGCGGTGCTCCCAGATACCGGCGAGCGCTATCTGTCGACCTTCCTGTTCGAGGGCGTCGACGAAGGCTCCGACAACCTCGAATGACATCGTCATCCGGTTGCGTGGCCTGGCCGGAACAGTGGTGACGTATCCGTCCGTTCGGCGGCGAGGCCCGCGAGCACGACCTTCCTGAACGGCTTCAGTCGTGCGCCGGCACCCAGGGCCAGCTTGCGCAGGATCCGGGCCGGCGGGCGATCGTCGGTATACAGGCCGGCGAGCATTTGCGTGGCCAGGTACAAGGGGCGGGTAGCCAGCCGGTGCTTGCGTTCGTAGCGTCGCAGGCATCCGGGGCCTGAAATGGGCTGGCCGGCCGCCACCGCTTCGAGCAATTCGCGCGCGAGCGTCGATTGCCCGAGCAGACCGAAATTGAGCCCGTGTGCGGTGACGGGATGCATCCCCACCGCGGCATCGCCGATCAACGCGAAGCGCTCGGCGACAAAGCGCCGGGCGTACACACCGACCAACGGATAGGCGCAACGTGGACCGGCCACCTGCATCCCTCCCAAACGGTGCTGGAAACGCCTGGCGATGTCCGCCTCCAGCGCCGCGTCGCCGAGCGCCAGCAACGCTTGCATCGCCTGCGGCCGCAAGGTCAGTACGACCGACGACATGTGCGGATCGTGCAACGGCAGCAACGCCAGGGTCTGACCATGGCCGAACCATTCCCACGCGACCTGTTCGTGCGACACCCCGTGCCGCATGCGCAGCACCAGCATGGTCTTGCCGAAATCATGCATGTCGGCGGCGATGCCCATCGCGCGCCGGGTGTCGGAAAAGCGGCTGTCGGCCGCCACTACCAAGCGCGCGTGCAGGATTTCGCTCGTATCGAGCTCAACTTCGACGCCATCGCCGACGGTACGCAACGTTTTCACCCGGGTACCGGTTATCCGCTCCACCTCGGGAAGTTCCATCACTTCGGCATACGCAGCCCGGCGTATGGCATGGTTGGGCAACAGCCAGCCCAACTGCGACGTTCCAGCCTCGTCATGGCGGAATATCAGGCGGCCACGGTGGTCGCCATCAAGCACCATTGCATCGCGCAGGGTGCCAATCTCATCCTCGTGCAGCCGTGCCCACAAGCCCAGTTCCTGCATCAGGCGTTGCGAGTGGCGGGTAATGGCAATTTCGCGGCCGTCATCGGCCGGCTCCGCCAGTGCCGGCTCGGGTTGCCGCTCGACCAGCGCCATGCGCAGGCCGCTGCCGGCCAGTGAACGGGCAAAGCATAGCCCGACCGGACCGGCGCCGATGATCACGATATCGAATGACATGTTCAGTGTACTCGTGGAGGCGAATTGCTCGAGGACATGCGGGCCGCCACGCGCAGTCCGCGGGGATGTCGGTCAGGAAGTTCGGCCGAAGGCGGAAAAGGCTTATCCGCCGCAACCGCCACAGCAGATCGATGGCAGCTGCACGACTTGTTCGGGAGCCACTGTCCAGCCTGTTTGTCGCAGCACTTCGACCAGATCGACTGCCTCCGCCGAGGAAGATATCCGCATCACCAGGCCATTCATGTCGAGATCGACCACGGCAGCCGGGTCCATGTCGAACAATGCATCCCGGATGGCATCGAGGGGAGGGGATGTATCGGAAAGCGCGATATGGAATTCCATCGGATCATCTCGTTTCATGGGCACCGGTCGGTGTCGATGGAACCCATGTTCCATGAACACGACGGCTGCCATCCTGATCCTGGTCAGGTTGGCCGACGGATACGGCCGTCGTTCGAGGAGGGCGCCTCGTTTTGGGCCGTGTGCGACCGATAGGCGCCGGGAATTGTGCGAAGCGGGATTGCCAGCCGATTCACCGCGTCGCGGCATGCCACCGGGTTCTGGACGGGGAGGGGCCGGTTGGCGTCAGCCGCGCACTGCGCCGGGCCTGCAGTCAGGATGCAGGCCCGACACCGCTGAAGGGCGCGCATTGATACGTTCGAACCAGGGTGTGATGCGAGGCAAGGCGCGGTCGAACGGCTGGCCGACGGAATCGGCGAAATCCAGCCAGACGTACAGCCCAATGTCTGCGATGGTGAACCGGTCGCCGACGACGAATTCATGGCCTTCGAGCATGCCGTCCAGCCAGCCGAGCCGGTCCTGCGCCACGCGCTTGAGTCCGGGGGCCGCTTCCGGTGCCACGGGAATGCGGGAGGCGAAGCGGGCCAATCCTTCGGCGTAATGATAGGCGTTGTGGATGTTTTCAGTGACGTTGAGTTCGATCCGTCGTTGCCACTGCCGTGTCTCGGCACGCTCGTAGGGCGTGCTGCCGATCAGCGGGGGATCGGGGTGTTCCTCTTCCAGGTATTCCATGATCGCGATGGATTCCCCGAGGCAACGACCGTCGTCCAGGAGCAGTGCCGGTGTCTGTCCGGCCGGGTTGCATGACAGGTAGGAATGCTGCCGGTTCTCGCCCGCGAATACATCTACGTTCCGTGTCGGGATCGTTATGCCTTTTTCGAGCAGATACATCCGCAACATCCGCGGGGCAGTGCTGAGAGCATCGAGTAGCAGCATCGTCTGGTCCCTCGTCGTGAGGTTGATGGGGATGGCGCGAATGAGTCATCGGTCCCGCATTATCCGTGCCTCTCACATCCGCATGGCTGACTCAGGTCAGCCCATGGCCATGCCCGGGCGGATCGCCTGAAACAGGCCTTGAGCTCACCATGCTCATTCACAGTGATCCATGGCCGCCAGCATATGCCGGGGCAGGATGTCGCAGCTGCCGGAAAAAAGTGGTGGCTTGCGCCAGATCAAGGGGAACGCCCACTGGCGCCACAAGAATGACGCCATGCGTATCCTGCTTGCCGAAGACGATCATCCACTGGGGCGGGCGCTGGCCGACGGCCTGCGCCTGCTGGGCTATGCCGTGGATTGGATCACCGACGGTTCCCGGGCGGCTGCCGCCCTGAACGATAGCGATTACGCCATCGCGATACTTGACCGGGACCCGCCACGCAGTAGCGGCCTCGCGGTCGTCGCCGACCTGTGCCGACGCCGGGCCGCCCCCCCGGTATTGCTGCTGACCGCAGGTGATGGGCAGTCCGACCACGAGGCTGGGCTGGATACCGGTGTCGCCGATTGCCTTATCAAGCCCGTCCACCTGGATGAGCTGGCGACGCGCCTGCGTGCCTTGCTGCAACGTGCGGGCGGTCAACCCGATTCGGCCATTCGCCTCGGTGACCTCGAGGTCGTGCCCGCCACCCGCAGTGCGACGCTTCACCGTGAAGCGCTGGAGCTGACCGGGCTCGAATACGCGCTGCTGGAAACCCTGGCACGCCATCCCGGTCGGGCCCATTCACGTGAGCAGCTGGAAGAAGCGCTGCACAGCCGGAATCAGGAAGTGGTCGGCGCTACCGTGGAGGTTCATATCC
>Ga0164242_10007566_pt1 | contig 11877 bp, 4 predicted proteins | sample OricomgcompostMG_FD_108783 | JGI IMG/M metagenome (GOLD analysis project Ga0164242, IMG submission 108783) | Miracle-Growth compost microbial communities from Emeryville, California, USA - Original compost - Miracle growth compost (MG) ... | reverse complement strand
TACAACCAGGCCGATTGGGGCAATATCCACCACGTCGCCAAGGATGAGAAGGCGGCGTTCGAGTGGGCGCGCGAATATCTGAGCTTCCTCCCGTCGAGCTGCCAGGAGGAGCCGCCGATCGTCAATCCGGGCCTCGAGCCCGAGATCACCGAAACCGATCTGGAACTCGACAGCTTCGTCCCCGACTCCGACAACGCCAGCTACGACATGCACGAGGTGCTGCTGCGGATCTTCGACGACGGCGGCTTCCACGAGGTCGGGTCCGATATGGCCCGCAACATCATCACCGGTTTCGCCCGGGTCGACGGCCGGTCGGTCGGCGTCGTCGCCAACCAGCCGATGTACCTGGCGGGTGCGCTCGACGCCAAGGCGTCCGACAAGGCCTCGCATTTCGTGCGGATGTGCGATGCGTTCGAAATTCCGCTGGTGCTGGTTGTGGACACGCCCGGCTTCATGCCCGGTTTGGAGCAGGAGAAGGCCGGCGTCATCAAGCGCGGCGGCCGCTTCTTGTTCTCCTTCGTGGAGGCGACGGTTCCGAAGGTCACCGTCGTGGTTCGCAAGGCCTACGGCGGCGGCTGGGCGGTCATGGGGTCCAAGGCCCTGGGCGCGGATGTGTACTTCGCCTGGCCCACCGCCCGGATCGCCGTGATGGGTGCGGAGCAGGCGGTCGGCCTGGTCGGCCGTCGCCAGCTCGAGGCGGCGCCGGAGGATCAGCGTGAGGCCATCCGCAAACAGATGATCGACTTCTACAACGCGACCGCGGCCACCCCGTGGCCCGCGGCCGAGCGCGGTTACATCGATGCGGTCATCGAACCCTCGGCGACCCGCCTGGAGATCCGCAAGGCGCTGACGCTGCTGCGGGACAAGCGCCTGCAGCGCAACCCGCGCAAACACCACCTGCTGCCGCTGTAGAGCGGCACATGAGCGCACAGCGCCGCCCGCACCGCACGAGCGGTCCGGGTGGCGCTGTCGCGGGTATGCCGGGGTAACGTCCGGTTGAACGCCGGGTAGCGCGTGTCTTTCGTGGAATCGCTCGGTCGGCGGGCCGCCATATGAGAGCCTTCAGCTATGGGTAGCTCACCGAAGGCTGTACTCGAAGGCGGGCCGGCCGACCTGCCGCACCGCATCGTTCCCATCACCCCACCCGGCATCGAATTACGCGTGCAGAACGCCGGTGGCTACGAACGTTTCAAATCCACACCACGCCGCCAGGACACTCCCGAAGGCAATCTCCCGGTCTACGAGTGGATCGAACACGTCGACGTGTAGGCCCCGGCCCGGCAATCCCACATCGCTGCATACGACGACGGCGGGCGGCGCCCGATATGTGCGCCGCCCGCCGTGGTCGTATGCAGCGACGATCAGAACACGCGCAGCTGTCCCGGACTCCAGAATCCGGAGCGCGTCGCGGTGCCGGTGTCCACCTTCGCCGGTGTGGCATCGGTGTAGTACCGGTCGTAGCGCTCCAAGGTGCCCCAGTCACGAGCCCAGTTGTCCTTCAGATAGGTCGGGATCGTGGTGGAGCTCGCCAGCATCTGGGTGAAACCGAGCGGGCCGCCGAATTCCTCGGCCTGCCAGGTGTCGGTCGAGCTCACCGCGAGCGGGCGGTCGGGCAGGATGCGGTAGTTCGGCATGCTCGCCACGCCGTAACGGTGCGGGAACGGGTTCTGGCACGGGAACTGCAGGCCCACCGCCCAGTCCTCGAGCACCGGTTGCTCGGAGCCCAGGAAGTTGTTCAGCGTGACCATCTTCGGCACTCGCGGCGGTGTGAACGCCAGCCACTGGTCACCGATCAGCACATTGCGATTAGCCGAGATCCGCACCGCATCGGCGTCCGCGGCGATCTCCGACAGCGGAACGCGCAGGTTGCGCCACGACGGCGCCGGGCCGATATCGCGCGGGACGTAGCTGCCCTCGAATTTCACCGAACCGTCGGGCTGGCGTTTGCCGTACTCGAGCTTCAGGTCCTGGCCGTACTGCAGCGCCCCGGTCTGGTCGAAGGACAGGATGCGGCCGGCCGCGGAGATGACCACCAGCGGTGCATCGGCCGAGCGAGCGGGCAGTTCGTACCAGCTCGAGGTCAGATGCGCGGGCTGCTGCAGGCCCTGCTGATAGCTGCCCATCACCGGGGTCGCCTTCGGGTCGAGGCCGTAGGGCAGTGCCACCGTGGAGCCGTTGATCCCGGCCTCTTTCGAGGTGCCGCCGCCGGTGCCCGCGTTCTGTCCCTCGGCGAAGTTCGCGCCCACCGACTGGTTGGAGGTGTTACCGGTGCCCGGCTTCACCTCCACCGCATCGGCTTTCAGATCGGTCGGCACGCCGTTGGGATCGAAGCCGGTCGGGTCGACACCGGCCAGCGGATCGTTGTCCTTGGGCGGATGCGCGGGATCGATGATCGGATTCAACCGGCCCTGGTTCGGGTTCGACTCGACCAGAACGTCATCGGCGATTCCGCAGCGGTTGCCGTCGACCGCGTCGACGTTGCCGCGGGCCAGTGAGTAGGCCGGGTACTGGGTCACAGCGCCCTTGGCCAGCGACAGCACCTCGAACAACACCATCGCCGCGGCGACGAGCGTCAGCGGAATGGCCGCGAACCGGCGAATGCGCTTGCCGCGCGAGGATTTCGAACTCTCCGGCGGTTTGGCGTAACCCTCGCGCAGCGCCTGCCAGGCCACCACCGCGAGCGCGAGGCCGAACAGCACCAGCATCAGCGTGTTGGACTGGAAGCCGTGCAAGGAGACCGTCTTGTCGAACCACGGCACGCCGTAACTCGAGACGTACCAGTAGCCGTTGGTGCCGGAGAACGACAGCGCCAGAGCGAACAACAGAGCGGCCAGGAAGATCGAGCGGTTCTTGCGCGACCGCAGCGCCGTCGCCGAAACCGCGACCGCGGTCACCGCCGCGAGCGCACCCGCGATGCCCGCGTACGCGCCGAAGTGGTGGGTCCACTTGGTCGGGTTGAACATCATGAAGAAGATGGTTCCGCAGACCACCCCGATCAACCGCCAGGTCGGACCGCTGGAGATGCCGGGAATCTGCTTGCGCCGCAACAACACCAGGGCGGTGGTGATCAGGCACAGGATCATCACGATGAAGGCGAACCGGCGCGAGACCGAGCCGTCGACGGTCTGCACGAACAGGTAGTAGTAGCGCAGGTAGTCCTCGTACCAGGCCAGGTTCGGACCGGTGAGGCGCCGCACGCGGTTGGCCTCCTGGATCCCGGCGAAGGTCTGGTCGCTGTAGACGACGGTGAGCACCAGGAAACCGGCCGCCGCGATCGGCGCCAGCAACGGTAGTGAGGATACGAATCCCGAAGCGCGCCAGCCGCTACCGGCACGCGCCTGCAGGTCGCGCTTGCGGCGCACCACGATTCGAATCAGCGGCCGGATACCGGCGAGCAGGGCGGCCACACACATCAGGCCGGTCGGCGCCGCGGCGAGGGTGAACGCCGCGACCAGTACCGCGCCGGCGGCGGGCAACAGGCGTCCGGTGGCGATCGCGCGTTCGATGGACACCCAGGTCAGCAGCGCGCCCAGCGCGACGATCGGCTCCGAGCGCAGGCCGTTGTCGTAGGGCAGCCAGAAGGCGAGGAACACCAGCCCGCCGGTCCACAGCGCGACCTTCGAGGTCCGCACGCTGCGGCCCAGTCGTGGCACCACCTCGCGGCTGATCACCATCCAGCACAGGACTCCGCACAGCAGCGCGGGAATGCGCACCCACGGGCTGGCCGTGGAGATCTGCGCGAAGACCTGGATGACGTCGTAGTACCAGCCGAACGGCGCCTCCGGCACGCCGTACCAGCGGAAGTAGTTGGCCAGATAGCCCGCGTGCGGTGCCACTCGCACCATGGTCAGGATGTAGCCGTCGTCGGAGGTATTGGCGCCGATGAAGTGCCACACCAGCAGAATGCCCAGGACCGCGCCGTCGGCCCAGGTCGGCTTCAGCCAGTGCGCGGGGAAGAAGCGGCGGTGGCCGCGGCCGTCGCTGGTGTCGAGGCGGCCGAGTGCGGCCAGCGCGATGAGTGTGCACAGCACCGCGGCGATCATCGCGACCAGTTTGATCACGGTCGGCGAGGACGAGAAGCGGGAATCGACGGTCATGTGGAACGACAGCCCGGCCGGCGCCGCGCCCTTCAGATCCGAGAACACGCCGACCACCTGCGGCCGCAGATCACCCTGCAGGGCGCCGTCCACCGGCACGGTCACGGTTTCGGTGCCGCCGTCGGCGGTGGGCTGTTCGACCTGCTTGGTCAGGCCCTCGAAGTGGGCGTAGGTGCGGTCGATATCGGAGGTGATGGTGATGGCGGTGCAGCCCTCGAGCTCGCTGCGCTTCGCGGAGGCGACGATCGCGTTGCGGTCGACCACGTCGACCGAATCGCTGGTGACACGCACGAACATGCCCTCGAGCGCGGCGCGGTCGCCCTGCGGCGGCGCGGTGTTGAGCAGCATGCCGCCCTGGGGCAGCGCGGCCACCGTCGAACACGGGATGGATGCCCGCAGATCCACCGGGACCTGCGACATCAGCGGCGCCTCGACATTGCCGATGCTCCCGCCCTGCGGCCAGTTCACCTCGGCGGTGGTCTGCTGGACCGGCAGAAACGGGGTGGCGAGCGCGAAGATCGCGCCGAGCAGGCCGGCGATCACGGCGATCATCCGGGCGGTGCGGAAATCGCGCGACGTCACCGGTTGTTCGGCGACCGGCGGTTTGGTCAAGACAGCTGTTGCGGCGTCGGGCACGGATGGTGATGTTATCTGCCCACACTGAGAGTGACCGTGTTCACGGGAACGGTTCGGACCTATCGATTTTCCGAACCGTTGCCCGTACTTCCGCTACATACCGGTCGACCTGCTATTTCACTTTGATGGGCGCATCCTTGGCCCAGCCCCAGCGCGTCCGAACCGTCACCCCGACATCGGCCTGGCGCGCCTCCGGGACGTAGGGGGTGAACCGTTCCAGCGAACCCCAGTCGCGGCTCCAGTCGTCGTTCAGATAGGCGGGGATGGTCTGGGCCGACAGCAACAATCCGGTCCAGCCCAGTGGACCGCCGCCGATATCGTCCTGCCAGGCGTTGGAGGCGTCGGAACCGACCCGGTCCGGCAGGATGCGCCACTTCGGCACCTCGGCCACGCCGTCCTTGTGGTCGAACGGGCGCTGGCAGGGGAAGGCCAGGCCGACGTGCCAATCCTCGAGGACGGGATCGGTGTGTCCGACCACCGAATCGAGGGTGGCGAGCTTCGGCAGGCGTGGCGGTGTGACCGCGAGCCACTGCCGCGGCGTCAGATCGTTGGCGACCGCCACGATCCGCACCGCGTTGGTCCCGTCCGGAATGCGGTCCAGCGGCACCCGCATATTCCGCCACGACGGCGCGCCGCCGATATCCAGCGGCACGAACGAGCCCAGCGGCCGCACGGTGCCGTCGGCGGCGCGGTCGCCGAATTCGACGCGCAGATCCTGGCCGTAGGTGACCACGCCGTCGGCGTTCACCGATTTGATCCGTCCGGCCGCGGTGACCACCAGGACCTTGCGGTCCGGATCCTGGCGGGCGCCGGGCAGGTCCATCCGGTACCAGCCCGAGGTCAGATGCGCCTGCTGTTTGGTCCCGGTGGTGTAGCTGCCCAGCACCGGTGTGCGGGCCGGATCCAGACCGAACGGCAATGCGACGGTGCTGCCGTTGACGCCCGCCTGCTGTGTGGTGCCGCCGCCGGTGCCCGCGGTGGTGGTGCGGGTGGTCTTGTTCGCGGAATCGGCGTTGACCGAATTCGCGCCGCCGGTGGTCGTCTCCTCGGCGTCGGCGGTCAAGTCCTTGGCCACACCGTTCGGGTCGAAGCCCACACTGTCGGCGCCGAGCGCATCGGCCGCGGAACCGGAGTAGGGCTGCAGCAGGGAATCGGCGGTATCGGTTTCGGTGAGTACCGCGTCGGCCAGGGAGCAGGGATGTCCGCCCAGGGCACGGATATTCGACTTCGCGATGGAATAGGCCGGATATTGCGTAATCGCGCCCTTGCCGAGGGAGGCGACCTCGAACAGCACCATGACCGCGGCCGCGATGGTCAGCGGTTGCACCGCCCAGGTGTCGAACCGCCTGCGGCCCTCGGTCTTTCGATACGGCTCGCGATAGTACTGATACGCCGCCAGCAGCAGGCTCAGCACCGCGAGTCCGAGAAACAGCGTCGAGAGGCCCTTACCCGCGACCAGCGGCGCCTTGTCGTACCACGGCACACCGTAGCTGGAGACGTACCACCAGCCGTTGGATCCGGTGAACGTGATCGCCAGCAGGAAGAACACCGCGGCCGCGAACAGCGAGCGGTTGTAGCGGGCGCGAATTCCGTTGATACCCACCGCGACCGCGGTCAGCGCCGCGAGCGAACCGGCCAATCCGGCATAGACGCCGAAGTGGTGGGTCCACTTGGTGGGGGTGAACATCATCAGCAGCAGCGACATGAACACGATGCCGAGGATGCGGGCCGAAGGGCCCTTCGAGGTACCCGGAATGCGGCCGTTCTTGCGCAACATGACCAGAACGCACACCAGCAGGCACAGCAGCATGCCGAGAATGCCGAACCGGCGGGCCAGCGAGCCGTCCGGCGCCAGCATCAGCAGCGAATCCCAGCGGGTCCGCTCGTCGAACCAGGCCACATTCGGTCCGATGATCTTGCGGACCCGGGTCGCCTCCATCACCGAGGCCAGTGTCTGATCGGCGAAGACCACCACCAGGACCAGTGCTCCGGCGGCCGCGCCCGGTGCGAGCAGGGCGCCGTACCGCAGTACCGCCGCGCGGGCCGAACCGCCGCCGCGGGCGCGGGAGATGATGTGCTGCAGGACCGGTCGCGAGCCGGCGACCAGGGCGGCGATGCAGATCAGGCCGGTCGGCCCGGCGGCGAGCGAGAACGCCGCGATCAACACCGCGATCGCGGCGGGCAGCAGTCGTCCGGTCGCGATCGAGCGTTCGATCGAGCACCAGGTCAGCAGCGCGCCCAGGGCGATCAGCGGTTCCGGGCGCAGGCCGTTGTCGTAGGGCAGCCAGGCGACCAGGAACACCAGCCCCGCCGTCCACAGCGCCACGGTGTCGCGACGGACGCGAGAACCCAGGCGCGGCAGCACTTCCCGGCTGATCACCAGCCAGCACAGCACGCCGGCCAGCAGGGCCGGCAGCCGCATCCACCAACCGGTGTCGCTCACCCGGGTCATCCACGCCAGCACCTCGTACGGCCAGCCGAAGGGTGCCTCGGCCACTCCGAACCAGCGGTAGTAGTTGGCCATATAGCCCGAATGTTTCGACGCCCGGGCCATATTCAGGATGTAGCCGTCGTCGGAGGTGTTGGCGCCGATGATGTGCCAGACCACCAGGGTGCCCAGCACCACCACATCCGCGACGGTGACCCGCCACCAGTGGGCCGGCAGGAAGCGGCGCGGTCGTCGTCCGTCGGCGGTATCGATCAGGTGCAGGCAGATCAGTGCGATGAGGGTGAAGACGACCGCGCCGATGATCGCGGCCAGCTTCAGCGGGCTCGGCGTCGACGAGAAGCGCGAGTCGATGGCGGCGTGCAGGTGGGCGTCACCGAGCTGCGCTCGCGTCAGATCGGTGAAGACGCCGACGATTTGGGGTCGCACATCGCCGCCGACGGTATTGGTGAACGGTGTGCCGTCCTGCCGTGTCACACCGGTGAATTCGGCCGTCGTGGCCTGGGCCGTGGAGGTGACGACGAAGCGCGCGCAGCCACCCACCTCGGCCAGCGGCGCCGAGAGCAGCGGAATATCGCGCAGCAGCACCGAGAGTGTGCGCCCACCCGGCTCGTCGGTGACCTTGGCGATCAGACCCTTCGCAGAGGCATTGGGTGCGTCGGCGGGCACCGTGGACAAGACCGTGCCGCTGGGTAGTTCGCGTAGCGCGCTGCACGGCAGCGAGGCGTCGACGGTGAGCGGCACATACGACACCAGTGGCGCGTTCACCGGGACCGATTGCGGCTGCGGCCAATCCAGGCTCGCCCGGTCCTCCCGCACCGGTAGCAGCGGTGTGAGCACCGCGAGGGCGACGGCGATCAAGCCCGAAAGAAGGGCGATCACGCGGATGCGGGGAAACGCTGGAGAGTCTGCGCGCACCCAGCGATGCTAGGCGACCGGAGCGACGGGCCCGGAGGTGGCAGGGCGCATCACCGCAGTCCGCGCACATCCCAGACGACGACACCGTCGACCACCTGCCCCGGGATGCCGAGCAGCTGGTCGAGGGTCGCGCGGATCGCCCCGCCGTGTTCGGTGGGCGGCAGGACGACCACGTCGGCGTGCCAGTAGGCCAGATCGGTCAGCGCTTGCGCCCTCGCCCGGGAATCGACCGGCTGGATCCGATCGGTTTTCTGCGCCCGCATCAACAGCGTCGCGGTCGGCCGATCGTCGGGACCGTAGCGGCCCTTCTTGTCGGCCGTCGGCCCGACGAAATAGCCGCCCGCGAGCGGAAAGCCGAAATGGGCATCGACCTGCCAGTTCAGCGGCTGGGCGTCGAGCCGGGTCGGCGGCGGCGCGATGACGACCGAGCCGTCGCCGACATAGCGGCCGACCGTGCCGTCGGTGAAGAACCGCGGCGTCGGATCGCGATGGGTCACCGGCAGCACGGTGGGGACCAGCGGGACCAGTGCCAGCGCGACGGCGGTGAACCAGATCGCCGGCCGCAGGTCGTTCGTGCTGGTGCCGGCGTACTCGAGGATTCGCTGCGTCCCCAGCGCCAGGATCACCGCGAGCGCCGGAATCGCGGCCATGGTGAAACGCGTCTCCAGCACGGTGTTCAGCAGCGGCACGTGGTCGAGCCAGTGCCACGGGAGGGTGATCCCGGTATCGGACCTGCCGATTCGCAGCGATACGCCCAGCGACAGGACGCTGAACACGACGATCACCGTCGTGGCCGCGCGAATCGCCCGATAGTCGCGGTGGCGTGAGCGCCACAGCCAGACCGCGGTCACAGCGGTCGAGGCCAGCAGCGGCCAGCCGAAGAAGGCGTTCTCCTCGGTCGGATTGATCGCCGGGGTCTTGCCCGGGGCGAAGACCCCGCCCAGCGATTGCGAGGGAAATTCGACCAGCGCCTCGAGATCGTTGCCCATCGGCCCGTGATCGATGGACCGGTAACTCTGCGGCCCGAAGAACTGCCACCACAGCGGAATCGCCGTGGCGGCCACCGTGATCACCGCGGCCAGCGCCAGGGTCGGCGTCACGGCACGTACCACCCGCAGCCCGGTCCGAGGTTCGTGCAGGTAGTAGACGAGGGCGTACAGGCCGAAGCCCAGGGCGAAGATCAGCAGCGGCTCCTCGCCGAGCGCGATCTGCAGTGCGACCAGAACCGCGAGCACCACGGCCTCTCGCATTTGCCGCGCCCGGCTCACCGTTTCGTCGGACGCGGCCCGGCGCGCCATCCGGACGACCAGGATCGCGAGCACCTGCAGGATCGCCAGACCGACGAAATTGGGGTGGGCGTTGGCATGCGAGATCATCGCGGGTGCGAAGCCGCAGAACGCGCCGCCCAGGGCGGCGGCGAAACGGGATCGCACCAACTCCCGCGAGAATAGCCAGTACCAGGCGAAACCGGTTCCGGCGAGACCCAGGGTGAGCACGAGCGCGAAGGTGACGGTCGGGCCGAACAGCACGGTCACCGGCGTCAACGGAATCCCGACGCCGAACATGGCGGTATTGGCCATCATGTTCACGCCGTCGGGGTAGTTCTGCAGATTCGTGCCCAGCGGGTTGTGCCGATGGATCACCGCATGTGCGGTTTCGGCGAAGAACCACTCCCACATCGACTGGTCCTGGCCACTCTTCACCAGGTATCCGTGCGCGGTGTCGCGCCACTGCCCGGACAGTACGTACACAGCGGCAGTGAGATAGAGGACGGCGACCGCAAGATCTGCGCGGGACGCGAGCAGCCGGTCGAGCAGCCGCGCGCCCCGGGAGGGTCTGTCCGCGGGTCTCGGCTCCGGCGACGTGCGCAGCTCGTGCCCCTCGGACAGAACGGCCGCGCTCACCCCCGGACGCTGTGACTCGTCGGGAACCGCTGGCCCGCCCTGCACCACTGGTAAAACACTCCTTCGGCCGACAATCAGCCACCCACCGTACCCATCCGGAGTGAGGTGGCGCCGGGTGCGCGTTGGTTATCCACAGGAACGGGGAAATTCCACAGCGTTATCCACAGTGCGGGTCAGGAGCGCACGACCAGGGTGAACGGCCCGATATCCGTGATCCGGAAATGCGGATCGGCGAAGAGCCTCCCCGGGAATTCGATGGTGTAGCGGCGCACGTTGGGGTCGTTGGGATAGACGTCCTCGGCCAGGCGCAGGGTGTAGTTCTCGCCGCTGCGGCGGAACAGGAAGGCGTCCGGCGCGCGCCACGGAGAGTGGTTCAGCGCGTCGATCAACTCGGCCGGTGATTTCAGCTCGCTCCAGCGCTTGATCTCGGCGGCCCGGGCCGGGAAATCGGCGAGCGGGTTGGCGTAATGCGAGGTCAGGGCCTGGAAACCGAAATACGGATAGTAGGACAGGAAGCTCGTGTCGGCGGTGAGGAGCACCGTCTCGTCGCGCGGCCGCCCGGTCTGCTCGGTGAGGACCTGGTCGATGTGGCCGTAATGCGACACCGCCGAGGGGCTGCGCTTGTCCGCTCGTACCCCGTTGCCGTCGGTGTCGGTGTAGGCGGTGGTGATCTCGGCATTCAGGATGCCGGGAATGCTCTGTGTGAAGGCCAGCGCACCGAGGACCGCCACCACCGCGGTTGCCGCCCGGAATCGTCGCGGTTCGTCGAGGGCTTGGTACACGGCTCGTGTGCCCTCGACGAATCCGAACGCTCCCGCCGCGGCCAGCAGCACCTGCAGGATGGGTTCCAACCGGAAGGCCAGCCCCGTCGTACCGGCGGCCGTGACCAGCATGGAGGCCAGCGACCACAGATAGATCGCGACCACCGAGATGGCGAGTGCCTGGGCCCGTCGCGAACTCGCGGCCCGCACCACCAGCCAGAGGGTGCCGAGCAGGCAGAGGGCACCGAGCAGCGGTTCGGAGAAGTCGAACATCGGGAACGCCAGCCGCGAACCGGATTCCGGCAGGTAGTGCAGGGCCGTATTGGATTCCGGCGGATGCCCGGTCAGCACTTTCGCCAGATACGGGGCCCAGACGATGAGGGCCAGGATCGCGGCGATCACGCCCATGACGATCAGCCGCAGCAGAATCGGCCACAGCAGGCGGAAGAGGCCCAGCCGCGGAGCGCGCGGCTGATGTACCGCGATCTCGCGCTGCTGCCACCACAGGGTTGCCCAGGCGACGAGACCCATCAGGACCACGGTGAAGACCGCGACCACGAAGAACAGCGTGTAGAACATCGCCGACAGTCCGAGGAACGCCCCCGCTCCGAGCGCCGCGCCCCAGCCGCCCGCGGTGCGCGGCTCGCCGGCCGGGCTCCCCGTCGCCCCGAATTCGGCGGGTCGATACAGCGCACCCCACGCCAGCACCATCGCCGGCGCGAACAGGATCACCAGCACGGCGCTGTAGGCCTCGGGGGAGGCGAACGCCACCATCACCGCGGTGGTCGTCGCCGCGACCGCGACCGCCCAATCCCAGCGAATCAGCTTGGACCACAACACGAGTGCCAGCACCGACGCCACCGCCAGCGACACGATCGCATAAGGCTTGAACGTCTCCCACCCGGCCAGGCCGAGCAGATTCGCGACCCGTCCGCCGATCCAGAACCAGCCGGCGGGGTAGTACGCCGGAATGTCGGCGTAGGTCATATCGTGCAGCGCGGCGGTATCGGTGAGGCGCGTCAGATATTCGGTGCGGAATTCCTGATCCACCGAAATGCCGAACAGATACAGCTTGGTCGCCGCGAGCGGCATTCCCAGCGTCACCGTGACGAAGG
>Ga0164242_10007565_pt1 | contig 11877 bp, 9 predicted proteins | sample OricomgcompostMG_FD_108783 | JGI IMG/M metagenome (GOLD analysis project Ga0164242, IMG submission 108783) | Miracle-Growth compost microbial communities from Emeryville, California, USA - Original compost - Miracle growth compost (MG) ... | reverse complement strand
GATCAGCAAGCCCGAGGTCAACATCATCACCGTCGAGGACCCGGTCGAGTACCGGCTGCCCGGCGTCAACCAGGTGCAGGTCAACGCGAAGGCCGGCCTGACATTCGCCGCGGTGCTGCCCGCGATCCTGCGCTCGGACCCCGACATCGTGCTGATCGGTGAGATCCGGGACCAGGCGACCGCGCAGCTCGCGATCGAGGCCGCGCTCACCGGTCACCTCGTGCTCTCGACCCTGCATACGAACGACGCCCCGAGCGCGATCACCCGGCTGATCGAGATGGGCATCGAACCGTTCCTCGTCGGCTCCTCACTCGACGCCGTTCTCGCCCAGCGCCTCGCCCGCCGGCTGTGCCAGTGGTGCAAGGAGGCCTACGAGCCGACGGCCGAGGAACTGGCGATCGCGCACTGGCCGGCGACGATGAGCCCGCCCGTACAGCTGTGGCGGGCCGTCGGCTGCCGCTCGTGCGCGAGCACCGGCTACCGCGGCCGCATCGCCCTGCACGAGGTGATGCCGGTGACCGAGGAGATCGAACGGCTGGCCGTGGAGCGGTCCTCCGCCCACGACCTGCAGCGCACGGCCATCGACCAGGGCATGGAACTGCTCCGGGTCGACGGCCTGCGCAAGGCGCTGGCCGGGGAGACGTCCCTGGCCGAGGTACTGCGGGTGGCCATCTGAGCACTCGGAGTGCGTGTCGGATCCCCGACACATTCCCCTGACAGTTCTTTACACAAATCTTATCTCGACGTAAGGTCTGTGTGAAGTTTGGGAGGGCTTCGTGGATCTCCACGTCGCTCTCGAGCGAAGGACATGACGTGGACGCTTACTCACCGTCCCTTCTCGAAGGGACCGCGGGTACGCCCTCCGCCACCCCGACCCCGGGCGGCGCGAGTGCGCCCCGCCCGACCGCCGGGCCTACTCCTGCCCCGGCGATGCCCGCCGCACCGATGCCCGCCGCACCGATGGCCGCCGCGCAGACCGGTGCCGGCGCCCGGGCCGGTGCCCGCGAGGCGCTGGACCGGATGCTCACCGAACTCGTCCGCGCCGGCGGCTCCGACCTGCACCTGACCACCGACGCCGCGCCGACCATCCGCGTGCACGGCGACCTCTACCCGCTGCAGGGCTACGGCGCACTGTCCGCCGAACACACGTCGGAGTTGATCCGCGCCGTGCTCACCCCCGAGCAGTGGCTGCGCTTCGAGCAGGACCTCGAGTACGACCTCGCCTACGACGTCCCCGGCGTCTCGCGCTTCCGCGTCAACGTCTTCCAGCAGCGCAACGCCTATGGCGCGGTGCTGCGCTCGATCCCGCACGAGATCAAGCAGCTGCACGAGCTCGGCGTGCCGGAACAGATCGCCCGCTTCGCGCACCTGCCGCGTGGGCTCGTCCTGGTCACCGGCCCGACCGGCTCGGGCAAGACCACCACGCTCGCCTCGCTGCTGGACCTGGCGAACCGCACCCGGCGCGACCACATCGTCACGATCGAGGACCCGATCGAGTTCGTGCACCCGCACAAGCGGTGCCTGGTCAACCAGCGCGAGGTCGGCGTCGACACGAGCAGCTTCGCCGACGCCCTCAAGCACGTGCTGCGCCAGGACCCGGACATCATCCTGGTCGGCGAGCTGCGTGACCTCGAGACCGTGTCCACCGCGATCACCGCCGCCGAGACCGGTCACCTCGTGCTCGCGACGCTGCACACCCAGTCCGCCGCGCAGACCGTCGACCGCGTCATCGACATCTTCCCGCCGCACCAGCAGGGCGAGATCCGCGCGCAGCTGTCGACCGCGCTGCAGGGCATCGTCACGCAGGCCCTCGTCAAGCGGTCGGACGGCCACGGTCGTGCGGTCGTCTGCGAGGTCATGTTCGCGACCCCGGCGATCCGCAACCTGATCCGCGAGGGCAAGAACCACCAGATCCCGTCGTTCATGCAGTCCTCGGGATCCGACGGCATGCTCACCTTCGACCAGCACCTGGCGCAGAAGGTCAACGAAGGCGTCGTCCTCTACGACCAGGCCCTGGAGATCTGCCACTCGGTCGAAGAGTTCAAGCGCCTCGCGGGACGGATCTGACATGACCGCGACCCTGCCGACCAAGTCCTGGGACTACCAGGCCGTCGACGCCACCGGCACGAAGAGCAAGGGGCGCATCGACGGCTCGAGCGAGGCCGCCGTCGCCGCCGCGCTGCGCGCCCAGGGCGTCATGCCGCTCAACATCACCGAGGCCGGCCGCGGGCTGAACAAGGAGATCAAGATCCCGGGCTTCGGCAACCGGGTTCCGCTCAAGGATCTCGCGATCATGGCCCGCCAGTTCGCGACGATGACGTCGTCCGGGCTGTCGCTGCTGCGCTCGCTCGCGGTGCTCGAGGAGCAGACCGCCAACGCCACGCTGGCGTCGGCGATCCGCGAGGTGCGCCACGACGTCGAGGCCGGCCTGTCGCTGTCCGGTGCGCTGGCGAAGCACGACAAGCTCTTCCCGCGGCTGATGGTCGCGATGGTGCGCGCCGGGGAGACCGGCGGCTTCCTCGACAGCGCGCTCGACCGCACCGCGAACAACTTCGAGAAGGACGCGAACCTCCGCGGCAAGATCAAGTCCGCACTGACCTACCCGGTCATCGTGATCGCCTTCAGCCTGCTGATGATCACGGGCGTCCTGATCTTCATCGTCCCGATCTTCGAGCGGATGTTCAGCCAGCTCGGTGGCAAGCTGCCGCTGCCCACCCGGCTGATGGTCGACGTCAGCCACAAGATGTTCTGGATCCTGCCGCTGGTCATCGCCATCGCCGCCGGCGCGACATGGTTCTTCCAGCAGAAGCTGCGGACGGACGAGAGCTGGCGGCTCAACTTCGACCGCTTCAAGCTCCGGGTGCCGGTCTTCGGGCCGCTGTTCACGAAGATCGCGATCAGCCGGTTCGCGCGCAACCTCGGCACGTTGCTGGCCGTGGGCGTGCCCGTGATGCAGGCCTTGGATGTCGTCGGGGGGACGACGGGCAACGCGGTCATCAGCGAGGCGATGAAGGACGTCCAGCGCTCGGTGCGCGACGGACAGCCGATGTCGGCCCCGCTGGTGAAGCACCCGATCTTCCCGACGATGGTCACGCAGATGATCGAGGTCGGCGAGGAGACCGGTCAGATCAGCGCGATGTTGGACAAGGTCGCCGACTTCTACGACCACGAGGTCGAGACGGCGACCGAGTCCCTGACGGCAGCCATCGAACCGATCATGGTCGTCGTCATGGGCGCCATCGTCGGCGTGATGGTCGTGTGCTTGTACCTCCCGATGTTCACCATCTACCAGCACATCCAAGGAGCGACGTCATGAGACGGCGTCAGATTCTTGCGGCCTGCCTCGCCACCGGGGCACTGCTCACCGCCACCACGGTCGTTCCGGTCGAGACCGCGCAGGCCGCGCCGCCGTCCGGGTCATCGTCCGCGTCGACGGCAGTGGCCACGCCGGGCACCGGCATCACCGTGTCGACCAACTTCACCGGCCTGCTGGGCCTGCTGAGCCCGATCCTGAGCGGCGTCGTGACGCCGCTGATCAACACGGTCGGCTCGCTGCCGTCGCAGCTGCTCACGACGGTCGCGCAGGCGATCGGCACGGTCGGGCTCACGGCGACGAACACGGTCAACGCGCTCGTCCCGCCGGCCAACGGCCTCGCGACGTGCGGCCAGGCCGGTTGGAACACGACCAACTGCTACGGGCCGGTCCTGCCCGCGATCAGCCTGCCACCGCTGCTGAGTCTGGGTACCGGCATCTCGCAGGGCTTCGCCGCGGTCAGCAGCTCGGGCTACATCGCGCGGTCGCAGATCGCCAATCCGGACATCTCGCTGCTCGGCATCGACATCGGTGATCTCGGCGTCATCGGCGGCCAGGCGACGTGCGGATCGACGTCCGGCACCTGCGCGTCCCAGGACACGTTCACCGGCGCCTCGCTGTTCGGCGGAGTCATCCGGCTGCAGCTGGCCAACGGCTCGAACCTGCTGCAGGTGTCGATCGAGAACGGCCCGTGGGTGAGCGTCCCGAGCCTCAGCGGCAGCCTGCAGCAGGTCAACGACCTGCTCGGCCTCGACAGCAACCACGACATCCTGTCCATCGCGGCCAACGGCGGCCTGCTGACGATCCAGGGCAAGCTCGACCTGGACGCGCTGCTCGGCGGCTTGGGCCTGGGTGGCCTGTTGAACGGGATCTCCGGCCTCGTCGACGTCGGCACGGTCGGCGAACTCACGCTCACCGTCGGGCCGGGGTCGACCGTCACGTCGAACTCCGCGCAGGCGTGGGGCCTCGAACTGGGCGTCGACCTCAGCGGCGAGATCAGCCTCAGCCTGCTCGGCGGCCTCGCCGGGCTCGACGTGAAGCTGCCGTCACACATCACGCCGACGTCCAACGGCAACCTGCTCGACCTGAAGCTCGGCTACTCCAACGCCAACACCGGCACGCTCCCGCCGAGCACGACGCAGTGGGTGCCACCCGGCCTCACCTGATCACCGCCCATCCCACCAGGACTTCCGGTCGTTACCCGCCGACCGGATCGGCCACCGAAAAGCGGTGACCGGTCGGACCTCGGAATCCGACGCTCTCCCCCACAGAGTCAAGGAGACTCAGATGCTCAACACACTCAAGAGGATCCGCGAGGAGCGGGTCGAGGAGGACCGGGGCTTCACCCTGATCGAGCTCCTCGTCGTCGTCGTGATCATCGGCATCCTGGTCGCGATCGCGATCCCGCTGTACCTCAACTACCGCAAGGGCGCCGAGAACAAGTCGGCCCAGTCGGACGTCCGCAACGCCATCTCCACGGAGGAGCAGTGCTACTCCGACGGTGGGGCGTACGCCGCCGGCAACGACACCGGCCACGCCGGCACCGCCATCCCGCTGACCTGCGGCAGCGTCACCGAGACGGTCAACGTGTCGTCGGGCAACACGGTCGTCATCACCGTGCCCGCCGCCGGTACGTACGTCATCACGGGCACGAACAGCGACACCAGCAAGACCTACACGTACACCAGCTCCACCAGCACCTGGAGCTGACGCTCATCCGCGATGGCCGCCGACCGTGTGTCGGCGGCCATCGCGCAGGCCTCAACTCTCCCCCACCCAGGAGTCAGCAATGTTCAACGCTCTGCAGCGCATTCGCGCACGGCGTGAGGCCGAGGACCGCGGCTTCACGCTCATCGAACTGCTGGTGGTCGTGGTGATCATCGGCATCCTGGTCGCGATCGCGATCCCGCTCTACCTCAACTACCGCAAGGGCGCCGAGAACAAGTCGGCGCAGTCGGACATCCGCAACGCGATTCCCGGCCTCGAGCAGTACTACTCGGACAACAATGCGTACCCGGCCGCGGCGGCCTACCCGGCCACGAACGGTGGCAGCGGCAACCTGTCGTTCGGCACGCCGGCGATCACGCTGAACGTCTCTAGCGGCAACACGCTCGAATACAAGCTGGTGTCGACCAGCAGCTACAACATCTGCGGGGAAAGCTCGGACGGCGGCCAGTGGTACGTCTACCAGAGCGCCTCCGGCGGCACGATGACCAAGCAGACCGACGACACCCTCTGTCACTGATCCAGCGCCGCTGACGGCACAGCGACTGCTACTCGCGGGGGCGGGGCACCGGATTCGGTGCCCCGCCCTTCGGCTTTTGTCCGGTTTCCGGGCTCGTACTCAGCCGGAAATCTCTCATGCCCGCTCGCGGCGGTCCGATCTGAATGACGGAGGTCCACCGTGTCCGTGCGCTTGCGCGTTCCGCGCCTGCCCAGCCCGGCTGCCGGTTTTCGGCGCCGCTGGGCCATGCGGCGCTGCGCCGACGACGGCTTCTCCCTCATCGAGGTGATGGTGGCCTTCATCCTGTTCATGATCGTGTCGGCATCGGCAACGGTCGCGATCGCGAACGCCACCAAGACGTCCAGCACGACCGGCAGCAAGATCGCGGCGACGAACCTGGCACAGCAGTACCTGCAGCAGGCGCGCGCGCTGCCGGTGGCGTCGCTGACCGCGGGGTTGAACATCCCGGCCATGCCGACCCAGGTCGGCAACGGCACGTACACCGTCTCCCAGTCCGCCTGCCTCGCCACCGCGGCGTCCACGGCGGCCGGCCAGCCGACCTGCGCGGCCGGTGCGCCGAGCGCGTGCCCGACGCCCGCGGCGCGGGTCAGCGGCACCCAATACATGCTGAACGTGAGCGTCAACGTCACGATGCCCGACGGCAAGCGGACCGTCGCCGAGAACACGGTGCTGTCGTGCTGACCGCGGCAGTGGACGCACGGAGCGCGCTGCGTGCCCGGCACGCGCGGGCGCGCAGCGAACGCGACGCGGGCATCACCCTGATCGAACTCGTCGTCGCGATGACGCTCGCGACGATCGTGGCCACGCTGGCGACGATGCTGTTCGTCACCTCGTCGAACGTGAACGCCAAGACGACCGACGCGAACGTCGCCTCCTCCTCCGCTCGCGCTGCGCTCGACTCCTGGGCCTCGCTGATCAGCCTCGCCGACTCGCCCACGATCTACTACAACAACTCCGGTGTGCCGCAGCCGGGCAACACGTCCCAGGCGCCGGCCGCGGGCAGCTCGTCCTACCGGTTCGTGAAGGTGTCGGCGACCGAGCTGACGTTCTGGGCCGACATCGACAACCGGCTCGGTTCTGCGGCGTCCCCGTGCCCGAACGGTTCCTGCACCTCGGCGGCACAGCCGACCGGCCGCGGCCCGGCGACCTACGTCGACCTCGCCTGGGTGCCGACGTCGAGCGGTTCGTCCACCGGCGCGCTCGTCGAGACCCGGTACGTCCCCGGCAGCACGACGACGGTGGCAGCGACCCGCACGCTGATCCCGAGCGGAGTCACGCCGGGAACCTCGACCGTGCCCGGCTTCCTGTTCACGTGGGGCTACTTCACCGGCTGCTACACGAGCTTCTACGGCTGCATCAACAGCATCACGATCTCGTTCCAGACGCAGCCGAACAATGGCATGACCGCGCCCACCGCAACGGCCTCCGCACCGGCGTCGAAGACCGCCGCGCCGCAGACGTACACGACCACCGTCACGCTGAGCGAGACGTCATGACCGCGCTGTCGATGGCGACCGCCCTGCGCACCCGCATGGCACGGCTGCGCCGCGAGTCCGACGAGGACGGCTTCGCGCTCATCTACGTCATGCTGATCGCGACGCTCGTGACGATCACGGTCACCGCGGTACTGGTCGGTGTCGCGGGCTCGGTCGTCCCGGCCAAGAAGAGCCAGGACACCCACGCCGCCACCGCCGACGCGCAGGCCGGCGTGCAGCGCTACCTCTCGCTGCTCAACACCGCGTGCACGCAGTTCAGCCCGGTGTCGTGCGCGTCGGTCGTCAACAACACCACGATCACCGGCGCGGTCAGCGGGACGAACGGTTCGACCACGGACGCGTACAAGGTGACCGTCCTCAACCCGAACCACTACCTCAGCGACGGGTTCCTGCGCCTGCAGGCACAGGGGACGTCCAACGGCGTCACGAAGACGATCTACGCCGACATCGCCGGGCTACCCAGCATCCTGCGCTACGCGTACATGTCCAAGTACGAGACGTTGTCGAGCAGCTTCCTGGACAGCTACTACGGCGCGCGGAACATCAAGATCGCCAGCGCGCTCGACGCGGGGGCGGCGACCTCCACCGGCAGCAACCCGCTGGCCGCGGGCGACACCGTGAAGTGGCTCGCCCCGAGCAGCGACCCGCAGCTGCCGGACTCGATCTGCAACCAGGAGTGGTACGACTACAACGGCGCCGGCCGGTCGACGCTGAAGGCGTCCGAGGCGAACCTGGTCGCGGGCTACGACTGGGGCGAGTACGGCACGAAGAACAGCGTCCCCGGCAACAACTACACGATGCTTGCGCCGTGCGAGGTGACGTTCTCGACGGGCCAGACGTTCAACGGCCCGGTGTACAGCCGCGACGCGCTCTACCTCAGCAACGGCTACTTCGGCGGCGCCGGCCCGACGTTCAACGTCCCGGCCAACGAGAAGCTGCCGGCCGTCTCGACGTACTGGCAGGCTACCGACAACCCGTCCAACACCTCGCCGTTCTATCGGACGTTCCCGATCGTGTTCGGCCGCCCGAACAACGGTGGCACGGTCGCGATCAGCCCGTACGACCTCGGCCTGCCCAGCACGCCGACGCCGGGCGCGACGACGCCGCCGTGCATCTACTACGGCCCGACGCGCGTCTACTTCAGCGGCGCGAACGCGATCATCACCAGTCCCGAGACGACCTCGATCCCGACCGGTGCCGACCCGAACTGCTATCCGAGCCCCGCGTCGATGACGAGCGGCATCCTGCAGTTCACGCTGACGAACGCGGCCACGCACGGCGGCGGAGTGATCTGGGTGCGGAACAAGACGACCGCGACCGACCCGACGCCGACCTATCCGACCACCGGGCAGAAGTCGACGAGCAACCCGGGCGCCGGCGACACCGTCTTCTACTACCCCAACTCCGGCGCCTCGGTGCAGAACACTCCCGATGCCGACACCGCGACCGCGCCGGACTCGTGCTCGCCGTCGAGCACGTTCGGCTCGGCGAACTGCGCGTGGAGCGACGCCGTCTCCAACACCCAGGGCTCGGGCTACGTGACCGACGGGACGGGCTGGACGAGCTACTCCACCGGATCGTCCTGCCCGGGCGAGGGTTCGAACTCCGACCGACTGCGCTTCGAATGCGACGCCGGATCGATCTCCGGCACGCACGACGCGTACAAGACGTTCCGCCAGCTCGTCCAGGCCAAGCTCGCCGCCGGCACCTACACCGTGCCCGGCACGTCCAACTGCTCCGAGTCGTCCGGCACCAAGATCAACCTGACCACGGCCTCGGCCGCCGACCTCACCTGCATGCTCGAAGACCTGATCATGCCCGACAACACCGGCGGCGGGCTGCTGGTCAACCTGCTGAACCACCTGCTCGGGTCGGGGCACGCGTACTCGGTCAGCGCAGGCACGCCGGTCACGCTCGCGACGCGTACGCAGACGATCAACGGGTCGAACAACGGCACCAGCCCGATCAGCAGCGACCCGCTGTTCACCAACGCGGGCACCCCGGCCACCGAGACGGTCAACGGCACGGCCACCACGTTCACGTTCACGCGCAACGACTGGATCTGCGTCCTGCTCTGCGGCACCGGGAGTTCGCCGACGTTCCAGGTGACGATCACGCAGACGCACTACACCGCCAACACCAGTGGCGTGAGCGGTGCGACGTACTTCCCGAACATGAACGACATCACCCAGTACAAGACCGCGGACGCCAGCGGCAACGGCCCGGGTGACGCGTACATCGAGGGCACCACGAGCGGTGTGCAGTCGGTCGTGGCCGACGACGACGTCGTCGTGACCGGACCGCTCAAGACCACGGGCACGCCGACCACGAACCAGTTCGGCGAGCCGTCCTGGGCGACCGGCAACGGCGCGTTCTCGCTCGTCGCTGGCAACAACGTCCGCGCCTACCACCCGGTCAGCTGCGCGGACGAGACGGCGGCGGACATCAACGCGACGAGCCCCGGAGTCTGCCCGAACGACATCACCGGCCTCTACCTCGGCAACGGCCTCGAGTCCGCGGGCGCGCTGCAGAGCACGCACCCGGCCTACCAGTACTGCAACATGCTGACCTCGACCGCCGCCAACGCGCTCAACAGCAACTGTTCGGGCAACACCGGCGCGGCGTACCAGACCGGCACCGGCCCGGTGAGCCAGATCGACGCCGCGATCTTCGCGCTCAACGGCTCGCTGATGGCCGACAACTTCAACCGCGCGCAGAGCGTCGGCAGCCTCACGGTCAACGGCGGCATCTACCAGAACCACCACGGTGCCCTCGGCGAGGAGTGGGAAGCCCCCACCACCGACACCATCGCGCCGCCGTCGTCGGGCTACCTGCTGCAGGACAACTACCGCGACTACTCCGCGGCGAACCTGCCGTACGTGCCGGCGTCGACCACGTCGAGCAACGGCCGCGCGTGGAACATCGTGTCCGAGTCGTCGGGGAGCGCGTGATGACCGTGCCCGCTCCGTTCGTGACCGTCATGGCCATCACCGGCCTCGCGCTCGGGTCGTTCCTGAACGTCGTCGTCTACCGCGTGCCGCGCGAACAGTCCGTGGTGTCGCCGCCGTCGAGCTGCCCGTCGTGCCACAACAGGCTCAAGGCGTGGCACAACGTGCCGGTCGTCAGCTGGCTCGTCCTGCGTGGCCGGTGCGCGTTCTGCGCCGCACCGATCAGCGCGCGCTACCCGCTCGTCGAGTTCGCCACAGCGGCGCTGTTCGCGCTGATGACGATGCGGTTCGGGCTGTCGCCGCAGCTGCCGGCGTACCTGTTCCTCGCGGCGGCCGGGCTCGTCCTCGCGCTGATCGACCTGGACGTCCGGCGCCTGCCCGGCTCGGTCGTCGTGCCGTCCTACGTCGTGGCCGTCCTGCTGCTGATGCCGGCAGGTGCGGCGTCGGGCGACTGGCAGCCGGCCGTGCGCGCGCTCGTCGGCCTGGCCGCGCTGACCGGCGTGTACTTCACGCTCGCGATCGCGTTCCCGACGAGCGTGTCGATGAGCGACGTCCAGCTCGCCGGCCTGCTCGGCCTGTACCTCGGCTGGCTGTCCTGGACGGCCCTCGCGATCGGCGCGATCGGCGGGCTCGTGCTCGGCACGCTCGGCCGGTTGGCGTTCGGCGCGCTGCGCCAGCACCAGCTGGCCTTCGCCACCGGACCGTGCCTGGTCGTCGCGACCGGCACCGCACTGTTCATCACCGTGCCGCTGGCCAGCTGGTACGGCGCACTGGTGGGGGCGACATGACCGTGATCGCCCGCCGCCTCGCCCAGACCCACTCGCCCGTGCAGCCCGCACACCGTCTAAGGAGCACGACATGCCAGCGGTAGCCCCGATCGGCCTCGACATCGGCTCGACCTCGATCCGCGCGGTCGAGGTGAGCAAGTCGAAGGACCGCCCGGCCATCAACAACTTCGGGCAGATCTTCCTGCCCGAGGGCGCGATGGTCGGTGGCGTCGTCAAGGACGACCGCGCCGTGACCGCGGCGCTGCGCGAACTCTGGACGGCGCAGAACTTCCAGTCGCGCTCGGTCGTGCTCGGCGTGACGCACCAGCAGGTCGTCGTGCGCGAGGTCGAGGTCGCGAACATGCCGGCCCGCGAGCTGCGCCAGGCGCTGCCGTTCCAGGTGCGCGACGTCCTGCCGCTGCCGGTCGAGGAGGCCGTCCTCGACTTCTTCCCCCTCGAGAAGCCGGCCAAGGGCGCGGGCACGGTCAACGGGCTGCTCATCGCGGCGCCGAAGGAAGCGGTGATCAACACCGTCTCGGCCGTCGAGCGGGCCGGGCTGCAGGTGTCGCAGGTCGACCTGTCCTGCTTCGCCGCGCTGCGTGCCGCCGCCCACCTCGCCTACGACACCGAAGCCGTGCTGGACATCGGGGCGGAGGGCACGAACATCATCATCCACACCGATGGCGTGCCGCAGATCGTGCGCACGATCCCCCGCGGCGGCGCGGAGATCACCCGGCTGATGGCGACCCGTCTCGGCATGCCGCTCGCGGAGGCCGAGGAGCTCAAGTGCCGCGCCGGGCTGCTGCGCAGCGAGAGCCCGGAGTCCGCCGAGGTCGTCGCCGAGGCACTGCGCCCGTTCATCGGCGAGATCCGCAGCTCGTTCAGCTACTTCAGCTCCTCGCACAACGCGCAGCGGGTCAGCCGGCTCGCGCTGGTCGGCGGTGCGGCGCAGCTGCCCGGCCTGCCCGAGGAGCTGCGGGACGCGCTGGGCGTCCCGACCGTCCTGTCCAACCCGCTGCGCCGTCTGCAGGACCCGCGGCAGGGCGGCCGGCACGACGTGCTCGGCCGGTTCCGTTCGTCCGCGGCCGTGTCCATCGGCCTCACGCTG
>Ga0164242_10007564_pt1 | contig 11878 bp, 11 predicted proteins | sample OricomgcompostMG_FD_108783 | JGI IMG/M metagenome (GOLD analysis project Ga0164242, IMG submission 108783) | Miracle-Growth compost microbial communities from Emeryville, California, USA - Original compost - Miracle growth compost (MG) ... | reverse complement strand
CGCAGTTTTATGGCAGGAGAAAAGTAGTGTAGTGGCCACGACCATTAAAATAATTCGTTTCATGTCAAATACTATTTAGGTGTTGTTTGAGATAATGTTGTTACGAAAAGGTCCATTCGTTCCGTTTCGTTCCATTTTTATTCCATTTTTTTGAGTTAGATTGCTTATTATCAATACGTTGATGCTATGTTTCGTTCCGTTCCGTTTTTGAACCTGAGGCGTTCCATTTTCGTTCCATTTTGCCGAAAAGCGTTCCATTTTAAAATGAATATTGACTGTAAATCAATCAGATAGTTCAGTAAACCATTCCAGTTCCTGCATAAACAGGAGTGGAACGAAACGATAGCCTGAGCACCTACTATGGCGGTGATTTGTTAGCCATTTTTTTTAAAGACTTCTGAACGTTTTTGTCTTCTATCGATCCATCCTTTTGCAACCATCGAAAAATGGTGGCTTTCCCTTTCCCAAGGATACGAGCTATGTTCTCATAGGAATGCCCCTGTTCTTTTAAAGACCGGGCAATATCCTTTTGCTCATCTTTATCCCTGATGACTTGAAGGCCGATGTGTTCCGCTTCATTAACCTTTTCCTCAACCATTTCAAGCCACATACTTTGAGGATTGAACCGCAAGAGTTTCGCAAATTCTTCTTCTTCAAAGTGTCTGGATTTACCTCTTTTAAGGAGGAGCAAGTTTTTTTCTCGCGCACTTTTTCTCAGAAAAAAATCTCCATCTGAAAGGTCTGTTTTTATGCCAGAGCCAGTTTGTAGGTCACTATCGCTTAGAAGTGAAGTGGTATGTTTTCGGAAATGATCAGTGATAACTACTGACGCTTTACAACTATCACAGAAGGCAAGGAGCATAAACATCTGTTGGGTGATGTCTTTATTATTGTTGGTGTCAGTGTCTGTAAATGCCATCCGAAGGTTATCAATAATGACCAAAACCGGTTTCAGTTTTTCCAGTATTTGTACCAAAGTTGGTAGGTCCTCAGCAAGATTATTGCGAGAGGAATAAACCATTGCCTTATAGTTTTTGGCAATCTCATTGGGCAAGTGGTCCACTAATTTTTTTGCACGGCGCTGGATTACTGTCTCCGAAAGTTCATTGTTGATATATAAAGTATTGCCGTGCAGGTTAATTTCCTCTCCCAAAAATTCGGGCCATTCCCCGGCAACAGCCATACATAATTGCATGCAAAACCATGATTTACCCACCCCTCTTGGACTGGGAAAATGAATCAGGCATTTTTCCGGAATGTACTTTCCAAATAGCAAAAGCGGGTCTTGTAAGTCTTTACCTTCATGCGCCAGCCTGCGGATTGATTTCAGGCTGGGGCTAGAAGTATAGATGACTTCTGGAGTAATTTTATGTTTAGTAACTGCCATCAGGAATGAGAATTTTGAGGTAAGTCCAACTTGAATTTTATTTCAATGGAAATGGGCTTCTGTGGCCGGTTTTGCCATATCCAGTTATTAGCAGCGGCTTTCCAGTCTTTGACCGGGCAGCCTCTTTTGGTCTTCCATTTACGGGACTGATAATGCCGGAAAAATTCATTTGCGGTGGCTTCGGATTGGCTTTTCTGGTCAAAATAAATTTTGACCAGTTTGATTTTTGGAGGCATTTCCTTACCACAACCAGCGGTTGAGTTCTTGGATTTCATAGCTGTATTTTCTAAAAGTTTTGGGATTTACGGGACTGGAGCATTTCCTTAATATCCTCTTGGTCATAGTAGATGACACCGCCGATTTTTGTAAAGGGAAGGGTACCGTTTACACGAAGGTTTTGTAAGGTGCCCGGGGAAATGCCCAATAGTTTTCGAACTTCATGGCTCTTGAGCCATTTTTTTACCGGTTGCCCGCTGGCTTCTTTCAGGAGTTTGCGAATTTCACCTAGGAGGTCGGATTTGAGGCAAATCAAGTCCTCAATCGTTACTAATGGGCCGGCTGGCCGTTCCTGCCGTGGAATGGATAAAGTTGGATTGCTATTCATTTTGCATCAGTTTTATTGTCTGATGCAAAAGTGCTATCAAAGCGAAGCAAAGCTTCACAACCTGAACCGAGTTCGGTAAAATTTAAAGCGGTTTATGTAAAGATACTAGCTTCTGTTGCTGATTAAAAAAACGCATTCTGTACCTTTTCAGAATGCGTTTATCCATTAATAATTGTCTTATGATAAAACTAAATCAGAGTAGGTTGTTTACTTATTTTCTCCATCCTCTGTTTCAATCGTTTTTCGATATCTGCCATATCTTCTTCAATTTTCTCTTCATCCACTTCCGCATAAATCATCGTTGTGCTAAGCTTTTTGTGCCCTAACATTTTGGATACAGTTTCTATCGGTACGCCATTTTTTAATGTCACAGCTGTAGCAAACGTGTGGCGAGCCAGATGAAAGTTCATTTCCTTTTTTATACCACAAACCTCAGCAATTATTTTTAATTTTCGATTGACTTCCTGATTGGATTTAGGAGGAAAGATGGTTCCTTTCATTATCGAGCGCGGATTGTCTTTGTATTTATTTATTAAATTAATGGCCGATTCCAATAATGGGATAGGAGACAACTCTTTAGATTTCTGCCGATAGGTTGTTATCCAAAGGTTGCCAGACCTATCCAACTCTATATCTTTTTCAGAGAACTTTACGACATCTGCATAAGCTAATCCTGTGTAGCAACTAAACATAAATAAATCCTTGACGAAAGCTAAGGCCGGATCTGAGAATTTTTGCATCTGTATTTTATGTAGTTCTGCAACAGTTAACTTTTTTCGTATTGCCCTCTTTCTTTTTATGGTAAAATCTTCGAACGGGTTTTGTTTAAGCCATTTCAATTTCTTCCCCCATTTAACTATTTTTCTTATGCGCTCCAGATGCTTTGCAACACCGTTCCCTTTGCAAGGGTCCCATTCCTTTATCGGGAAATTCCGAATATAGTATTCAAAGTCAGTGATAAATTGAAAATTCAACTCCGAGAGGAAAATATCTTCCCGATTAAAATGATGTTTCAAAAATAACTTGATGTACTCTTCAGTTGTATCATAATTCTTCATAGTCCCATCTGCAAGCTCACCCCGATTAATTTTGTTGTGATATTTTACAAGTTCGCAAAGCGTATGCCCTTTTTTGTTGGAATTCCTGCCAAGATATGCGTTCTTTACGGAGTCGGCAGTAAGGATTTGATCTTCGTTTTGTAATTGCCGATACGTTTCCCTAAGGCGAAAGCGAACCTTATCAATATATTCGTTTATTGATCTGACTTCGGCTGTTTTGCCGGTAACACTTTCGGCTTTATGGTTCCATTTTTCTTTTGGAATAGGTTGACGTAAGGAAATTTCTCTGACCTCACCGTCAATTGTTATGCGGGCATAAATAAAGGCAATGGATTTATCTTTTTTACTCGGCCTGGTAATAAAGTCAATGCTGAAGGAAGAATTTTGAAAGCTCATTTTCAATAATTTTTAGGTTAAGAAATTTGATTTTAGATTCCTTTCAAAAAATCAACGGAAATGAATTAGGATTCGAACCTGAATCGCAATGGACGACAACAGATAATATGAATTAACTCATTGTTTTATATACACTTATCTTCATTTTCGTGAGCCAAAAGTAAAAATACTTTTGGCTCACGACTGTGTACACGAGAACTATGCGAATTGTTGCTATAAATTGATGCGGAAAAAAATAAAAAAGCCCGTAAATACTGAAATTTACGAGCTATTGGATTTGTCTAACCCCCCTAAAAGTCGGGACGACTGGATTCGAACCAGCGACCCCTTGCACCCCATGCAAGTGCGCTACCGGGCTGCGCTACGTCCCGAAACCCTAAAGCCTCCGGTATTCTGTATTTGGCTTTAGCCTTAAAATAAGGAGTGCGAAGGTAGGCAATTTTTTATTTTCGGAAAAGAAAAAAAGAAATAACCTTTGCAATATTCATGCCTCAAGAAAAAATTTTAGAAGATAGCCAATCACGGCCAGCACACAGCCCTCCACAGGTTTGTGTCATCATTCCCGTTTTTAACAACGAGGCCAGTATACAAATGGTTGTTCGAGGGGTACTTGAATTGACGAAAGATCTTATCGTCGTTAACGACGGCTCTACCGACGGAACGCTATCCCAATTATCATGTTTCCAGAATTTAAAAATCATTTCTTTTCCGCACAATAAAGGCAAAGGCGCCGCTTTAGCCGCCGGATTTCAAGAGGCCATAGCAATAGGCTATACCCATGTCGTCACTATTGATGCCGACGGCCAGCATTTTGCCGATGACTTACCCATTTTCTTTAACGCTGCAAACGAAGCTCCAGACACCCTTTTTATCGGTTCACGGAACTTGTCTTCCGCGCCGAGCAAAAGTAATTTCGGCAATCGTTTTTCTAATTTTTGGTTTTGGGTGGAAACCGGCCTGTCACTTACCGATACCCAGTCTGGTTACCGGCTCTACCCTTTGACACCACTTTCCGGGCTACGTTTTCTGAGCAACAAGTATGAGTTTGAGATTGAAGTGCCTGTGCGCCTGAATTGGCGTGGCGTACCGGTTAAAAACATACCTGTAAAAGTCTATTACCCACCACCAAATGAAAGAGTCTCTCACTTTCGACCTTTTCGGGATTTTTTTCGCATCAGCATCTTGAACACCGGTCTAACCCTGACGGCCATTTTCTGGATTCATCCAAAACGCTTTTTTTTAGCCTTGTTTCAAAAACAACAACGGCAACTTTTTTGGAAAAAATACGTTGTAGCCGATCATGAAAGTAATACACTGAAAGCGGCCAGTATTGGTTTCGGGGTATTTATGGGCATTTTTCCCGTCTGGGGTTTCCAATTGGCCATCGGCATACCGCTGGCGGTATTTTTCAAACTTAATAAGGCCTTATTTTTGTTGGCCGCAAATATCAGTTTCTTTCCGATGACCCCGGTTATTTGGGCGCTCAGCCTTTTTACAGGAAAATTTATTCTGGGTTATAACGATTGGCATCTGGCGCCTCAACACTGGCATTTACAGGAATTTACAGAGGCCGGAGCAGCATTTTTTCTGGGTGGCGCAGTCTTAGCATTTGTTGCCGGTTTGTTATTTTTTCTGCTGACATTCGTTCTGCTGGCGGGTTTCCGAAAACCAAAAACCTGAGCCATACGCCTGTTCGACAAAAGAGCAGCATGCTATGAAATTTAGGATTTTATATATCTTACTAAGGCTTTTAAGCCGTACATTTGCCTGCATCGCATTGCTTTGAATATTTTTTTGTAAAACCGGCAAAATGCGACAGATGATTTTCAAATAAATGAATAGGAATAACGAGTTGCAAAATGCGGCCGTAGCGGCCAAAACTGAATTGCGGAAGGACAGCCACGTGGCGCTGGCACTTGAGGCCGGAAATGACGCCATTGACGAGCGGTTTTATTATGAGCCTATGCTGGCCGGACATCCTCAAAACGGCGACAAATGGCCATTGACTATCGGCAATCAAAAACTCGACTATCCACTTTGGATTTCAAGCATGACCGGCGGCTCAGCCATGACAAATGAAATTAACCGGCGATTGGCCAAAACGGCTGCAAAATTTGGCCTGGGCATGGGTGTCGGTTCCGCAAGAATTGCATTGGAAGCGCCGGAAAAAATCAACGATTTTGACTTGCGCCCACTGTTGGGTTCTGATTGCCCTTATTTCCTCAATTTCGGTATTGCGCAAATCGAGAAAATGATAGCTGGCAAATCTCTGCCTGCAATAAAGAACTTAGTGAACCGGTTAGATGCCAACGGTGTCATCATCCATGTCAACCCTTTACAGGAGTGGATGCAGCCGGAGGGCGACCGCATTCAACAGCCCCCCATTAACACCATTCAACAATTTCTCAATGAAGTGGATTTACCATTGATTGTTAAAGAAGTTGGTCAGGGTTTTGGTTATGAAAGTATGAAAGCATTGTTACAATTACCACTGACAGCTGTTGAATTTGCGGCAAATGGCGGCACCAACTTTTCAAAGTTAGAGCTGCTGCGCAATCAGGCCAAAAGTAAGTATCTCATGCCTTTCATTCATGTTGGACAGTCTGCCGGCGAAATGGTGGCCTTGAGCAACCAAATCATGGAAGAATTAGGTAATAAAGTTCAATGTAAGACGTTTATTGTAAGTGGCGGCATCAAAAACTTTCTCGACGGCTATTATTATATTCAGCAATCTAAGGGGAATGCCCTATACGGGCAGGCATCCGAGATATTGAAACAAGCAAAGGTATCGCAGGAGGCGCTGGACGAATTTATCCAAAACCAAGTGGAAGGATTAATGCTGGCCAAAACTTTCTTAACGGTAAAAAAATAATGCAATGAAAAAGGAACAAAATATCATTCATGGCTTTTCTAAAAAGAGTAGAGAAGAAAAACTAAATATAGTTGCTGAATATTTCAGTCAGCCCAGTGATGCATTGGCACTCTACAAAAGTTTTCACCACTACGATAGTTCGACTCAAAAACTGTTAGATGAATTTAGCGAGAACACTATCACCAACTTCCCACTACCCTACTGCATTTGCCCAAATGTAATGGTTAATGGCAAAACTTATTTGGTGCCTATGGTTATCGAAGAAAGCTCAGTGGTGGCGGCGGCTTCCAACAGCGCAAAGTTCTGGTCTAAACGCGGTGGCTTTAAAGCTGAAATTGTAGGTACCGAAAAAGTAGGACAAGTTCATTTCTTATGGCATGACGACAAACAGATACTAACAGAACGTTTCTCTGAACTGAAAGAACGGCTGATTAGAGAATGCTTTGACATTACCGAAAACATGATTAAACGCGGTGGTGGCATTCTCAATATCGAATTACGGGATCTGAGCAATCAGGAACCCGACCTAATGCAGCTTTACGCCACTTTTGATACGGTGGATTCCATGGGTGCCAATTTTATCAACTCCTGCTTAGAGCAGTTTGCCGCCACCTTTAAACAATGGCATTCGACACAAAAGGAATTCTCGGAAGATGGTCTGGAAATTATCATGTGCATTTTGTCCAACTTGACACCAAATTGTCGTGTCAGATGCAGTATATCTTGCACCTACGAGCAATTGGATGACATTGTTCCCGGAATGACCGGTCAGGAATTTGCCCGAAGGTTTCGGCTAGGGGTTCGGGTGGCTGAGTTAGATCCACATCGAGCCACTACACATAACAAAGGTATTTTTAACGGGGTGGATGCCGTCGTATTAGCCACCGGTAATGATTTTAGAGCCGTAGAGGCCTGCGGCCACGCGTATGCTTCGCATACAGGCCATTACAGCCCACTAACCAAGGTTGAACTAACAGAAAACACATTCCGTTTCGTTTTGGAAATGCCCTTTTCCTTGGGTGTTGTGGGCGGCCTAACTAATTTACATCCATTGGTTAAGTTAAGTATGGAATTGCTGGGGCATCCTTCGGCCACAGAGCTGATGGGCATTGCCGCAGCGGCAGGATTGGCCAATAATTTTTCTGCTGTTAAATCATTAGTTACAGTTGGCATTCAGAAAGGACACATGAAAATGCACTTACTGAACATTCTGAAACAACTTAATGTACCAGAAAGCCGGAAGGCCGAAGTCGTAGAATATTTCAAAGATAAAATTGTATCAGTATCTGCTGTTCGGCAGCTCACAGAAAAATGGATTCCTAAACAGGTATAGCAAAAGATAATTATGGCAACATTTACATACAGCGCATCAGGAAAATTATTATTATTTGGCGAATACCTTGTTCTAAGGGGCTCCAGATGTCTGGCCATGCCTTTGTCCCTCGGGCAAACACTCACTCTGGATTCCATACCTGAGCGGGGGCTTATCTGGCGTTGTTTTGAACAGAAAGAATTATGGTTCGAAATCATTTTTTCGGAGTCATTGGATATTTTACAAACCTCGGACATGACAATGGCCACACGCATTCAAAATTTGTTGTGGTTAGTCATTCGTTATAATCCCGACATTTTCCTGACGAACTGGTATTTTAAGTTTGATGTAAATTTTGACCGGCAATTCGGTCTTGGCACCAGTTCCACGCTAATTTCTTTGCTGAGCCAATGGTCAGGCGTGGATCCTTATCTGTTGTCCATGCGCAGTTTTGGCGGTTCGGCCTATGATGTGGCGGCAGCAACAGCGCCCCACCCTTTTTTGTATTCTTTGGGCAAACGACTTATAAAGACCGTTTCTATACCCGAACAGATAACCGATAACCTATTGTTTGTTTATTTGGGTAACAAACAGAATACGGCCACAGCTGTGACCACATTTAATGACATTCCAACCGATTATTTCCAATTGGAAAAAATGGATAACATTGCACAATTTGCCGCAGAGTGCCAAACCATTGAAGAATGGGAAAAGATGATGCTGGAAAGCGAGCAAATGCTCTCAGAAATTCTAAGTCAGGAGCCGGTGCAACAAAAACATTTTAAAGATTATCCTTATCAAATTAAATCGTTAGGCGCTTGGGGCGGCGATTTCATCATGGCTAGTTGCCGCAGCATTGAAGATGCAAAAGCCTATTTTTCAAAAAAGCGATACAAAACCGTTTTTACCTACAACGAGCTGATTAAAAAATAATGCCACAAACAATTACCGCCCTCTTTCCTTCCAACATTGCCTTAGTGAAATATTGGGGAAAAAAGGGAAACCAAATGCCCTGCAATGCCTCGCTCAGTCTGACTCTGAGCCAGGCACAAACGGAAGTAAAATTATATTGCACTGAGAAAAAAGCGCAAAATGCGACTTTAGACTATCTTTTTGAAGGACAAACGAATCAGGCTTTTGGGGAACGTGTAAGGCGTTATGCCCAACAACAACCTGAGTTTGCCGGGTTGCTTCAAAATTTTGATTTACGTTTTGAGTCAAGAAACACATTTCCCCATTCGGCCGGTATCGCCTCCTCAGCATCAGCTTTTGCGGCCATTGCCGCGGCATTGCTCAAAGCCTCCGGAAAATCTGAATCAGACAGCGATTTCAATCAGGAAGCCAGCCGACTGGCGCGCTTGGGCAGCGGTAGTGCTTGCCGCTCTTTTTACGGCCCATTTGCGCAATGGGGACATTTAGAAGGCATAAAAGACAGTAGCGATGAATTTGCGCTTCCGACAACCAACATTCATGATAATTTCAAGCAACTCCGGGATACGATCTTGATTGTGGAAGATCAACCTAAGAAAATTTCCAGCAGCGTTGGCCACGGGCTGATGAAGAACCACCCTTTTGCTCCATCAAGGTTTATTCAAGCCAATAACCATTGTATGGAAATGATTTCTGTCTTAAAAAACGGAGATTTTGAAGCTTTTATTTCCATTACAGAAAGAGAAGCCCTATCTTTGCATGCCATGATGATGACATCAGGGGATTATTACTTGCTCATCAAACCCGATACTGTTCGGATTATCGAACAGGTTTTTCAGTTTAGAGAAGCCACGGGATTGCCGCTTTGTTTTACCCTTGATGCCGGCCCAAATGTGCATTTGCTTTATCCGGAAGACATTCAGGATAAAGTTCAACCATTTTTGGAACATTATTTGCAACAGTACGGATTGAAGTCAGTTATTGATGATTATGCCGGTGTAGGAGGGGAAATCTATTAATTTAAAAAAGCATGGAGCAGCTTAACTCGAAGGTTTTACTATTTGGCGAATACGCCGTTTTGCATAATGGTATGGCATTGGTTATTCCCTGCGACAAATACAATGGCCGCTTTGATTTTTATGATGCCGCCACTAACAAAAAATTTGCTCTGCAATCCAATGAATTTCTAAAGAAGTTTTGTGCTTTTGTGTCGAGCCACATGGACGAAGGGTTTGTGTTGGAAGTCAAATTATTTGAACAGGAATTAGACAATGGCCTGTTTTTCAGCAGCACTATTCCTCAGGGCTATGGCTTAGGCAGTTCGGGCGCTTTGGTAGCCGCTATTTTTCTTCGTTATCTAAAAATGGCCAAAGGCGTTAAGGATGAATTGAAAGCCTTGACCTTCCAAAAATTACATGAACTTAAAAACGGATTAGGCAAATTAGAATCTTATTTTCATGGGGTTAGCTCCGGTTTGGATCCACTGAGCATCATTCTAAACGAACCTATTTTATATAAGAATGCCAAAGACATCGTCACGACTCAACTTCCCAAAGAATCTACGGAAAGTGACAATGTGATTTTTCTGGTAAATTCCCATGTAGGTCGTTCCACTTCGGCCATGATGGAAAAGTTCAACGCCCTGCATAACGACAAGGCTTTCCGGCAGAAATTTGCAGAGCACGTGGCCATGAATAACAATCAGGCCATCAACAGCCTTCTATCCAATGACACTACGGCTTTTTATCAGTCTTTACACAACTTGAGCACTTTTCAATACAATGAAATGCGAGAGTTTTTTCCCGAATCTTTGCACGATGATGTGGCTAAAGGCCTGGATACTGGTGATTATTTCCTGAAAATCTGTGGCGCAGGCGGTGGTGGTTTCATGCTTGGGTTTACGCAAAACTGGGATTTAACCCAAAAAAACCTGAGCCGATTTGAGCCTGAACCGATTTATCGTTTCTAAGGAGTAACATTGGTGGATTACACCACAATTTAACCCTTGAGATTTTTGTTTACGAATCAACAAAATCATTGGAAGGCTCCGATTTCTGCCTCCCGACTCAAGAATAACGACCACTGTTTAGAGCGACCACATGATTATCTAAACGGTATCGTTAGTTACTAAACATGCTGAGTGTTTATGCGATTAATTAGCTAACTTTATGTTCGGAATGAATGCGGGTAAAAATTGGTACTGCTGAAACAAACCGATTGCCAACGCCCACTGTACTCCGGCAGCTGCATAGGCCTACAAAATTCTTCAAAACACCACAACATTATTATGGAAATCACCAATAGCCAGACACAGGACATTGACGAAATATTCAGACTCTATCAATTAGCAACCGATTTTCAACGGCTAACATTTCCAGACAACCAATGGCCAAAATTTGACCGGGAACTCATCACCGGTGAAATTACGGAACAGCGGCAGTTTAAATTGCTGATTGACGGACAAATAGCCTGTATTTGGAGCATCACTTTCAGCGACCCGCAAATTTGGAGCAACGATGACGGACATTCCGCTTTATATATTCACCGAATAGCCACCAATCCGGGTTTTCGGGGGAATAATTTTGTAAAAATAATTGTGGACTGGGCAAAAAATTTCGCGAAAGAGAAACAATATATCAGGATGGATACCTGCGGAAACAACAAAAAGCTGATTCAACATTATCAAAACTGCGGATTCAATTTCCTTGGCATAAAAAAATTGGAAGATGCCTCCGGCTTACCGGCACATTATCAGAACGCTGACGTCTGTTATTTTGAAATACAATTAAACCGGTAAGTACAGCAAATAAACAATCTCGTTACAAGACAACGTCGTAAAAAAACAGTAATAGAAAGGCGTTGTTAAACAACACTATCGATTGTTTAACAACGCCTGAAATCATGAATTTTCGGAACAATTAATCGCTATTCTTCTATCATCGGGACTTCCATTATCAGAATTTCCGCATCTTCCGTAGCTTCTAAAGTAACCTCAGCGACATCATACAGGCCACAGCCATCGCGCCGTTCCAGAGTTTGTTCGCCAATTCTGGCTTTACCTTCAATCACAAATATATAAACCCCGTTACCTTCCTTTTTCAAACGATACGTTTTGGCCACACCTTTATCAAATCTTGCTAAATGAAACCAGGCATCCTGGTGAATCCAAACGCCTTCGTCATCGGGATTGGGGGACAGTATTTGCTGAAAATCATTTTTCTTTTCATTTCCTGCAATAGACATTTGGTCATAACGCGGAGACAAGCCGCCGGTTCGGGGAAATATCCAGATTTGCAGGAATTTCACCGGTTGCTCATCG
>Ga0164242_10007563_pt1 | contig 11879 bp, 12 predicted proteins | sample OricomgcompostMG_FD_108783 | JGI IMG/M metagenome (GOLD analysis project Ga0164242, IMG submission 108783) | Miracle-Growth compost microbial communities from Emeryville, California, USA - Original compost - Miracle growth compost (MG) ... | reverse complement strand
CTGCTAGAACCGGCTACGGTCGAGGACTACGCCTTGCCCGTCGAGCACGCGGTCCTGGCGACGTGGCTGCTCGCGGGCTTCCGGAACATGGGCGACTCGTACGACCTGTCTGGGCGGCTGACCGAAGCGGTCCAGCGGCGGATGGCCGCCGATGCGCCGCTCGTCGGTGCCCGCCCGCAGTCGCTGTCGCCGGTCGTGCGGGGGTGGACCCTCGGCATGGTTGCCGGCGCGCTGGATCCGAGCCTCCCGATGGTCTTGGCGTACGAGCCGAGCGATCCGCACATCGCCGAAGCGTATCGAGGGCTCGTCGAGCAGGTCTGCCACCTGGAACAGGTTCCGGAGCCGTGGCCCGAGCTGGCCGGTACCGCCCTCTTTGTCCGGACCGGGGGACTGGCCGAGGCCCTCCGCCCGCCGCCACCTCCGCCGCCAAATCGGGGTCTGCAGTACTCGATCGACCTCCTGCTTGGCGAGGCGAAGCCGCAAGCGCCGATCCACATCTGGGAACGCATGCGCGTGAACTGGATCAAGTGGGTCGCTCGGCGGAACGTGCTGACGCACGTGAGCCCGGACGCGGTCGCCGGACTGACGTTTGCCGACAGTGCCAAGCAGGTCCGGACTTGGTATCAAGTAGAGGCGACGGTGCTCGGCATTACGCAGTTCATCTGCCAAGAGGTATCAAGCGAGCTGCTCGAAGCGGTCCCGCACGCGCTCGCTCACGACCCTTGGGAGTACCTGCAGCACGACGTGGCGGTCTGGACCTGAATGCTTGTGCAGATGCGAGTGGCGCACGGCTCGAATTGGTCTCGCTGTCTTTCGCATCTCCGTCGCCTGATGGCCTGGACACGCAGCGCCCCGCGCGTTGCGCGAATCCGAACCTCAAATGCGGTAGCGTTTCGCGCAGTCGCCTTTGAAAGGAGCGCTCGATGGAGACCACTCTGGCTTCACCGTTCGACCACGATGACGAGCGCCGCCTGGAGGCACTCGGCCTGTCAACGGAGCTCATCCACAATGGTCTGCGCCGCGGCGCGGAGCGGGCCGCCAATCGCACGAGCTACGCCCTCAAGGCCGCGCCCGGCATCGACATTTACTTCGACGGCATGGAGGACTTTGCCCAGCTGCTAGCGCAGACGGGCTGGCGTCTCGTCGAAGTTGAGGGCCAGCCCCGGCTGCTGCACCCGGAGAACATCGTCGCGTTCACGATCTCTTCGGGGATCAACGTCGGCAACAGCGGACTCCGAGTCGCACCTCGCACGCGCCGGAAGGGCCCGGCGACCCGCAACGCGCTGGCGCCTAAGCAGTCCGACCCCATGCTCTTCGAGGATGAGAACTTCGTCGACGACAGCGAACTCGTGGCGCGGGCGGTCGGCGCTCCGCTCTACTTCCTGCTCTGCGAGCGCTCCAGCCGGGGCGACGGGCTCCACATCGAGCTGGCGCGTCCCTCTGGAATGACCGATGGCGGCAGCGTCAACGAATGGGCCGAGCGCATCGGTGTGCCGTTCTTGCCGCTTGAAGGCGACCTGTCTGTCTTCGACCAGCCAGACGACGGCCCTGCGGACGAGTTCGACGTTCCTGTCGAACCGCGCTGAGCACGCCTCGCAAGAACCACCTCTTGACCATGTTCACCCCATCTCGTCTGAGGTTGGCGCGCATGCGCCTTGGATACACCCTTACTCGTCTCGCGTCGGCGAGCGATGTGTCGCCTCTTACGCTCACGGACTATGAGAACGGTCATCGCCAGCCGACTGATGAGACCCTGCTCAAACTCGCCGCGGCCCTTTCAGTGCCCGTCACGTTCTTCGAGCACGACGCGATCGAGGCCGTGCCTGCCGGGGCCGCCAGCTTCCGCAAGCTCAGCAAAGCCAGCGCCACGCGACGTGATGCCGTCCTGGCAACCGCCGCGTTGACGCTGGAGTTCTACGCGACTATTGAAAGCAGGTTCAAGCTCCCTGATCCGGCGATCCCGACCTACGACAAACTGGCTCCCGAACAGGCTGCCGATCTGATTCGCCGGCTCTGGACTCTCGGCGACCGTCCGATTTCCAACGTCATGCACCTTCTGGAGTCGAAGGGCGTACGTCTCGCCTCGCTGAACCATGCCTACGACGACATCGACGCCTTCTGCTTTTACCGCGACAGCGTGCCCTACGTCTTCCTCAACACGAGTAAGTCGGCCGAGCGTCAGCGTTTCGATGCCGCACACGAACTCGGCCACTTGGTGTTGCACAGTGAACTGGAGATGAACCCCAGCACCTCAAAGGAGCGAGAGGCCGAGGCGAACGCATTCGCATCTAGCTTCTTGATGCCCAAGACGGCCGTCATGGCGCAGCAGATGTCCGGCGCAAGCGTCGAGCGGATCCTCGTGGCGCGGTCATTCTGGAAAGTGTCCGCGATGGCGATGACGCACCGGCTTCACGAGCTCGGACTGCTCAGTGACTGGCAGTACAGGAGCGCCTGCATCACGCTCGCCGAGCGCGGCTATCGGAGGACCGAGCCGGGCGGCATCGTGCCGGAGACCTCGCAGCTCCTGCGCAAGGTGATGTTTGGGCGTGACGCTCGTCTGACCGTTAGCGACGCCGCTGAGGCGCTGTCCCTACCCGCCGCCGAGATCCGCGATTATGTGAGACATCTCGTCCCCGTTAGTGCGTAGCCCCTCCCGGCTCGCGACCGCGCCGGACTTGTCCGGCTCCTCGTGGGCGCGATCGCGATGCGGCAAGGGGGCGGCGGTGCCCGGGAGTGCTGCTCAGCGGCCATTGTGCGTGGGCCGCACTGGGACCGCAGGCCAACGAAAAGCGAGCCCCGGCGTGAAGCTCTCCATGGCCGCGTTGTCCCCGGCGGCGCCGACGCGGCCCATCGAGCCCTGATGCCTTGACTGAGTTGCCGCTTCGTCGAGTTTGGACTTGACAGGTTCCGGGGCCGCGCGGGCCGCTGGGACCGTTTGGGCCGCATTTTGGCCGCATTTTGGCCGCACGCCAACGAAAAACGACCCCTGACGCTGGCAAACGTTGGAAGACGTTTGCGCAGGTCAGGGGCCGTTTTCGGCACCCGTCACGCGGGCATCACCCCACGCTGAATCAGATGTCGTAATAGACCTCGAACTGACCAATGCCGGCGGTCATCCTCGGCCGCTCGTGTCAGACCATCCTGTCGCTGAGTGTCACGCCGAGGCCGGGCCTTTGGGCCACGGTCGGCCACAGCGTGCCGAGCAGCTCGATCGCCTGGGTCAGTGCTGTCGGCTCGGGGGTGAGCGGCAGCCGGATGTAGCGCTCGTAGGCTCCGTCGGTGCCGAAGCGAGGTCCGGCGGTGATCTCGAGTCCGGCGGCGCGTGCGGCCAGCGTCAGTTGCGAGCTGACCGGTGCGGGCAGCTTCGCCCAGGCGGCCAGGCCGCCGTGGATCTGGGAGGGCAGGTCCCAGTCCGGGAGGTGTTGCTTGACGCTCTGGTACAGCGCGCCGCGCCGTTCCAGCAGCTGTGCTCGGCGCTCTTCGATGATCTCGTCCGCGCGGGGGAGCAGGTGGGCGGCGACGAGCTGTTCCCAGACCGGGGTGCCGAGATCGCTCGCCGGGCGCAGCCCGGCGACTCGGCTGAGGATCTCGCGGCTCGCGCGGATCCAGCCGACGCGCAGGCCGCCCCACATGAGCTTGCCTGCCGACCCGACGTGGACCACGCGGGCGCGGTGGTCGGCGGCGAGGCTGCCCAGCGGGCCGTGCCGGTCGGGGCTGTCGATGTCGAGGTCCGCGGTCGTCTCGTCCGCGATCACGACGGCGTCGACGCGGGCGGCGGCCTCGAGGAGCGCGTGCCGGTCCTCGAGCGTCATCGATCGGCCGGTGGGGTTGTGGAAGTCCGGCATCACGTAGGCGAGGGTCGGCGCCGTACGGGCGATGGTGGTGGTGAGGGCCGCGATGTCCCAGCCGGTCTCGGTGTCAACCGGCGAGGTGACGATCCGGGCGCCGGCGTCGCGCAGGGCGTCGTAGGCGTGCGGGTAGGACGGGCTCTCGGCGTAGACCCGGTCGCCTCGGGTGACGAGGCTGCGCGCGAGCAGTGCGATCGCGCTCTGTCCGCCGGTGGTCACCAGGATCTCGTCCGGCTCGGTGGGCAGCCCGCGGGCGGTGAAGCGACGCGCGAGCGCCTCACGCAGCTCGGTGGTGCCGACGAGGTGGTAGCCGGGCGTGGCGTAGTGGGCGGGCAGCGCCTGGCTCGCGGCGGCGACGGCCTCAGGCATCAACCCCGTGGCGGGCAGGGTCGCCATCGCGAGGTTCACCAACGCCGGATGCCGGCGGTTCAACTCCGAGGTGAGCAGCGGCATGGTCGTGGTCGTCCCGGAACCCTGGACGCTGCGGGCATAGCCGGTCTCGCGCAGGAGGCGGTAGGCCGCGGTGATCGTCGTACGGCTGAGGGCGAGGCGCTCGGACAGCTCGCGCTCGGAGGGGAGTCGCACGTCGGTCGAGATCCGGCCGTCGATCACGAGCAGCCGGACCCGCTCCGCGAGTGCCTCGTAGGCGGTGGCATCGCCGCGCCAGTCGCCGAGCAGGTCGATGAGTGCGGTCGCTGCTAGTCGTCCCCGTGCCATGAGGCCACCTTACGCCGATTGGCTCCTTGCTGGATTGCTCAGCCGCCGATTGGCTTCGTCTATGGCCTCCTCTTCATCTCTTCTTGGGCGCGACTCCGGCGCAGCTGGATCCGCTTCTTCGAACCCGTCGCCGCGGCGTTTGTGGCAGCTCTTCGAGACCATCCACGCCGTCACCTACTTCGACGCCGGCGCCGCGGCCGCCGCGACGGATGCCGGCTACCGGGGGTTCTGGATGGGCTACTTCGCCCAGCGCGCCGCGCCGCTAGGGGCGGTGGGGCCGGCGCTCGTCCGGGCGGCCTTCTACGGCTTCCACGCCAGCCGTGTGCATCGCGCGCTGCCGGACGCCTGGGCGTTCGCCGATCCGGCCCGTGCGCTGGAAGCGCGGTTGCGGGGTGTCGACCGTGCCCTGCGAGGTGTCTGGGGCGATGGCGTTACCGCGTCGCGCGAGGTCGCCGAGGCGGCGGACCTGCTGTGGCGGGCGGCTCAGGCCGCGGACACCGGGGGACGGGTGCTGGCCGCCGCCAACCAGGCGCTGCCGCGTCCCGCCGAGGCACATCTGGCCCTGTGGCAGGCCACGACCACGCTGCGGGAGCACCGGGGCGACGGCCACATCGCGGCGCTCGTCGCGGCGGGCGTGGGACCGCTCGAAGCGGCTCTGATCAAGATCGCCGCAGGGGAAGCGGACCGGGCAGGGCTGCGTCGCGGTCGCGGTTGGCCGGAGGAGGACTGGCACGCTGCCGAGTCGAGCATGATCGATCGTGGGTGGCTCGGAGCGGACGGCGCGCTCACGCCCGCCGGGGAGGAGCTCCATGCCGACATCGAGCGCCGTACCGACGACGCCGCGGCCGCTCCGTGGGCGGCGCTGGGGACCCAGCAGACCGAGCGGGTGCTCGACCTCCTCGAGCCGTTGTGTGCCTCGATCCGCGGCGCAGGGATCATCCCGCCGCTCAACCCGATCGGACTGCCGCTCGACACCGCGTCCGGAGGGGGCCGGCGATGATCGTGGCCGACTGTCCGCGCACCGGCCGGACACTGATCGACTATCCGGACCTGCTCGCGCTGGTCAATCTCGAGCCGGGCGTGATCGTCATGCACTGGGCCTGCCCGTGCGGAGAGGAGCACCTGCGCGCCACCGGCGCCGTCGCCTCCGCCGACCCCGTGCGGGCGGCGGCCGCCGAGGAAGCAGTACGACGACAGCTGGCGACGAGGGACGCGGCGAGCGAGACGCTGCTCGCGCCGCGCCCGACCGAGCGTGAGGCGGTGTGACGACCATGGCCACACACGAGCCCCCGGTCGTCATCGTCCCCGGCATCTACGACTCCGGGCCCGAGCACTGGCAGAGCAGGTGGCAGGCCCAACTCCCAGACGCTCGGCGCATCGAGCCGGCCTCGTTCGACCGCCCGGTGCTCGCGGACTGGCTCCGTGCGCTCGACGCCGCGATCGCCACCTGCACCACACCTCCGGTCCTGATCGCCCACAGCCTCGGCTGCCTGGCCACGCTCGCCTGGACGGCTCGTCGGCCGGTGCCAGAGCAGGTCACCGCGATCATGCTCGTCGCCGTACCGGACCCGGCATCTGTGCCGTTCCCGGCCGCGGCGAGCTCCTTCACCGACATCCGCCCCTCGCCGCTCGCAGTGCCTTCGCTCGTGGTCGCGAGCACCGACGACCCCTACGGCTCTCTCGACTACGCGGCCGGCGTGGCGGCGGCCTCGGGTGCAGAGCTCCACATCGTCGGAGCCCTCGGGCACATCAACGCCGACAGCGGCCTGGGGGACTGGCCCCAAGGGCGCCGACTCCTCGCCGAACTGCTTGCTCCCGGACATGAGGCAGCCGAGCCGCCGGACTGCTGACGGGGGAACGGGGGAGTGGCCACGCTGACGCATCACTTCCAGCGCGCCTGATCCTCGCCCCACGGGCGGCTGAGTTCCGGGTAGGTGGCGGGCGCGCCCTCGTAGGTGAGCACGGGCAGGGCGACACTCATCGTGCCGGCGCTCGAGGTCCCGGTCTGCACGGCCGGTGACAGCGGGATGTCGGTGTGCCGGTCCGTTGGTCGCGGGGCGAGGAGCAGCTCGTGCGCGACCCGTGCCAGGGAGGTGCCGACTTCCCAGCCGCCGCCCTCACGACGCTGTCGGACCAGCGCCGTCATGATCGTGGCGGCGAGGAGATGCCCGGCTGCGTGATCCAGCACCTGGGCCGGAAGCGCACCCGGCGTCGTACCGTCGCTGCTTTGGGTCATCGCGATCCCCGACGCCGCTTGGACGATGCTGTCGAAGCCGCGCCGCTGCGCCCAGGGGCCGCTCTCTCCCCAGGCGCTCACGGAGGCGACCACCAGCCCAGGGTGACGAGCGGCGAGCGACTCCGCGGACAGTCCGAAGTGCGCCAGCGCACCGGGCCGATACCCGACGACGATGACGTCGGCCCGGGCGAGCAGCGTCTCGAAGACGTCGCGATCCGAAGGTGCCCCGAGGTCGAGTCTGGTGGTGCGCTTCCCCTGTCCGGTGTCGAGGTGCTGCCATGCGATCTCGGGTAGCTGGGGTGCATCGACCCGCAGGACGTCGGCTCCGGCGAAGGCGAGGTCGCGCGTGGCGACCGGGCCGGCGATCACTCGCGTCAGGTCGAGCACACGGATCCCCGAAAGAGGACGATCACCGCGCGGCCAAGGACGTGGCGGGGCGTCGGCGAGCTGCTGCAGCCGCAGCAGCGGCTGGGCGGCGACGGCCGTCGCCTGAGGATGTGACGCCCACTGCTCCGCCGTGCGGACAGCGACGACGACTGCGCCTGCCTGAGCCGCTGTCTCCTCGAGCTCCAGCGCCTGCCGCTCCGCGATGGCGGCAGCGGCCTGAGCCGGGTCGGCGTCGGCGGCGAGACCGAGCACGTAGCCCAGGCGTGCGGCATGGTGGGGGTAATTGCCGTGGGTGCGGACCCATCCATCCGAGGTGGCCCAGAATCCCGACAACGGCGCCCAGGCGTCGACCGGCTGCCCTTCCCAACGGAAGTGGCGATCGCTCTGCACCGACGAGGTCAGGCGGGCACCGTCGAGGCGGACCGGCGGGCGGGAGGAACGCTGGCCGCGTTCGATCATGAAGCGGTGGACGGCCGCGGTCGCTGCGGCGACACTCCCGACCACCAGTCCTTCCACATCCAAGGCAGCGGGCAGGAACGGCCACGGCGCGGCGATCGGCCTGAGCTCGTCCGGGTGCGGCTCCAGGCCCAGCGCGTGCCAGGCAGCAGCGACGAAGTGGTTCGTTGTCATCGGGCCTGCAGCGTATGCATCCACCCGAACCGGTCGGGCCGGGTGCCGTACTGGATGCCGGTCAGCTCGGCGTGCAGGGCCGCGGCCACGGGTCCCATGCCGGCCACCGGCGTACGGATCGCGACATTGTCGCCGACCAGCTCCGCGATCGGCGTGATGACGGCCGCGGTCCCCGAGGCGAAGACCTCGGTGAGCCGACCGGCCTCCGCAGCGCTCCGCCATTCCTCGATGCTGACCGGTCGGGTCTCGGTCCGGTAGCCCAGCGCGTCCGCGAGCTGCAGGACACTATCGCGGGTGACACCCTCGAGGATGGTGCCGTGGGTGGGCGGGGTGATGACGGTGTTGTCGAGTACGAGGAAGACGTTCATGGAGCCGGCCTCCTCGACGTACTGACGGCTCGCGGCGTCGGCGAACAGCACCTGCTGGCAGCCGTGCTCCTTCGCCTCCAGTTGGGCGATCAGCGAGGCCGCATAGTTGCCGCCGCACTTGGCGGCGCCGGTCCCGCCACGACCGGCGCGGGAGTACGTCGTGGACAGCCACAGCCGGACCCCGCCTGCGCCGGTGTCGAAGTACGCGCCCGTGGGGCTCGCGATCACCCCGTAGGTCGCGGCCTCGGCCGGCCGCACCCCGAGGAACGCCTCGGTGGCGATCAGGAACGGACGCAGGTACAGGCTCTCGCCGGGCCGGCTCGGCACCCACGCGGAGTCCACCTCGACGAGTTGCTCGATCGACTCCACGAACAGGTCCTCGGGAAGCTCCGGCATGGCCAGGCGCCGTGCGGATTGGCGGAAACGGGCAGCGTTGGCCGTGGGCCGGAAGGTACGCAACGCGCCGTCGGGGTGCCGGTAGACCTTCAAGCCCTCGAAGATCTCCTGTCCATAGTGCAGCACGGCCGCCGCGGGATGCAGCGACAGCGGCGCGAGGGCGGTGACCCGGGGGTGGTGCCAGCCCCGATCGGCCGTCCAGTCCACCAGCACCATGTGGTCGCTGAACGTCGCCCCGAACACCGGCGCCTCGAGCACCGCGGTGCGCTCCGCGATAGAGGCGGCGGTGTCGCTGCGGCGAACCTCGAACGTCGGCGCAAGACGGGGACCAGCGGTAGTGGACAGGCTCATGGAGGCTCCTCGATCGGCAGACGATGGCCGATTGAAGCCCGCGCCCGAACCCACTGTCGCGGTCCACTTCCGCACAACTGGCCTCACGCTCGCCGGGGAGGCGCCGGTCCAGGCCACTTCGCCCGAATTGGCCTCTTGGACTTCTCGGTGGACCGGGGTTGGGTCGTCCTCGTTCCGTCCCCGGCCCGAGGCGAAGGCAATGACCGCACCGACAACTCCCGTCCGGAGGCCACCATGCTGACGGCCGCGCTGGCCGTCACCTTCGGCGTGGTGATCGTGCCGCTCCTCGGTGCCGTCCTGGTGTGGGCCGGCCTCCGCAACGGCGACCGTCCTGAGGACGTCCGCACCACCGCGACCCTGCGCCACACCGCCACCCAACCCATCGTCCGCGCCGAGGTCACCAACCCGAGCGGCCGTCCGGTCATGGTCACCATGCGGGTCACGGCGGCGTCGTGGCTCGCGCACATCCTGGCGGAGCCGCGCAGCCGAGGAACGCGGATCCTGCCGACATCGCGTCACGCACGTAGCCACGCGGTCCTCGCCTGCGTGCCGGCGCAGGGCGCGACCTCCCTGGAGGTGCCCCTTCCCGCGGGCCCGAACAGCCGCGTCCGGGTCGCCCTGACGGCGTACGAACGTCCCGGCCGGGTCCGCACCGCCAGCCACCGACTCTGCGTCCCGCCCGCCACGCTCGCGCACACGGCGCCGCCGCGTCCCGCCTCCTGGCTACCGCAGCTGCGGACCGACACCACCGAAGGAGGCCTCCGATGATCCTCGACGAACTCCCCAGCCCGGTCGTGCTCGCCCCGCTCGCCGGCGGCCCCTCCACGCCCGAGCTCGCGGCTGCGGTCAGCAACGCCGGCGGCCTCGGGTTCCTCGCCGCCGGATATCTGAGCGTCGAGACCTTCGCCGAGCGCCTCGCGGCAACCACGCAGCTGACCGACCGCCCCGTCGGCGCGAACGTCTTCGTGGTTCCCGACCATCCCGACCGGAGCCGGGCCATCGCCAGGTACGCCGAGGAGATCACGGCCGATGCCGCCTCCGTCAACGCCGAACTCGGCGATCCCCGTCCTGATGACGACGATCTCGCTGCCAAGGTCGACCTGCTCTGCGAGCGGCCGGTCCCGGTCGTCTCCTTCACATTCGGGCTGCCCGCGCCTCAGACCGTCGAGCGGCTGCATGCGCCCGGCTCCGAGGTCTGGGCCACCGTCACCTCGCCGGCCGACGCGATCACCGCCCAGCGGCTCGGGGTCGACGCGCTGGTGGTCCAGGGCGCCGAGGCGGGTGGGCATCGCGGCGGACTGGCCGACGACGGCGACCCCATCGGGCTGCTGCCGCTGCTCCAGCTGGTGCGGCACGCGACGGGTCTGCCGCTGATCGCGACCGGCGGCATCGCGATCGGAGCGGGCATCGCCGCAGTCCTGGCCGCCGGCGCGCACGCCGCCGCGCTCGGCACCGCGTTCCTCGACTGCCCCGAGGCCGGAACCTCCGGGCCGCACCGCACAGCGCTGCACACGACGACTGCGACCGCGCTGACCCGCGCGTTCACCGGACGGACGGCCCGGGGGATCGAGAACAGCTTCCTCACCGCACACACCGCCAACGCACCCGACGCCTATCCCGAGGTGCACCACCTCACCGCACCGATGCGGGCCGCAGCCCGAGCCCGCGGCAACCGCGACCTGATCAACCTCTGGGCCGGCCAGGCCCACACCCTTATCCGGTCCATGCCTGCAGGGGAGCTGGTGCAAAGACTGACCGCTGAGGCACAGGAGGCGATCCGCGCCGCGGCAGCACGGCTCACCGCGCAACCGACGGAGCCGGCCCCGCGGGCCGTGGGCGGTGGACCCGCATGAGCAGCCACATCGGGTTCCTCGGACTCGGCCTCATGGGCGAGCCGATCGCCCTCAACCTCGCCCGCGCCGGCGTCCCCCTGCTGGTGTGGAACCGCACGCCGGAGAGGACCGAGCCGCTCCATGCGGCCGGAGCAACGGTCGCCGCCACAGCAGACGACGTCTTCGCCGACAGCGAGATCGTCATCGCCATGCTCGCCCACGCGGAGGCCATCGACGAGGTGCTCGGCCGTCGCACGCCGCGATTCACCGCCCTGATGCGGGACCGGACGTTCGTCCACATGGGCACCACCGCGCCGGCGTACTCGGCGGCCCTCGGCGCGGAGATCGCCGCCGCGGGCGGCGCCTACGTCGAGGCACCGGTCTCGGGGTCGCGGGTGCCCGCCCAGCGAGGCGAGCTGGCCGGCATGGTCGCGGGGAAACCGGCCGACGTGGCGAGGGTGCGACCCCTGCTGCAGCACGTCTGCTCCGAGGTCGTGGAGTGCGGCGCGGTGCCCAACGCCCTGACCACGAAGCTGGCGGTCAACATCTTCCTCATCACCCTGGTCACCGGCCTGGCCGAGTCGTTCCACTTCGCCGCCAAGTCCGGCCTCGACCTCGCGGCCTTCGCCCGGGTCCTGGACTCCGGGCCGATGGCGAGCGCCGTCTCCCGGCTCAAGCTCGACAAGCTGCTGCGCCAGGATTACAGCGCACAGGCTGCGCTGGCCGACGTACTGCAGAACAACGTCCTGGTCCGCGAGGCCGCAGCCGCCTCGGGCATCGCCACCCCGCTCATCGAGACCTGCCGCGACCTGTTCGCCGAAGCGACACAGCTCGCGATCGGGGCGGAGGACATGGTCGGCGTCGTCCACGCACACGAGTCTCGAACGGCCGCATTACACAACGCTGCACGACAGAACGAGGAAGAACGATGACCGTGAGGTACGCCGACGCCGCCACCGCCGCCATCCTGAGCCGCACCATCTGACGGCGTCCCCGGCTGCTGTCAGCGAACGGTCAACGTCATGCACCACCTTCTGCTCATGCTGCGCCGCACGGTCCCCGTCGCCCGATCCGCACTCGTCATCGCTGTGGGCATGTCGTCGGCGGTGCTCAT
>Ga0164242_10007562_pt1 | contig 11882 bp, 10 predicted proteins | sample OricomgcompostMG_FD_108783 | JGI IMG/M metagenome (GOLD analysis project Ga0164242, IMG submission 108783) | Miracle-Growth compost microbial communities from Emeryville, California, USA - Original compost - Miracle growth compost (MG) ... | reverse complement strand
CATCGTCTAGGTCGGACTCTTCCCTCTCGTTGGGTTGTTGCTGGGGAGGAGAGGGCTTTCGCCTGGTCAAGGATCGAATGGAGCCAGTATCGACGGCATCTTCGAAGGCATCCTATTATTGAAGTCGACAGGAGTGGTCAGCAAGATGCAATGGGTACCAATCCAGGGCAACGCAATGGACAGAGCTCTGCCAACGAAGGTGGAAAAGGGAGGTGGGAGTCGAGCTTGGGCGTACCGTTTCCTTGTCAGAGTCCTCCGGCGAAGGCACTCTCAGATCGTTGGCCTCCTGACTAGGAGACTCCTCGTGGGTCGCCATAATTTTGTCGGTCGAGGCAGCACCGTTCTTGTATCGTGGCGGGAGAGGCAGCTGTGAAAAGAAGAGCTGTCCACTCTTGCAGGCTGCTGTTGAGGCTGTTGATCACGGGCGCAGCACAGCGGCCATGGACACCTTGATTAAAGCTGACGTTGATTGGAGGGCGAGGGGGGTAAAAAGGGGGGATGGATGTATGCGTAGGAACGGAGGTTGTGCAGGATTGTGCAAGAAAAAAAAGGCACAGATGAAGCTGAATGAGTGGACGGAAAAGGGTAAAAAATGGACCAGCCGGTCAAGTCACGGTCGGGGATGTCCTGCGTGGTTGTTCTGTGTGTGCTGTGACACCGTTTCTCTCCCTTTCTTTGATTGTTCTGGTCCGTGGTCCGGGGAGCCGAACCTCGAAATTTGGCGATTGCGATTGTTCCCACTTGCGGGCAGCGGGTAGGTACCCAGATAGCGGCACCGTGGCGCGTGCCTGGGCGGAGCAGGGGGTTGTCCCACCACAGCAGAAATTAGTTCCTCTTTTTTTTTTAGACGTTTGTTTCGAAACTCTTCGTCCTCGACTCCTTGTTAATGGGCTTGTCCTTGTCCCAGTCCTTCTTCGTTCTTTTTGCTCCTTCTCATTCCCTTTTTCTCACTGACCCCCTGCCTCCTTACGGATACTTGGGTGGTAGTACAACAAACAAAATTCAGGGAATACAGTCTAACCCCGGCCAGATCTCAGGAGTTACAACTTGGAATACAGATTACCTACCACACAGTGGTACTGACAGGTAATTGTGGAGAGATGCGAGGGATTAGCTCACCTCTGCGGGTCTACGCGTACTTACATAGAATGTATGTACATACCATCATGGGGCCTTGGAGGCAGGTACAGTACAGGACAGGACGTCGCCTTTGAGTTACATACATACCTGCCAACGTCCATGGATACGCGTCTACACTATGATTACAACATATTCACACGCGCAGAGACACGGGAAATGGTGATGTTTCTGGGTGCTTCTCTGCTCCGTCAAGCTGGATTCCATGCTCGCGATTGGCTCATCTGCTGCAAAGTTGAACACGTACCTTCTACAGAGAGGAACGGTTCTGTGATTAAAGTAGCCTGCCATCCTGTACTTTCTGGTACTTCCCCTATTCTTTCTGATGCACACAATCTCTGGGTAATTGAGCGGCATGTGCATGTAGACTCTAGGTATCCGTACATGCCTCCCTGCCATGCCTGCCCCGCTATAATTGCCCCCAACCATCCCACGTTTAATAGCCTTTTAAAACATGACAGCGATGGGGAGGCTGTTCCCCGCCATTGATCATCATCAAAGAATGTGATCGCCTTCCTTGCTTGCCTGCTTGCCTGCGCGCGTGCGCGCCTGCGTGCCCTCGTGCCATCCTAGTTTCCTCCCTGCCTTCCCTTCCTACCTACACAACTACAGCACCTACTATGCCTTGCCTTGACTTGCCTTGCCTTGCCTGATGGGGCCATGTTTATTTTAGACAAGCTCAAACTCGCAGGCCTGCGACGCTGCTTGTTTTGTGTCACAGCACACTTGGAAGCAGCAAGCAAGGTGCAAGGTGCATGCACCATGGAAGCAGGCGTGACGCCACGCCCGCTACCCCTGACAGGATCGACTGCGACACAGAGCCGCAAAGGGTAAATCGTCCTCGAATGAACATCATGCACCGGCCCGCTGGCTGCTCTTCCCACAACACAAATCAGCCTTATTACACCTAACTCTGGCCTACGCCATATCTGCTATACCTGATATATCTGCGTACCTGATATATCTGCGAACCTAACCAGACCAAACGGCTGGCGCCACAGCATGTTATTCCTGGACAAGGCGAATAGGTTTATGTCTTGATTTGGTTGATTTGGATATTAGGTACTGGGTATCTAACTACCAGAACTCGAGAGCAAGAAGCAAAAGAGGATGGTTGGTCTCTATTTACCTATCCTCCGGGTATCATCATGTCCGTCTCGGGAGTCTCGGGAGTTCGTCTCGGGGGTCTGTATCGGGAATATGGGCTGTCCTATCTCCCCCGGTTTCCCTCCGTGATCCGATCCAGTTTGGATTCAGCCGAGTCATGATATCATCGTCGTCGTCGTCGAGCACCCCCGGAGCTCATCTCCTCGTCTCTTCTTCTTCTTCTTCGGCGGCGGGTTTTCGTCGTTTTTTCCTTTGTCTCCTGTCCTCATCCACCTTCCCATCGAGATACCCATTCCGAGATTGGTTCGGAAGTGAACGGCCTAGTCGTTGAGCTGGAGCTGCTTATCGATATCTTCGATGAGCTCCTGGATCTGCAGCGGGGCCTCCTTGAGGCTGATCTCCTCGGCGGGGATTGAGTTATAGTTCATGTCGTAGCGCCGGTGCGCATTCAGATCCCATCGCTCCCCCACCATCTCTCGCATCTGCCAGGGGATCTGCGGACCCCGAGTGTCACCCTCACCATCCGTGCAAGGCATGGCCGGGGTTTGGGCCTTCGCCGATTGGACGACGTGGGCGAAATCTGCCGGGTTTTGCGCGGCACGCGGGTCCATGGTGTTGCGGCGCGGGACGGGGAGGAAGCGCCGGAACTCTTCGCCCTTGCGGATGCGGTTGTCGCCCTCCTGGTAGTACTCTTGCGCGGTCGGCCAGTCGACCCGCTCGCCGACGGGGATATCAGGACTGCCCCAGATACTGTTGAACGAACTAGGCAGAGCAAGAACGGCAGACAGTCCGTCCGTTGATGGTCCCCGGCGACCGAATGGCCTGGCCACAATCACTTTGGTTGGGTCCGGCGCTCCGCTCAAGTCGGAAGCGTCATCGTCGTCATCCCCCTTGAAGACGGCCATATGCAGAGCCATCTCCCTCGCTTTCTCCTCCTCTATCTTCCTTGCCTTAACGGCCAGGGCTCTGGCCTTGACGAGGCGAAGGTCAGCCATGAGACCGGCGAATTCGGCCTCGGTCTTTGGCAGGACGAAAGAGTCAGAGCAACCCAAGTGGTACGTTTCGGACTGGAACTTTTTAAAGTCGAGGCGGAGTCGCTCCTCGTGCGAAAACCAAGCAAGGGAGTTGCCAGGCATCCCAGCGGGGTGCTGGCCGTCGGATGAAACCTGGGTGCCAGTCGGAGCCGCCGTCGCATTGCCGTCGGTTCCATTGTTGACTCGGGCATTGCTCCAAGCAGATTTGCCGTTGGTGATGACAACCGGCTTAGGAGTGGCAGCCAGTTTGGGGACAGCAACCAAGCCACGGGTTGTGATGGGACCCAGGACCGAAGTGGTAGTCGCCGGCAAGCCACGCTCCGTAGCATCCTCCGGAATGGTGTCCAGCAAAGTGAGGTTGGCGATGCCGGTAGGAACGTTCCCAGCGTTGGAGGTGCTCTTGGTTTTCTTGGGAGTTGAGGGAGGAATCAGGGGCAAAGCTGGAATGATGATGGCGTGGCGCGGCGGAACGGCCGGTGAAGTATCGCCGGTTTTCTTATCAAGACCCGACATGGCGACGTGTGTTTCCATTGGAATTTTTATTGATCCTTCTTCGTAGGTGCTTTGTAGTGCCGTCAAGGGGTGAACGGTTGACAGCCACTGTGAGAGGGAGAGTGATGGCGGCGAGTGCGAAAAGGAAGGTGGTTGTGGTGGAAGTGACCCCCGATCGGAAGAGAGGGGAGGTTTGCCGGGTGAGGTTTGGGTAGACAAAAAGGGTGGTTCAGAAAATGAGCTTTGGTCGGGTGAAAAAGGTGGTTCAGGAACCGAGGTTTGGTCTGATAAAAAGGGAGGTTCAGCAAGCTGCTGTCGACGCCCCTTTTGAGTTTTGCTCCTTGGCTCGTTGTTGGTTGGGAAATAGACGTCCAGGGGCAAAGGTCGAAGCGGCATCTTGTTCTGCCCGGTCTGGTTGCCCAGGTAAACACCAAAGCCTCCTTGACTAGTTTGCATTGTCCTTCATGATATCGGAGTGGAATCGACCTAACCAAGGCAGTGCTTGACTGCCCTTTCACAATGAAAAAGGGGTTTTGCACCAGCCAGAGCCAGATATCTCACTTTACAACCGCCCTTGCGCAGCTGAGGACATGTCTTGTGAGTCTCCTAGCAAGCAGAGCATGGGGGGATCCAGTTTGGAGGAGGTAGCTCTGGTGATTGTCAACACAACTGGATGGCTTTGATTTTGACGTGTTGGAGAGTGTGGGTTTGGACTTTTCACAGACGATATGGCTTCGAGATAGCTACATGGTCGACTTCGAGACAAAGCTACGAGCGTTCTATTGCGTCGATGAACCTCGTTGGGGCTGTGTCGATACCGCCTCGGCATTCATGAGGTGGTTATGGAGTTGGTGATATCCTTGACACCGTATTACTCCTCTCGAGTCCATATATAGCGTTGACATCAACCTTGTCGGACGTGGGTATATATAGCGCTGCAAGGAATGAGTAAGTTGACAACCGAGGGAGTTGAACTTGTTTCGTAGCCTGCCTCCCGCAGCCCGCAACTTGAGGCTATGCCCTGTCCCCCATCCTGCCGGGGAGGACAATCTGGTCTTGGGTTAGAAGTCCCAGCCCCTGAAAAGGTCTATCATACCACGTACTAGATCTGTTCCGGATCTACGAATAAGTATATAGGTTAGGTGCTCGGTCATACTTGGCCATGCTGTAGTAGGTAACCTCGGGCGATTTGGGATCAAGGAATACAGCGCGTTCTGTCAATAAAAGAATGCTGAGAAAAAATGCCTGAAGGCAGGTGAAGCCGATTGGGGCTCTCCTATCAAACCCGGGTATTTAACGCCAACTCTCACGAGTACACTAGGAATTATTCTAGTTCTATACTATGATACCTCCCAAAACGCCTTCGTATCCTGTCCCAAGTCCGGCAGCGTCAGACTGCCTCTATTTTCTTCGTCTGTTATCTACTTTGCTAACCCCTTATCCCAGAAAGAGGATACTAGTACTGGTTCTCGCGGCCCTGAACCTAAAAGCCCGTCGACGACCCTCCGTGATAATTAAGATCGCCGACGGTCCGTCTTCGTAGTATTCATAAATCCCATCAAGTTGCCAACCCAGGACCGTTGGTTGGCTTGCTCTTCCTGGCGGGGGGTAAGAGAGAATGTGTCGGTGAAAAGGTCTGATAGCGAGTTCCGCGGGTCGTTCTGGGCGGGGGGAGGAAAGAAGGACGGCTGGGCAAAAGCAACCGAGGATCTCGATTCGTCCGTGGGAGCGAGCTGGGAGTTGTTGTCGGCCATATCCCCCATTGCACCTCGGAAGGATATTTCGGATTTTGTGACGGGACTTTTCCGCAGACGAGGCTGGTTTGGAGGATTGAAGAGCCGCTGAGCCGGCGTAGTGGGTGGAGGCGGGACGCGGTACCAGAAATGGCCCTTCTTGGGCTCGGTGGGGGCTTGCCCGAACCTTTGGGGTTCTTGTTGGTCTGCACGGTAAACACTGAAGGCTCGGTGGGTGGATTCGGATTGGCTTGGAGACCAGTCCATCTCATCTCCGTACTGTGATGGTGTGGCCGTTGTCGAGGGAACGTCGTAGCGGTTCTCCGATATCGTCAGCGATCGAAGGGGTGGGCCGGAGTCGGCACGGTCATGGATACCGTCGACAATGCCGGCCTGGAAAGGGTCACTACCGATGGGTGGTCTCCTGCTATTGCCAGATCTTGGAGGCATCGACGGTGATTGTGACTGCATAATCTCATCTAGGATTTCCGACATGTTCTTTTTGCCATCGTCCTCCGTCTCCATGCCCGCGTCTTGCTGGGACCGCGATGGAGTAGAGAAATTTGATCCAAACAGAGGCGTGGTGTCCGTTCGGATTGTAGTCCCGGAAAGTCTGTAAATCAGAACGGCGAAGGTCATCATCAAGAGATGACTCCCAACTTGGCTCGAGATCCGGGACGTCTGGAACCTGGCCGGGGAAAAGAGCTTCATACACGCTAGTCGTATGGAGATGACCATGACTTGGTACATGTACCAGTTTGAGAATCCAGCGAGATGCTTTGTAAATCCTCGCACAGTCTGTACAAAACGGGGGTTCCACCACGAACCACAAACAGTGGCTATGAGGCTCCAGTTGATGAGGAGGTCGGTCGCGGGCAACAGGCCAAAGAAGGCAAGACCCATCCGCAACGTTGGTTGCATCCACGCGAGGTCTTCCTGGCTAGCAATGTAATCCACGAGGAGGGGATACAGCACCGACGCATGCCACAACAGCTGAAGTGTCAGCGCAACCACTCGCAACCAGCTCCCTATCAAGTCGAACAAATGAAGAGGCGACCATTCCTTCTTCGTTCGGTGGTTCTCAGTACGGTCGATCATGCGCCGTAGCACGTCGGTCTTTGCCGTGTAAGCTGACTGCTCGATACGCTGGCGGACCTTCGGTTCGCAGTCCGAGCATATTTGAGGATATCGCTGCTCAAGTCCTTTGCGAAATCTGTAATATTTTTTCTCCAGCTCTGCATAGTCGGGCGAGTCTGGGTCGTCCGGGAGATATTGCGCCAAGGAAGCTGCTACCAGATGCTGATTCTTGAGGCATGTCTCGCAGAACACCGCACCCGACGGGCTCGAGGGCGGCGAGATGGCTCGGGGTACCGCGTACTTCACAGCTCTAGGAGTCGTCGCTTTCGTCACCGAAACCGGCGGATCCGTTATTTCCCCATTCTGGTCCAAAGTCAGCACCTCCTTCCAACTTCGATGAGCACTTCACCTCGGCAGCGGACAGCTCCTTACCTCGTCCAAATAGTTCGTCGCATCGCAATTCGGACACTCGAATTGCCGGACGCGCCCGTCGTACGGCGTTGAGGTCTTGCGCCCGCAATAGAAGCAAGCCAAATATCTGGTTCGCTTAAAACCAGGCATATTGCTTGGAGATCATTCTTCTACGGTGCAAACCGGACGATCTGGCTATTTACTCTTGTTGACCTCGGATGGCTGATCTCGAGAGCTTTCTCGAGGATTCTGCCGGGCGGTCGAGCTTGCTCCAGGTCTCCCAAGGCCCGATGTCATGATTCGGCTTGCTGCATGACCAAAGGGCAGGCGCAAATGCACGGACCAACACATCCCCCAGTAGTTGCATGCTCCAACTACAAAGCAACTTACAACAGCATCCGTGGCCATTTGGTGACACCCGATTTAGACCAACGGGATAGGGACCATCACTGACACCTCACCAGGCTCCAATGTTCACTGAGATGAGATTGGAACATTCTACTGACATTCATTGCCAAGTCTCCTATTCTCGGCAAAGGGACGAGTATGCATTTTTTTTTCAGTTTCCTTTCACCAGAAGGCTTCCAGTTCCTTAAGATCTCGTCAGGATTGCGTTGCTCCATGTCAAGGCACATACATCTCTTTAAGCTTTCGAGAAAAACAAAGTTGTTTGCTCTCCAACATCTGGTTAGCCCATTTTCTTCACGTGAACAGTTCACTGACTCCTTGAAATAGACCTCACTCTTTGGCACTCTTCCGCAGGGCAGGAAGCATCGCACTTGCTGTCAACTAGGCCAGTCCCGGTGCCTCCATCTCTTCTCAAGTTATCGTGTGGGGACGGCAGACCACTTATTGCCAACTTGAAAAAGTGGACTTGGTCTTCTTTGCGTTGTGGATTCAAGTGACTTCTACAACGCTGACCACCTTGTCTCCACTCATCTCTCGAGTCTGTCGGCTCTAGTCTCACAACAGCAGACATATTGGCCAGCCATGCCTGGTTTCTAGGGCTTAGTTGTGTTTAATGTGCTTGGTGTGCTGGGGAGAATTGTGGTGGGAACACAAAGGATTCTACTTGTGTGGTTGATGCTGCAGACTCTTACCTGCGGAATTCCTTGTCTCTGAGAACTCGCAGTCTCAGTCACTCTCTCTGCTGTGACTACTCCCGCCGGCGGCACCTTTCGCCTTAGGGAACTTTCAGAGTCGATCACGCTCTGCTCTAACACATCCCGCCGACGGCACTTCTTGCCTCTGGGACCTCTCAGCACTAGCAACCATTTGTTCTAACACCTTCCGCCGGCGGGACTTATAGTTGGCCGTGCCTTTCAACGCCGGCGGATGTGCCATATCCCAGCGAACGTGTCTCAACTCTGCCGAGTGTATCCCGGCGCAGCGAATGTGTCTCTACCAAGCGAATCTACAGCAACTCAGCGAATGTAACTCAATCCGAAAAGTATGAGCGTGTCTCAGCGAGCAGAGGCGAGTCAACTACCATCGACAGAAGGATCACCCGCGCCCAGGACCCACGAGCATCCAGAAAGCCCTCAAAGGAGGCATCCTCTCAACATCACTTTCCAATCTCAGAGGGCAGAGGCGAGTCATCCACCATCGACAACAGGCTCACTCGCTACTAGAACCCATGAGCAGTCACAAAACAGGCATCCTCTCAGCACTTCTTTCCAGTCCCATCGAGCAGAGACGAGTTGTCGATCATCGAGAGCGGGATCGCCTGCTCCCAGGACCCACGAGCAGTTACAAAACAGGCATCCTCTCAACAACACTTTCCAATCCCAACAATCATCACCCTTCCTATCTCAGGGCACCCCCAACCAAACACCACTCTTGGAGGTTAATTCTTCTAAATACCTGAGCCCTCAAGATATCCCCATGGACGAAACCAACATGGCTCCATTTGGGGACTCCTTTGTCGTCAACATTTATGTTGCTCTCGGCCTTATGATGATAGCAGCTGTTGCCGGTCTCTTCTACGTTTCGGTCACGTCTATCGCCGCCTCCATCGTGCTTACAGTGACCTTCGTCGTCGTAAGTACCATTTCCTACCGAAACCTATAGCCCCTCTCCACCCTTTTGCCATCGAGATAATTAACACAAATAGTGGCGCCACCGTTCCTTGAAGGCTATCAGCCATGCCGACACCAAGGGCCGTGTTTGGATGGAGGGCCGCTCCCGATACCATCCCACTACTGCCCATCTGCCAGGCGTCTACTTCCTCTACGTCTTGGGCTCCGGAGGCCACACATCCGAGATGTTTGAGATGATCCGACGCAAGTTTCGTGGCCAGAAGAACTTTCACCGCCGCTACGTCTCGACCTCCGGTGACTCGCAGTCCGCCACGGCCATCGCCACGACCGAGCAAATCATCAACGATGCCTATGTCGACGGCGCAGCTGGAACTTGGGATCATTTCGAGGTGAAGCGTGCCCGCGCTGTCCACCAGCCCTTCTACACCGCCTGGTACACGTCCATCTGGAGTGCTCTCAACATCATCAGCGCTCTTACCAGCCAGCCCACCCAGCGGCCATACCCGGAGCACGGTAACTCCTACAAGTATCCCCACGTGATCATCACCAATGGGCCTGGAACCGGCTTCGTCCTCTGTTTCGTGGCCCATCTGCTGAAGATCTTCTACTTGGCTCCGCAGAACCGCCTGAAGGTGGTGTACATCGAATCGTGGGCTCACACTCGGACTCTGAGCCTGACCGGCAAACTATTCCACTGGACTGGCATCGCGAACCTGTTCTGCGTCCAGCATCAATCCCTGGCGGAGAAATTCGGAAAGCACTACGTTGGCCTGGTGGCTGCCCGGACCGAGCCGGTGAGCTAGGAGCCCCCGCGTCCGTGGCACCTGGCTGCCAGGGCAGGAACCCCTGAGTCGATGCACTCCTCCGACTCTGAGTCAACCTTTTTCTTCGACGCCGACTCATTCCGTTTCTCCGATAACGAATCTACCAGTTCCTTCGGCGCCGAGTCTATCAGTTCCTTCGACACCGAGTCAATTGGCTCCTTCCACTCCCAGCCGATGGATCTCTACGAGCTCGTGCCATTTGATTACGAGGATTCCTCCGACTCCTCGTCAAATGATCCCGTCGACTTCCTGGAATTTGATTCCTCCGACTCCTCGTCAGTTGGTTCCTTGGACTTCGCGGGGTATTCTTCTTCCGACTCGGATGATGATCTGTTGGTGGCCGCATGAACCGCCGAAGGAAGCTCGAGGTTTGCAATTTGATTTGGCCGAGAACGCGAGAGGTGGAACGGGGACAGTGATGCGCGCGGAGGAACTCGAGCTTACTTGGGCGCTTAGATTGGCTCCTGAGCAATGGCTATCTTGCATTTATGAAAACAATACCCAAGGGGTATTCGAGAGGGAGTAGATTTACAAGCCTATGCTACCAGCACGGCGCAGATAGTCGTACAAAACTCTTTTCTCTACACTACTGCAGCCTCGATCTCCGGGTCTGCTTCCGCAGCGTCCTCTTCTCCTCCAAACGAGGTGTAGGCCTGGCTACGTTCCGCTTCGATCTTCATGGTCTCATCCTGTGCCCACTTCTTCCACCGCTCGAACTCCTTGTCTTCTAGCTGCATGCCGACTTGTAGGGCCGTCTTTCCGAAGTATGCTCCTACCATGCGGGCCTCCTCCTGTGCTATCCTCCGCTCCACTTCTTCCTCCTGTCGTAATCTGTAGAAGTCCCTCCGTACCTCGTCATACGCAAGCTCCTTGGACATTCCTTTATTCTCCATGAGCCAGAGTTGCCGTTGCACAACACTGCGCCATTTGAGTCAGCTGCTGCCCGGGACCACTAGTAGCTAATGTGAACAATACTAACCTTTCACCGCTCAGCGGCATGTCCGGCTGTCTTAGGCCTTTGCTCCAGTCCCTGTATCGTCCATCCATACCATCCATCTCCATGATTATCCTAGGCCTGGCGAGCTCCCACGGATGGTCCTTGTAGAAGTCCTTCCGGAGCTGGTCCTCAGGGTACACGATGGGTGTTGGTCTGTAAAGCCTGCTCGGCCTCTTTGCCCTCGGGTTCGGAACCGTGTGTTGGACTGCGTACGTCCTCGTGAGGGTCTCCGTCGGCGGTATAGATTCGACTGCCTTTAGCCATGGTGGAGGGACTTTTCGGTGATTGAAGAGGATGCGGGTCGCGAGGTTCTTCTGCGCCGTCTGGTAGACTTTGGCGGGCCTGATGTGTCGTCCCATGACGACGATTGACCTTTCACCAACGGGCGCAAAGGTCAAAATTCGGGGGAAGTATCTTTACAAAACGATACGAAACGCTCCTCTCGCTCGGTGTGGGCGTGTTGCCGGAGCTGTAGTCGTTGGAGCCGCTTTTGACAGGTTTGGTCTTATACCTGATAATGGAATTTCCCAAGGCCGGCGAAATTTTGTTCCCCACATTGACGCGCAGGCGAGATGCACGGCGCTGGAGCCGACCCATGCGCTACGCCGCGATTCATTAGTAGAGGGAAGCAATAAGCGCAAAAAAAAAATCCCGTGCTTGTTTAGCCAGAGACTTAGGACGACTTTTGGACGGCAACCGTTTCCAGCTACGCTATAAATCCTCACGGGCATCTCCTCCAAAGGGCATGAGGCTATGGTGAAAGGAGGTCCGCAATGCGGGACAGCTCATGAAAATCTCCGGCCGAATTGATGGGTCGATTTACGGCGCGATCCTCTCGAGTCGACCGTCACGTCGTTCGGCTCCCTCACCCAGTGCCGGCGGCGGCAATGGGACCTACCACTACACAACGAGACATGGGACGTTGCCGGCCAGGACCCGCCGTGAGGCCGGTCCTGCAAAGCCTCCAGGTTATACGAAAAGGCGAGCACAGGCCGAGGTGTTGACCTTTGTGAACCCTCGGCCAACGTGCT
>Ga0164242_10007561_pt1 | contig 11882 bp, 11 predicted proteins | sample OricomgcompostMG_FD_108783 | JGI IMG/M metagenome (GOLD analysis project Ga0164242, IMG submission 108783) | Miracle-Growth compost microbial communities from Emeryville, California, USA - Original compost - Miracle growth compost (MG) ... | reverse complement strand
TTGTTTATCGCGATGCCGGCCGTTGTGCGCCGCCGAAAGCGCGGCGCCGACAGTGTCCCTTTGTGACGAACGCGCACGTTGCGTCACCCAATCTCGACGCGAGCTGCAGCGCGCTCGGCCCTCGACGCGATCTGCAGCGCGCTCGGATCTCGAGCGATCTGCTCGCGCGCATCCGCTGACGAGCCGTCAATCTCATCGAACCCGCGCATAATGTCGTCAAACGTCGATTTTTGACGACGATTTGAGCGGGTTCGACGATTTGCGCGAGTTCGACGGGCTCCGCGCGACGCATGGCAGGCTGCCGCGATGGCGGACCAGGGCGATGGCGGACCAGGGCGATGGCGGGCCGGCGCGGCGTCTTACTTCGGTAGTGCCTGCAGCGTGAAGCGGATGTCCTGCACGGTGATCTTCGTGTCCTTATGCGGATCCACCCGGCTTGGTGTGGCAAACACCGTCGTGTGCGGCGAGTAATCCATGGTGCAGACCTTGTCTTTCGGGTACGTCTTGATCGCGATGGTCATCTTGTTGTCGCCGGTGACGGTCAGCCCGGTTCCCACCGGAGGGCAGCTCGAACTGCCATACGTGGTGATGGTGAACTGTTCACCGTCCTTCAACCAGACCGAGAACGGGGCACCGCCAGCGCTGCTCGGCGGCGCATCGACCCCCTTCGGCTCACCACGGTAATCGGTGATCGGCTTGGTCGATGTGGACGAGCATCCAGCCAGGGACAGCGCCGCGACCGCCAGGCACAGGCCGACGGCTAGGCGGGTTCGTGCGCGAGACGAGTGCGTCATACGGACATCGTATGGCTGCATCCAGCGAAATCCGTTGCGGATTAGGATGCCGCTGTGAGCAATCTCGAGAAACAGCCGCCTGAGGTCGTCGCTGACTTCCGGCCGACGGATGCCGGGGACGTCGCGCTGGCTGATCGCAGCGTCGAAATCCTGCTCCCCCGCGAGGTTCCTCTTGGCGGTCCCCGTGCGATGACCGTGCATCGAACACTTCCGCAACGGCAGCGTTCAACCATCGGCGCGTGGTGCTTTCTCGACCATTACGGGCCGGACGACGTCTCGATCACGGGCGGCATGCGCGTGCCACCGCATCCGCACACTGGGCTGCAGACGGTCAGCTGGCTCTTCACCGGTGAGATCGAACACCATGACAGCGTCGGCACAAGTGCGATGGTGCTGCCAGGGGAACTCAACCTGATGACGGCAGGTCAAGGGATCAGCCACTCCGAGGCATCGACGCCTGCCACCACGGTTTTGCACGGCGCGCAGCTGTGGCTCGCGCTGCCGGATGCCGAGCGCAACATGCTTCCGTTCTTCGAGCACACCGTGCCAGAGCCGTTCATGATGGGCGACGCCACTGTGCGCGTTTTCATCGGGGAGCTCGCGGGTTCCACGGCCGCGGCATCCGTCTTCAGTCCACTGCTCGGCGCCCAACTTGATCTGCCGGCCGGGTGCTCACTCACCCTCCCGTTGACCAGCACGTTCGAGCATGGCGTGCTCGTCGACCTGGGCAGCGTAGACGTCGACGGCGACCCGGTCGCCCGACGCCAACTCGGTTTTCTCGACGCGGGGCGGGATTCCATCACGATCACTGCGACAACGGATGCCCGAGTGCTGCTGCTCGGCGGTGAGCCGCTGGGGGAACAGTTGATCATGTGGTGGAACTTCATCGGGCGCGATCACGACGAGATCGTGGGTTTCCGAGCGGCGTGGCAGGCCGATGTGATCGCCAACACCGATGCCGCCGGCAGGTTCGGCACCGTCGATGGCTACGTGGTGGATGGCCAACCTGGCAAGCCGTTGCCTGCGCCCGAGCTTCCGACGGTGCGGTTGAAGCCCCGCAGCTGACCACCACCCGACCGCCGCGAGTGCTGACTTTCGACGAAACATGATCGCGCTCCACGCGCCGGCATGGCCTCCACAGGCACCCCGCGTCTCGAGTTCTCCACGGATTCGCCGAATCCGGCCCATCCACCCGCCTCAACCCGGCACAGTGGTTTGCGGCGCGCATGCACGCATCAACCCCAAAAGTGCGTGCATGCGCGTTTGAAACGGGAGCCTATTGGAGGGCAGATGTCAAACGGGAAAGATTGTCGAGGATCGTCTTGCGCAGGGGCTGCTTCATCCACTCTTCGAGGGTCAGCTGGCGTCCGTTGTCGCGGTAGCTCTGCTCGATCGCGCGCATCGCCTTCACGAATGAGGAGCCACGCACCATCAGCGAGATCTCCATGTTCAACATGAATGAGCGCATGTCCATGTTGCTCGAGCCGATCACGGCGACATCGTCGTCGATGGTGAAGTGCTTGCTGTGCAGAATGTATGGCGCTTTGTACATCCAGATCGTCACGCCGGTGCGCAGGAGTTGCTCATAGTACGAGCGCTGCGCGTGGTAGACGAGCGCTTGATCGCCGATCTCGGACACAAACAACTCAACGCGCACTCCGCGCTGCGTCGCAGTTGTCAGCGCCGTCAGCATAGCTTCGTCTGGAACGAAGTACGGGCTCGTGATGATGATCTGCTCCTGCGCGTAGTACAACAACGCAAGGAACAGCTTGAGGTTGTTCTCGCCCTTGAACCCGGGCCCGCTCGGCACCAGCTGACAATCAAGCGTGTCCGTGCTGTCGATCTCGGTAACGGACTCCCGCTCGCGCCCGAGTATTTCATCGGTTTCGATGAACCAGTCCGTGATGAAGATCGCGTTCAGTCCGGCGACGACCGGACCTTCGACCCTGGTGATGAGTTCCTTCCACTTCAACCCGCGACGAATGTTCGACTTCTTGTTGTAGCTGCGATCGATGATGTTCTGCGATCCCATGAAGCCGACGGCTCCATCGACAACCAGCAGCTTGCGGTGGTTGCGCAGATCCGGCCGCTGATACCTGCCCTTCAAGGGCTGCACGGGCAGCATGAGCCGCCACTGGGCGCCCATCTCGGTCAGCCGCTTCAGCGTGTGCTTGTAGTCGGGGGTGCGCAGCGAGGCGATGTGGTCGAGCAGCACCCGCACGACCACGCCCCGCTGCACCGCCGCCTGCAGTGCGTCGAAGATGGGCGCGGTTGTTTTGTCGCAGGTCAGAATGTAGAACTCGACGTGCACGTAACTGCGCGCGTTGTTGATCGCTTCGATCATCGAGTCGAATGTGCCTTGATAGTCCGAGATCAGAGTCGCCCGGTTGCCGCCGACTAACGGCATCGATCCGAGGTTGCGGTTGAGAGTGACAACTGACTCGAGCCACGGCGGCCACGGATGGTCGCGCGATACGCGTTCCATGCCCTCCGTGCTGTCCAGGATGAACTGATTGACCTCGTCCTGCCGCTCCCGCCGCCTTTTCGGCAGCTTGTAACTGCCGATGAGCAGAAAGAACAGCACCCCGATGTATGGAATGAAGAAAATGGCAAGCAGCCAGGCGGTCGCGGATGTCGGCCGGCGATTACGCGGGACGACGATGATTGCGATAACGCGAACTATGAAGTCGATGACCAGTCCTGCGACGATCAGGATCCACGTCCAGGTTGCAGAATCCATCCGGCTTCCTTCGGTCGGCGCAGCACTTGCGCCAACCGTAGCCGACCCTTAGGACTTCTGGGGTAGACCGCGCTTGGCGCGCTCCTCTGCCTCCATCTTGGCGTACACCTTGCGCTCGGTTCTGTCGGCGCGCACGATCGCGCGCATGATCAGCCAGAACATCAGCCCCACCAGCACGGTAGGCGCAAGCGACCAGACGATTCCGGTCCAGACGTCATTCATGGAACCAAGGATACGCGCAGTGCCTGGGCATTTGTCCGGTGGTTTGGGCCGGGAGGCGGATGAGCGAGCATGAGCGCCGATCGTGCGCGAGGCAGTCGCCGTCCAGCGAACCTCATATCGACGGTGAGTCGTCAATGAACGTGTCAAAAGACTACGAGTAGCGCGTTAATGCACTACTCGAGGTCAGCGAGGCGCACGAAGCGAGGCAGGCAGCGAGGCGCGTGGGCGGGGTCGGCTACGCGCGCACGGGCACCGCCGCCTCATCATCCGCGGATGTCCATTGGCCGGTGTAGTGACTGAACGTCACGGAATTGTCGAGCTTCTTGCGGTCGATCGCACCTGACGCGACCACTTTGCCGGCCTTCTCGGGGTCGGGAGCGGCAAGCGCGAGCAGCTTCGTGTATTCGTGCTGCGGATTCAAGATCACCTCGTCGGCCGCACCGCGTTCCACGATGCGCCCGCGGAGCATGACCAGGATCTCGTCTGAGAAGTGCCGTGCAGTTGCGAGGTCGTGCGTGATGTACAGCACGGCCAGGTTGTCCTCACGTTGCAGTCGCGCCATCAGGTTGAGCACCTCGAGCCGAATCGAAACATCGAGCATTGAGACAGGCTCGTCCGCGACCAGCACCTGCGCACCTGGAGCAAGAGCGCGTGCGATTGCGACCCGCTGACGCTGTCCACCGGAGAGCTCGTGTGGACGTCGCGCCGCCATGTCCTCCGCCGGAGTCAGGTTCACCCGGCGCAGCATGTCGAGCACGCGCTCGTGGGTCTGAGTCGAACCGGAAGTCCTGTGATGGATGAGCAGCGGCCTGGCGATGTGGTGCTCAATGGAATGAAACGGGTTGAGCGATGCGAAGGGATCCTGGAAGACCATTTGCACGTGCCTGCGATAGATCGATCCGCCGACCTCCGTGCCGTCGTCAAGCGTGACCTTGATCGAACCGGACGATGGCTTCTCGAGACGGGCGAGCATCCTGGCTATCGTGGACTTCCCCGACCCTGATTCGCCCACCAGCGCGACAGTGCGCCGCGGAAGCAGGTCGAACGAAACTCGGTCGACAGCCTTAAGCCTCGAGCGCTTCAACCCGCTTCGCAGCGTGAAGCTCTTGCTCAGGTTCTTGACCTCGATGCTGGTCATCACGCCTCCCGTGATTCGTCGTCCACGCCGGTGCGGATGAAGTCCCCGCGATCGCCGGTCAAGCTCGGGAATGCTCGCAAAAGCCGCTTCGTGTACGGATGTGACGGGTCCGTGCGGATCGTGTCCGCCGTGTCGAACTCCACCACCTCGCCCGCGAGCATGATCGCGATGCGATCACTGATCTCGAGCAGCAGCGGCAGGTCGTGCGTGATGAAAATCACTGCGAAGTTCAATTCATCGCGGAGCCGCATGATCTCGCGAAGGATGTCACGCTGCACCACGACGTCCAATGCCGTTGTCGGCTCGTCCATGATCATCACCTGTGGTTCGAGCAACAGCGCCATCGCGATCATCACGCGCTGGCGCATCCCACCTGAGAGTTCGTGAGGGAACGAGGTGAGCCTGCGCCGGTCGACGCCGACCCGCTCGAGTACGTCTCCTGCCAGTTTGCGGCGATCCCGTTTCGACATGCCGGGGCGATGGGTGATCAGCACGTCTTCGAGCTGGGCGCGAATGGAGATCACCGGGTTCAACGCATTCATTGCACCCTGGAAGACCATGGAAAGCTTGTCCCACCGAAAGCTGCGCAGCGCTTCGTCTTCGAGTGCGAGCATGTCGATGTCCGTGCCGTCTTCGTCGTGGAATTCGACGCTGCCAGAGGCGATGCGAGCGGGCGGCTTGTGCAGCCGGCTGATCGCGTAGGCGAGCGTGGTCTTGCCGCATCCGGACTCGCCAGCCAGCCCAACGATTTCGCCGGGCGCAAGGCTCAGTGACACGTTTTTCACTGCGGTGACGGGGTTCTCGACCTCGTACACGACGGAGAGGTTCTCGACGGTCAGCACGGGTTTCGTGCGCGTTTCGGGGACTGTCAGTGTCATGCTGCCCTCTTTTCTGCCAAACGAGCACGTTTGCGGTGCAGTCGCACATTCTTGAGCTTCGGGTTGATGATCTCGTCGATACTGAAGTTGATCAGTGCAAGGCCGCAGCCGAACAGCGCGATGATCAGGCCAGGCGGAACGAACCACCACCACGCCTTCAGCTGCAGCGCGAAGCCGTTTTGCGCGTAGAACAGCATGGTGCCGAGCGTTGATGAGTTGGATGCTCCGAGGCCGAGGAACGCCAGGCCGGCCTCGCTGAGGATGGCAGCTATGACCGCGAAGACGAACTGAGACGCAAGAACGGGCAACAGGTTGGGGAGGATCTCCACCCCGATCACCCGCCATGATTTCTCGCCGGCGACGCGCGCAGCAGAGACGTAATCACGGTTGCGAATTGACAGTGTTTGCGCGCGCAGCACACGGGCGGATGCGGCCCATCCCGTGATTGCCAAGACCACGGCGATCGTCCACAGACCGCGTTGAGCCTGCGGAACGAAACCAGAGATGACGATCACGAGCGGCAGCCCTGGGATGACCAGGAACACATTCGAGAACAGCGAGAACGCCTCATCGGCGAAGCCGCCGATGTATGCACCGAGGATGCCGAAGAATGCGGAGAGCACGGTGGCAAGAACGCCGACAAGCAGCCCGATCTCAAGCGATCCACGCGTGGCGTACGCGAGTTGTGCGAAGACGTCCTGCCCGGTCTGCGTCGTGCCGAGTATGTGGGATGCGGATGGTCCGGCAAGGCCGCTGTTCCTGATGACGTTCGGGTCCTGAACGAAGAACGGCCCGATGATTCCGAACAGCACGATCGCTCCGACGAGGACGAGGCCGATCGCCAACGCCGGGGTGAGCGTTGGGATCAGCATCCGCCACGCCGACCGAGGTTTGCCTCGGTCATCGTCGGCCGTCGCGATCTCTTCGGCGGCGTCTGCCACCGACGGTTCAGTCGTTGAAGTGAGGTTGGTCATGGTGTCGCCTTATCGCTCTCTCTAGCTTCGCGCCCGCGTGCGTGGGTCGATCACGCCATAGAAGACGTCAACGATCAGGTTGGCCCCAAGCACGGCGAGAGTGATGAACAAGAAGATGCCCTGCATCAGTGCGTAGTCATTGTTCTGCACCGCAGACAGCAGCTTGGATCCGATGCCGGGGTACGAGAACACCTGCTCCGTCACGATCGAGCCCGAGACAACGAAGCCGAGCGAGATGGCGAACCCGGCGATCGATGGCAGCATCGCGTTCCTCGCCGCGTAATTTCGCTGAATGCGGCGGTTGGTCAGTCCTTTCGCCTGCGCGGTCAGGATGTAGTCCTCAGAGAGCGTCGACACCATCATGTTGCGCATGCCGAGCACCCATCCACCGATCGAGGCGATCACAATCGTCAGCGCGGGCAGAAAGCCGTAGCGGATCGCCGACAGGATGAACTCCGGGCTCCAGCCCGGGTTCAGCGTCACGTCGTACCCGCCCTGGGATGGGAACAAGTGCATGGTCGTTGCCAGAACATAGACCAGGATGAGCGCGAGCCAAAAGTACGGCACGGCTGCCAAGAGCGTCGTAGCAGGCACGACGGAGTCGAGCCATGTTCCCGGCTTCCATCCGACGATGGCGCCGAGCCCAACGCCGAGGATGAACGACAGTATGGTTGCGATCCCGACGAGCATGATCGTCCACGGCAGCGACGCAGCAATGACGTCGCTGACCTTGGCAGGAAAGTAACTGACCGATATGCCGAGGTCACCGTGGAAGACGTTCACCAGGTAGTCCCAGTACTGGGCGATCACCGGCTCTTTGCTGTTGCCGCCGAGGAGAAGTTCGTATGACTTGCGCACGGCGGGTGTAACGATTCCACCGCGCTGTTGGAGCTTTGCCAGCAGGATGTCCACCGGGTTGCCTGGGAGCAGGCGCGGAATCAAGAAATTCAGCGTCAGCGCCGCCCACAGCGCAACCAGATAGAAGCCCAGCTTTCGGACAAAATAGTTCACAAGCACTCACCAACCATCAGGACGTACTTCTCCTCGGCTACGCGCATCGGCTCGGTTACTCGCCGACGGGGGTCAGCGTCTTGAACACCTGAGCGTTGTCCGGTGACTGCCACACGGCCGGGAACGCGTACAGGTTCTTCTCACTTGGCCATCCGGTGAACTTCTTCGCGTTGAACTCGCTCGTCGTTCCGCCGGTCATGATCGGGATGTACGGCATGTTTTCAACGATCTTGTTCTGGATGATGTCGAACTGCTTCTGCCGTGCCGCGGTGTCTTTCGGATCGGTCTTTGCGAGCACCTGGAGCGCCGCGTCAACCTCAGGGTCGCTGAACCTGGCGACGTTCAGCGAGACGTTGGTGCCCACCTTCGCCGTGTTCGCTGTGCTGAAGTAGTTCGAGTACAGGTAGTACGGGTCCGGCGCAGCGCCTTGACCGAGCGAGTCGATTGCCAGCTGATAGTTGCCCTTGCCCTTTTTGTCGGTCCATTCGTTCCACGACGACTGCGCGGTGACCAGCTTGATGCCTGCCTTCTTCAGCTGCTGCGTCATCGTGTCGAGCGCCGTGATGTAGTCGGTCCAGCCGGTGACAACTTGCACAGTGAGCGAGAGCGGTTGGCCGTCTTTGGCGTAAATTCCATCCGATCCCTTCGTCCAGCCGGCGGACTGGAGCAGCGATTCCGCTTTGCTTGTTTCGGGCTTGTTCGGGGCAACGGGGTCAGTGATCGCACTTGAGATCAACGACTTCTGCGTTCCGAGCAGGGCGAACGTCGGCGAGATGTCGCTTGCCGTGTTCTGGAATGCAAGCGAGTTCATCTGCTTGCGATCCATCGCGTAGTAGATCGCCTGGCGGACAACAGGGTCGGTTTGCGGCCCGGTGCAACCGAGGGATGCGTTCGAGCAGGCGAGCAACGCCATCTGGTTCATCGGGATGGTGATCGCCTTATAGCCGGGATACGTCGTCGATACTTTCGCGATGTCTGGCACGGGTCCGGTCTGCCAGTCGATGCTGCCCGCTGCAAGTGCGTCTGCGCCTGCCTGGTTGCCAGACAGCGAGAGGTAACGCACGGCCTTCACCTTCGGCTCGCCGCCCCAGTAGTCAGGGTTCGCCGACAGTGTGAACGCCTGTGGTTTGAAATTCGTCATGGTGTACGGCCCCGTGCCGATCGGCTTTGCCATGACGTCTTTGGTCGGGTCGATGTCCTTCCAGATGTGCTCAGGCACGATGGGCGTCTTGCCGAGCAGCGTCGGCCCATTGACGAAGGCCGGCGCAGCGAAGGCAATCGTCAGATGCGTGTCATCGGTGACCGTCACGTCCCCGTTGAAACCACTCGTATTGATCGAAGGGGTCTTCTTCAGCATGTTGAGCGTGAACGCCACGTCGTTGGCCGTGAAGGGTTTGCCGTCTGACCACTTGACCCCGTCACGAGTGGTCAGCGACAGCTTCGTGCCGTCCGCGTTCCATGAGTACTTCGTCGCCAGGAGCGGCACATACGCCTTCGTGTTCACGTTGGTGACGAAGAACAGCGACTCGTAGATGGTGCCGATGCCACCGATCTGAGACGGCGAATATGGATTGAAGTTGGCTTGGTAGTCGCCCGCCTGCCCGGTGTATGCGACGAGCGTGTTTGCGGATGTCGCCTTGCCAGAGGACGAGTCGCCATTCGACGACGAGCACCCTGCAAGCGCCAACGCCGCAACCGCCGTCACGAGCACGAGAGCCCGTCGACGCACCCTGCTGCTGCTTAGGAACATCTTTGATCCTTCCTCACGTCGACCGCAATCGAGGGCCGACTCAGTTGGTGTGATGTGCGGGCATGGTGCACCCGACTCCGAACATTCTTATCGGAGTAAATTAAGTTAGTCAAGTTTCTTTTTTTGCGCGGATTCATGGATAGGCTCTGCGTGAAACCCATCGAGCATCGGATGATCATGCCCACCACTTCGACCGGTCTGAGTCGGCCGCGCACGCGCGGGATCGTTCTCGACCTGATCCGCTCCGCGCGCCGCATCAGCCGTGTTGAGCTCGTCACGGCGTCCGGGCTGACCGGCGGAACGATCTCGAACGTGGTGCGTGAACTGATCGAGGACGGCTTGGTCATCGAGGCCGGCCGCACCGAGTCGACAGGGGGCAAGCCACGCACGCTGCTCGAGCTGAACGCAAGCGCTCGCTACACGGTCGGTGTGCAGCTCGACCGTGGAAGCGCTGTGATCGTCGTCGTGGATTTGGCCGGGCACCTGATCGCTCGCACATCGATGGGCGGCTCAGGCACCCGCTCGCCTCATGACACTCTCGTGATGGTCGCCGACCACATCGAGTCCTTGCTGATGACAACCGGCATCGACCGGGCTGACGTGCTCGGGGTAGGGTTCGTCACCCATGGACCCCAAGACAGCGAACGGGGCACACTGCTGATCGGCCAGCCAACAGAACAATGGCAGAACTACCCGATCGTCGAGGATCTTGAAACCCTGGTTGAGTTGCCTGTCATGCTCGACAACGATGCAACCGCGGCCGCGCTCGGCGAGTTCTGGATCGGCGGCGTGCATCCATCAAGCACGTATGCTGCGATCTACATGGCAAGCGGTATCGGCGGTGGCGTCGTGGTTCAGGGCGAGCCGTATCGCGGCAGCTCAGGCAATGGTGTCGAGATCGGTCACATTTCCTTGGATGTCGATGGGCCACCGTGCTCGTGTGGAAATCGCGGGTGCCTCGAGAACTTCGCAGGGCCGACAGCCGTGATCGCGCGCGCTCGGATGCAACCGACGTTGGCCGATAGATTGGGTCTCACGAACGGTCCAACCGAGACGGTGGTCAATTTCGCCCGCATCGCACGCGCCGCGAGTCGTGGCGACTCAGACGCGCGCGACATCATCGACGCATCCGCCCGCTACATCGGCAAGGCAGCCGTGTCACTTGCAAATCTATTCGACCTTGAGCTCATCGTGCTTGCCGGGCCCAGTTTCACGTCTGCCGGGGCAAACTACCTCGCGCGAGTGCAAGACGAGCTCGACCGCAGCGTGTTCGTGCGTCACGTTCATCCGACCAGGGTCGTGCTCTCAGCCAGCGGCGCTGACGCTGCTGCCGTGGGCGGCGCTGTGCGCGTGCTGCAGTCAGAACTCACGCCCCTCGATCTGCGCAAATCGGATGGAAGGGCGCTCACCTACACATACCAGTGAGCGCTCGACTGCGCAGTGCTCGTTCAACCACGCAGAGGGGTCACCGGCGGCGAACCGGCGGCCGTCGACCCTCTCGTGATGAACTGCGCCGGCGGCGCCTGCTGGATCGTCGGCTCACCACCATCGATGACGCGCAGCAGCATCCGTGCCGCCATGGTGCCGAGGGCGTGGATGTCGCTGCCCATCGCAGAAAGTGGCGGAACAGCGAGCCGGCACAGCGTCGAATCATCCCAGGCGAGCAGCGACAGTTCGTCGGGCACCGCGATGTGCAGTTCGTATGCGACGCCGAGCGCGGCGACGGCCATCACGTCGTTGTCGTAGATGATGGCGGTCGGCCGCTGGTCCATGCTGAGCAGGCGGCGAGTGGCGACTTCGCCGCTTTCCTCGGTGTAATCGCCCTCGACGGTGTGAGCCGTCACGCCTGCTTCTGCGGTTGCGGTTGCGAACGCTCCGGTGCGTTGCTGGGTGTGGTACAGCGTCGGGGGCCCACTGACCCGCCCGATTCGCTTGTGGCCGAGCGAAGCGAGACGTTGCACTGCTGCCCGCATTGCGCCGTAGTTGTCGACCCGGATGGCCGAGACCCCTGGGGGGAGTTCTGGCTCACCGAGCACCAGCGTCGGCACCCCGAGGTCGTGCAAGAAGCCCGGACGCACATCGTCTTCGATCAGGTCGCCGAGGACGACGCCTGACACTTGCTCCGATGCCGCCCACCTGCTGTAGCTGTCGAGCTCACTCTCAAGCGATGGCACCACCTGCAGCAGAACAGAGCCGTGCCGTTCGTCGAGCACCTCCTCCATCCCAGAGATGAATTCGGCGTAGAACGGCTCGATGCCGAGCATTCGTGGAGACCGTCGCAACACGAGCCCGACCGGCCTCTGCGCCCGATTCTGCTCACCGCCTGATCGATCATCCACCAATGCAGTATCTCGCACCTGACCAGGACCTTGCGT
>Ga0164242_10007560_pt1 | contig 11883 bp, 5 predicted proteins | sample OricomgcompostMG_FD_108783 | JGI IMG/M metagenome (GOLD analysis project Ga0164242, IMG submission 108783) | Miracle-Growth compost microbial communities from Emeryville, California, USA - Original compost - Miracle growth compost (MG) ... | reverse complement strand
GCATCGTCTACGAGCGGCGGCATACCCGGCTGATGGCCGACTACGGCGGACTGGCCAAGGCCACCCCGCTCATCGCCATCGCCTTCGTGATCATCACCCTCTCCTCAATTGGGCTGCCGGGCACCAACGGGTTCATCGGCGAGTTCCTCATCCTCTCCGGCACCTTCACCCACGGGCTCATCCTGCCGCACTCGATCTTCGAGCACGCCAACCTGGGCTGGGTGTGGCTGGCGATCGTCGGCGCCACCGGGGTCATCCTCGGGGCGGCGTACATGCTCACCCTGGTGCAGCGGGTGTTCTTCGGGCAGCTGCGCAACCCGCGCAACCAGGGCGTGGCCGACCTGAACCTGCGCGAGGCGTTCGCGGTGGTGCCGCTGGTGCTGGCCGCGGTGGGCATGGGCATCTACCCGCAGCCGTTCCTGGAGCGCATCAGCCCGGCGGCGGAGATCTTCAGCCGGCGCGCGGCCGGCGAGCACGTGGCGCTTGGCCAGGCCGCGCCCCCGAGGCCGACCGAGGCGCCCGCGCCGCCCCGCCGCGGTGCGGTGCACCCGGTGGTGCCGGTTGCGCCGACGAGGACGGGCACGGTCGCCCCGGTTCCGGCCCCCGGTTCGCGGCCGGTGTACCTGCCGCTCAATCGCATGAACAAGCTTCACCCGGTCGAGCCGCGACGCGGCAAGTAGGCCTGGAGGATACGTGGGCACGTTCACCGCTTCAGACCTGGTGCCGCTGCTGCCAGCGATCATCTTCACGCTCGGCGCCATCGCGGTGCTGCTCTCCGAGGTCTTCCTCGGGCACAGCCCAACGCGGCACTACCAGCCGGCGATCACCAGCGTCACCTGCGTGGGCGCGGCGCTGGCCTGCATCCCGGTGCTGGGCGAGCCCTCGCGGCCGATCTTCTCGGGCATGGCGGTGGCCGATTCGTTCAGCGGGGTGATCTCGCTGATGGTGGCCGCGGGGTTGCTCATCGCCACCCTCACCGCCGCGTCATTCCTGCACCGGCATCACATCGAGCGCGGCGAGTTCTATGCGCTCGCGCTCTTCGGAGCGGCAGGGATGAGCCTGCTCTCGCTCTCCGCCGATCTCCTGATGATCTTCGTCAGCCTGGAGGTGATGAGCGTGGCGGTCTACGCGCTCACCGCTTACCTGCGGCGCGGCGCGCGGCCGGCCGAGGCGGCGTTCAAGTACTTCCTGCTCGGCGCGTTCTCCTCGGCGATCTACATCTACGGCACCGCGCTCATCTATGGCGCGGTGGGTACCACCCAGCTTCACGAGATCGCGCACGCGGCCCATGGCGGGCTCCTGCTCACCGCCGGCGTGGTCTTCGTGGCCGCCGGGTTCGCGTTCAAGGTGGCGGCGGTGCCGTTCCACATGTGGACGCCCGACGTCTACGAGGGTGCGCCCACGCCGGTCACCGCGTTCATGGCGGTGGGCGTGAAGGCCGCGGCCTTCGCGGCGCTGCTGCGAGTGATGGTCATTGCCTTCCCGGGCGCGCTCTCCGCGCCGCTCTGGGGTGACCTTCTGGTCGTCCTCGCCATCCTCACGATGATCGTGGGCAACCTGCTCGCGGTGCCGCAGCGCAACGTCAAGCGCATGCTGGCCTACTCCTCGGTGGCCCACGCCGGCTACCTGCTGCTCGGCGTCGCCGCGGCCCAGGGCAGCGCGATGGCCATCTCCCAGGCCGGCTCGGGCGTGCTCTTCTATCTCTTCACCTATACCGCCGCGGGCGCAGGCGCGTTCGCGGTGGTGGCCGGACTCGAGCGCGATGATCCCGAGGCCATCGCCGCCTGGGACCTCGATCGCTTCGCCGGGCTGGCCCGCCGTCGGCCAATGATGGCCCTGGGCATGACCGTGTTCCTGGCCTCGCTCGCGGGCATCCCGCCGTTCGCCGGGTTCATCGGCAAGCTCTACATCTTCCGCGCGGCGATCGACTCCGGGCTGCTCGGCGCGGCGATCGTGGGCGTGCTGACCTCGGTGCTCGGCGCGTACTACTACCTGCGGGTGGTGGTCTACATGTACATGCGGCCGGCCGAGGAGCATCAGAAGATCGCTCCGAGCTCGATGCCGCTCTCCGCCGCGCTGTGGATCGCCGCGGCGCTCACGGTGTGGTTGGGCATCGGTCCGGGGCCGCTCGCCGATCTCGCTCGGGCCTCGGCGCAGGCGCTGGGCGGGTAGGCCGACCGGGCTGCAGGGAAGAGTCCGTCCAAGTTGCATCCGTCTTCGAGCGCCAGCGCGACCCGCGTCACAAGCCGTCATCCTGGCAATCCCCCTGGCCATCAAGTGATGCGCCCTCCCTTCGCAACGCGAAGGCACCACACCCGCTGGCCAGCAGCCCCTGCGAGATGTGCTGTCGCCGAGCACGCTGACATGCGGCGTCAACGCCTTCGGCCGCCAGGTTGCTTTTCCGCTCTGAATCGGGTTTATGCACCGCGCGGTCGGGGCCGCGAGACGCACGAATCCACGCCGAGCCAGGTCGCGACTGCGGCCGGCGCGTCGGGCGTGGGCGGGGTGAGATGGAAAGCCTTCACCAGCAGCAGCTGCTCTCGCGGCTCATCACCTACGTGCCGGTGCACGGGGTCCGGCGCGCGCTCGAGAACCCCGAGCAGCCCCGGCCCAGCTCGGAGTGGCGGCAGGGTGCGGTGCTCGCAGCCGAGCTCCACGGACTTGGGCCGCTCGCCGAGCACGCCAATCGCCTCGGCGCCGACGGCGCGGAGGAGCTGTGCCGCCTGCTCAACCTCGGCCTCGCGGCACTGCTCGAGCAGGCCCTCTTTCCCACCGGCGGCCAGTTGGTGCGGCTCTCTGGCGAGCAGGTGCTGGCGTTCTTCACCGGCGACGACGCGCTCGCCTGCGCCGCCCAGGCCGGCCTGCAGATGCACGGCGCGCTGGCGCGCTCCGGACCGCGGCTCTCCGGGAACCCCGGCCTGAGCCTGCGGGTGGGCATCGCCAAGGGCCCCATCTACCTCGCGCAGATAGGAGATGCCGCCGAGCGCATGGAGTTGGTCGTGGCCGGTCCCGCGGTCTCCGACGCCTTCGCCGCCGCGGCCGAGGCGCGAACCGGCGAGGTGCTCGCACCCGCGGTGCACCTCGAGAGCGAGCCGCACCTCGGCACCGCCGGCATGCACGGCGAGTACGCCAGCGTGGCGGTGGTGGACCCCGCGCCCGCCACCCGGCCCTTCCCGGATCTCTCGGCGCACCTCGCCGAACGGACCGTGGCCAAGATCAACGCGCTCCGGCCCTTCGTCTCGCTCGAGGTCTTCGACCGGCTCCTCGCCGATCCCGCCGCGCCGCCCGAGCGGCCCAAGCTGCGGCGGGCGACGGTGCTCCTGGCGGAGTTCTGGAGCATCGATCCTTCGAAGGCCTCCTCCGGCGAGGATTTCAACCGCCGCTTCCTGGCCGCGCACCGGGTGGTCCAGCGCCACGGCGGCGAGATGGTCCGGCTCGACTTCACCGGCAAGGGCCGCAAGCTCGCCGCCACCTTCGGCCTCCCCGAGCCCCGCGGCAGCGACGAGGAGCGCGCCCTGGGCTGCGCGCTCGAGCTCCGCGAGGCGCTCGGCTCCTCGCGGATGCGGGCGGCGGTGGATGCGGGCTTCGTCTTCTTCGGTGAGGTCGGCTCGGCGCTCAAGCGCGAGCACGCGGTGCTCGGCGCGCCGGTGCAGACCGCTGGACGGCTGCTGGCCGCGGCGGAGGAGGGCGCGATCGTCGCCGGCCCGGAGGTGGCGCGGGCTGCGGGCGCGGGCTTCGAGCTCGGGCCGGTGTGGCAGGTGCGCATTCCGGGCACGCGGCTCCCGGTCCAGGCGCGGACCGTGGTTCGCCGCCAGGACCGCATTCGCCAGGCGGTGGCTCCGGGACGGCTCGCCGGACGCACCCGCGAGCTGGCGGTCGCCCAGCAGAAGCTCGCGGCCATGCTGCGCCAGGGCGGCGGCGCACTGGTGGTCCGGGCGGAGCAGGGCGCGGGCAAGACCCGCTTCCTCCGCGAGCTGGTTGCCCAGGCCGGCAGCGCGCGCACCACCTTCAAGCGGCTGCGGTGCAGCTATCTCACCCGGGAGCGTCCGTTCGCGCTGGTGGAGGCCTGCATCCAGGCGCTCACCGGCGAGGCGCGGCCGCTGGCGGCCTGGCTCGAGGAGCTGCCCGAGCTCTGCGAATCGCAGCTCGCCGCCCTCGGCGAGTGGGAAGCGCCCGCCGGCCTCGCGGGCTACCTCGCGCTGCAGAAGCGGCTGGCGGTGGATGCGCTGCGCGTCCTCGGCAACCAGCCTCGCGCGGTGCTGGTCCTCGACGATCTCCACGAGGCCGATGCCGACAGCCTCGAGGTCTTCCGCACCCTGGCCAAGACCGGCGGGCTGGCGTTCCTGGCCAGCAGCGCGGTGCCGCTCGGCGGCGAGCTCGACGAGCTTTTGCTGCCCCCGCTCGATTCGGTCGGTCTGACCGAGCTCACCCGCGAGGAGCTGGGGGAGGCGCCGCCGGCGCTGGTCGCCTGGCTGGCGCAGCGCTCCGCGGGAAACGTCCTCCAGGCGCGCTCGCTCCTGGCCTGGCTCCTGGAGACCGACGCGCTGGAGCGCGGCCCGAGCGGCTTCACCCTGCGCGCCGCCGATCTCGAGACCCTGCCCAGCGCGCTCAAGCTCTCGGCGCCGCAGAAGGCCTATCCCCGGGCGCGGCCCGACAGCGGCCCCAACATCATCGAGGGCGATCCCGCGCGGCTGATGACCGACCCGGGCATGCCGCCGCCGGGCGCGGACGGCGGCGCGCTCCTGGCCGAGCGGGCGCGCAACCGCGGGCTGGCCGAGCTCATCGAGGCGGTGCCCGGCGCGGCCGAGTCGCGGAGCGAAGAGCTGGCGCTGCTCTATGGCGAGAGCGACCGGCCCGAGCAGGCGGTGCGCTATGCCCGCGCGGCGGCCCGGAGCGCGCTCGGCCGCAACCGCTTTGCGCTGGCGCTCTCCTGGACCGAGGCCGCGGCGCGCTCGGCCCAGCTCACCGACGATCCCGCGCTCTGCCGTGCGGTGCGCTTCGAGGAGGCCGAGGCCTGGCAGCGGCTCTACGACCCGCACCGCGCCGCGGCCATTGCCCGCGAGGTCGCCAGCGACGCCCGCGATGGCGGCGATTCGGGCCTGGCCTTCCGCGCCGAGCTGCTCCAGGCGCTGGCTTTGGCCGACGGCTACGCGCCGGGCGCCGAGGAGATCTGTCACGAGGTGCTGGTCCGCGCCGAGCCGGGCAGCGAGGCCGAGGCCCGGGCGCGGCTGGCGCTGGCGCGGGTGCTGCGCGGGCGAGGCGAGCTCGGAGAGGCCGAGGTGCTGCTCGAGCGGGCCACCGATCTCGCGGCGGGCATGCCGGATGAGGAGCTTCGCGCGCACACGCTGGTCGAGACCGGGCTGCTCCGCGCCGAGCGCGGCGACTCCGAACGCGCCCGGAGCGCGCTGGAGGCGGCGGCCGAGCTCTGCAGCGCGCCCGGCCTGATCCGCGCGCGGGTGATCGTGCTGCTCAACCTCGGCGTGGTGCGCGCCGCCGATGGCGATGTGCCCGGCGCCGAGGAGGCCTACCGCGAGGCGGAGCGGCTCGCCGGCGAGCTGGGCCTGGTCATCCCGCGCGCCGCGGCGCTGGTGAACCTCTCCGACCTGCACCGCGACGCCGGCGACGTCGACCTGGCCTGGGAGTTCGCCTCGCGCGCCCAGCTCGAGGCCCGCCGCTCCGGCGACGCCCGGCTCGCCGGCGCCGCCGCGCTCGCCCGCGCGCTCTCCGCCGGCCCCGACGTGGATGCGCTGGCCTTCGGCGCCGAGGCGCTTCGCCAGCTCGAGCCGCTCGAGGACGCCTCGCTCTTCATCGAGGCCGCCGCGCGCCTGGCCCACAAGGCGCTGGATCGGGGCGAGCGGGGCTGGGCGGTGCAGCTCTTCACCGCCGCCCGCGCCCGCGCCGATCTGACCGGCATCGCCCGCCACGCCCCTGCGCTCGATCGGCTCGACTTTTTGCTCCGCTCGAGCTCGGCGCCGCGCCGCGTGCTCACCGGCGAGGATCTGCTGATCACCGCGCCCGGCGCCTAGCGACTCGCGGCAGGCAGGCGGCTTCTGCGTCGGAGCGGCACCGCGCGCACTGCTCGATTGCATACAGCCGCGACATTCTGAGCCGCGCGGCCGCCGACCCGCAGTTACAACCGCGCGGTGGACGGGTTCATCACGCGGCTGACGCGCGCAGGTCTCCGCCACCCGTGGCGCTTCCTGGCCTGCGCCCTCGCTCTCAGCGGCGTCTCCATCTGGCTGGCCTCGAGCCTGGAGATTCGGAGCTCGTTCGAGGAGCTGCTCCCGAGCGATCTGCCGAGCGTCCGGAATGTGAAGGAGCTGATGCGCCGGGTGGGCGGCGACGGCACCGTGCTGGTCTCGGTGGAGGTGCTCGACGGCGGCTCGCTCGCCTCCGCGGAGGCCATGGCCCCGGTGCTCGCCGGGGACTTCCAGGCCATGGGCCGGGACACCGTGCGCGCGGTGGAGTGGAACCTCAACCCGGTGGAGGCCTACTACCAGGCCCACTGGCCGATGTTCCTCTCCGTCGACCAGCTCCAGCAGGGCTACGCCGCGCTCGACCAGGAGGTCGAGAAGCGCAAGCGCAGCGCCCTCTCGCTCGACCTTGGCCTCGACGAGCCCGCGCCCGATGCCGGCGCGGCCGCACCCGCGGCCGACGGCGGGCTGGCTGCGCTGATGAGCCCGGGCGCGCCCACGCCCCGCGAGCGGATCGCCGCGCGGTTCGCCAAGCACCGCGATGGCCTCTTCGTCCACCCGGATGGACGTTCGCTGACCATCCTGGTGCGTCCCACCGGGACCTCGCTGGGCGTGCACGAGGCGCGGGCGCTGCTCGACGCGATGCACGCCATCATCGACCGGCACCGCGATGAGCTGGCGGCGAAGCGGCTGCGGGTCGGGCTGGGCGGAACCTTCCCGCTCTTCGTCGCCGAGTACGAGGCCATCATCCACGACGTGGGCTCCACCGCGGCGCTCTGCGTTTCGCTGGTGCTCGTCGCGCTGCTGCTCTTCTTCCGCGACCTGCGCTCCACGTTCTCGGTGGGTGCCGCCGCGCTGTTGGCGGTGGCGGTGACCTTCGGGGTCACCCGGCTGGTGATCGGCTACCTCAACACCCAGACGGCGTTCCTCGGCTCGATCGTGGTGGGCAACGGCATCAACTACGGCCTCATCTACCTCGCGCGGGTGCGGCAGCTCCGGCGCGCGGGCGTGCCGCTCGAGCCGGCGGTCATCGAGGGCGCCAACGTGGCCGCCCACGCGACGCTCCTCGCGTCCGCGGCCTCGAGCGTCTCGTTCGGGATGCTCATCCTCGCGGCCAACCGCGGCTTCCGGCACTTCGGCTTCATCGGCGGCGTGGGCATGCTCCTGTGCTGGTGCTTCACCTTCGCCCTGCTGCCGCCGCTGCTCGCGCTCTGCGAACGGGTGCGGCCGGTGCGGCCCGCCAAGTCGGCGCGGCCGGCGCTGCGCATCGCGCCCGGCTGGATGCGCGCGCTCTTCGCCCACCCCAAGCGCATCGTCTGGGTCTTCGGCGTGCTCATGGCGGTGGCGGTGGCGCTCTTCGTGCGGCAGCTGCCGGTGGCCATCGAGACCAACGTGCAGCACCTCACCAACAAGCTCGAGGGTCCGGCGACCGCGCGGCTCCAGCGCGACAACCATCGGGCCAACGAGGCCCTCGGGGAGTCGAGCGCGGGCGCGATCGCGCTTTTGCCGAGCCGCGAGGCCGCGGATGCCTTCTGCGACGTCGTCGATCACCGCACCGAGACCGAGCCGCGCTACGCGAAGGTCATCGAGAGCTGCGACACCCTCTCCAGCGTGCTGCCGATGCACCAGGACGAGAAGCTGGCGCTGATTCACAAGCTCCACGATCGGCTGACCGAGGCGGTGCTCGAGGCGCTCCCCAAGCGGGAGGCCGCGAAGCTGCGCGAGGTGAAGCGCGAGCTCGGCGCCCAGCGGCGCATCGAGGTCGCCGACGTGCCGCCCAACCTCATCGACCACTTCCGCGAGCGCGACGGCAGCCTCGGCCGGCTGGCGGTGGTGACCGCACGCGCCGACGCCAAGCTCGAGCTCGCCCCCAACCTCGAGGCGTTTGCCGAGGGCGTGCGCAACGTGCCGGTGCAGGGCCGCACCTACGACGCGACCGGCGAGAACGTGGTCTTCGCCGATCTCATCCAGAACATCGAGACCGAGGGGCCGCTCACCACCGTGGGCTCGCTGGTGGGCGTCTGCATCCTGGTGGCGGTGTTCTTCCGCAGGCTCCGCAGCAGCCTGGAGGTGCTGATAGCGCTCATCGGCGGCGTGTTGCTGATGGGCGGCGCGGCCGCGGCCCTGAAGCTGAAGATCAACTTCTTCAACTTCATCGTCTTCCCCATCACCTTCGGGATCGCGGTGGACTACGGGGCGAATGTGGTCGGGCGCATCCGCGATCGCGGCGGGCGCGTGCTCGACGCGCTCGCCGAGGTCGGGCCGGCGGTGGCGCTGTGCTCGTGCACCTCGATGATTGGCTACGGCTCGCTGGTCACCGCGCTCAATCGCGCGCTCCAGTCGTTCGGCTGGTACGCGCTGGTCGGCGAGGTGACCTCCATCGCCACCGCGCTGGTGCTGCTGCCCGCGATGGCACTGCTGGTGAACCCCGGCAAGGACGCGCGCTGAGCCCGGCGCTGGGTTCAGCGCAGGTCACGGGCGCCGCGCGGCAGCTTGTCGACTTGCCCGGCGAGCATTACCCCTTTGGCATCGCCATGCCCGATGTCGTGCGAGATTTCCGGTCCCCGACGCGCGCGCCGGCCACACCGCCCCCGGAGATCTCGGTGGTGGTTCCGCTCTTCAACGAAGAGCCCAACGTCCGACCGCTGCTCGACGAGCTCTTCGGCGCGCTGCGGGCGCTGGGCAAGAGCCACGAGGTGGTCTGCGTCGACGATGGCAGCCGCGACCGCACCTTCGCGGAGCTGAGCGCGTACGCGGCCTCGGAGCGGGGGCTTCGGGTGGTGCGCTTCCGGCGCAACTTCGGCCAGACCGCGGCGATGAGCGCGGGCATCGAAGCCTCGCGCGGCGCGGTCATCGTCCCGATGGACGGAGACCTGCAGAACGATCCCGCCGACATCGCCAGCCTGCTGGCCACGCTCGATGGTCCCGAGCGATTCGACGTGGTCTCCGGCTGGCGCAAGGACCGGCAGGACCGCGAGTTCGGCCGCAAGCTGCCCTCGCGCATCGCCAACCGCCTCATCTCCTCCATCTCCGGCGTGCACCTGCACGACTACGGCTGCTCGCTCAAGGCCTACCGCCGCGAGGTGCTCGCCGAGGTGAAGCTCTACGGCGAGATGCACCGCTTCATCCCCATCTACGCGAGCTGGCAGGGCGCGCGGGTGACCGAGCAGGTGGTGAACCACCGGGCGCGGCGCGCGGGCGCGAGCAAGTACGGCCTGGGCCGCACCGGGAAGGTGATCCTCGACCTGATGGTCGTGAAGTTCCTGGCCAGCTTCACCACCAAGCCCATCTACGTCTTCGGCGGGTTCGGCCTGGTGGCGATGGCGCTGGCGTTCCTGGCGTTCGCCGCCGCAGTGGGCCTGAAGCTGCTCCACCTGCGCGACTTCGTCTCCACGCCCCTGCCGCTCACCGGCGTGATGCTCGCGCTCGGCGGGTTCCTCTCGCTGCTCATGGGGCTGCTCGCAGAGCTGGTGGTGCGCACCTACTACGAGGCGCAGGGGAAGCGGCCGTACCTGGTGGCCGAGGAGCTGAACCGCCCCGAGCCTGCGGCGAGCGCCTGAGATGTGCGGCATCTGCGGCGAGATCCGCTTCGACGCGGCGCCCGAGCTGGACGCGGTCGGGCGGATGTCGGCCTCGCTGGCGCACCGGGGGCCGGATGCGGAAGGCGCGTTCGCTTCGAAAGAGGCCGCGCTTGGCCACCGCCGGCTCTCCATCCTCGACCTCGAAGGCGGAGCCCAGCCGCTCACCCGCGAGGGCGTGACCCTCGCGTTCAACGGCGAGGCCTACGAGTTCGTGAAGCTCCGCGAGCTGCTGCGCGCGCGCGGCCACGCGTTCACCACCCGCTCGGACACCGAGGTGGTGCTGCGGGCCTACCTCGAGTGGGGCGAGGGTTTCGTGGCGCGGGTGCACGGGATGTTCGCGCTGGCCATCTGGGACGCGCCCCGGCGCAAGCTCCTCCTCGCCCGAGACAGGCTCGGCAAGAAGCCGCTGTACTACGCGCTCGGAAGCGGCGCGGCGTGGTCGCGCGAGGTGGCCGATGCGCGGGAGCCGGTCGCGGCAACCCGCGTGGTCTTCGGCTCGGAGCTGAAGGCGCTCCGGGCGCACGGCGCCATACCTGGCGAGCTCGATCGCACCGCGCTCTGCCAGTACCTCGCGGCCGAGTACGTGCCCGCGCCGCGGTCGATCCTCGGGCACGTGCGCAAGCTGCCGGCCGCGCACCTCGCCGTCTTCGACGCGTCGGGTTTCCGGCTGCGGCGGTACTGGGAGCTGCCGGCCCCGGAAGTCAACGCGAGTGTCACGATGGATGAGGCCGCGTCAGAGCTCTGCCAGCGCCTCGAGGCAGCGGTGGCCCGACGGCTGGTGGCCGATGTTCCGGTGGGCGTCTTTCTCTCGGGCGGGGTCGACTCGACGGCGATCGCCGCGCTCGCGGTGCGGCATCATCGGCCGCTCTCCACCTTCTCCATCGGCTTCGACGAGGCGAGCTTCGACGAGAGTGGCTTCGCGCGCCTCGCCGCCGCGCGGCTGGGCACGGAGCATCACGAGCAGCGCCTCTCCGCAAGCGCGTGCGTGGACCTGCTGCCGGATGCGGTGGCCGCCCTCGATGAGCCGTTCGCCGACCCCAGCTTTCTGCCCACGCTGCTCCTCTCGCGGTTCGTGCGCGGGACGGTGAAGGTCGCGCTCGCCGGCGATGGCGGCGACGAGCTCTTCGCCGGCTACGACCCGTTCCTCGCCCACCAGCCCGCGCGCTGGCTGGCCCGCCTGCCGCAATCGGCCTTGAGCGCGTTGGGTCACGCGGCGGAGCGGCTGCCTCCCAGCGCGGCGAACATGAGCTTTGACTTCCGGCTCAAGCAGCTGCTGCGCGGGATTTCGGTCGCGCCGAGCCTGCGGCACCAGGCGTGGATCGGCGCGCTGATGCCGCATGAGCTTCAGGCGCTGCTCGTTCCCGAGCTCCGCGCGGCGGCGAGCTCCGAGTCGGTCTATCGCGAGGTGTTCGCGGAGAGTGAGCGCTCGCGCGCGCTGGGAATCGCGCCGGGGAGCGTCGATGAGGCGCTGCGCTTTTATTTGGGCCGCTACCTGGCCGACGACATCCTGGTGAAAGCCGACCGCGCCTCGATGGCGGCGAGCCTCGAGGTCCGCGCGCCATTTCTCGACACCCACGTCGTCGAGTACGCCGCGCGCCTGCCGTGGCAGACCAAGCTCTCGCTCACCGGGACCAAGCTGGTGCTCAAGCGCGCGCTCCGGAACCTTGTGCCGGAGGAGATCCTCGCGCGGCCGAAGAAGGGGTTCGGCATTCCGGTGGCGCAGTGGATCCGCGGACCGCTTCGGCCGCTCTACGAAGACCTATTCAGCGAGGGTTCGCTGCGGCGCAGCGGCATCTTCGAGCCGGCGCCCACCCGCGCGCTGCTCGACCGGCACCTCCGCAACCAGGCCGATCTGCGCAAGCCGCTCTGGACCATCGCCATGTTCTTGCTGTGGCAGCGCAAGTGGGGCCGCTGAGCAGAGTTCAGGCGCGGGTGTTCCAGAGCGAAGATTCGAGCGCGCGATGCAGCCGGAGCGAGGTCGCGGCATCGGGAAGACCCGCGAGCGAGACCAGTTCGACGTTCACCGAGGCCGGCGCGCGAAGCTCCTCGATGGCAGCGGCGCGTGCCCCGGCGATTCGACCTCGCGCAGCGCGGGTCAGCTTCGGGAG
>Ga0164242_10007559_pt1 | contig 11884 bp, 10 predicted proteins | sample OricomgcompostMG_FD_108783 | JGI IMG/M metagenome (GOLD analysis project Ga0164242, IMG submission 108783) | Miracle-Growth compost microbial communities from Emeryville, California, USA - Original compost - Miracle growth compost (MG) ... | reverse complement strand
GCTGACGCGGATTGATCAGGCGCACAAGACCGGCGGCAACGTCGTCTTCTACCTGGCCACCGCCCCGGACTTCTTCGCGCCCATCGTGGAGCAGCTGGCGGCGGCGGGGCTGACCAAGGAGGAGAACGGCTCCTGGCGCCGGGTGGTGATCGAGAAGCCCTTCGGCCACGACCTGCCCACCGCGCAGGCCTTGAACGTGAAGATCGGGAAGTGCCTGGACGAATCGCAGATCTTCCGGATTGACCACTACCTGGGCAAGGAGACGGTGCAGAACCTGATGGTCTTCCGGTTCGGCAACGGGATCTTCGAGCCGATCTGGGATCGCCGCTACATCGACCACGTGCAGATCACCGTGGCCGAATCCCTGGGCGTGGAAGAGCGGGGTGGCTACTACGACACCGCCGGCGCGCTGCGGGACATGACGCCCAACCACATCGCCCAGCTGGTCAGCCTGGTGGGGATGGAGCCGCCCAGCTCGTTCGCGGCGGACGCGGTGCGCGATGAGCAGGTGAAGCTGCTCAAGTCGATCCAGCCCTTGGCACCGGAGGATGTGCTCAACCAGGCCGTCCGTGGCCAGTATGGGGAAGGCACCATCGACGGGAAGCCGGTGCCGGCCTACCGCGCGGAGGAGAAGGTGCCGAAGGAGAGCCGCACCGAGACCTTCGTGGCGCTCAAGCTGAACATCGACAACTGGCGCTGGGCGGGGGTGCCGATCTACGTGCGGACCGGGAAGCGCCTGGGCAAGCGCGTGACCAAGATCGTGATCCAGTTCAAGGGGGCGCCGTTCTCGCTCTTCCGCAAGACGCCGGTGGACAAGCTCGCCTCGAATCGGCTGGTGATCCACGTGCAGCCGGACGAGGGGATCTCGCTGCGCTTCGGCGCGAAGATCCCGGGGCCCATCCTGAAGCTGGGCCCGGTGAACATGGACTTCAAGTACGACGACTACTTCGGCGCCACGCCGAGCACCGGCTACGAGACCTTGCTCTACGACTGCATGATCGGCGACGCCACGCTCTTCCAGCGCGCGGACATGGTGGAGAACGGCTGGCGGATGGTTCAGCCGCTTTTGGATGTCTGGTCCGCCATCCCGCCGCGCAGCTTCCCCAACTACACCTCCGGAGGCTGGGGGCCGCGAGAGGCCGACGAGCTGCTCGAGCGCGACGGCAGGCGGTGGGAGAACTTCTAAGGCCATGCGGTCCCTCCTCGCAGGCGACATCGGCGGGACCAACGCGCGGCTGGCGTACTTCGAGGTCGACGAGCCGGGGGCCACCGCCCCTGCGCTCCGGCTGGTCGCGCGGCGTGAATTCCCCACCCGGGAGCACCCGGGGCTCGGCGCCATCCTGGAGCTGTTTCGTCGAGCCGACCCCCGGCCGATCGACGCGGCGGCGATCGGAATCGCCGGGCCGGTGAAGGGCGGGCGGAGCGACACCCCGAACCTGGCTTGGCGCGTGGACGGGTCCGAGCTGGCCCAGGTGCTGGGGCTCGCGAAGGTGGAGCTGGTCAATGATCTGGCGGCGAACGCGTACGGGCTCGCCTATCTCCAGGCGGAGGATCTGGAGGTGCTGCACCCCGGCGCGGACGACGCGCAGGGGCACCTGGCGGTGATCTCCGCTGGCACCGGGCTGGGGCAAGCAGGGCTGTTCTGGGACGGCGCGCGCCACTGGCCGTTCGCCAGCGAAGGCGGCCACTGCGACTTTGCGCCGCACGACGTGCTCGGCGTGGAGCTCTGGAGCTGGCTCTCCCGGAAGGGACACGTCAGCTACGAGCGGGTGCTCTCCGGCCCGGGGCTGGTGGCGCTCTTCGACTTCTTTCGCGAGACCGGGCGAGGCGCACCCTCCGCGAAGGTGACGCAGGAGCTCGCGGAGGACGATCCGGCGGCGGTGATCGCCCGGCATGGGCTGGCGAAGACGGACGCGCTCTGCGCCCAGGTGCTGGATCGCTTCGTGACGATCTACGGCGCGGCGGCGGGGAACGTGGCCCTCCAGTTCTTCGCCACCGGAGGGATCTACGTGGGCGGCGGGATCGCGCCGAAGATCCGGGCGCGTCTGCGAGGGGGGGCCTTCCTGGAGGCCTTCCTCGCCAAAGGCCGGATGCGCCCGCTCCTGGAGCAGATCCCGGTCAAGCTGGTGTTGAACGACAAGGCCGCGCTCTGGGGCGCGGCGCACGTGGCGGCCTTCGGGCTGTGAAGGAGCGGCGATGAAGGTCGAGGTTGAGATCCTGGAGGACGTGGCCTCGCTTCAGGCCCACGCGTTGGGCGAGGTGGTGCGGGCGCTGCGGGAAGCGGTGGCCGCGCGCGGCCGGGCCAGCCTGGCGCTCTCCGGCGGGTCGACGCCCAAGGGCCTCTACCAGCGCCTGGCACAGGAGCGGTCCCTGCCGTGGGCAAACGTCCATCTCTTCTTTGGCGACGAGCGGCACGTCCCGCCGGACCACCCGGACAGCAACTACCGGATGGCCAGGGAGGCGCTGTTGGACCCGCTCTTCGCCGAAGGCCTGCTCCCCCAGGCGAACGTGCACCGGGTGGAGGCGGAGCTCTCGGCCGACCAGGCGGCGTCGCGCTACGAGACGGTGCTTCGCGACTTCTTCGGCCAGGAGGTCCCAGCGTTCGATCTGATCCTCCTGGGGATGGGACCGGATGGGCACACCGCGTCTTTGTTCCCGCACACCCAGGGGTTGGAGGAGCGGACCCGCTGGGTGATCGCCAATCCGGTGGCAAAGCTCGCCACGGAGCGGATCACCTTCACCTATCCGGTGCTGGACGCGGCGCGCGAGGTGGCCTTCCTGGTCGCCGGTGCGGAGAAGGCGGAGCCCTTGGCGCAGGTCCTGACCTCGAAGACCGCGGAGGTTTCGGACTACCCCTCCAAGGGCGTGCGCCCCGCGGGGCGGCTGGTGTTCCTGGTGGACAAGGCCGCCGCGGCGAAGCTCTAGCTGAACAGGCTCAGGTACTCCTGCGGGACCTGGGTCAGCCGGACGCCCATCCGGCCGCGCTGGTTCATGCGCAGGTCCCCGGCGCGGGCCCAGGCCACCGTGCCGCTGAACTCGACGTCCAGCTCGCCCACGCGGATCTTCCCGGCGATGCCGGTCCCGGGCTTCTGGGTCTTCATCGTCTCGATGCAGAACCCGCCCGGCGAGATGTCCGAGGTGAAAGCGGGGCTCAACCCGACCGTCACCCTCAGGCGCTTGCGCGTTCGGGGCAGCAGCCGGTTTTCCTTACCCATGATTCGACGCTAGCCCCGGCATCCCCGCGCGGTCAAAGCGCCCGCGGTCGCGGAGGCCACAGGTCTTCACTCGGCGCCGGTCGCGGAATGTTCTAGAAACACGGCCATGGACTACGTCGATCCCAACCTTCCCCGGGAGTTCTTTGGCTGGCGCAGCCCGCGGCTTGGGATGGACATGCCGATCGTGCGCTACGGCCACTGGGGGAAGGCGCTCCTCCTCTTCCCGACCGCCGGAGGAGACTTCCTCGAAGCGGAGCGGATGTGGCTCATCAAGTCGATTGAGCCGCTCTTGCTGGCCGGACGGGTGACGCTCTTCTCGGTCCAGAGCATCAACCCGCACGCCTGGATGAACGACTCCCTGTCCGTGCGCGAGCAGGCGCACAACCAGGCCCTCTATTCGGGCTACATCGAGCAGGAGGTGGTGCCGCACATCCGCCGGGTGCTCGGGAACGGCGAGGCGCGGATCGGCGTCTCCGGTGCGAGCTTCGGCGCCTTCTACGCCGCCAACGCGTTCTTCCGGCGGCCGGACCTGTTCGACACGCTTGTCACCATGAGTGGCTTCTTCAACCTGGAGCCGGGCTACACCCAGGGCTACTGGGACGAGAACGTCTTCTTCAACAACCCGCCCAGCTACGTGCCCGGGCTGAGCGGCCGGCAGCTGGAGCTGATCCAGCACCACAGCCAGATCCACCTCCTCTCCGGGCGCGGGCAGTGGGAGCGGCCGCAGCTGACCGAAGACTTCAGCCGGCTCCTCTGGAACAAGGGCATCTGGCACAACTGCGACATCTGGGGCCATGACACGCCGCACGACTGGCCCTCCTGGCGCAGGCAGCTGCCGTACTACCTCTCCGAGCGGGTGGGCTGGTAAGGAGAGACATGGTCGCAACCGTCGGGCTCCTGGTCGGCCGTGAGCGCTCCTTTCCGGAGGCTTTGATCGCCCAGGTCGCGCAAAAGGACGCCGGCGTGGTGGTCGAATACGCCGAGCTCTCCGCCACCCGCTTCGATCAACCGCCACCCTACGCGGTGCTGGTGGACCGGATCTCCCACGAGGTCACCTGCTACCAGCCGTGGCTGAAGCTCGCGGTGTTGAACGGGACGCGCGTGATCAACAACCCGTTCTGGCGGATCGCCGACGACAAGTTCTTCAACACCGCGCTGGCCCAGAAGCTGGGCGTGAACGTGCCGCGGACCTACGTCCTCCCCTCGAAGGACTACTCGGAGGACGTGAACAGCGAGTCCTTGCGCAACCTGCGCTGGGTGGACTGGGACCAGCTCGCCTCGGAGCTCGGCTTCCCGATGTACCTCAAGCCCCACTGGGGGGGCGGCTGGCGGGACGTGACGCGGGTGACCTCGATGGAGGAGCTCTGGCGCGCGTATGATCGCAGCGGCCGGATGACGATGATCCTTCAGGAGGAGATCCGCTTCGAGCAGTACGTCCGCTGCCTGGTGGTGGGCGGGGACCAGGTCCGGCCGGCGTTGTGGGACCCCAGGCGCTCGCACTTCGAGCGCTACACCCGCGCCGCGGACGACATGCCGCCGCTCTCCGCCCCGCTGGAGGCGCGGATCCGGGAGGAGGCCGCCAAGCTCTGCCAGGCGCTCGGCTACGACATGAACACGGTGGAGTTCGCGGTCCGGGACGGGGTGCCCTACGCGATCGACTTCATGAACTCGGCGCCGGATCTGGACGTGAGCTCGCTGGGCGAGGACCATTTCCGCTGGGTGGTGGAGAAGATGGCGGACCTGGTCATCGCCGCGGCCAAGGAGCCAAAGGCCACCGTGCATCATCATTGGAGCGCCTTGCTGGGCGCGTGATGGGAGAATCGCGACTCGATGCCGACTGGAATCACCGCAGCGTATGAGGTCTCCGTGCTGCCCGGGCCGCATGAGCTCGAGGTGGCGATCACCTTTCAGGGCGTACCCCCAGGCGCGCTCCACCTGGAGCTGCCCACCTGGGTCCCGGGCGCGTACGGCTTCATGCGCTACGCCCGCGACCTGTTCGAGGTCCGCGCCGAGGACTCCAAGGGCGCGGCGCTGTCCCTGGAGCGCGAGGGTTGGTCCGGCTTCCGGGTCGAGGCCAGGGGCGGGACGGTGCGGGTGCGCTACCGCGCCGCGGCCTCGGATGTGTCCTTCGGAGAGCTGGCCGGGATCGTGGAACACCACCAGGCGGTGCTCCTGGGGACCCGCTACCTCTACGCGGTGGGGCAGGTGGGCCCGTGCACGGTCCGCTACGGCTTCCCGGAGGGCTGGGCGGTCCACCACGCCGCCGGCGCCAAGCCGGTCGACGCGCGGACCTTCGAATACCCAAGCTACGCCGCGCTGCTCGACGCGCCGGTGGTGGCCGGTCAGTACGACGTGGTCCAGCGGCGCTCGCACGGGACGACGTTTCACCACGTGTTCCTGGACCGGGCGGTGGGCTACGCGACCGAGCGCGACGGGTTCCTGGACGGCGTGATGCGCGTGGTGGACGGCGCGCACGGGATGTTCGGGAGCTTCCCCTTCGAGCACTACACCTTCATTTACACCTTCAACCCGCTCTCCCACTGGGGGCTGGAGCACGCCAACGCGACGATGATCGAGCTGGGGGAGCAGTCCCTGATCGATCCTGGGCAGCGGCGGGACGCGATCCGGGTCTGCGCGCACGAGCTGTTCCACGCCTGGAACGTCTGCCGGCTCAAGCCCGCGCCGTTGGGCAAGCTGGACCACGCGCGGGGCAGCTTCCCGGACGCGCTCTGGGTGGCGGAGGGCTTCACCCGCTACTACGAGTTCGTGCTCGGCTCGCGCGCGAACGAGATCACCCCGGAGATCTTCTTCAGCAACATCCTCAACTACTACCGCTACCTGGCGGCCATGCCCGCGTACGCGCGGGTGAGCGCGAAGGACAGCTCGCTCGCAACCTTCCTCAACCACGGGAAGTACCCGGGCAGCATCAACAACACGGTCGACTACTACGACGTGGGGATGTTGATCGCCTTCGACCTGGACGTGCTCCTGCGCTCCCAGGGCCGCTCGCTCGATGCGGACTTCCGCGCCTTCTACGAGGCCTACGTGGGGAAGGGGGATGGCTTCACCTCCGCGGACCTGCGGGCCTTCTTCGCCGACCGGATGCGGGAGGCCGGCGCGCTCCTGGAGTCAGAGGTAGAGGGCCCGGGCGCGCTCTCCACGGTGGCGAAGATCGAATCGCTCGGCTTCGAGGTGGAGCGGGGGCAGGTCCGGAAGATCGGGATCGTCCTGGAGAAGGACAAGGGCCCTGTGATCGACAACGTGCTCGACACCGGCCCGTCCGCGAACAGCGGGCTGGCGGCGGGGGATGAGATCATCCGGGTGGACGGGCTGGCCTTTCATGCGCCGTCGCTGCGCTGGCTCATCGCCCACGCCGAGGCGATCACGCTGGAGGTCAAGCGCGGGCACAGCTTCTTCACCTTCGAGGTCCGGCCCCAGGCGCAGGAGGATCTGACCGGCCTGGTCTGGCGCGGCACCGAAGCCCAGGCCGCCGCCATCCGGACGTGGCTCGGCCGCGACGACTTCCGGCCCACGCCGGGCCAACGCTTCTCCATCGCCACCTACGACAACTTCCACGGTGTGCAGACGGTGATTTGAAGTTCCACAAGAGAGGGGCAGATGCCGAACCGTCCTTTGAACATCCTGTTGCTCGCGAGCTACTTCAAGGGCGAGCGGTTCATCCAGCAGGCGCACGCGCGCGGCGCGAAGTGCTTCCTGCTCACCCAGGAGAAGCTGCTCGACAAGGCCTGGCCGCGAGAGGCGCTGACGGACGTGTTCGCCCAGCGGGACGGCGCGGACCTGCACTCCACGGTGAACACCGCGAGCTACCTGGCGCGGGAGATCCCGTTTGACCGGATCGTCGCCCTGGACGACTTCGACGTGGAGACCGCGGCCACCATCCGCGAGCACATGCGCATCCCGGGCATGGGGGACACCACCGCCCGTCACTTCCGCGACAAGCTGGCCATGCGGCTCAAGGCGCAGGAGGCGGGGATCCCGGTGCCGGCCTTCTGCCGGGTGCTGAACCACGACGAGATCCGGGAGTTCGTCCAGAAGGTCCCGCCGCCCTGGATGTTCAAGCCGCGGTCCGAGGCGAGCGCCACCGGGATCATCAAGGTGGAGAGCGAAGGCCAGCTCTGGGAGACCATCGCCCAGAAGGGGGACAAGCAGTCCTACTTCGTCCTGGAGAAGTACCTCCCCGGCGACGTCTTCCACGTGGACTCGCTCACCTCCGAGCGCAAGGTCGTCTTCTCCGAGGTCCACCGCTGCGGCACCCCGCCGTTCAACGTGGCCCACGGCGGCGGCATCTTCACCACCTTCACCGTGGAGCGCGGCTCGGAGGACGAGCGCGCGCTCAAGGCAGCCAATGAGGAGGTGCTGAAGAGCTTCGGACTGGTGCGCGGCGCCTCGCACGTGGAGTTCATCAAGGGACGCGCGGACGGGAAGTTCTACCTCCTGGAGGCGGCGGCCCGGGTGGGGGGCGCGCACATCGCGGATGTGATCGAGGCGGCCAGCGGGATCAACCTCTGGGCGGAGTGGGCGAATCTGGAGTTCGACCGCGGCGAGCGCCCCTACGTGCTCCCGGACACGCGCAAGGAGTACGGCGGGGTGGCGCTCACGCTGGCGCGGACGGAGAAGCCGGACCTCTCGCCGTACAACGATCCGGAGGTGGTGCTGCGGACGCACGAGCCGCACCACGCAGGCCTGGTGGTGCGCAGCAAGAGCGCCGCGCGGGCGCGAGAGCTGGTGGAGAGCTACCAGCAGCGCTTCGTGAACGACTTCCTCGCCACCTTGCCGCCGCCCGCGAAGTCCCAGCACTGAAGGAGCCTTCTTGGATCCGCTCTTCCGTTCCGCGTTCAACCGCGCCTACTCGCCGGAGCTGTTCCGGCGGGTGATGCACAGGCTCGAGTCCCAGCTGGGGCACTTCCCGTTCCAGGTGGCGGAGACGCCGCTCTTCGTCAGCCCGGCCCTGCGCGACCGCCTCTCCCGCGAAGCGCTGGAGATCGTGGGGCAGCTCTCCGAGCCCGCCCGGTTGGCCGAGCTGCGCAAGGCGATCCCCTCGCGCTTCGACACGCCGGGGATGGACGCCCTGCCCAACTGCGTCCAGGTGGACTTCGCGCTCACCCAGGCTCCGGATGGGAGCCTGGAGGGCAAGGTGGTGGAGCTCCAGGGCTTCCCCTCCGGCTACGCGATGATGTCCTTCATGGCGGACGCCTGGAGCGAGCAGCTCCGCGAGCTGCCGGGTCTGGAGGGGGAGTGGACCTGCTTCGCCAACCGCTCACCGGAGGAGGGGCTGGCGCTGATGCGGCGGACCATCCTCGGCGGCGAGGCGCCCGAGCACACCGTCCTGGTGGACTTCGAACCTGCGCTCCAGAAGACGCTCCCGGACTTCACCGCCACCGAGCGGCTGTTCGGGGTGGAGGCGGTCTGCGCCACCCAGCTCATCAAGGAAGGCCGCAAGCTCTTCCGCGAGAAGGACGGCAAGAAGATCCCGGTCCGGCGGATCTACAACCGGATGGTCTTCGACGAGCTGGAGCAGAAGGGCTACCGGATGGGCTGGGACTTCCGGGACGACCTGGACGTGAGCTGGTGCTCGCACCCCAACTGGTACTGGGTGTGGTCGAAGTTCTCGCTGCCGCACCTGGATCACCCGGCGGTCCCCAAGGCGCGCCTCCTCTCCGAGCTGAAGGAGATCCCAGAGGACCTCTCCCGCTACGTGCTCAAGCCCCTGTTCTCATTCGCGGGCGCCGGGGTGGTGATCGACGTCGAGCGCGCGGATGTGGAGCGGGTCCCGGCGGAGCATCGCGCAGGCTGGGTGCTCCAGGACAAGATCGTCTACGCGCCGGCGTTTCAGGCCCCGGATCACTCGCCGGTGAAGGCGGAGATCCGGGTGATGTTGCTGCGGCCACCGGACGCCCAGGAGCTGGTCCCGCTGATCTTCCTGGTGCGCCTGTCGCGCGGGAAGATGCTCGGGGTGGACCACAACAAGGGCCAGAACTGGGTCGGTGGCAGCGTGGGGATCTGGCGGCGCTAGTCGAGCGCCAGCATCACGCTCAGCCCCGCGGAGCCGCCGGGTCCGGGACCTAACAGGAACGAGGTCTTGTCGTCGTCCTCGTCCTCGTCCGGCGTGACCGTGACGTCGTGGCGCATGAAGATCCCGGCGAGGATCAGCCCCAGGCTGGCGACCTGGACGGCGCTGTCCACGTACATCAGGTTCCTCAGCCCGCGCTCGTCCTTGAGCAGGTCGGTCTGGGCCGAGAAGATCGGGCCCACCAGTGGGACGAAGAGCCAGGCCATGGTGCCGGAGTAGGCGTTGTCCTTGGTGGCCGCGGCGTGGATCGGCCAGACGATCGCGCCGTAGATCAGCGCGGAGCCCAGCGCGAGCCCATAACTCACGGTGGCCGCGCCCGCGCCCACGCCGAGCAACGCGAAGTTGGGGCGCGACACGGTCTGTGGAGGCCGCGCGGCCGGTTTCTGGGCCGGATCCGCGGACGGCGCCAGGTGGATGACGCCCGCGCGGGGCGCGTCCGAGGGCGGTGGGGGCGCCTCCGCCCACGCGGAGAGACTGCCGAGAGACACTGCGAACAGAGCAGACAGCAACCAGCGTGAGCCATTTGTCATCCATCGTTCATATCAAGCGCCCTCCAGCCGGCCTCGCCGCACCGCGCCAAAACAGCGAGGGCTGGACCGTCGCCGATCCAGCCCCCGAATGCTGTCTTCCGCTTTGACTACAGGCTGGCGGCGAGCGCCTCGGGATCGACCTCGGCCATCAGCTGCATCAGCTCGTTCTTGAGCTTGTCCTTGGCGCGGATCTCCAGCTGGCGGGCGCGCTCGCGGGAGAAGCCGAAGTGCTCGCCCAGCTCCTTGAGCGTCATCGGCCGCTCGTTCATCACCCGCTGCTCGATGATGAAGCGCTCGCGGGGGTCCAGCCGGAGCAGGGCGAGCTTCACCTTGCCGTTCACCAGCGTGGCCTCCTCCTTCTCCGCGAACTCGTCGTCCTGGGGCGCGGCCGCCGAGGCCACGAAGTCCACGTGGCTGTTGCCGCCGTCCTCGCCCATGGGCGCGTCCAGCGAGAGGTCCCGCCCACCCATCCGCTGCTCCATCTCGCGGACCTCGGAGGGCTTGACGTGCAGCCGCTTGGCGATCTCCTCGACGTTGGTCGCGCTGGGCGCTTCGCCCACGTGGAACTTCTCCAGCTCCCGCCGGGTGCGCGCCAGACTGAAGAACAGCTTGCGCTGCGCCTGGGTGGTCCCGAGCTTCACCAGAGACCAGCTCTTGAGGATGTAGTTCTGAATGTACGCGCGGATCCACCACACCGCGTAGGAGATGAGGCGGATGCCCTTGTCCGCGTCGAATTTCTGGACCGCCTTCATCAGGCCAATGTTTCCCTCCTGGATCAGGTCGGACATCTTGATCCCGTACGAGCGGTACTCGTAGGAGACCTTGACCACGAAGCGCAGGTTCGCGGTGACCAGGGTGTGCCCGGCCTTGAGGTCTCCGCGCTTGAAGCGCCGGGCCAGCTTCTGTTCTTCAGGCTGGGTGAGCAGCGTGTAGTGGTTGATCTCCGCCAGGTACATCGACAGGGAACCAGGCGTAGAAGACTGCTCGCTCGAGAGCTGCATGGGGTCGTTCTCCTCCAGCCAATGGGCTGGATCATCAGGGCGGCGCCGCAACTGAACGGGTGCGCATCAGAGCAATGGCGGTGCCATCCCGGTGGATGAGGAACACTGAGTCGAATCGCGCGGTTACGCCTGCGTCTCACGCCGCGAGATCCGCCAGTCGGTAACAATTTCGGGGCTGCTTCACTGTCGCTTCCGCTTGATTACAGCTGCTCGACGGGGTCGCTCGCGTTGAGCCCTTGGCCCGCCCGCCTCCTTCAGCTCAAACGGGTAGCGCTCCGACCGCTATTCGCGCCATCCACCGTTCAACGATCGTCCGCACGAAGGGCGGGCGCTCAGGCGGCCCGGGCGGGGCGCTCCAGGGCGCGCTCCAGCGATCGGAGCAGGGCCCTGCGCTCTCCTGGCCGGAGGGCGCGGGCGCCGAAGCGGGCCTCCAGGTAGCGGCGGGTGATGGCGGTGAGCGCGGGGGCGCCGGGGTGGTGCTGCCGGGTGAGGGTCTGGCTCCACTCTTCAAGCGCGTCCGGGCTCGCCGGCGCCAAGGCATGGTGCGCGAGCAGCTGCTCGGTTTGCGCGCGGAGCCGCTGTGCCTCGCGGATGTGGCGGGGCGCGGGCCGCGCGCGGAAGAGCGAACCCAGCGCGAACAACCCGAGCGCGCCGAGGACCAACCCGAGCAGCGCCCGGAGGAGCGGCCAGGCGCGGGAGGGGGAGGGGCCACCGGGGTGAGGGCGGTGGTGGTGGGTGAGCTGCTTCATCGCCCTCAGTTGATCGCGCGCCGTGTAGTCGAGCACGTGGGTCCGCCAGAACGCGTCTATCTCGTCCCACGCCCGGGCCAGGCGCGCCGCCCACGCGCTCGCCTGCGCGGAGCGGGACTCGGGTGGCGTGGCGTCCAGGCGGCGCCAGTGATCGTCCACCCAGGCCTCCGTCCAGGCGTGGGCGTCTCCGCCGCGCAGGACATAGACGCCGTTCACCCGCTCCCCGCCGTAGAAGCCGGAGACCACCCGGGAGGGGATGCCGCGCGTCCTCAACAGGATCGCCAGCGCGGTGGCGAAG
>Ga0164242_10007558_pt1 | contig 11884 bp, 9 predicted proteins | sample OricomgcompostMG_FD_108783 | JGI IMG/M metagenome (GOLD analysis project Ga0164242, IMG submission 108783) | Miracle-Growth compost microbial communities from Emeryville, California, USA - Original compost - Miracle growth compost (MG) ... | reverse complement strand
CGCGGAAATTGTTTTACAGCTTATTAAATATCCCGTAGATGTTGATTGAAGAACCACGCGCGTAAGCAAGTGGAAATTGCAATAGGCTAAGCGGACTCCGCTTGCTTACGCGCGCGGTTCTTCACTATATCGGTCAAGATATGATTATTCAATCCATCGAATTAGAAAACTGGCGCGGCACGCCGCATTTTCAGTGCGAATTAGACAGCGGTCTCAACATTATTTGCGGGCCAAACGAAGCGGGAAAATCGACGTTGGCGGAGGCGTTGCATTGGGCGCTGTTTCAGGATATTGTTGGCAGCGGCAGAATCAAAGCGGAAATCGAGGCTATTATTCCGGCCTTCGCGCCGTTGGAATTTCCCACCGTAAAAGTACTTTTAGCCTTTCCCAATTGCAAAGCGCAGGTGACAAAACGGCTTTCCGCGGACGCGCCGGGGCGCGAATGTCGGTTGGTGATTCAACGCGAAAATCAGCCGGATGAACATTACGAACAAAGCCGCGCGCAGGAATTATTGTGGCTGTTAATGAGTAATGACGGCGCGGCGCGGGACGGCCAAAACGGACTCGAGCCGGACGGCAATATCCTTTTCAGCGAACAGGGCAAAAGTACTTTTTATGTGGAACAGGATATTTCCGCGATGGTGCGTTCGGCCTTATCGGATAAGCCCGCGATTGATGGCGAAGGCGATATTTCGCTTTCGCCGCGGCTGGAAAAAGTGCGCGCGCGGTTGCAAAAATTGCGCGGCGATCAGTTGGGAAAAACGGTAAAAATTCCCGTCACGGATGGCGCGCTAAAAAAATGTGAAGCGGCGGCGTGGCGCGATCAATTGCGTGCGTTAAATAGCGATATTGAAAAGCAGGAATTGCTATTGCAAACCATCGCCGAAGATCGTCGGCGCATCGGCGAGTTGGAACCGGCGCTTGGCGATGCGCGCGCCAGGCAAAAAGTACTTTCCGAAAAATTCCAGTCTCAAACCGCGCAACGCGAGAAGCAGCAAAACGCGGATACGCTGGTCGCTGAAAAAATGTTGCATTATAATAACGCGGCGGCGGCGAAAGATCAGTTGCAAACGCGCATTCAAAACATCGATTCGCAACGCGCGATTGCAGCGAATGCGCAGAAAAAGATACAGACCGATCAGCCGATTCTCAACGCGGCGCAGGAAAAAGTCAAAGCGCTGCAAGCCGCAATGGAGGATGCGGAAAAACATCGCGAAATTTGCCAGGAACGAAATAAAGAAAAGTTGTATACCGTCGATGCGTGGCGGAGTTGGCTGGAAGTCAAGGAAAAGCAGACGCTGAAAAATCGCGCGCAGAAGTTATATGATCGTTTGCAGGAACTGGAAAAAGCCTGGAAATCCGCAACGGAAAATCTGCCGACGCCGGATAAAATTATCCAACTGACCAGGCTTTCCAATTGGCGCGAGCGTTATCGCGATATCGAAATGGAAGAGAAGCAGCTGCACCATCATTTGCGTTTTGATATCAAGCTGGAGAACGCCGCGAAAATTTCCTGGCGCGCCGATGAGGACGAAATTCAATCGGTGGATTTGCCCGCCGGCATGGCGTTTAATATGCACGGCAAAAGTACTTTTGATGTGAAGCTCGAAGGAATCGGCCGCATCAAAATTTCCAGCCGCGCCGATAAAACCATTCAAAATGACGAACGCGGCATCATCGCAAAACGCCAGAATCTGCAACGCGAAATGGCAAAATATGGCTGCGGCGATTTACCGCTTCCCGCTGGATTTGAAACGTTGGAAGAATGGGCGCAGGAACATTCGCAATTGCAAAAAATCGCGGACGAAGCAAAATCTCACTGGCAAAACACGGTGGCGAATTCCGACCTGGCGGACGAAATTAAAAATCCGGAAGATACAAAAAATGTGTTGACTGTCGCCTATCAGCATTTGCAGGAAATGCTCGGCGATTGGGAAAACGCCAAAGAAGATGCCTTGTCGTATAAAGATTTTTATCCGGAATCCGCGACGCCAACGTTGGCGAAAGAAGCATTGCGCGCCGCCACGGCACAACGCGGCGAAAGTGAAAAAGCGATTATTGAAGCGGAAAAAGATTACAAGCAAAAAGCAAAACAATTTCATGAAGAAAAGGATCAGGCGGCGAAATTGGAAAATGATCTGCGCGGCGAAACGGAAAAAATCGCTCATGCGGAAAATGAATTGCGCCAGCTTTGCGATGATGCTTTGACCGATGCGGCACGCAAGGAATTGTTGAAAGAGCGCACCGACGCCTGGATTTTGGCGGATGCGGATTTGAAAAACGCCACGGCGGCGCGCGCGCAACTGGGCGAAGCGATCAGCAGCGAATATCTTCAAAGTCAACAGTCGCTATTACAAAATTTGCAAAATGACATCGCAAATATGGATAATGAGTTGTCCGCGTGCCGCGCCAGATTGCGGTTGCAAACGCAGGAAGATCCCGAAAACGCGCTGGAGGAAATGCTCTTTCAACGCGACGAATTGGCGGCAAAATTAGCGCGGGAAGAAACGCGTTTGCGCGGGTTACTGCTTTTGCAAACGGTGCTCGAAGCGCAACGTTTGCGTTTTGGAGATTCCATCGCCGAGCCGCTCAATGCGCGGCTTTCACCGTGGCTTTCCACGCTGCGCGGCAAAAGTACTTCTGTGGAATTCGATGCTTCCGGCAAACGTTTGATCAGCGTGCAAACCAATGACGCGCACGGTCATTATCGGCTGAATTTTGAAGCGCATTCCGGCGGCATGCAGGAACAGGCGGCGCTGCTGGTGCGGTTGATTTATCTGCAAATGACAAGCAGCCGTTTGCCCAGCGGACGACTACCGGTGATTCTGGATGATCCGCTGACGCACACCGATAACACGCGGCGAGCAGGCCTTATAAAAGTACTTTTGGAAGCGGCCCAATCGTTGCAGATATTATATATTTCCTGTCATGAGGAGCACTTCGCGGATATGGGGAATGCCAGGCGAATTGAAGTGCCTGCGACAGATGGAGGATAATAAATTGTATCGACGTTTTTGGTTAAGATGTGCGTATTGATGTAAAATTAGATGTGCATCTTATTAATGAAGGAGCAAGCCATGCAAAAAGTACTTTCCATTGTGGAAGCTCGTAACCGTTTGACACAATTACCCGAGGAGTTGGAACACGAAAAAGGAAATGCCGTGACCATTACGCGGCGTGGAAAACCTGTTCTGGCTGTGATGCCATATGATCTTTACGACTCCATCGTTGAAACATTGGAAGTGATGAGCGATCCCGAATTGATGGCGTTATTGCGGCAAAGTATTCAAGAAGCCAATGAAGGAAAGCTGTTGGAGTGGGAAACTGTTAAGCAGGAAATGGCTTTATGAAGTGGAAAATTCTTCTCACTCCGACCAGTAAAAAACTGCTGGAAAGTATTACTGATCAGCGAGTGAAAAAGAAAATCCTTGAAAGCATTGACGGCTTGCGCGAGACGCCGGAAATGCAGGGAAAGCCATTGATTAGCGAATTGAAATCATATCGTTCGCTGCGCGCGGTTGGTCAGCGTTACCGGATTATTTATCGTTTGGATAAAGGTAAGATTATCGTTGTCGTGGTCGCCGTCGGGCTTCGCAAAGAGGGCGACAAAGCGGATGTTTATAAGCTCGCGAAGAAATTATTGAAGTTGGGTTTATTAGACGAGTGAGTAAAGCGAAAAGTACTTTTACAATAAGGAAATCAATTATGTCAGAACCAGTATTATACGAATCTCACATGCACACGCCTTTATGCAAACATGCCAAAGGCGATCCCGAAGAATACGCCGAAGTTGCGCTCCAACGCGGCTTAAAAGGAATTATTGTTACCTGCCACAATCCTTTGCCGGATGGTATTTCGCAGAGCGTGCGAATGTTCCCGGAACAGATGGGCGAATACGTTGATTTGGTGGCGCGGGCGCGCGAGGCGTATGCGGGAAAAGTGGATGTGCGACTGGGATTGGAAGCGGATTATATGCCCGGCCTGGAATCGTTTTTGGAAAAGCAATTAGGCAGCCAACCATTTCATCATGTGTTGGGTTCGGTGCATCCGCATATTAAAGGTTACAAGGAAAAGTACTTTTCTGGTGATGTTGCGGCGTATCATGAATTGTATTTTGAGCATTTGGCGATGGCAGCGGAAACAGGATTATTCGACACGTTGGCGCATCCTGATCTGGTGAAAAATGTGTTTTCGGAAGAGTGGGATTTGCAACGGACTTTGCCAGCAATTTTGCGCGCTTTGGATTGTATTGCTGCAACAGATGTTGCGATGGAAATCAATACTTCCGGAGTCAATAAAGTGATTCCCGAAATGAATCCTAATCCGACGATGCTGCGCGAAATGAATCAACGTGGCATTCCCGTGGTGATTGGTGCGGACGCGCATGTGCCGGAACGCGTGGCGGCGGATTATGAAAACGCCATGGATTTGCTGGAAGCGGCGGGTTATTCGGAGATACAATTCTTTTTGGATCGCAAGCCACAGAAAGTGACGATTGAAGCGGCGCGGAAAAGTTTGGCGGTGCTTGCGGCTATTTGAGAGCGTTTGATGAGCGAGGCCGAAGGGAAAAGCACTCAGGACTTACGCGGGAGCATGGTAGGGCTGGCTCGCCGAGAGCTCCCTACCTTTAGAATCTAATGCGTGATTTTGCGTAAGCTCAAAGTACTTCCAATTTTTCTGGAACTGGATATGGCTATCGCTATCGCTGGAGTGACGAAACGGAGTTTTAGAGATACCCGTAAATAATTCAGGTTATTTCACGTCAAAATTCTTCGTTGCTACTTGTCCCGTTAACGCCTCCGTGACTTCAATTTGCCATTTGCCCTTAGCGTCGTTGGGGGCAATATCGAACGTTACATCAAGCTGCCCTTTGGCCGCGCCATAATAACCGCTCTTCTCTGCAAGGTTTCCCTGTGTATCGCGAAGAAGTACTTTTAAGGGTACCATTGCATCTAACGGTTTTCCAGCGGTATCGCGCAAAAGTACTTTGACGCGCATGCTTTTTCCTAAATAAGTAGTGGGCGAAGCGCTGATTTCCAATTTACCGGCGGCTTGAGGAGTCACCAGAAAAACATTGCCTTCGCCAGCTTGGAGATCAACGCCAAATTGCACCTTGCCGGAAATTTTGGCGGTTGGGACTTGGCTGTGATTCATCAGGTCATACACGAAGCCGGAGGGTAACGTGTTTAACGTGATTTGCGCTTGCGAGGGTAGGCCTTGTTCCATCACTTTTTTGTATTGTCCCACGTAATTGCCATAAGTGCGGTGATCGTTGACGGTGAAGATATATCGGCTGGTTCCAAATTGGCGCAGGCGCGTGATCACTTCGGGATTGCTGCTTTGCAGCGGCAAACGATAATAGGTATCCAATTTTTGGCGTAGCTCCGCCGCTTTTTTCAGACGTAATGCTTTCGTTGCATCGGGAATTCCGCGCGTCATGCTGGTCAGTAGAATATCCGGTTGGATTCCCGGCGCCAGATTCGAATCGCCGATCACGATACCGCCGCGTTGTTGGAATTTTTTGATGGCATCGGCAACGCTTTGCGTGAGCACATCGCAATCGGTCAGGAAAAGTACTTTATATTGATCCAGCCCTTTTTGTTGAATGGTTTCATCATAGATGATTTGTGGCTGCAATCCGGCATAGCGCGCGATCATGTAGGAATCAGCGCCCCAGCCGCTTCCCCAACCATAAGTGCCGCGCCGGGCAAACATTTGCGAAGCGAAACTTTCTAAAAATGCGACATCTGCAGGATGATCCGGCACTTGCATCAGCGCCGGCCCCAGCGGTTTCACCACGTTTTGATACAGATAAGTCATGCGCTTGCGGGTATCCACATTGGTGGTGACGTAACTGCCCTGCGCATATCCCAGATGATCGCCCAGCGATCCCCAGCCGTGATTGGCGATGGCCTGCACCGGCCGCGCCAATTCCAGCCAGGTGCCTTCGCTGAGATGATCCGGCGCGATGGAAATGAATTTAGCATCCGGTGACACTTTTTCCCATTCCGCTTCCTGACCTTTGACAGGCGTCCCCGTGGTCTGCGAACGATACCAGATAACCTGAACCATGTTCATCACTTTTTGCCCGGGATGCCCGCCTGCCATGGCGAAAAGATCGTCCGCCGCCAAACCGACGCTGAGCGGATTAGGATAGGTGTAAGTCCATTGATTGAGATAATCCACATTGCCGCCGCTGCCATAAATGCCAGGGACACGCACTGCTGGATCATACCAGGTGAAAATATCATTGCGGCCGGTGGATTTCAGTCCGTCATTGACCTTTGAATTTAATGTATTCCAGCCATCGCCTTCTTTCCAGTACCATTTGTAATAGTTGAGGATGGGATCGTTATCGGGAATAATGTGGCTGGGCGGAAAGTTCGGCAGGGCTTGATACGAAACGCCGCCGGCCCGCGCCACTTGCGGAGGAACGTCCTGCCCGCTGAATTTGCGGTAGGCTTCTTTGTCGATGTCGTTGAAACTGGGAGCGCTCAGATCGCGAAGTTCGCTGTTGATAAGCGCCCCTTTCCAGCCGGGCAAATCGCCGATGGTGCGCGCCACGGCAGCTCCGGTGTTGTAGGCGAAATTTTGGACTTCCGGGTATAATCCGTCCGTGTTTTTGATCGCTTTCCCATTGCGGTCGCTGCGGTTAAATTCCGGGTGCAAGTTTTTAGCAGCATCGCCAGAATCCAATGCAGCAAGCCCGCCAACTCCCGCAATTAACATGTCATCCAGATTTTGACGGATCGCTTTGGCGCGCGATTCGGGCAGCGATAACCCGGAATTGCCATTTTCCCAAATACTGGCATAATCGGTCAAGCGAATCAGCTGGCCGGTGAAACCTATATCCGTCAGTTGTTTGTAATCGCTGGTGCCGCCCCACATCACGATAGGCATTTCGTGGGGCAAAGCCCGCGGCACGATAGTTATCGGGAAAGTCAGGGTTTCGCCTATTTGTTGATTTTTGTCGTCTTGCACCGTTGCCGTCAACGCATACGTTGCGGGACGCAGGCTGGTATCCAGCGGGATGGCGATAGAAGTACTTTTGTCTGGCGCTAATTCCGGAAGGGAAACCGTTTTGTTCATGACGCCTGCCGCGTTCACTGTGAGAGTCGCGTTTTTAAGCGGGCGTGGCCTATCGTTGAAAACATTCATTTGCAAGGCGGCGGATTTTTCCATCCGGTAAAACGCCGTCCGCGCACCGTCCCTGTCTAAAAGTACTTTTCCCGAAACAAAACGGATCGCTTCATTGGAAAAACGAACTTCGTCAATGCGCCCGCGAAAGCGCATGCCGCTGCTGCCTACACGGTCGCCGATGATCAAACGATATTTGCTTGGCGTGATGGCGCCGCGATTTTTAAGTTCCGCATAGCCGATGCGGGTTGCCCCCAAATACAACGCTGCTTCGCCGTGCCCGTCATAGGTAAATGCCAGATGATACCATTGTCCGGCTGCAAAAGTTTGAGGCGACGATTCGATGCTGGAAGAATCCGCGCCAAAACCTAACTGCGCCTGAACGACAAAAGAATCGCCCTTTTTGCGAAGCGCCAACAGATACCCGGTATTATTTTGGGGATTGCTGCTGTTACTGGTGTAATATTTTTTGTCGAGGAGAATGCTGTAAGAATTTTTTGTAGCGCTATCGAGCATGCTCTCGTCCGGCGATATCCACAGTTCCAGCGTAAACGCGCCGCTGGGATTGAGATCGCTTTTGTCTGGAGCAACGGCGCCCTGGCGCGTGTCGCCGGGTGCCACTTTATCGTCAATTTTCAGCGCACCGCCAAATTTTCCCTCGGCAACAAAATACGTATCTTTGCCGCGAATAACCAGATCGTGTCCGTGCCCGGATGCATCTTTTCCCGGTGCATCCGCATCGAAATGCCACAGCGCAATGACGTTTGAGCCATTTCCACTATAGGGTTGTTCCCACGATTGAGTTTGAGCGAAAGTGGGAAAAATTAAAATTAATGTCAACGCGCAACAAGTAATTAAGTATTGTAGTTTCATGATGTTTTTAATTGGTAATGAGCAATAAATCCGTCATTCTGAGAGAGCGACAGCGACCGAAGAATCCCCCGGCCTATGACGAAGTACGTTGAAACTTCGGGGGATTCCTCAGGTCGCGGAGCTCCCTTCAGAATGACGCCGTGATTATGAAAGTACTTTTGCTAATTGTTCACTGCTTCAGCACCTCTAAATTTACCGGCTTCCAAATGCCGCCGCCCGGCCAGCTGCCAATGACGCGTACCGTTATCTGATTTTCCTGCCCCCATTTCAATGTGTCGCTCACATCGATTGCAAAAGGTTTATTCCAGCCGTCCGGCCCGATATCGTGCTGCCCCACATATTGACCGTTAATCCACACCCAGGCGCTTTGATTCGCCGCACCGAAAACGATATCCGTTCCAACCTGTTCGGGTTTGGCGGGAAGGGCAAAGCTTTTGCGATACCACGCCGCACCATTATAGGGGTGATCAATGAGTTTCTCCCAGGTTTTTTCGATGCCGTATATTTGCCAGCCAGCGTCGTCAAAGTCAGCATTGAACCAATTATACGCCTGTCCCGTTTGGCTGGGATCAAAATGAAAACGCCAGTTTTCCGCGGCAAGAGGAATGGTTTGTGCTACTGTTAATTGACGATCCTTAAACTCCCGTTTTTCGCGTAATGACATGCCTTCGTCATGAAAAGGCCACAACGCTTGCGCGGCCACTTTGCTGACATCGTTTGACGGATCTTGCTCCGCCTTTTTTAACAGGGCGGTAACCCGGGGCGTGTAAGGGCGCGCATCAGTAATTAGCTGCACCGCCGTAGCGCGCACTAATTCATTGGAGTCGTTCAGCGCCAATTCCCACAGGGCTGTATTCTGGCTTTCTATTTGTGCCAACATGCGCAATACGGTGCGGCGCACCAGCGCGTCTTCATCTGATTTCAATGCGGCCAACAAAGTACTTTTGGCGGGCGCGCCGATTTCTCCCATTGATCGCACCGCGGCAAGCCGCAGCATAACGTTGGAGTTTTTCATGGCCGCGATTAACACCGGCAAGCCAGCCGCCCCTTTTTGTCCTGCGGACAACACTTCGATGCGTTGTTGCTGTAATTGTGGATTGACATCTGCTTTGACCACAATTGCAGAAAATAAAAGACTCGCGCCGCCTGCTGCCATCAAAGTACTTTTCATCCATCTTCGACTGATTTTCATTTCTTGTTCCTCGACTTTATTTAATGCTAAAGGTGGGTTTGCCGCCCGCAGTAGCGTTCGTATAGTAAAGATTCAAAACAGCTGAAGTACCGTTAATGACGGAAGCGCCACCGAGGATACTGCCTTTCTCCCATTTGACGTGTCCGTCAGCAAAGGCAAAGTTCGATCCGTCCAGATGGCGGCTAAATAAACCGCTCGTAGCACTGTTTTTCATTGTAATATAAGGTGTTGTGTTATTGCAGGTGATGTCCGGGGCATTCCCGGTTACGTTGCAACCGTCGAAATAAGAATATGCAATCCCCGAACCGTTATCACCGCTCAAAACTGTTAGCGAAGGCGCAACTAACGCCGCCTGGTTTGTCGCGGCTACCTGGGTGTTCATATAATAATCAATATATCCCCACGATGCGGGATTGGAATTAGGAGCGGTTGATTCACTCGGACACTGATACACCTGTGTACTTTTGATGTACGGTTGCAAGGCGTCCGCCCAACCAACGGGATTCTCCGGGCCATAAGGTGGATTACCATATCCCAAAATGTGCCTTGGAAACTTCTCGTCATAATCCTGCGAATACATGAGGAAGCCCAGTCCGATCTGTTTCAAGTTACTCATACAACTGGCACGCCGCGCGTTTTCCCGTGCCCGTGCGAAGACGGGAAACAGGATTGCAGCTAATATTGAAATAATTGCAATTACGACCAATAATTCTATGAGGGTGAAGCCTCTTTTTTCCGTACGCAATTCCTCGTGCATCATATTCCCCTTACGTTGCCTTCGATACGTTCCTGGCAACTTCATACTACTATTATGCCCCGCCGGAACAGATTTAAAACATGCGAAACGAACGCCAACATTGCGAAACAAACATTTATTTTTGCTTGCGATACGCACCCGGTGAACAAGAGAATTTTGCGACGAAAAGCCGGTGCAACCGACTAGGTGAAAGCCCGACTCGTTCGGCTACACCCTGCACTTTAAGATCTGTTTCCCGCAACAATGTTTGGGCAAGTTCCAGCCTGGAGGCAATCAAATGCTGGTGAAAAGAGCAGCCGGTTGTGCGTTGGAATAACAGATTGAAATTGGTGGCCGAAAGAGCTGTCTCACGTGCCATCCACTGGATCGTGAGTGGCTCATCGAGATGAGATTCGACATACGCCAACGCGTGTTTAATAGGATCACGTATCTGTTCGCCTGGTAGATGCGCATACTTTCCATGAGATCTCAGAGCACGCCCTTCTTTTAATTCATCCCTCAGCAAAAGTAGAAAACTCCGCATGAGTAAAAGGACAGTTTCGCCGCGCGGCGCTCCTTTAATCTCTTCGCATAATCGCTCAAAAAGCGATGCCAGGAACGTATCTTTCAGCAGCGCCACGCCTAACTGAGCGCTACCTTCTATTTTTTCACCCTGAGAACGGGCAACCCAGCATTCCAGACCTTCGCCCAACAACCGTCCGGGATAAATATGGAGCAAATCACAGATTTGTTGCGGATTATCAGAGGCACTTCCGCCCTTGGGAACCATCGGTGGGATGAGTACAAAATCGCCCGGCTGGCATTGCAACGCATAATCTCCAGCATTGATCGTGGCCTCACCCCGTATCACGCACAACAACACCGGCAACGCCCATTCATCCCTTTTGGCTTCCGGGTAGTCCGCAACCTTCAAACGTGTTTGCTTAAAGTAGCGTGCGCCTCGAGTGATAACCCGTCGGCCTTTTAGAGGTCGGCTGATTACCCGCACGTGATTCGGCAAATCGTTCCTCTGCAGTTCGCTCATGCGGGGAGCGGCGGTAATGACATGCACGGCATTGTCGCGTTTGATCCAGCCATCAAGGCCCTCCAACGCGGAGATCAATGGCACGCTAAATAACGGTATAGACGATTCTTGCATCCTGAAGAATTTTACCGTATTTATACTCTGAGGCGTCCTTGTATAATGGCGTCATTCCGATGAATGTTGGATTCCCATCCGTCATATTCGCCATGATGCGCCCTGGCGATTTTATCAAAAGTACTTTCCATCTGCGCTAATTCTTCAGCTTCAGGCACGAGTTGAATTGATGCTAAACAAAGCCAGTTATTGTCCGTTGCTCCTGGTTTTATTTCACAAGTCAATCCTTCCAAAAGCAATTCGATGCTTGCCTGTTTTGCTTCGTAGGGAGTGGGGAAATAAAGGTAGAAATCGAAATCGTGTGTTTTGCTCAGATTTGATTTGACTCGTTCCAGTTGTCGGATAATGTCTTTTTCCCACCGAATCATGATTGTCTTCCCTCTTTAAAGCCGAGTACTTTTGTATGTAGGGAAGCTGTTTTTATTTTGCATCCACCGCAAGCTCCACGTGCACCGCTTGCCGTTTTTTATCCAGCGCCATTAGATGCAAATGCCCCGCGGCGTCGAAGCTGCTTTTGGCGTTTCCCAGGAAACCGTTGTAAACAGGACTTTGTTGGCCGTTAATCACAGCGAACGCGCCTTTGTCGCCCAGTGCGAGAAAGGAAAAGTACTTTCCGTCGGGGCTGAAAAGAATATCGCTGACCGTGTCAAATGGCGGGCTTTGTTGGCCGTCGTTGATGACGACCGATTTTGTTTTGGAATCCATTGGGATGATGGCATAAGCCAATTGCGAAAGCGCCGGATTCCAGACTGGTTGGGTGATATCGAAATATTCTTCGGAAGGTTTG
>Ga0164242_10007557_pt1 | contig 11888 bp, 11 predicted proteins | sample OricomgcompostMG_FD_108783 | JGI IMG/M metagenome (GOLD analysis project Ga0164242, IMG submission 108783) | Miracle-Growth compost microbial communities from Emeryville, California, USA - Original compost - Miracle growth compost (MG) ... | reverse complement strand
TTGTTATAAATTCACTTTACAAAAGGATGGATAAATTAAATCAATATATAAGGGAAGAGATAATAGACTGTGAGTTCAGCACCATGTAAAACAATTATAGGTTTTTGGATCTGTGAATAGGGCATTGAATTTGGATGAAGAAATTGAATTTTCTAATTCCAGGAAAATAGTAGATACAAGAAACAGAATCATTCACGGCTACGATTCTGTTTGTGATGAAATAATATGGGGAATTTTAGTAAAACATCTTCCGATCATGAAAAACGAGATTCAGTTACTACTAAATGATTAATTATTTAAAGCTTATCCCATTTCAATTCCATCACATAATCATTCATAAAATAGCCTTCACCAATATCAATATCTTCTTTACGGATGATCTTAAAATCTTGCTTTTCATAAAAATGTAGCGCCTTGTTATGGCGGTTAACATTGAGTTGTAATGAAACTGCACCAGCTTTTTTTATTTCATTAATTACATGCTCCAGAATTTGTTTGCCGAGATTTTTTCCCTGTTGATCAGGCAGGACATAGATTTTATTCAAATGGTAAACAGGAGCATCTTCATGTTCAGAAAATGAAGCAAATCCAACAGGATCTTCATTTTCAATAATCAGGATAAACTTGTGTTTTAAAATAGAAAACTGGTGTTCAAGTGAAGGAAGACAATAAAATTTCTCCAGCATATAATCCAACTGCTTTCTTCCTAAGATTTCAAGATAAGCGGAAGGCCAGGTTTCAAAGGCAAGTTTTTGAATTACCGGAAGATCATTGATGTTCGCTGGCCTTATTTCAATCATTTATTTCAGGGTAATTTTTAATTCCGGTGCAAAAAATTCACGTCCTTCCTTATCTTTTACAACAATGTCAAAAAAGTAAAGCTGTTCATCTTTTTGCAATTTATCTTTTATGTTATTTACCCAAACTGCAGGAAGGGGAGTGGCATTGAACCTGTCTGATACGATGGTAAATACTTCCTTTTTCTTTCCCGTTTCATCGTCCTGGATAAAAGATTTTTCACGGTAAAGAAACTGGTAGGATTGAAGTGCATAGTGATTGTTATCAGCATCCACAATTTTCAACGGAAGACTCACTAATTGATGCGCTTCATCAACCGTTACCTCTGCACCATTTTGATTAACGCCAAGATAAGTTTTTACAACAGGAGGTTTAAATTTGGCCACCTTTGTGATGACATCTTTTTGCTGCGCAAATGACGGACATATTGCAAAAAGAGAAAAAATCAGCAACAGGTATTTTAGATTTTTCATAATGAATTTTAGCAAACACTACAGAGAGGACAATGTTTGTTCAATGATGGTGATTTTTGTTTCCGCATCACCTTTCTTTTTTCTTTCTAATTCTATCACTTCAGGCTTTGCGTTCTGTACAAATTTATCATTACTTAATTTCTTGTCCACTGTAATTAGGAAACCTTTAAGATACTTTAAATCCTTTTCCAGTTTTTCTTTTTGAATGGCTGTATCTATTGCTACATCAGCTTCTATATAAATTTTTTCATTGCCAACTACCGTCATGATTGAAGAAGCCTTTGGAGTTTCATTGAAGAAAATGTTTTTGGCATTTGTTTGCTTTGCTAAAATTTCCCGGATTGGCTCATACGATGAAGTTTCATTTGTTTCAATGAACAAGGAAATTGCTTCTTTAGGCTTGAGGTTGTTTTTATTTTTCGCGTCGCGGATTGCGCTAATCACATTTTTTAATTTGTTTCCTTCCATTAAAATTTCAGGATTTGCCTTTTCAATCGGGCCAAATTGTTTTACCACCAGGTCATCTTTTCTTTCTTTTAAAAGATGGTAAATTTCTTCTGTGATAAAAGGCATGAAAGGATGCAGGACCTGCAGCAACTCATCAAAAAATGAAACTGCTTTTTCATAAGTTTTTTGATCGATGGATTTTCCATATTCTGGTTTGATCCATTCCAAAAACCAACTGCAGAAATCATCCCAGATCAATGAATAAATGGTTTTCAAAGCTTCGCTCAACCGAAACTGCTTCATTAGAATTTCTACTTCAGCACGCACTTCATTTAAACGGTTTTCAAACCAATGAATGGCAAATTGTCCACCCGTGGTCAGTGGTCGGTGATCGGTGGTCCCGTTTCCCTCCCACATCTTCAACAACTTCATCGCATTCCATAACTTGTTATTAAAAAATTTTCCTTGTTCCAAACTGCTTTCATCAAACAACAAATCATTTCCGGCTGGAGAGGAGATCATAATTCCAAAACGAACTGCATCTGCACCATATTCATGAATGAGCGTTAAAAGATCAGGGCTGTTTCCCAAACTCTTGCTCATTTTTCTTCCCATTTTATCCCGGACCATTCCGGTGAAATACACGTCGCTGAAAGGTTTTTCATGCTTATATTCCATTCCTGCCATGATCATTCTTGCTACCCAAAAGAAAATAATATCCTGGCCGGTTACCAGCACAGAAGTCGGATAATAATAATTGATGTCTTTATTATCCGGGTTGCTGATGCCATTAAAAACTTCTATCGGCCACAGCCATGAAGAGAACCACGTGTCAAGCACATCTTCATCCTGCTTCAACTGAACATTGCTTGCTGAATATTCTTTTTTAAACAACTCTTTCGCCTCATTTTCTGATTCAGCAACTACGAATCTTCCGTCTTCATCATACCAGGCAGGAATTTGTTGTCCCCACCAAAGTTGCCGGCTGATGCACCAATCTTTCACATTTTCCAACCAATATTTGTATGTGGCATTAAATTTTTCGTTTGGATGGATCTCGATATTTCCAGAAGTAACTTGGGCTAATGCAGGCTGGGCGAGTTCTTTCATTTTCACAAACCATTGAGTAGATATTTTTGGTTCTGCCACAACGTTTGTTCTTTGGCTGTAACCGAGCCTGGTGGTATATTCTTCTTCTTTTACCAGCAATCCTTTTTCTCTTAATTCATCAACAATTTTTTTACGTGCAACAAAACGATCTTCGCCAATGAAGATTTGCGCTGCTTCGCTGAGTGTTCCATCTTCATTTAAAGTATCAACAACAGGAAGGTTGAATTTTAAACCAATATTAAAATCATTGATGTCGTGTGCCGGAGTAATTTTTAAAATTCCGGTTCCAAAATCTTTATCAACATAATCATCGAAGATCACCGGCACTTCTTTATTGATCAATGGAACGAATACTTTTTTCCCTTGTAAATTTTTGTAACGCTCATCATTTGGATTGGCACAAACGGCGACGTCGCCCATAATAGTTTCCGGTCTTTGTGTAGCTATCACAATAAAATTATCCTGCTCAGTTGTCGGTTGTCCTTCGTCGTCTACAATCTTATATTTCACATAATATAATTTCCCCATTACATCTTTGTATTCTACTTCTTCATCACTCAAAGCAGTTTTCGCAGCAGGATCCCAGTTGATCATTCTTGCTCCGCGATAGATCAATCCTTTTTTATAGAGATCCACAAAAACTTTGATCACCGCTTTATAATAATGATCATCCATAGTGAATGTAGTCCTGTCCCAGTCTACACTACAGCCCAATTTTGCAATCTGGCTGTAAATGATATTTCCGTATTTTTCTTTCCATTCAAACGCATATTTCAAAAATTCTTCTCTTGATAAACTATTTTTATCGATCCCTTTTTCACGTTTCAGCATATCCACCACTTTTGCTTCAGTAGCAATAGAAGCGTGATCGCTGCCGGGAACCCAGCAGGCATTAAAACCACTCATTCTCGCTTTTCTTATCAGGATATCCTGAACGGTTTCATTAAGCGTATGTCCCATATGAAGCACTCCCGTTACGTTTGGTGGCGGAATTACAATCGTGAAAGGTGTTCTTTCGTCTGGTTCACTTTTAAAATATTTTTTTTCCATCCAGTGTTTGTACCACTTTTCTTCTACATCACCGGGGATATAATTCTTACTTAATTCCATGTTTATTGAAAAAAATTTATAACCTGCAAATGTAATACAAACATGGTTTAGTACCTTGCTAATTCAATTAGTAAAAATTCCTTTTTAACTACCGTTTTGTTATACGCAATTGTTGATATTGAAACTACCGGCGGCTATGCTGCCGCAAGCGGAATCACCGAGATCGCGGCTTTTGTTTCTGATGGAACCCGCATTATCAAAGAGTTTCATACACTTCTAAATCCTTATTATACCATTCCAGGATATATAGAACATTTAACCGGCATTACGAATGAAATGGTAGAATATGAAAGAGATTTTAAAAGCATTGCTGATGAACTTTTTGAATTATTGAACGATAAGGTCTTCGTAGCACATAACGTTAATTTTGATTACTCATTTTTGAAACATAATTTTCAGCAATGTGGATATGAATTGAACTGTAAAAAGCTTTGCACTATTCGATTGAGCAGGCAGATCGTTCCGGGGTTAAAAGGATATGGGCTTGGTAAAATTTGTAATCATCTTGGAATAGAAATACAAGACCGGCACCGTGCAAAAGGGGATGCTGAGGCTACTGTACAACTATTTCATCACCTGTTGAAATGTGATACTAACGGTCATATACAAATGATGTTGAAGACCACAAGTAAGGAACAGTTTCTGCCTCCAAATATTCCTTCAAGGGAAATAAGAAAAATTCCATGCACACCCGGTGTTTATTATTTTCATGATAAGAAAGGAAAAGTAATTTATGTAGGCAAAGCAAAGAATCTCAGTAAGAGAGTAAACAGTCATTTTGCCAATAATAAACCAAACAAACAGAAACAGGAATTTCTTAAGAAAATTTATCACATTACCTTCCACGAAACGGCAACGGAATTAATGGCTTTCATCCTGGAGAGTATTGAAATCAAAAAACTGTGGCCGGAGCAAAACAGCAGCCAGAAAAGGTTTGAGCAGGTTTATGGCTTGTATTCTTTTGAAGACAGTAATGGTTATTTGCGATTGTTTATTGAAAAAAAGAAAAAAAATTTGAAGCCCTTTTACACCTTTAACCTGCTCAGCGAGGGATATAATTTACTTCGTAAACTTGTGAATCAATTTGAACTTTGTCCGAAGCTTTGCTTTCTGCAATCCGGCACAATCCAATGTAATGCCTTGGTAGAAAAAAAATGCAAAGGAGCGTGTGAAAAGATAGAAACAACAGAAGAATACAACGCAAGAGTGACAAAATGTATTGAATACCTGGAAACAGAATTACCGACATTCGCTGTTGTTGATGATGGTTTAAAAATAGATGAACAAAGTTGTATTTTGATTGAAAAAGGAAAGTTTTATGGAATGGGATATTTGCCTTCAGAAATTCCCATCCAGGAGGTTGATGAATTAAAAAACAGCTTAACTCCTTATGTTGAAAATGAATATATCCGAGGCCTGATCTTTCAATATGCTGAAAGGTTTCCTTATAAAAAAATTGAATTTGCATGCTGACCAGGAAAAAGAGTTGGTATTAAATCAATTTTTTCAATAAAGAATTAAATTCATTTCTGGAAATAAATTGAGCTCCAAGACTTTCGAGGTGAGGCGTGTAAACCTGGCAATCTATTAACTCAATTCCATTTTTTTGTAACACTTTGGCCCAATTAATAATGGCAAACTTGCTCGCATTACTTTTATTAGCAAACATACTTTCTCCGAAAAACACTTTACCCATCAAAACTCCGTAAAGTCCACCCACTAATTCATTGTTTTGCCATGCCTCAGCACTGTGTGCAAAACCTTTTACAAACAAATTTTTATAAGCGGTTTCAATTTCATCACTGATCCACGTACCCGGATCTTCTTTTCTTTTTGCCATTCTACAAGAGTGAACTACTTGTGTAAAAGCCTTGTCAATACTGAATGTGAAGAGATGTTTGTTGAAGATATTCTTCATACTGTGACTGACTTTTATCTTTTCAGGAAAGAGAACAAAGCGGGGATCGGGAGAAAACCATTGGATAATTTCACCTGGATTGTACCAAGGAAATATTCCTTTTTTATAAGCATTGATTAAAGTACCAAAAGAGAGGTTTCCGCCGACTGCCAGAAGTCCGTTTTCTGCTGCTGAACTTACCTCAGGAAAATCATAAATCTCTTCTTCCTCCAAATTTAGGAAATTAAAGTTTGATTAATTTTTGAGTGGATTATCGTTCGGAAAGTTCTTCTACAGTAGCGCCGATTCCCCGCTCAGTAATTGCATCGCACATAGGCTTTAATGTAGTGTAGGAACCTTCTTTCACTGCATACTTTCCTTTGGTATGGATTATCATTGCCGATTGTTCGGCTTGTTCAGGTGTATGCCGGCAGATTTCTATCAGGGTATCAATCACCCATTCAAAAGTGTTTACCTCATCGTTCCAAACTACCAATTGACAATTGTTACCATCCTCAACAATCATTTCCGACTGGTCTGACTCAAGCTTAAAAGGTGCTGTCGTTTTCATAATTTTATGGGCACAAAATTACGTCATAATTAATTGAAAATACTGCTTCTAATTTAATAAAATGGTGAAAGATAAGCGTACTATTTTAAAAGATAATTTAAATTCTTTTAATTATAAAAATGGCAGAAAGTCATCATTCTATGGCCGTTTCAGAAGAGTCACTTAGTTCCTCCTTTTCAGTTTCTGCATCTTTTTTTGTTAACATTAGTCCGATCATCATGATCAATGAAGTGATAACAATCACCTGGATAATGAGTGATTTGTTCATTAAAGGAATTTGTTGTTTCGGTGCAATTGAGAGGAATAATAAAATTGTTACAAGTCCGCGGGGTGCAATAAAAAGCAATGGTAATAAGGGCATTCCTGAAATCAATAACTGTAAAGTACGGATTATAAATATCAGCACAATAATTCCAACTGACCAGATAAGCGTTTGGCTATTTAACAATTCTTTAGTTTCGATCATGTACCCAAATAATAAAAAGAACAAGGAGCGCAACATAAATGCAGCTTCAATTGTTAGTTCTTTAAACTTTTTCATTTCATTATCTAATTCGTCAGGTTTAACCCTCCTGAACCAACGGAATTGTTTTAGTTCATTAAGGTTTCCTAAAAAAATACCGAATAATAAAATGAAAATTAAGGCTGGTAAATTGTATACATGAGCAATCGTATAAATCAAAATAACGAGCAAAATAATCGGAACAAATTTTATTTCATGATCAATTTTACTCAGTAACAATGAGAGCAAAATAATTCCGATTAAAGAGATGAGGGTAATACCTAGTATCTGAAAGCCAAAAGTGGCAAAAGAATGGCCATTTATATATTCATTAAAAACAATAAAATTAAAAAATAAGACGCCCAGGATGTCAGAAAAGCTACTTTCATAAATTACAAATTCTTTATCAGTAGTAGCGAGATTTTTCACGCTTGAAATAGCAATGGAACTACTTATAATGCTTATTGGAATTACGTTTGCAAGATTGTCTTTAAAGCTTGATGGAACAAAATGCTGTAATAGGTAAGACAAAATAAAAGCGATTGCAAGCATAGAAACAAGTGCTCCAAAAAATGATTTACTGATCAGTCCCAGTTTTGATTTATTCATTTTCAGTTCTAAGGAACCCTCAAGCACAATCAGGATCAGTCCTACCGTTCCGAGAACAGGTAGTACGGAAGTGAAATCCGGCATGTTGAGGTGGAAAAAATAAGTTAATTGCCTTGCGCCCCAACCTAAAAGCAACAACAAAATCACGGCGGGGATCTTTGTAAGTTTGGCACTTATATCAAAAATATAAGCGACTAAAAGAAGAGTGCAAAAAATGATTATGATTGTTGTAGTCATTTAAAAACTGTGTACGTGAGAAATTTCGAGCTGTAAAGGAACAAATTGAATTTCAATGATTTCTTTTTTCTTTATTGTTCCAATTGAAGGAAAAAAATATTATTTTGTTCTGGTTTAAAAATTATTAAATAAAAAGCATGAATAAAAAATTCCTTTTTGCTACTGTCGCTTTATTTGTTTTTTCAACTCTTTTTGCACAGGAAACGAATTATTATTTTCCGGTTCGTACGAAAACTGCGAATGGAATAATTGAAGGCAATTATGATACCAAAACAGGTATCCAAAAATACTTTGGAATTCCGTTTGCAAAGCCGCCTGTGGGCGATCTTCGATGGAAAGCTCCACAACCTTTAGATAACTGGAAAGGGATAAAAGAAACAAAAAAATTTGGTCCACGGCCTATCCAGGCTATTGTATTTGGCGACATGAAAAGCCGCTCTGACGGCTTAAGTGAAGATTGTCTTTACCTGAATGTTTGGACCCCGGCAAAGAGGGATACAAAAGGTCTTCCGGTGTTGGTTTATTTCTACGGAGGTGGTTTTGTTGCCGGCGATGCATCAGAGCCAAGATACGATGGAGAGAGCATGGCCAGGAAGGGCATGGTGGTAGTCACCTGCAACTATCGCCTTAATATATTTGGTTTTCTGGCACTGCCGGAACTGAGCAAAGAATCACCTTATAAGGCTTCCGGAAATTATGGCTTGCTTGACCAGGTTGCGGCTATGGAATGGGTTCAAAAAAATATCGTTGATTTTGGAGGCGATCCCAAAAAGGTGACGATTGCCGGGGAATCTGCAGGTTCTATTTCTGTCAGTTTACAGATGGCTTCACCCTTATCAAAAGATCTTTTTGCTCGCGCTATTGGTGAAAGCGGAGCTTGTATAAAGCCAACAATGCCACCAGTTTCTTTAGCAGATGCAGAAAAAACAGGTTTGGATTTTGCCACAAAAGCTGGTTATCCTACACTTGATCAATTGCGAAAATTAAGCACAAGAGAAGTATATGAAATCTACAACGAATCAAGGAGATTTGGATTTCCCGTGGTGCTCGATAATTACTTTTTAAAAGCCAACCTTCCAGAAATTTTTGAAGCGCATAAACAAGCGATGGTTCCGCTACTGGTTGGTTGGAATTCTGCTGAAATTCCAGGCATGGCTTTTATGCAGGGCAAGACGTACACGGAAGCTAATTTTATTGAAAAAGTAAAAAAGGATTTTCCGAAAGACTATGAAAAAGTTTTAAAATTATATCCTCATTCTACTGAACAGGAAGTGGAACAATCAGCAACAGATCTTGCATCTCAAAATTTTATTTCTTATAGTACATGGAAATGGTTCGATCTTCAGAGAAATAATAGTAACCAACCTGTATACCGCTATCTTTTCAGCAGGATAAGGCCCCCACTGATAGACAAAAATGCTATGCCAGGTCTTGCCGGCGGCACTCAAAAAAAAGAAGATCAGCAAAAAATGCCGGCGCAAATTGGTGCTGCGCATGCTTCAGAAATTGAATATTGCATGGGTAATCTTTCGCTCGTTAATGACTATGCATGGACACCAGATGATTACAAAGTATCCCAAACAATGCAGGATTTTTTTGCGAATTTCATAATTAATGGTGACCCGAATGGGCAGCATGTTCCGCAATGGAATGCAGCAAAACCAGCTGATAAAAATCCTGATGTAATGATCATTGATGTAAATTCAAAAGATGTGAAAGCGAATAATGATGCGCAATTTGAGCTTTTAGACAAACAGTTTTCAAAATAAATAGGGTGTCTTACCGATTCAGTATTTTATTTTGTAAACATTTTTTCAGCTACGTTTTGATCATGGCCGTACAGATCATTTCTGAAATTAAGTTGACCGTTTTGATCAACCCAAGCAGTATAGTAAGTAATAAAAACCGGAACAGGCTCTTTTAATTCAACATCTTGCTCATTGCCACTATTCATTGCCGCGCTTATTTTTTCAGGAGTCCAGTGATCGTTGTTTTGTAAAAGATAATCTGCCAGCTTTTCTGCATCTGCAAGACGGATACATCCGTGACTGTAAGCTCTAACATCTTTATTGAAAAGCCCTTTTGCAGGTGTGTCGTGCAAATAAATATTAAAGGAATTCGGGAATAAAAACTTTACTTTTCCCAAGGAATTTTCGGGCCCGGGTTTTTGTCTTACTACCGGCAAACCTCCCTGCTGACCTGTGATTTCCATATTGTGGTCGGCAAGATAATTTTCATCCGAATCCATTCCAGGAACGATTTCTTTTTTCACAATACTTGGTGGCACATTCCAATAGGGGCTAAAAACAATGGTAGTCATCAGATCAGAAAATAAGGTTGTATTATGACCTTCTTTCCCTACAACAACCGGCATTGAAAAAACCGTATCCTTTCCATTAAATACATGTAAAATAAATGCAGGAATATTAACTTCTATAAGCCTTCCTTCCGGCTCTTGCGGCAACCACCTCATGCGGTTCATGTTGATCAGAATCTGTTTGACGCGGTCAATTGCAGGTACATTCATTTCTGCAATTAGTTTGTTATTTAACTTTCCATCAGGGGTAAATCCAAATCTTTTCTGAAAGTTTTTTATTCCATTTTCCAGTGATGAATCAAATATTTCCGTTGTATCAATAGAAGGAATATCACCGGTTGTCATCAGGATCTTTTTCATTACAAGAACTGAAGGTGAGGTTTTGTTCATTTTAAAATCCTTTGTGTGAATGTCTCCAAGAGCCGGCCAGCCGCCATTTTTAGCTATGTCAACATATTTAGTTAATTCGCCTGATAGCAACTTATATGGTACATTAATATCACTAAAATACTTATCGTCTTTGTGTTTTTTATTTATTAAAGAGTCAGCAAGCTGAATTGGATCCTGCTTTTTATAAGGAATGAAACGCTCTAATTCTTTTCGCTTTACATATCCTTTCTCAAAATTGGAAAGTGAATATTCAATCAGTTTTTGCGTTAATAACATTTCAATATTCCGGATAGATTTATCTTTTTCTGATACCTGGAGATTGGTATCGGCCATTAAATCATCCATTTCACTTTCCAGCTTTTTTTGCTTTGAAGTAGTATCTCCTGTAAAATTTAAAAGACTTGAAAATCCCATCGCCTGTTCTGATAATCCATCGGATGAAAACCAGGCGTATTCATAATTTCGTGCATTATAGAAGCTGGTAATGCGCCTTGAAATGGAATCAGGAATCGCATTGTCAGCAATATATTTCACAACATCACCACTGTCTAAAAAAAGGTCGTTGTAGGAATTGTTTTTTGTTATACTGTAATCCCTGGAGCTAATTTTCTTTTCTTCTTTTTTTTCTTTTTTTTCATGGTTTGTATTACAAGAACAAAAGATGGTTGTGATGACGAGGAGCGTAATAAGTTTCTTCATATTTATTTCTCCTTTGCAAATGATATGCCGTTTCCCGGGTTTAATTAGTAGTTCAATCTATTAACATTCCTTTGTTAAACCACATCTTTAAAATAACATCTCAGGTATGAAACAATTTTACACACAATTAAAAATTCCATTTATGAAAAAGATCCTTACCCTTTTGCTTTCTATGGGCATATTTAGCGCATCCTTTGCCCAGGGAAATTCTCATCATGATTCGAGAAACGACCAATATGCAAGCAATGGCCGTTACGATAATGATCATTATAATAATAACAGCAGGGATTATTATAAAAATGAACGTGCTGCTGCAATTCAAAGAATTAACAGCGAATACACCTACAAAGTTCAGGCGATTGAGAATAATCGTTATATGCGGAAAAATCAGAAGAAACAGGCCCTGCGCGATGCAAAAAATGAAAGAGCCAACAAAATCAAAATGTTGAATTCATCTTACCAGGATCGCTCTCGTTACAATTATGGGAATTACACCAAGGGCAGAAATTAATCCGTTCACCACTTGCCGTTGAAATCCCGGAGGCTGTCTCAAAAGGTCAGCCTCTTTTTTTATTTCCACAGCGTGTTGATAAGCTTGTTTTTTGAACCAGACCATAACACCATTAATCGTTTCAGAAGTGAGCGGCTCAAAAGTGTATTAAAACAGGTCTTCAAGCAGATAGTAATGCTTTTGGCAAATAGCGGTCATGTAAGCCTGAAGGATATTA